>OIYY01000209.1_pt1 | contig 45179 bp, 30 predicted proteins | sample 1588341 | NCBI WGS metagenome assembly OIYY01 (sample SAMN03283287) | human gut metagenome | biome: human-associated habitat; material: feces | host: Homo sapiens | place: Peru | collected 2012 | reverse complement strand
ACTTACACTGTTTTTGAATTGTTAAAACCGTGTAAAGCAAATCTGTATTAAGTCAAACGATGAAAAAACCCCACAAAAACGACCTAACAAATCTCTAAAACCGATTTTTATTTTGTAACATGTTTTTACTCTTTTGTACGATATTTGCATGAGACATGAAGGCATGTTTAATCATTTCTTCACTCGCTTCACGCCGTCCACAATGTAGATGCCGGCAGGGAGCTCGTTCCATGACTGGGTCTGCTTCACGCCCTGAACGGTGAAGATGCCCTTCTTACGTGCGGGCACGTCTGCTGTGATGTCGTTGATGCCGCTGGCGGAAGGCTCAATCACCACCTTGTCGGTGACCACCTCGCCGTTGAGCGCAACGGCATGCACATTTGCGTCGAAGGCAGCGTCAGCAGGTTGGGTGATGGAGCACCCGTCCAGAACGACGTTCTGGAAGTCGCAGAGCGAACCGTTGCTGCCAGTAGCCTCAACGTATGCATTGCGCAAGGAGAGCATTTCACCACTCTCGCCATTATTTCCTCCTATGCCATATAAACCTTCCGTATACAACTTGATACCTACAATCACAGCCTGCGAATTGTAGGCATATATTCCTGCAGATTCAGCGCTTTTCAATCTGAGGGTTCCTGATCCGCCAATTCTGCAAGGAGACGCCCAGCCAGTAATACATACATTTTCTGTCGTAATACTGTTGTCGCCAAGCACCTCAATGTTCAATCCTTCGCTGCTATTAATAAAAATACCATTATCAACATTATCGATGGTAGCATCCTGCATCGTGAGGGTATTCGTCTCGGGATTGTAGCTAATCTTTCCCTCCACTCCCTCAATGACACTGAGGTCCTTGCAGTTTTCACTCGTCACCTCCACGCCGGCAATCTTAAGGCCGTAGCTGTCTTGCGCCATCGCTAACGCTGACGACATCATCATTAATATAAGCATGAAGAACATGCGCATCCATGCGCCGCCTCTTGGAGATCTCTCAAGAAGCCGTTGGATGATTGACTGTTTGTTAGTGTTTAGTTTTTTCATAATCAGTTGGGTTTAGTATGTTAAACAAGTTTTTGTGTTGTGCCATGCCCCGAAAGAGGCGTGGTTTACGTTTGCAAAGAAAGCGGTTTTACGCTCAAGTCAGTAGGATATTTCTTACAAAAAATGGCCAATTCTTAACAAAATAGCCCCACTTGTGAATTTAGCGCGTGAATTGACAAGCAGACAAAGCTAACTTAGGAGGCTATGGCGTCCCGCCGTAGCCACGCAGCCACGACCATAAGCGGAAAAACATATAAAAACACAAGATTACACAGGAAGTAAAGTCAAAAGTAAGAACTTAAGCAAAAGTCAATAAATAACAAAGCAAGAATGCCCGCAGCTCCTACTGTATGCCTTGTTAATCACAGGATTTTATAACCTTGTGTTTTTCTTTGTTTTTTCCGCTTGTGCTTTTCGAGAGAGGCAACAGCCTCTCATTCATTTATGGCATATATGGTCGTGAGAACTTGTTCTCACAAGACCATATAGGACATAAAGGAATTGCCGAAGGCTCGAAAAGCACAAGCGGACTGTGGAGAAAGGTTTTTGTCAAAGCCCTGCCTAACATATCGGACGGCATATCCGTACGACACTATATTTGCATTTCTAAAGCTCAATACTACGACTTGAGCGCACGAAGAAATCTTTGGTGCGAAATTCTTGAGATTTGAGCGAGCAGCTATAGTGTGTTGACACACAGCTGATTATGCTGACTGGGAAAGAAGTGTGCAATGAATACAAGCATTATATAGTTGTAATAGAGCCACTTTTACACTCCAATACCGCTACTATTATCATACAATAAAGCCTCTTTTACACTCTGATAGTGGCACTATCGGAATGTAAAAGAGGCTTTATTGTTATGTGTGGGTGCTGTTTTCACAGCAAAACACCGTAAAAACAGCAAACCGAAACTCTAAAATCAATTTTTATTTTGTAACAAGTTTTTACTGTTTAGACGATATTTGCATGGCTACAACCACTTCATCAGTATATCCCACACAGCAATGATGTGGCAGACGGAGCCGGCGAGGACGAAGAAATGGAAGACGGTGTGCATGAAGCGGCGCTTGCGGAGACAGTAAAACAAGGCACCGGTGATGTAGCAGACGCCTTCGGCTATTATCCATATCACGGCGGACGGACCGACGCTATGGAGCAGCGGACCGAAAGCAACGAGCACGCTCAGGCCCATCACCACGTAGCAGATTGTCTCTACGTAGCTATGGCTCTTCAGACCCATGAAGCTCTTCACGGTTCCGGCTATTGCCGACACCCAGATGAAGATGAAGAGCGCCCAGCCCCAATAGCTATACTCGCGCAACGCCACAAGCGTGATGGGCGAATACGATCCGGCTATGTGCCAATAGATGGCGGCGTGGTCCCACTTGCGCAGCCTCTCCTTCCATGGCGACCATGCTGAAAGGGCGTGATAGACAGTCGAAGCGATGTAGCTCGACAGCATTCCAAAGAGATAAAGGATGATGCCTGCCGTCGCCCAGCCGTTTCGTGCCCAACCGCACCATACGAGGAATGCCGTGCCGACAACGAGTCCGAGGATTATTCCCGCGCCGTGCGACCACGAGTTCCATATCTCTTCTTTATGATTAAAGTAGATCTTCATACACTCTAAGTTTTATGTTACTGACTGTAAATACTTTATATTTTCGTCTGCAAAGTTACGTATTATTATCCACTCATATATTCTTATTTAAATAAAATTAAGTACCTTTGCACACGCAACGGTTTGCCTATCCCTTATCAGGAAGAGGCGATTAAAAGGGAATGGGGTGAGAGTCCCCGACTGTCCCGCAGCTGTGAGCTGCCCTTATTATCGGGTGCGAACAACGATGCCACTTGCCTTCAGTGACTGATAAGAAGAAGGCTGGGAAGGCGTTCGCGTCTGGGTGGCGAGTCAGAAGACCTGCCGAAACGAGTATTGCCAAGGTTGTTCAGGTGCGCCTCGAGGATTGGGCGCGAACGACGAAACCATTACAACGACCCGAAGGTAGGATTTGGCTGACAGCCATAATTGTGCCCAGTTGTGATTATATGTATTCTGTAGTGATTACACAACTATAATAATATATGAAGAAAAACTTTACTTCCATTATGTTTGCTCTGTGTATCAGCCTTTCTGCTGCCGCACAGACCACCACCATCCGTGTGCAGGGCGCACCCCGAAAGGTGTCGCAGACCGTTGCCACACGCATCCAGAAGGCTGCCGACGCAGTAACATCCACTTGCATCGATTTCTCTAAGATAGAGCGTTGGGCAGGCGAAGGCGAATGCCGTGCCGCTCTTGCCCTGAAATGGGCTGACGGTCAGAACGAAGGCAAGACTCTCGTCTGGGGATATCGCTGGAAATCAACGGAGAACCCCACCGGAGAGGATCTCATCCGTGCCATCGCCAAGGCAGACCCAGCCCTTTATCTCATGGGCTCCACCGGATCTTTTGGACTCACCATTGGCGGCATCGGCTATGACGCCGACAACGACCGCTTCGTGAGCGTCACCACTATGACCGAGGAGGTCTATCCGCGCTGCGGCTTCGTGACATTGCCTTCTGACGAGTACGAGACGTCGGCTGCTACCGACTATGGCGACGGCGACGCATGGAACAGCGGATGGTATTCGGGCTTCTGGAGCTATTACGTTGCTGACAAGGCGGACGACGAGCTGCAGATGTCAATGACCGGCGCCACCGGACGTACGCTTACCGACGGATGCGTTGACGCTTACGTCTTCGGCTATTTCGCTGCCGACGCAGAGCCTAACGTATACGACGGCAACCTCGAATATCTGCCTGCAACGACCGACTACTCTACGGGCACTTTCGTCCTCAACGAGGGATGGTTCGGCAAGGAGAACGCTTCCGTCAACCATCTTTCAGAAAACGGCGAGTGGACATACCGCTGCGCTGACAATATCGGAGCCACCGGTTGCTACGCCACACCATGGGCAAACCGCTACTACATCATCGCCAAGCAGCCTAAGGACAAGGGCGCTGAGGTAAGCGGAGGACGCATCACCGTATGCGACGCCAACTCAATGCGCGTTCTGAAGCAGATTGAGAACATTGGCGGTGCCAACGAGGACGGACGTTCGTTCTGCGGCATCGACGAGCACCGCGCTTACGTCAGCACCACGGAGGGCATCTATGAGCTCGACCTTGACAACTTAGAGATAACCAAGAAGGTGCTGTCTACGGAGAACTATAACACGCAGTTCGGCAATATGGTCCGCTTCGGCGATTATGTCCTTGCGACCGAATACGGCAAGAATCTCTTCGTCATCAACTGCGCTGACAACACCGTCGTAAAGACACTTCCCTGCACAGCAGCATCAGTAGTAATGGCTAAGGACGGATCGTTGTGGGTGAGCACCACGGAGGGCATCTCACGCTTCAACGCCGAAACACTCGACCTTGAGCCTCTAACACTCGGCGAGGGCATCGGACTGCCCGTCCTGACAAGCGGCGCATGGAATCCTGACTGCTTCTGCGCAAGCCTTCAGAGCAACGTCATCTATTGGGCTTCATCGACAGAGTGGACCATCAACAAGGTGTTTAAGTATGACATCGACAAGCAGGAAGCTTCGCTCTTCATCGACTATACCACCGATGCTGACGGTCGCGCTCTCTACGGCGCAGCGCTCCGCGTTGACCCGAAGACAGACTGCATCTACACCAGCCTCGTGAAGGGATGGACTTTCAACGACAACGTCGTTCGCAAGTATAGCGCCGACGGCACACAGCTGGCAGAATACACAATGGAGGCAAACTACTGGTTCCCTGAGGTATTCGTATTCCCTGACACTGAGGACCCCGTACTTGCTGACTTTAAGGCTATTAACCTTGGCGCAGGCGAGCAGGCTGAAGCAGACGTGGACGTTACTGACGCTGACAACAACCGTCACGCCAGCGTCATCAGCGTGGAGAACATCAAGGACAACAGCGTGGCTGAGGTAAGCGTGAAGAACGGCAAGCTGGTCGTTAAAGCACTCAAGGAGGGCAGCACCACAGCCACCATCAAGGCTTGCTCTAACGGCATCAGCACACAGAAGACGCTCAGCATCAACGTCAGCGCTCCTACCTCTATTGACGCTGCCACAGCAACCGCAGAGGCTCATGAGGTGGCACGTTACACCATCGACGGCAAGCGCATCAGCAAGCCGCAGACCGGCGTCAACGTCGTTCGCTTCTCTGACGGTACAGTCAAGAAGGTAGTAGTGAAATAGATATCATTATTTTTAACAGGTTTGTAATTATTTGGGGCGGTTGTACGCGTGATGCGCGCAGCCGTCTTTTTTTTACACGTAATACCAATAAAAAGCGTAACTTTGTACGCCCAAATCATTAGTTTGAGTAAATGTGGACATTCAGTAAACTACTTATTTGCGTGGCTCTCGCCTCCATAGCCGCCACCGCCGGTGCACAGACGTCGCGTCTCGACTCGGTGCAGACTCTGGGCGACGTCAGCGTGGTGGGCGTCAAGCCTCACTATCTCACTCCCTCGCAGACCCTGCGCGGCGACATGCTGCGCAGTCTCTCTGCCACGTCCGTGGCTGACGCCCTGAAGTATTTCTCCGGCGTACAGATAAAGGACTATGGCGGACTTGGCGGTCTGAAGACCGTGAACGTGCGTTCGCTCGGATCGCAGCACGTAGGAGTTTATCTGGACGGCATACGCATTACCAACGCACAGAACGGTCAGATTGACCTTGGACGCTATTCGCTCTCCAACATGGAGTCGGTGTCGCTCTATAATGCCAACCGCAACGAACGCCTGCAGTCAGCATCTGAGTATGCTTCGGCTGCCACAGTCTACATGCAGACTAAGCGTCCTACCGAGACCACGTACATGATGGAATATGGTTGCGGGTCGTTCGGCCTCAACAAGCTGAAGGGCTACTTCGCGCTGAAGAACCTGCTTTTCATAGATGCCGAATACCAGCACAGCGACGGCGACTACGCTTTCCGCTTCCGTTCGGAGCAGGAAGACACCGTAGGCACGCGCCACAACTCGGACATAACGTTTTATCGTCTTGAGGCAGCCGGATTCTATAAGGGACTCTCCACGCACGTCTATTACTATAATTCGGAGCGCGGACTGCCCGGACCGGTCATCAGACGACTCTCTGACCAGTGGGATTCCACCGACCGCCAGTGGGACGAAAACTTCTTCATACAGTCATCATACAAGCATTCGTGGGAGCATTTCGGACTGAAGACCAACCTGAAATACTCTTACGACTACCTGCATTACATGCAGGATCCGCGCACCAACGCCGCCACGATGTACTGCAACAATCACTATACGCAGCAGGATATTTACGGTTCAGTAGCCGCGGCGTGGAACACGCGCTACGTGTCGCTTACGGCAAGCACCGATCTTCGTTGGAGCGACCTTAATGCAGACGTCTATAAGTTCGCTTACGTTTATCGTCTCGACTCGAAGTCGTTGCTCTCCGCCATAGCCTCATATCGCGGTTTTGAGGCAAACATAGCCCTGCTTTACACCCACATCTCCGACCATACACGTGGCGCAGCGTCGCCCCTGAGCCGCCTCACACCCATGTATCTCGCCTCATGGCACGGAGGTCCGCTGACCGTACGAGCCTTCCATAAGCGCATCTTCCGCGCCCCGACGCTCAACGACCTCTATTATACACTCGTAGGCAATGCGCAGCTCCGACCCGAATACACCTCGCAATGCGACCTTGGCATCGACTATAAAGACCGCCACCTGCATCTCGCCCTCGACCTCTACACAAGCCGGATAGAAGACAAGATTGTAGCCATACCGATGAAATGCCAATTCCGCTGGTCGATGGTGAACTTCGGACTGGTCAGGTCGTTAGGCATAAGCACCACAGCCGGCTATGACCGTACTTGGGGCAAATTAGCGCTCTCCGCCAACGCCAACTACACCTGCCAGCGTGACCGCGACTTCTCGTCGCCATCCGACCCCGAATATAAGAACACCATCCCCTACTCTCCCCTCCATTCCGCCTCCCTCATAGTCAGCCTCGGCTATGACGGATGGTCAGCCTGCACGTCATGGCTCTACACCGGCGACCGCTTCGCTCTTATCTCAAACAACAAGGAGGACATGCTCGGCGCCTGGCAGACCGTTGACCTGAAGCTAAGCAAGACCTTCACCGTCAGCCGCCATAGCCTCCAGACCACCATAGAATGCAACAACCTCACCGACTCCAGACACGAAGTGGTGAAGCGCTATCCTATGCCGGGACGCAACTGGAAGCTGACCCTGCAATGGAGGATGTAAAAGCGAAAATACACCTCATTATCAAAAAGTGATAATCATTTTATGATAATCGCTAAATAAAAGAAACCAACTCTAACATGTTGTACAAGAACATATACGCCCCTCTGCTGTGGCTCCTTACTGTATCGCTCCTTACAGCGTGCTCACTGGAACCAGCCGACTACCCCACTCCGTCTGAGCCTAAAGCCGACTCGGACCGCCTCATCGTGCTCTGCGAAGGACTGTGGGGCATGGACAATTCGTCGCTGTCGCTCATCGACAACGGCGTGCTGACCAACCGATGGTTTCAGCAGCAGAATCCCGGACGGCATCTTGGCGACACGGGCAACGACATTCTGCAGGTGAACGACACGCTGATAGCCATAAGCGTCAACTGGTCGAACATCGTGCAATACATCCGCCCTGACGGAACGGCAATAGCCGCAACGGAGAACATTCCCAACAACCGCCGGCTTGCAACAGACCACAACGGCTACCTCTACGTTACGTCGTATGCCGACAACGGCTACGTGGCGAAGGTGGACTTACGGACAAAGCAGGTGGTGGACACGTGCCACGTGGGACGCGAACCGGAGGGCATAGCCTATTACGACGGACGGCTTTACGTAGCCAACACGGGCGGATACGCCACGCAGACCAAGGACCACGACTATGAACAGACGGTCTCCGTGGTGGACGCGCAGACCATGCGCGAGCTGAGACGCATCGACACTGGACACAAGAATCTCTATGGCAAGCCGGCGCAATGGGGACAATATCTGTGCATCAATGCCGCCGGCGACTACTATAACCAGCCGCCGCAATGCATCGTTCTGAATATGGCTAACGACGAGTTTCGCACTTTCGACTTCCCTGCCACGTACAGCTGCGCCTATCAGGGACGATTCTATATCCTCGGCTCAGCCTATTCATACATCACCGAAGCCTACGCTTTCTCCGCCCACACCGTCTCCTTGCCCTCTATGGAGGCGGAGGAAGGACTGGCAGCGTACGACGCTGCCACAGCGACGATCCTACAGATGCAGTCGCCCTACGGCATCTATATCTCGCCCTACACCGGACACCTCTACGCCAGCGACGCCCGAGCCTACGCCACCAACGGCTACGTCTACGAGTTCGGACGCGACGGCAAACAACTAAACAGATATCTGCTAAGAGGAGTGAATCCCTCGGGATTTCTGGCGTGGCAGCAGAATTAAAAACTAATATAATTCGTATTCGATTTGATACTACGGAAAAATAAAAATAAGAAAAAAGGATATAAAGCTAACAGTAGGAGCTGCGGGCATTCCTGCCCGCGGCATTGCAAGCAATGTTCTTACTAATCATAAAATTAAATAACAAAATATATTCTTTTTATAAAATAATGAATAACACTTCATTTCACAATGGCTTATTTATAAACGATTTCCACCGCCAAAGTAGTATGGCAGCAATGAGAGAAGTATTAATGATGTCATTACATCCATATTCACGTATACAAAAAATACAACAGATAAAGTCTCTAAGAGATGATACACATTCAAAATCCAAAACCATTTGAATTATGAAACCAACAACAATACTCTTTGCCGCACTCTTACAGCTCACAGTGTCGGCAAACGCACAATCACAGCAAACAGTTAAGGTGCTGGAATACTGCCCTGCACCAGGACAATTCATCAATACGCTGCCCGCCATTGACGCCGCGATGTCGGCGGAGGAGCGTCTGAAAGCTTGCCAAGAGCAGATGGAGGACGGCAATCTGGTGTGCCTTGGCGCTGCCGGAGGCTACATCACGTTCGGATTTGACGAGCCTATAAAGAATCTGCGCGGATCTGATCTGCGCATTCTCGGCAATGCTTTCTATTCACAGAACGACCCCGTTTACGGCGCTTCCACAATCGGAGGAAGCGTCGAACCGGGCATTGTATATGCCGGTGTGGGCACGTCTCCCGAAACGGCTACGTGGTATGAGCTGGCTGGTTCGGAATATTACACCACCGAACGTCATAACTTCCGCATCACTTACCACAAGCCAACGGCGGAGAAAGGCGACCACGAGAAGTCGTATTCTGCCTTCGACAACTACATCCGCTTCACCGCTACGTGGGACGATGCTGACGGCACGAAGCGCGATACGACGGGTTATCTGATGAAGAACGTGTTTCATCCTCAGACCTACTGGCCCGTTTGGGAGGACAAGGAGGAGATGACGTTCAGCGGAGCACGACTGCCAAACAACGCCATCAACTACGGTGGCGACGAGTATGATACGGAGAATGCGCAGCTATGGGTGACTTATCGCTATGCTGCCGACTCGTACGGTTACGTCGATGCTGCACCCAACGATGACCAGCGCTACACCACTTTCGACCTTGATTGGGCAGTTGACAAGAACGGCAATCCCGTAAAACTAACCCATGCCGACTTCATCCGCATCCAGACGGGTGTGCTGCAGCATTGCGGATGGACTGGCGAAACGTCCACGGAGGTCAGCTCTGTCATCAATCTGCATCTTGTGGAAGGCTACGATGCCGACCCAATCATCATCACTCCGCGTCCACGACCCACTGCCATAGACGCCATAAACGCTTCAGCAGCTAAGGAAACGGCACGCTATAACATCAGCGGACAGCGCATCAGCAAGCCTCAGCGCGGCGTGAATATCGTGAAATACGAGGACGGAAGCGTAAGAAAGACAATAGTAAAATAAAGAAAAAAGTGCCACTTTTGACTAAGCAAAAGTGGCACTTTTTTTATAATTAAATATCTTAGAACTTGTAGTTAACACCGAACTGGATGTTTGTTCCGTCGAGGTTAACACCGAATGCCTTAACCTTAGCATCACCCTCGTTCTCCTGCTGGTAACCGAAGAAACCAACCTTTGTGATGAAAGCTACGTGGTCAGAGAGGTTAACCTTCAGACCCGGCTTGATACCGAACTCGAATCCATCGTAATCTCTGCCGTTGCCACCGAAGTGCTTGTAACCTACAGTACCCTCAAGGAAGAGGTCAACGAGCTTTGTGTTGCAGAATGTATAGCGTGCGTACGGAGCGAGCTCGAATGTGTTGTAGCCGTCCTCTACACCCTCGTAACCGATGGTAAGACCAGCCTCCCAGTTCTTGTTGAACTCATAACCGATCTCAGGAACGAGTGCGTAATGCATCTTTGAGTCTGCCTTGCCATACTTAACGCTTGAAAGACCTGCACAACCACCGATGTAAACCTGTGCGCTTGCGCTTGCAGCAATTACCATAGCTGCCATAGTCATAAAAATCTTCTTCATAACTTTTTCTTTTAAATATTAATGTCTTTTGTGTTTCAAATCTATGTTGCAAAGATATTATCTATTTTTAAATCCGCAAAATAAAATTGTAATTTTAGTTAATCATAAAGAATTATAGAACAATAAAAATGTAATTAATAGATTTAAATCAATAAATAGTGGTAGATTTCGCCATATGATTGTGATGTTCGCCCCACACTACAGCCAATAAAACAACCAGCAAGGAGGAGTTTGTCCATAATCTTTACTAACTTTGCACCTACATTTCACATATAAGAACACATATAAAAGAAACCATACAATGCGTAAACTCCGTACTATAGAAATGCAGCGTCTGACGGTGGACGAGTTTCATGAGGCCAAGAAGCTCCCCCTTATCGTCGTTCTTGACGACGTGCGCTCGCTCCACAACGTCGGCTCCGTATTCCGCTCATCAGACGCTTTCCGCGTGGAAGCGGTGTATCTCTGCGGCATCACAGCCACTCCACCCCACCCCGAAATCCACAAGACAGCGCTCGGCGGCGAAGATTCGGTAGACTGGCGCTACTTCCCCACAGCCACCGAAGCCGTGGCAGAGCTTCAGAAAGAGGGCGTCTTCGTCTATTCCATCGAGCAGGTGGAGGGTTCAACAAAGCTCCAGAACCTCTCTCTCGACACCGACCGACGTTACGCCGTGGTGTTCGGCAACGAGGTGAAGGGCATCCATCAGGAGGTGGTAGACCTTGCTGACGGTTGCCTCGAGATACCGCAGTTCGGCACCAAGCACTCCCTGAACGTCAGCGTAACAGCCGGTATCGTCATCTGGGAAGTGGCAAAGCAGTTCATTGCAGGAAGCAATACTGAATTTTGATTTGTTAAAGCCCTGCCAATAATATCGGACGGCATATCGCCGAAGACAATATTTGCATTTCTAACGCTCAATACTCCTCGTTCAGCGCACTAAGAAATCCTTGATGCGAAATTTTCGAGTTTTGAGCATGCAGCTATAGTATACTGAAACACAGCAGATTAGGCTGCCAAGAAAAGAAATGTGCAATGAATAAGGGAGCTAAACAAGCACAATAGAGGCGCTAAAGAGCCACTTTACCACTCCAACACAGCCTCTATAGTCAAACAAAAAAGCCTCTCTTACACACCAATAGTGGCTATATTGGAGTGGAAAAGAGGCTTTTCTTGTATATTATGGGGCCAACAACGAAGCGAAACCACACAAAAACAGCAAACTAAAACTCCAGAATCAATTTTTATTTTGTAATAGAATTTTACCATTTGTGTGATATTTGCATGAGACATGAAGGCAGAGCTTTGACACAAAATAGCCACAACTCTCTCATTCTGCAACAATTATACTCCCCGTTTATTCTTTTTTTCGTAACTTTGCATAGTTATATACACACGAAACATACATATATTCAGATAAATGAAGAAACTTTTCATTGAGACATACGGCTGCCAGATGAACGTGGCAGACTCTGAAGTGGTGGCTTCCATCATGCAGATGGCTGGCTACGAGCTGTGCGAGAACGAGGCTGACGCCGACGCCATATTCCTCAACACCTGCTCCATCCGCGAGAATGCGGAGAACAAGATATACGGACGACTGGAGACTCTGCATGCTGAGCAGAAGAAGGGACGCCAGCTGATACTGGGCGTACTGGGTTGTATGGCGGAGCGTGTGCGTGAGGACCTTATCAACAACCATCACGCCAACCTCGTATGCGGACCCGACTCGTACCTCAATCTGCCCGACATGATTGCACAATGCGAGAACGGACACAACGCTTGCAACATCGAACTGAGCACTACGGAGACGTATCGCGACGTCATACCGCAGCGCATCGGAGCGGGACGCGTGAGCGGATTCGTAAGCATCATGCGAGGATGCAACAACTTCTGCCACTACTGCATCGTGCCCTACACCCGTGGACGCGAGCGTTCGCGCGACGTGGAGAGCATCCTGCGTGAGGTGAAGGACCTGCACGACCGCGGCTTCAAGGAGGTGACCCTCCTCGGACAGAACGTCAACAGCTACGGTCTGACACCTGCCGGTAAGCGCATGGAAGGCGGCGTATCGTTTGCCGAACTCCTCCGCAAGGTGGCTCAGAGCGTGCCCGACATGCGCGTGCGCTTCACCACATCCAACCCCGAGGACATGACTGACGACATCCTCCATGCCGTAGCTGACGAGCCTAACCTCTGCAAGCACATCCACTTCCCTGCCCAGAGCGGATCAAGCAAGATTCTGAAGCTCATGAACCGTAAGTACACGCGTGAGCAATACCTGGAGCGTGTGGCTGCCATACGACGCATCATCCCCGACTGCGGACTCTCCACCGACCTCTTCGTTGGCTACCATGACGAGACACCGGAGGACCACGCCGAGACTCTTTCGCTGGTACGCGAGTGTATGTTCGACTCTGCTTTCATGTTCAAGTACAGCGAGCGCCCGGGTACATACGCCGCCAAGCATCTGCCCGACAACGTACCGGAGGAGGTAAAGATAGAGCGTCTGAACGAACTTATCCACCTCCAGACCGAGATCTCAGTCGAGCAGAACCGCAAGGACATCGGCAAGACTTTCGAAGTGCTCGTGGAAGGATTCTCCAAGCGTTCACGCGAGCAGCTCATGGGACGCACCGAGCAGAACAAGGCTGTGGTGTTCGACAAGAAGGGACATCACATCGGAGAGCGCGTTATGGTGAAGATTACTGACGCAACGTCGGCTACGCTGCTGGGAGAATGCGTTGAATAAGAAAGAATGATATGAAAGAATTCCTCCAAATACTGCGGCGTTTCATCCCGCCCTACAAGAAGTATCTGGCGCTGACGGTGGTCTTCAATATCCTCTCGGCAGTGCTCAACATCTTCTCGTTCGCAGCCCTAATCCCCATTCTGCAGATTCTTTTCCGCACGGAGGGAGCCGGTACTGCCACAGAGCTTATGCCTTGGTCGCTGGACAACCTGAAGGAAGTGCTTGCCAACAACGCCGACTACTACGTCACGCAGCTCATCGCCAACGTGGGAGCAACGACTACGTTGCTGCTTATCGGACTGTTCCTCGCCTTCACAACGTTCCTCAAGACAGGAGCTTACTTCCTTTCCTCAGCCACAATCATCCCCATTCGTACGGGTGTGGTACGCGACATCCGCAACCAGCTCTACCACAAGATTACGTCATTGCCCATCGGATTCTTCTCCGAAGAGCGCAAGGGCGACATCATTGCACGTATGACGGGCGACGTGGGCGAGATAGAGAGCAGCATAATGTCGTCGCTGGACATGCTCTTCAAGAACCCCATCCTCATCATATCCTACTTCACTGCCCTGATTTTCATATCGTGGCAGCTGACACTCTTCACCCTCGTATTCGTGCCCATCTTCGGCTGGTTTATGGGATATGTGGGCAGAAAGCTCAAGCGCAAGTCAATAGCGGCACAGTCGCTGTGGAGCGACACGATGTCGCAGGTGGAGGAAACGCTTGGCGGACTGCGCATCATCAAGGCGTTCTGCGCCGAGGATAAGATGAACAAGCGATTTGACGGCATCAACTCCGAATACCGCGACTCCATACAGCGCGTCAACATCCGCCAGCAGATGGCTCACCCGATGAGCGAATTTTTGGGCACAGTACTGATTATCATCGTGTTGTGGGTGGGCGGCATCTTAGTGCTCGACCAGCAGATTCTGTCCGGTCCGACGTTCATCTATTATCTTGTGATGCTCTATTCCATCATCAATCCGCTCAAGGATTTCTCCAAAGCGAGCTACAATATCCCCAAGGGACTTGCCTCAATGGAACGTGTAGACAAGATTCTGAAGGCAGAAAACACCATCAAGGAACCTGCCAATCCCAAGCATATAGCTTCGTTTGAGCATCAGATTGAGTTCCGCCACGTATCGTTCCGCTACGGCGAACAGTGGGTATTGAAGGACATCAATCTCGTAATAGAGAAAGGAAAGACGGTGGCGCTCGTAGGTCAGAGCGGATCAGGAAAGTCTACTCTCGTGGATCTTATCCCGCGTTATTACGACGTGCAGGAGGGAGAGGTGCTCATCGACGGCATAAACGTCAAAGACCTTGGCATCCATGACCTTCGCCAACTCATCGGCAACGTCAATCAGGAAGCCATTCTCTTCAACGACTCGTTCTACGGCAACATAACGTTCGGCGTGGATTCTGCCACACGTGAGCAGGTGGAGCAAGCGGCACACATAGCCAACGCACATGAGTTTATCATGCAGACAGAACACGGTTACGACACCAACATCGGCGACCGTGGCGGCAGACTCTCAGGCGGACAGCGCCAACGCGTCAGCATAGCCCGAGCCATACTCAAGAACCCGCCCATCCTTATCCTCGACGAGGCAACGTCTGCTCTCGATACGGAGAGCGAACGACTGGTGCAGGACGCCCTGGAACGCCTCATGAAGACGCGCACCACGGTGGCAATAGCACACCGCCTGTCCACCATCAAGAACGCCGACGAGATTTGCGTGCTGCACGAAGGCGAGATAGTGGAGCGCGGAACGCACGAAGAACTGCTCGAAAAGGGCGGATATTACCGCAAGCTGCACGAGATGCAGAAGTAAAAGGAAAATGTAAAAGAAGGACAACAAATAAACATCGTAATCCGATAACAAGAAAAAAAAGAAAGTGTGGTCAAAGACGGGCGTAAAGACTCGTCTTTGACCACACTTTCTTATATATCAACCCTTCTTGCCGTGCTTCTTCAGATATTCACGGTATGGCGTATGAAGGTCGAGATAACGGAAGTTCTGAGCCGGTATCTCCTTTGGCATCTTCATGTATTCGCCGTAGCAATAGCGCAGATAAGCGTCAGGATTCTGCACTCCCATGAGCTGATGACCCTCAAAGGTCACCGGTGTAGGCTTGCCGTATACATCCTTAGGCAGTATGCCACGCTCCGGCTTGTTGTCATGATCGGCAACAAGGGGGGACGACTCATAATCGAACTCGCGCTGCACATTGTTCATATAGCGGTGTGCCCAGTCCTGCGAAATAAGTTTATGCACCATGTTTATAATGACAGAACGAGGTCCGTGTCCGTGCTTGTAGGGATCCACCGTACTGTAATAGAGCAGCTTCTTGGCAATGCTGTAGCGGCGGTAGTGGCTGCGCATCTGACTCTGGTCGTCCGTCATGCCGTCAAGTGGGAACACGTCAACGGGCAAGCCACCCACAAAATTGAATCGTCTACGGAGAATGTACGTTGTCTCACGGTCCTGAATGCGTGCAAACTGATACGGATACATAGGGTCCTGCAGTCCGCTAACCAGTTCATAACGCTTTGGCAACCACTCATTGGCATGCTTCACAAGGATGTTATAGTCTTTTCTTGGCAAAGCCACGTCAGCGTCGTCGTCCCATGGCACGAATCCCTTGTGGCGCACAGCCCCAAGCATTGTTCCTGCAATGAGATAATAAGTAAGATTATGTTCGCGACAAACCTTGTCAATAGCAAGCAGAATGTCGAGAATATACTTCTGCAGTTCTTTTGTCTCTTCGTCCGTAATTCTTTTCTGTACGTTCATAATTAATAATATTGTTATCAAATAACAGTCATTTCATGCCGTGCGTAAAAGTCGGCAAGCACCTTGACTATCTCCTCTGATGTTGTGTCAGCCACATAATTGAAGTCGCGTTCGAGGCGTATTGTCTTGAGGAAAGACAGCAGTTCGTAGCGCAGTCCTTCGCCGTCGAGCTGATAGAAATAGCGTTTGTTGTTGTGCGGATCCTCATAGCGCACCTCAAAGTAGTCGGTCTTCCACCACGGAGCAGGCACATAGATGTATCCCTTGGTGCCCGATACGACCATCTCGCCTTCCGACTTGACGCCCTGCCCCACCTTCAATGAGGCTACTGCATGCGGATAGATGAACATTATGCTGGTGAAAGCGTCGTAGCTTCGCTCCTCGTCCACGAAGCGCGTTACGATGCGCTTGCTCACATAGTCGGTGCCAAGGAGCTGGAATATGGGCAGCATAGCTGTCGGACCCCATGCACACACACTGTTCCATTCGAGCTGTTCCTGATTGATGTCCTGCGTAGGGTCGAACTCCAGCAGGCTCGTACAACTCGTATCCACAGATACTATGTCGCCGATAATGCCGCTCTTTGCAAGCAGTAGAAGACGATTGTAAGCCATCGAATAGGCAGTCTTGATGGCATCAAGCAGCACCACTTTCTTCTCTGCGGCAAGAGCCTTCAGCTCTCTCCATTCCTCGGGACGCAATGTTACGGGCGACTCACACAGAACGTGCTTTCCTCGCTCCAGCGCCTGCTTTATCTGACTGTAGTGTAGCTCGGGCGCTGAGATTATATAAAGAGCGTCTGAAGCGTCCAGAAGCTCGTCAAACGACGATGTCTGCCTTGCCTTGTCCTTGAGGCTGTCTGAGAGGAAGCGGTCGTTGAGCGTAAACACCTTTCCTGCAACAAGTCCGTTCACATACTTGCTCTCACGCTCTATCTTATTGATGATGGGCGATTCGCCCACGAAGCCGAGCGTAACGGGCTGCTGTTCGCTACGTATCTCGCTGCTCGACACACCGTCCGTGCGTTCCAGATAGACCACGCGACAATAGTCGTTGAGATAGTCGAACTTGCCTTTCCAGTCAGAACCGACGGTGAAGATATCTACGCCAAGACGCTTGATGTCGTCTATTTTCTGGCCTTCATATTCCTCTACGATTATCTCGTCAGCCAGTCCTGTTGCCTGCACAGCCTCCACACGCTCCATAAGCGTCTGCTGGACGTTTATCTTGCCTCGCTCGCGGTCGAATGTGTCTGATGTTACTCCGACGATAAGATAATCGCCGAGCGCCTTGGCACGCTTCAGCAGTCGGATATGACCGTAATGAAGCAGATCGTAAGTGCCGTATGTGATGACTTTTATCATAACTTAGTGTTGTTGGGTGTTTTTATTCTTTGTTTATAGTAGTCCACGTCGCTGCATGTCTTTGAGCGCATTGACGAGTGTGGTGTTGTCGTCTGTGGTCAGTGCTCCGAGATGTCCCACGCGGAACACCTTGTCCGCCATGTCTCCACCGTTGGGACAAACCCATATTCCATATTCGTCCTTCAGACACAGGAAGATGTCGTAAGCTGAGGCATTAAGGGGATGAAGTGGTGTCACGGCATTGCTGAGCGACTGTGACACGATGGTAAACGGCATGCCGCTTATCTTTGAACGGAAATCGGCGGCAAGATGTGCAATGCGGCGGTTCTCGCTCTCCACGCCTCCAGCCTCATCTATTTCGCGCAGACGGGCGTTTATCTGGCGCAGTATGCCTACAGCAGGCGTAAACGGAGTCTGTCCGCGTTCGCCGTTTTTAAGGGCGTCCTTGAGGTTGAAGTACATTGTCTTGACCTCTCTTCCGCACACTCGCTCCACAGCATTGGGGGCAAGCACGATGACTGAGATGCCCGGAGGACACGCCAAGGCTTTCTGCGAACCGGTGATCATCACGTCCACTCCCAGCTGTTCCATGTCGAACGGGTCAGCAAGGAACGAGCTGATGCTGTCTACTACGAGGAAGATGCCGTTGCGATGACAGAAATCGCTGATGAGCTTTATGTCGTAGAGCACGCCGGTGGAAGTCTCGTCAAGGTTGACAAGCAGTCCCGTATAGTGCTGTCCCTCGTATGGAGAAAGGTGCTCAGCGGTAAGCTTACATCCCATATCGAGCTTTATCTCGGTGTGAGGAATGTCGTGAATCTCGCAAAGCTGTACGAAGCGATGGCCGAAACTGCCGCCGTTAACGACAAGTACGCGGTCTTCGGGTGTGAAGACATTCATCACCGTAGCCTCCATAGATGCCGTACCAGAGCCGGTTATAAACACCACACGTGAGCCTTCCGGCGCCTTGGTGAACTTCTTCATGAGTTGTTCGTTCTCCTTCATCGTGGCAGAGAACTCTGCTGTACGGAAATACGGCACCTGTTCCTGTCCTATTGCCCTTACGGCTTCGCTGGACATTACCGGTCCGACTGTAAAATTAAGCATATCTTTTGTCATTGTCTTATTTATATAAAATGCCGCAAATGCAATTATCTTGCTTACGTCACAACATTTTTTTTACTTTTTCTTTACAAACCCGAAAGTCTTCACACTTGTGTATTTACGCCACAAATTCAGCCTGCGCTTGTTCGGCACACCGTGTCGGCGGATATAGTCGGCAGCAGCATTGAGCATTCGTTCACACACGTGTCCGTCAAGATAAGGGTCGTAATTGTCCACTATCCATTGTCGGCGGGCTATTGCTTCGGGGTCGTTCATGGCTCGTCTGTAGGCTTCTTCCAAGCCATCCGGCGTGGCTGTATTCTCCCAATAGATGTCCTTTGCGATGGTTCGGACAGTGATAACCGGACGCGAGAGCAGCAGAAACTCGTATACAGTGGACGAGGTGTCGCTAATGAGCACGTCGCTCATAAGCTGGTATTTTGTGATGTTCTCGCCCTGATTGACGAAAATCACATTGTCCTTACTCTCTGCCCATGCACGGTATTCGTCTGCCCATTCCTTTCTTGTAAGCGGATGGAACTTCATCACAACGAGGGCGTCATTACGTTCAGCCAGCTCGCCGAGGCGCTCCTTCATGCCTTCCAAGGGCAGCGACGTAAGCTTCGGGGAGAATGTCGGTGCGTAGAGAATGATGCGCTTGCGTCCCGTACTGTCGAGCAGACGCTGGCGTTCGGCGTCGTATGTATGCAGATTGCGCTTTATCCAGTCCTGCTTAGGCCATCCCGTCTCCACCACTTCAAAGTCGCCGTACTCTTCGGAAAGCGCCTTGAAATGGCTGGTGAAGTAAGGTCCCTGCGTGAAATAGGTGTCGAAGTAACGGCGTATTATCCAGTGGTCCTTCTTCTCTGCCGCATAACCGTGGAACACCTGAATCTTCACTCCTGGCAGATAATAGGGCACGATGTTGCCCGGCACGAATACTGCCTCAGGCGAAAAGTCGTATGCTTCCTGAATGGAATTGGTCCAACGCACCTTCGAGGCATACTCGAAAGTGCTTATTTTGGGTTTGTGTATATACCACATCACCTCGTGTGGCAGATTGTTGTCCGTCACATATTCCTGCAAGGGATTGAGAATGTCTATGGCGTATCTATTCTCGCAAAACAATAATATTCTCATTGCGTAGACTGTGTTCTGTTATACACTTTTTTATTGGTTGTTCACTTTTTTTTGTAAAGTTACACATAAAAAAGCATTCAGTGTAATTTTTCCGTATATTCTTTACTTAAATATCTTCAGCATTGACTTGCGTCGGCGCCATTTCTCGTCGTGTATCTTCTTCACATTGACAAGCTGTTCCACTGTCTCAGCGGGCATATCACGACACTCCACATAGCGTTCTGCCACATATCTGAAGAGGTCGTAGCGTCCGGTGAATCGTGTAAGATTCTCCATACATTCGCCGATTGGGAGCTTGCATCCTTCGGGCATAAACCGCATGCGATTGATGTCAATAAGCGAGAAATGGCAAGTGCCGTCACTCTGCATGCTGTATAGTACGTTTGTGGAATTGAGGTCGATGTCGAGAATGCCGTTTTCATGCAGACTGGCTGCGAACCTTGCAAAGCCAGCAGCCACTTCCTTGCTGAACTCCTCCGGGTCGTTGAGCTGTTCCTTTATGGGCGGATTATAGTCTGTAGCTGACACGTAGTAACAATAGTCCACCAGTCCGCAACGCGTCGTCCTGACGTATGCCATTGGTTCCGGCGTGTCGAAACCGCGGCGTATCAGCTCATGAGCATTCTCGAAGGCACGCTGCGCCTTTGTTGTTCGGAAGAAGGTGTAGGCTATCTTCTGTGCTGCATTCGGACGCTTGAAACGCTTTACGCACACCTCCTGCGCCTTGCCGCCCCACTCCACCTTAAACACCTTTATGGTGTTGCGTCCGCTGAATACTGTCTTGCCGGAGTTGTCGAACGTTTCGGGCAGCGAGTTAACGAAGTCGACAGCATCCTTGCATGTCGCTAATCTTGGGCTTATCACCACTTTCATCATCTCTCCCCTCCCTTCTTCAGACGGTTGCCGCAGACGGCGTCAATGATGCGCATCTTCAGCTTATAATAGGCACGCACGACAAGATAGTTCCAGAAGTTATGTATCTCGTGCATGGAATGGCAGGGCTTGAGCGTCACTTCCTTACGCGGTGCTTCGGGATTTAGCGTGTCGCACAATGAGGCTATATACTCAAACATGTTAAACTTGTCGAGCACAAGGCGCTTGCTCTCGGCAAGTGCCTCCTGAGACTTTGAGTAAGTGTCTTCGGCTATGACGCGGTCAATGGCAGCCACAGTCTTCTCGAAGTCGTCAATGTCGATAAGCGTCATGCTGTCCTTGGGGAAGTATTCGTCTATGTTGGTGCATCCGTAATAGAGCGGATATGTGTCGCAGAGGAAGCAGTCTGACAGTTTCTCCGTCCAGTAATAGTCTTGCGACGAATTCTCTATAACGATGTGATACTTGTAAGGCGAGAGCACGTCCCACTTGTCTGCAAAGTCGTTAAAGCCATGTCCGAAGACATCAAGCTTGTCTCCATAATATTCCTTCAGCTTTTCCACAAACTTGATGCGCTTTATGTGTCCGGCTGTAAACGCCTTGTTGCTTGTGATTACGGATATCAGCTTTGTCTTCTCAGGCGCAGGATCGGCCTTAAACGAATTATAGTCGTGTGTAAAGGCGTAATTGCCGTCTGCCTTGCGGTGATAGCCCACAAACCAAGGCAGTATGGCAGGTCCGAAATGGATGTTCGGATGGCGGGTCTGCTGCTGGCAGGTGCACACCATACCGAACTGCTTGAGGTAGTCGTTAGGATAGATGAGCACCGAGCGTGGCTCTGTCGTAAGCACGATGGTGTTCTCCGGAGCCACATGGCATGTCTCCACATTGCGCAGTCCTTTGCCCTGCACCACCCAGAAGTCGGGATTGTCCACGTCCTCATTGATATAGAATCTGTATCTGCCGTCTTGCGACGTCAGTGTGCCGTTCTTTGTCTGGCGGTACATTATCTTTCCGAGAATGGGGCGGTATGGCGTTAGCTTTACTTTATACATAATCCGTGTTGCTACTTGTTTGGGTTTATTCTTTGTCCTGCTTTGGCACTACTTTTCCGTTCACCACGTCGAAACGTCGCTCAAATTCCTCACGCGTGCGCTTCCAGCGGTTGTGTGTCCAGAGATAATAGGCAGGTTCGCGGCGTATGGTGGTCTCAAGCATCTGGAAGAAACGTCGCGTTATTTCGTCGGGCGGCATGTCCGCCGGATTGCGCGTAATGAGATGATAGGTGGCTGTGTAATAGCCTCTGCGCGGCCGGCTCATCTCCACATAGAAGACGGCATTGTTCATCTTTCGCATTATTCGCTCGCCTCCGGTGAACACAGGCGTTTCCTTATGATTGAGGAAAGGCAGCCAAAGGTGGATGTTTGTCCACTTCGGTCCTTGGTCGCTGATATATCCGCAGATGTTACGCACGCCCTTGCGGCGGCATTCCACAACATAACGCAACGTATCGTTCTTAGGAATCGGACAGCCGTTCTTCTCATGCGAGCGGATTCGCTTGAAGAGATAGTCGAATGTCTTGTTGCGTAAAGGATGATAGACAAGTCCGATCTGACGCTCCGGCGGCAAGTTGATGCCAACGCACGAGAGCCATTCCCAGTTGCAGTAATGGCCGAGTATGCCTGCCGCGTCCTGACCCTCGCTGAAGTATTGCTCCACTTCCTCGCTGTTGACAACCGTCAACCGCTTGCGAAGCTCGCTGTCGCTGATGCTGAGCAGCTTGACAGCCTCAAGGAAATAGTCGCAGAACCATTGATAGAACTTACGTTCCGTGCGGCGTATTTCCTCTGCGCTCATTTCGGGGAACGACGTGGATAAGTTTCGGCGCACTAACTTGCGACGGTACCTGACTACATGATAGACGAGCAAATAACCCACGTCGGCTATCATGTAGAGCACACGCATCGGCAATAGGGACAGTGCATAAAATACGGCGTATACTATCTTTGTCATGCCTTTTGTTGTTTGATTGGAATGTTCAATGTGCAAAGTTAATAAGTTTATGTCGGTTTCACGACCTTCCGGTCACGATTTTCTTTATCTCGTTCAGTTTGTTGAGCGCCTCTACGGGCGTGAGGTTGTTGATGTCCAGACCTATTATCTCGTCGCGTATCTGGCAGAGCACGGGGTCGTCCAGCTGGAAGAAAGACAGCTGTACGCCTTGAACGGACGACTGGCTGGCGATGTTGCGCGTGGAGAGCTTGCCTCCCTTGCGCCTCTTTACAGACGTGACGGTCGTGGCTGCGGCGTTCTCTGAAGGAGCTTCAGCCGATGCCTCTGCCCCACTCTCGTCCACTCCCACTCCGGCATTGTCTGCCTCAAGCTGCCTCAGAATGGCATTGGCGCGGTTCACTATCGACTTCGGCATACCGGCTATCTCTGCCACATGTATACCGAACGAATGCTCTGATCCGCCAGGCATAAGCTTGCGGAGGAAGATAACCTTGCCGTTCACCTCCTTCACGCTCACATTATAGTTCTTGATACGCTCGAAATGCTTCTCCATTTCGTTCAGCTCGTGATAGTGAGTGGCGAAGAGCGTGCGGGCCTGAGCGCCCGAATGCTGATGCAGATACTCCACGATGGCCCACGCAATGGAGATGCCGTCGTACGTGGAAGTGCCTCGTCCAAGCTCGTCGAAGAGCACAAGGGAGCGCGGCGTAACGTTGTTGAGGATGTCCGAAGCCTCGGTCATCTCCACCATAAACGTCGATTCGCCCAACGAGATATTGTCCGAAGCGCCCACACGTGTGAATATCTTGTCCACAAGACCGATACGTGCCGAGTCGGCAGGCACGAAGCTTCCCATCTGCGCCATGAGCGTGATAAGGGCAGTCTGGCGCAGCAACGCCGACTTACCAGCCATGTTTGGTCCGGTAATTATCATTATCTGCTGCTTCTCCGTGTCGAGTTTTATGTCGTTCGGAACATACTGCTCGCCCACCGGAAGCTGTGTTTCGATGACAGGATGGCGTCCTGCCTGTATCTCCAACAGGGCGTCGTCAGCCACGACAGGACGGACATAACGATGCTCTTCCGCCGCTTTTGCGAAAGAAAGCAGACAGTCTATGCGTGCTATGATATTGGCATTGATCTGTATCTGCGGCACAAACTCAGCCATATCCGTAACCAGTTCGTTGAAGAGACGGCTCTCAAGGGCGAGAATCTTCTCGTCCGCACCCATGATTTTCTCCTCATATTCCTTCAGTTCCTGCGTGATATAGCGCTCCGCATTGGCAAGCGTCTGCTTGCGAATCCATTCCTGTGGCACGGCGTCCTTATAAGTATTGCGCACCTCAAGGTAATATCCGAAGACGTTGTTATATCCCACTTTAAGCGACTGGATGCCTGTCTTCGCCGCCTCTTCCTCCTGAATCTTCAGCAGATAGTCGCGGCCTCCGCGCGAAATGGAGCGCAGTTCGTCCAGCTCCTCTGAGTAACCGGAAGCTATGACATCGCCCTTAGCTACGAGCAAAGGCGGATCAGACTGTATCTCGCGTTCGATGCGGTCGCGCAGACTCTCGCAAAGGTTGAGCCTGTCACCCATAGAACGGATTTCTTCGCAGTCAGAACTGAGACAGGCAGACTTCACAGGAACAAGCGCCTGTAGAGCCAATTTCATCTGAACCACCTCTCTCGGCGACACTCTTCCTACGGCTACCTTCGATATTATTCGCTCTATATCGCCGATGCGATGGAGCTGTTCGTCGATGACCTGGCGAAAGTCGGGCTTGCGGAAGAACGTCTCGACGACGTCAAGGCGCTTGCCTATCGTCGCCACGTCGCGCAGCGGGAATACGGTCCAGCGCTTCAGCATACGCGCTCCCATCGCCGTTGTGGTGCGGTCGATGACGTCAAGGAGCGACGAACCGTCCTCCTGCATGCTGCCAAGCAGCTCCAAAGATCGGATGGTGAACTTGTCAAGACGCACATAACGGTCCTCCTCAATGCGTCGGAGCGACGTTATATGGCCTATATTGGTGTGCTGCGTCATCTCCAGATACTGCATGATTACGCCTGCAGCCACCACGCCAAGCGTGAGATGCTCCACACCGAAACCCTTGAGCGACTGCGTGCCGAAGTGCTTGAGGAGCTTCTGACGCGAACTCTGCTCCGTAAACATCCAGTCGTCCAGCTGGAACGTACACCACCTGTTGCCGAACCTGTCCTCGAATTCACGCTTCATCTGACGGTCGTGCAGCACCTCCTTGGGCTGGAAAGACACCAACAGCTTCTCCACGTAATCGGACGTGCCCTCCCCTACTAAGAATTCTCCCGTAGAAATATCGAGGAACGACACGCCGCATGCCGTCTTCGTCATGTGTACGGCAGCCAGAAAGTTGTTCTCCTTATAGTTCAGCACCGTGTCGTCCATCGACACGCCGGGCGTAACAAGCTCCGTAACGCCACGCTTTACGAGGGTCTTAGTAAGCTTCGGATCTTCCAGCTGGTCGCAGATGGCAACGCGCTTTCCGGCACGGATGAGCTTAGGCAGATAAGTGTCGAGAGCATGATAAGGGAAACCAGCCATCTCGCAAGCTGCGCCATTGGCGTTCTTTCCGTTGGAGCGACGTGTAAGCGTAATGCCAAGAATCTTAGCCGCCTCCACGGCGTCATCAGCGTAAGTCTCGTAGAAGTCGCCGCAGCGGAAGAGCAATAAAGCGTCCGGATTGGCCTCCTTGAACGAATAAAACTGTCGCATCATCGGCGTAAGTCCATCATCCTTCTTTTTCTGAACCATATATTAGGATTGTTCTGTTTTTTATTTAATTACGTATCAATAACAATGCAGACCGATATAAATATAAAGATGTATCGGCTGCAACTTACAAAAGAAATAAAAAAAAACGGGATACGCAAATTTATGGTAATGAATTTAAAGATGACATGAGATTTGTCGGTGCGTTGCACCGAATTTTGAATTGGCTGTTTTGACAGGAAGACAGTTTTTTTTTGACAAGAAGACATGAAGACAGGTTTCATCCCATCAATTCAAAAATGAATAATTCATAATGCGCCTTAGCGCACAATTCCTAATTCAAAACTCAAAATTTCTAATTCGGACGGCGGGTGCCGTCCGCTAACGTTATCCACAATATCCTGTCAGTTATCTACACCTGTTTGTCAGTTATCTACAATAACAGGCATACGGAGTTATCCACAATTGTGTATAACCTGTGGATAACTCCGCAACAGGCTGATACACAATATGCAGTTATTAACAAAAAGAGTTGAAAAGAGAGGCTTTTTCTGCCTGTTTATCAACACTCAGAAATGGTATACGCACACAAAAACGCTGCGTTACGCACACAGGAGTTTCTGTTTATCGCACACACAAAATCCTTATTCACAAGTTATCCACACTCATGTGGATAATGCAAATATCGTACAAAGAGTAAAAATGTATTACAAAATAAAAATCAATTATAGAGATTCAGATACGTGATTTTCTTGTCTTACACGATGATGAAGCAACCGTCATTCATCAATAGAGCCTCTTTTACACTCCCATACATCCACTCTCAGAGAGCAAAAGAGGCTCTATTGCATGACAACAGTGGCTGTATAAGAGTATAAAAGAGGCTCTATAATGGCATAAAGTGGCTGTTTAAGCACGCCAAATCATTGCACACATCATGTAATAACCGCATAACAGACTGACTATAAAGAAGTTGACGCAGCACGCCCAAAACTCAAGAATTTCGCGCCATAGATTTCTTTGTGCGCTCAAGTGGCAGTATTGAGCGTTAGAAATGCAAATATCGTCTTCGGCGGAACCGCAGAAGAATTAGGAATCCTTGCTTAGGCAAGCGGCAAAGCCGAGCAAGGAATGCTGAATTATTCTCGTCTTCGCATACGAATGTAAGTTATAAACATTAGTGTTGGTAACTTTATAAATGATTGGTATACAGCAAATAGTTATTAACATACATGTGTATAAGCCTGTTTATTCAGTTATAAAACAGGCAAACAAAAGCAACTCCTGTTCTGATACGCCAGTATTATCAACACACAGGATTATGAACAGGATTGTGGATAACTGACTTAACATACTGAAACACAAGCATAAGTTATTAACAATTAACGTTGAAAAGCCTGTATATAACAGGAATATAGCCTGTGGATAACACTACGTATACACCAGTTATCCACACTCTATGAGCCTGTCTTGAAGAATAGGGTAGGACAGGCGTAGGAATGGTATCAACAGATAGTTATCAACACACCTGTGGATAACTCTATAAGTATACTGATAATCAACGTATAGTTATTCTATAAGCATGTTTATATGATGAAAAACAGGCGGAAAATGGTGGGGTAGGGGGCGCTTGTTATCCACAGGTTAACGTAAATTGTGGATAACTTTGTAAACGAATGATAATCAGAAGGATAATATTAACAATAGCATATCCTTTGGAATTATGTATAAGCAGGCAGTACAAACTTAGGAGGCTATGGCGTCCCGCCGTAGCCACGCACCCACGAACGGTTAGCATAATAAGTTGTTTGATGTCAGGCATTGGAGGCTGCGTGGCTACGGCGAGACGCCATAGCCTCCTAAGTTACCAATATAACTAAACAAAAGTAGATGATTCAGCCATCGTGCCGTTCCCTGTTCATAACCCTGTGATACCTGTTAATAACCGTGTGGAGAAGCCTGTGGATAACTCGCCACTTATCAACAGGGGACAGGAAGTAGCAGTTGGGGTGTGGATAACTAACACTATTATTAAACTGATATTACAAAGTTTTCCACGATTATTAATCGAAAAAAGATATAAACTTATTAACTTTGCACGTGTCTACATCATATTGTGGATAACACGCCTATTACGCTTATAATCAACAGGAAGATGTTACGAAAGCCTGTGGACAACAGGCATCCCCATGTTTATAACTTAATATGCAAGAAAAAGACAGGAAAGTTACCAACATACTAACAGTACATCATCCTAATATTATTTTTTTTCTTTTAAAAAAAAGAAAGAGAGAATATATATAGATGTTGTGGATAAGTGGTGGGAACGACCAAACGAACGAAACGTATAAACAATAAAGCAATGAATAAAGAGTGGACTGAAAAGGGATTTGTCGACGAGCCTGTTGACGAGTCGATTGACCTTAAGAAAGAGATACGCCGTCTTTGCAAGGAGAAGGACGCTGTGCTGTTGGCTCATTACTATACGGTGGGCGAGGTGCAGGAAGTGGCTGACTTTATCGGCGACTCGCTGGCGCTGGCACGCAAGGCGGCTCAGACCGACGCCAAGATGATTGTGATGTGCGGTGTGCACTTCATGGCTGAGACATGCAAGCTTCTCTCACCGGAGAAGAAGGTGCTCTGCCCGGATCTGACAGCTGGTTGCTCGTTGGCTGACTCATGCAAGGCTGAGGACCTGAAGGAGTTTAAGGAGCAGCATCCCGGCTACAAGGTGGTGAGCTACGTCAACACTACGGCGGCTGTAAAGGCGCTCACGGACGTGGTGGTCACGTCAGGCAATGCGGAGAAGGTGATGGCTTCTTTCCCGAAGGACGAGAAGATTATCTTCGGTCCCGACTATAACCTCGGCAATTACATCAACAGCGTTTCAGGTCGTCAGATGCTTCTCTGGAACGGCGGCTGCCATGTTCATGAGAAGTTCTCCGTGGAAGCCATCGTGAAGCTCAAGGAGGAGCATCCTGAGGCAGTGGTAATGGCTCATCTGGAGTGCAAGGCTCCTGTGCTTGCCGTGGCTGACGTGAAGGGATCGACGGCTGCCATGCTCAATTATGCCAAGGCTCATCCAGAGACGAAGGAATATATCATCGCTACGGAGGCTGGCATCCTGCACGAACTGCAGCGCAGCTGCCCCGACGTGACGTTCTATCCTGTTCCGCCTGAAGTAAGCGAGGGTGGGGTAGGCTGCTCTTGCAACGAATGTGAGTATATGAAGAAGAACACGCTGAAGAAGATATATAACACGCTGCGCTACGAGTGGCCCTCTGTGGAGGTGGACCCCGAGATAGCACGCGACGCCGTGAAGCCGATAGAGCGCATGCTGGAGCTGTCTTAACAGGAGCGAAGACACACCTTCAAGGAATATATACGCTGAAAGACATGTTTTTCTGCCAAGACAGGAAAGCATGTCTTTGTTTTTATTACTTTATTATGAATCGCAACAACAAGAAGGACATACTTCTCGCTATGATACGTAAGGGAGCGCCGATGACGTTCTCACAGCAGGCGAGGCTCGTGCTGAGTCTTGCCACGCCTGCCATACTCGCCCAGCTCACCACCACGATGATGCAGTATATAGACGCTTCGATGGTGGGCAGCCTTGGCGCTTCCGCTTCTGCTGCCATCGGACTGGTGGAGACCACCATGTGGCTGATGGGCAGCATCTGTTCGGCTGCGGCTGCCGGCTTCTACGTTCAGGTCAGCCATCAGCTTGGCGGCAACGACCCCGCACGTGCACGTGCCACTCTGCGTCAGGGCATCATGTCCGTGCTGGTGGTGAGCCTGCTGTTGGGAATGACGGTGCTTGCCATCAGTCCGTTCCTGCCAAGATGGTTGGGTGGGGGAGAGGACATCTGCAGCACGTCGTCCGTTTACATCGCCATCATCTCTTTGGGTCTGCCCGCCTTCCAGTTCTCGATGTTCGGCTACGGCATGCTCCGCAGTTCGGGCAATATGGTGGTGCCGAGCGTGATGAGTGTGGTGATGATGGCTCTGGACGTATTCTTCAATTTCTTCCTTATTTTCCCCACACGTCCCATGGAAGTGCTTGGCATGCAGGTGATGATGCCCGGCGCCGGACTCGGAGTGGAGGGCGCCGCCATCGGAACGGTTTCGGCGGAAGCTGTGGCAGCCACGGTGACGATGTATATACTGTGCTTCCGCAAGGGCGAACTGTGTCTGCGTCAGGACAGCGGACGCTTCCTGCCGACGTGGAATGTGGTGAAGAACGCCATGCACATCGGACTGCCGATGGGACTGCAGCAGACCATTATGACGTCGGCTTACATCGTCACCACCATCATTATCGCTCCTCTCGGCACCATTGCCATCGCCGCCAACTCGTTCGGCATCATCGTGGAGAGCCTCTGCTATATGCCCGGCTACGGCGTTGCTGACGCTGCCACAACGCTCGTTGGACAGACTATAGGTGCAGGAAGGCACGACCTGATGAAGCGTTTCGCATGGCTCTCCGTTGGGCTTGGCGTAGCGATAATGTCGGTCATGGGCGTGGTGATGTACGTGGCGTCGCCGTTTGCGATGGCTATGATGACTCCCTCTTTGGAGGTAAGACAGCTGGGTGTGGAGGTGCTGCGCATAGAAGCCTTCGCCGAACCGATGTTCGGTGCAGCCATCATCTGCTACGGCGTGTTCGTGGGAGCCGCCAAGACCATAGCTCCGAGCATCATGAACCTCGCGTCGATGTGGGGCGTGCGCATAACGCTCGCCGCGCTGCTCGCCCCGACGATGGGTCTGTGTGGCGTGTGGCTGGCGATGTGCCTGGAGCTTTGCTTTCGCGGCATGATATTCCTCGTGAAGCTGTGGACATGGAAGCTGAAGCCGCAGAAAAAGATTTAAAAATACAAAACCAATTATACTATTACGATTATGGAGAAAATTGCTAATAAGGTATTCGGTGGAGAGCGTCCTCTCTTCGAAATCCACAACACGGAACTCGACCACGTTCGCATCACGTTCGGCGAGTCGGGCGTTAAGGAATGCAGCAACATTGTCTGCCGCAACTGCTATTTCGAGGGCAAATATCCGCTCTGGCACGTCAAGGGATCGGACATCCGCAACTGTTATTTCGCGCCTGGGTCGCGCTCTGCCATCTGGTATTCGGACGATATGCACATGGAGGACTGCGTCATCAACGGCCCGAAGTTCTTCCGTGAGATGAAGAATCTCTCGCTGAAGAACGTCACCATCAACGACGCCGACGAGACTTTCTGGGGCATTGACGGGCTGAAGCTGGAGAATGTGGTGCTGCATGACGGCACTTATCCCTTCATGCACTGCCGCAATGTGGAGGTGGACGGACTCGTTTCTGACTCGAAGTACGTGTTCCAGTACTCACGCGACATCGTCATCCGCAACGCCAAGATTGACACGAAGGACTCGTTCTGGGAGGTGGACAACGTCACGGTGTACGACTCGGAGCTTAACGGTGAGTTCATCGGATGGCACTCGCGCGGACTCCGCCTCGTAAGATGCCACATCTCCGGCGAACAGCCGCTCTGCTATGCCAAGGATCTGGTGCTTGAGGACTGCACGTTCGACGCCGAATGCGACCGTGCCTTCGAGTATTCCACCGTTCAGGCTGACATCCGCGGACACATCAAGAGCATAAAGAATCCGATGTCGGGACGCATCACGGCAGACAGCATCGGAGAGGTGATAATAGACGAGAACATAAAGAAGCCGGCTGACTGCGTGGTTAGCGTCAGAGAAAAATAATATAATTATGATTTACGACTTCTCTAAACCTACCTGCCGCCGTGGCACCAACTCGTACAAGTGGGACTCGGCGGCGTGTGATGACATCATTCCGCTGTGGGTGGCGGACATGGACTTCGAGACTTATCCCGGCATTACGGAGGCGCTGCGCCGCCGCGTTGACCATGCCATCTTCGGCTATACACGTGTGCCGGACAGCTATTATGATGCTGTATGCCACTGGTTTGAGGAAAGACACGGGTGGCGCTTCCATCGGGACGACATCATTTACACCTCAGGCGTGGTGCCAGCCATATCAGCCATAATCAAGGCGCTGACGCTGACTGGCGACCAAGTGGTGGTGATGGGACCCGTATACAACTGTTTTTTCTCCTCTATTCGCAATAACGGCTGCGAGACGGTAAGTAGTCCACTCATCTATAATAAAGCGCTCCTGCGTTACGAAATCGACTTTCACGACCTCGAACAGCGCCTCTCGCATGAGCGTGCCCGTCTGCTGCTGCTCTGCAATCCGCACAATCCGGGTGGACGAGTGTGGAGCCGTGACGAGCTGGAGCGTGTGGCTGTGCTCTGCAAGAAGCATGGCGTGCGAGTGGTTTCGGACGAAATTCATTGCGAACTGACGCTTGGCGACCATCGTTACACGCCGTTCGGCACGCTCCCCGACGCTCTTTCGTACGGTTCCGTGACGTGTTGTTCGCCCTCTAAGGCGTTTAATATAGCCGGCTTGCAGATTGCCAACATCGTATGCCGCGACGCCGCTGTACGCGAAAGAATCGACCGTGCCATAAACATCAATGAGGTTTGCGACGTCAATCCCTTCGGCGTTTTAGCTCTTCAGGCTGCCTATTCGGACGGCGGCTACGAATGGCTGTGCCAGTTGCGTGCCTACCTGACGGAGAACTATCGCCGCCTCCGCGACTTCTTCGCCCGCGAATTGCCCCACCTCCCCGTTATGAACATGGAGGGAACATACTTGGCATGGGTGGACTGCAGCTCACTCGGCGAGTCGTCAGAGCACATAGAAGAGCGCTTGATGCGCGAGAACCGCGTATGGGTGAACGCCGGAAGCATGTATGGCAAGGAAGGCGAGGGCTTCATAAGAATAAATATGGCTTGCCCGTGGAGCAGGCTGGAAGAGGGAATAAAGAGGATAGGGAAGTAAGGCATTTTGAAAATCAATGGATTGACAATGCCATACAATTCGATTTTTTTGTTTATATTTGCAAAAACAAAATCACTTATGCAAGAATATCAGTTGGACTTCATAACCTATTGTGTTGGCAATCTTGCTGACCGATTAAAGATGAGCGCAAGTAAAGTATATAAGATGTTGCGTTCGTCTGGACTCTTGGATGGATATATAGTGCCTTGCTATGATGTTTTACATACATTTGGAAAGGACTATATAATGGACGATTTGATTGGATTGTTGAAAAAGAAAGGGGCTTTGCCATGATACTATATCACGCCTCTAACTGTATTGTTGACAATCCTGATGTCTTGCACTCTCGTAATTTTCTTGATTTCGGAAAGGGATTCTATATGACATCCCTTGAAGAACAAGCAAGAAAGTATGCCCTACGTTTTCTTCTTAATGAAGATAAAGCTTATCTGAACATTATGATATTGTTTCGGGAGGTATAGCAGATGATAAGGTATTTAATACTATCGATTTGTATTTCTCAGGCAATATAAGCAAAGATGAAGCCTTAAGGCGATTAGTATTCATACATCCCAATCATCAAATCTGTATTTTAAATCAGGAGGTTATTAACCGACACTTACGCTTTATTAAAGCGGAAGAAATAAAATTATAATATATGAAAGCTAACAAGACAATCCTTCAGATGAAATATGCTCGTGTGGTTAAACTCTTTGCTGAGTTGTCTGGGCTTTCTCTGGAAGACTCTTTGGAGGTCTTTTATGATTCTTATCTTTATAAGATGATGAGTGAAGGCATCGCTGACATGCATTGTCGTAGTGACCAATATTTGGTGAATTTGCTGATGGACGAACATAAGAATAAGTTATGATAGAGTGTTTCTCACTCAACAAAAAAAACTCCAGCCGCTGCATTCCTGCAATGGCTGGAGTTTTTTCGTTTAAGTATTTGATAAGGTTATGTATGGTTCATAACCTCAATCGTGCTGTTTACTTCATAATCTTTACGGTCTTGCCGTCAGCGGTGCGAACGATGTTGAGACCGCGCTGCAGCTTCTGGAGCTTCATACCTGAAGCGTTGTAGATGCCGGTAACGGTGGTATTGGCGTTGTCCTCGATGCCGTTGATGCCGGTAGCGGGCTTGTTGCCGAATACTGCGAATACGTCAATCACGTCCTCGCCAAGCTCAACGGGGAGAGAGATTTCTGCGTAGAGGTCGTCGTCCTTGCTCTGTGCAGCGAGCTTAATGTGCACCTTGCCACCGAGAGCCTCTGCTATTTCAGCGCCGTTGGTGATTTCAGCGTCCTGCTCAGCTGTGTAGACAGTCCATCCGTCCACCTCTGTAGCGGGTACGTTCTTGATGGTTACGTCGCCGATGAGGAACGGACCGAACGAGAACTGGTTGAGGCGGATGTCGTATGTGCCGTCCTCGTGCTGAACAGTAGAGATGGTTGCCTCTGCCGGATCCTGCTGCTCGCCGTTCAGAGAGATGGTGAGGTTGCCGGTGTAGTCCTTAGAAGGCTCAGCCACAGCCTCCTTCACCTTGAATGTGTAGGCGTTTACGGTCTTGAGGTCGCCTGACGTTACGGTTACGGTAACGGTGGCATAACCCTTCTCTGCCGGGCTGCGTGTGATGGTCTGGCTTATGTAAGAGCCGTTGCCCGTCTTCTCTACCTCTACGTCAGCGTCAGTAAGCTCGCCGTCGAATGTCAGACCGTCATAGTAATACTTGTTCGGCTCGAATGTGAAGTCAATGCCCTTGATCTTCACGTTGTTGAGCTGTGCGTTGTAGATAAGCTCGAGGTCGTCGATGTAGAGCACGTCAGGATTGTTCTCGTCGCTCGAAGCCACACCCGGCTCTGCGTTGGTAGAGATGGTAACGAGGATGGCTTTCGGGTCGATGTCGTACGAAGTGTAATTGAAGGGAACGCTGATGCGCTTCCACTCGTTGCCGGTCTCGGCTATCTCCTTATTCTGGGCAGTAGCCACGATGGTCTTATACTCCTTGTCAGCCGGGTCCTGAATCTTTGTGCCGTCGTTGATGATGGCAGAGATGGTGGCGTAAGGATAATTCTTCTTGTCAGACTCAGAGAGCGTGCCCTGCTTATACTTCACCCAAACGGCGATAGAGTCAGGACGTGAGCTGAGCGCTGAGAAGAACGGATCGTTGTTTCCGTCTACGTCGCTTGAAGAAGGATCAGACGTAGAGTTGTTGCCGGTGTCCTTCGGTGTGAAGCCGCTTGCCTGGAGACGACCAGTGGTGATGGTTCCGTTGGCAGGCTGCTTGATTCCTACGTTTACGATGCCGGAAATGAGCTTAAGGCTTGTGCCCTTGCCGCCGGGACGCACGTCGTCAGACTTGTATGTGTGTGTGTTCTTGCTTACGAAGCCGGTGAGAGTGCCTGATGCGCTCATGAATGAGTGCCATCCGTCAGGCTCGTCGCTGGTGTAGTCTTTCTTGGGTACACCTCCAGTGTATTTGGCTGTGTGCCAAGCATCGAAGTTCGAACCGAGAATCTGTCCGATGGTGTAGCGGTTTTCGCCGAATGTGGTCTTGATGCGGCGCTTGATGGCCTGGAATGTGTCGAGGTTGAAGGCGGCAGTGAGCTTGTCGCCGCGCAGCTCAGCCTTGAAGATTACGGGCACACCGCCCTTGCAGAGAGCCGAGTAGCTGGGACCTTCCCATGTATATGTGTCGACGTCACCCTCTGTGATGTCCACCTTCTGGGCGCTTTCGAAGATAGTGACGTTGCCCACCTTGGATGTCTTCACGCCGTTGAGCACGATGTTGCCCACATAGTGCTTTGAGCCATACACCTCATAAGCGTAGTTATGGATGGTGACGGTGCTTGTTCCGTCCGCACCTTCCTCGATGCTTACCTTACCTTCCACGGTACTGGTCTGTCCTCCAGCGTTGTTGCTGTAGTTACCCAGGTAGTCGGTAGCGTTGGCAGTTAAGGCTATCGCAGCCATTGCCATTGTGAATAATGACTTTTTCATTCTTTTGTTGTTTTTATTTGTGTGAGTGTTTTCTGTTCGTTTATCTCTTAACCACCTTAGTCACAGTGCCGTCAGCATGGCGTACGATGTTTACGCCGCGCTGCATCTGTGTTGTGGCGATGCCAGAGATGGTGTAGATGTGCTTCACTGAGCCGTCAGCCTTCTTCACTGTGTCTACGCCAGTTACGTATCCGTTGGTTGAGAATGTGTATTCCACAGTCTCTGTGCCGTTGTTGTCCACGCTGAATGTGATGTTGGCGCTTGCCAGGTCAGCATCACTGTTCTCGTCATCCTTCACTGAGATGGTGCCAGAGAGGCTGTTCACGGTCATGGTCTTATAGAAAGGATGTGCGCATTCTGTCGTTGCCTCCACCTTGCCTGAAGAAAGATTCATTGTGGCAGTGGCTTCGTCAGCTTCGTAAGCAACTGAAGGGATGGTGATGGTGCCGAGTGAGAGAGTTGTTCCGGGGAGTGTACCCTCGGTCATAGTGAGTGTGCACTTGCCTTCGCCCTCGTCAGTGATGGTCAGTACGGAAGGCTTCTGGTCTGATACGTCGCCGTCGTCAGTACGAGAGAAGCTTGAGAGTGTGCCTGACATTGAGACCGGCTCGAACGGCTCTTCTTCCTCCTTGCCGAACTGCATCTCCACGTTGAAGTTCTCGTCGTCCATGTCCACGAGCATGACGTATACCATGAGGTCGCCGTCCACGTTGATAACGGCAGAGAGGTCGCCCTTGATGTTCTTTCCGTAGAGCGGTGAAGTCTCCTCGGTAGTGGCGTCCACGTAGCCGGAGATATATGTTTCGCCGTCCTTTTCCTCAAAACCGAGTCCGCTGAATGTGATGGCTCCGTAAGAAGCGTCAGCTGTCTCCACCGGCTTGAGCGTCAGCGAGTAAGTGTTGTCAGAATACTTGCTGAGGATGGCATTGGCGTTCTTTGTGGTCTTGGTGTCGCCGGCTGCTGTAGATGTGAGCAGGTCTGACGAGAATGTCTCTGTCTCGACGATGGTGGGTCCGTCTGGCTTGGTCTGCACCTTTGTGCCGTTAAACTTCACGTAGCGCAATGATGTAGTGCCGTAGTCGAAGTAGTTGGCTGTGAGCTGGAGGTTCTCTCCGTCCATAGTTCCCCAACCCTCGAACGAGCCTTTTGTCACACCGCCCATATTGCCTTCGGTGATGTCGAAAGTGGTCTGGCTGCCCATAGAGAAGCTATATCCTGTTCCGTTCTGCTCGGTGGAGACATTGTTAAGCGTAATGGTTCCGAGAACGTCATTGCCGAATACGATGTTCTTCAGTACGATGGTGCTTGTGCCGTTGTCGTTTACGGTCACCTCCACATAGTTGTCGAAGCTCGGGAACGAGTTAGAGTTGTTCTTCCATGTACCATAGAAGGTGGTTTGTGCCATGGCTGTGAGCGATGCCATGACCACTGCAAGTAGTGTAAAGATTTTCTTCATAGACAATTGTTTTTCGTTATTAATATTTCTTACTTGAGCTTGTATGTCAGTCCGATGCTGCCGTAGATGGGGTAGAGCGACTGCTCGATGACGTGGAAGTCCTTGCGGAAAATCTTGGTCAGACCCCATGACAGTCCGGCGTATGCACCGAAGTGGTTGGAGAAGAACCAGTCTGCACTGAGGTCCAGTCCGAACTGCCAGTGACGCAGGTCTTCGGTGAAGTCATAGTCGCCGCGTTCTCCTTCGACGTGTCCCAGCTCCACCTTGTCGCCCGTCGGGTCACCGACGCGCAGATATCCGTCGTAGGCATATCCGCTGAAGTTGTTGCTAAGTACGTAAGAGAAGTAAGGACCGAACTTCAGACGCAGGTTCGGCGACACGTTGTATGCCACCTGCAGCGGCAGCGTCACCATCCATTCGTCCACCTCCGTTACGACGTTACCGGTGAAGAGTCCGCTGAGCGTCTCGTCTCCGCGTCTCATCTCCATGCTGTATCCCTTCACCTTTGCGTCGGTCTTCATGCCCTTGTTCTGGTAATGGAAACCTGCCTGCAGTCCCCACTTCTCTGTCAGGGGCTTGTATGCGTCCAGTCCGAGGAGCGTGTTGTTGGTGGGCGTATACTTGTCGAGCGATCGGATGGTGGCTGGCATGCCCACCGGAGCCGTTCCTCCGAGGCTGTAGCCTAAGCGTACCATGTATCTGAGATCGCCGAAGATGTCGATGGCGAGGGCTTCCTGCAAGCCTACGAAGGCCACGAGGAGCAGTGTGATTATTGTTTTCTTCATATTGATGCGGTTGAATGTTATTTCTGCTGTGCGGCGGGCTTCTCGTATGCCACCTTCACCTTATCTATTAATAGCGTACTGCCGATGGCTCCCTCGAAGTGTGCTCCCTCGCAGCTGGAGGTGAAGACAATGGCTATGCTGTATCCGTAGTTGGCGAGCACCTGCGGGTCGGGCTCCGTGGTGTATTCGAAGGGGATGTCGAAGAACTGCCATCCGTTCTCGGTGCGTGTGATGCGTCCGCTGAGCGCCTTGCCGATGATCTGCGGGCTGGTCTTCACGTTGTCGCCGGTCAGATAGAAGGCGTTGCCCTGGTCATCCGTGTTCTTGAACACCACGGCGTAGATGTCGCCCTCGTCAATGCGTCCCTCCACCGCCTTGCCGCTCTTGTCCATAAACTCGTCGCCCGGCGCATACTGATAATATCCACTGAAGCTTACGGGCTTGACGTTTAGCTTGTTGGCGGCTCCGTCGCCGAAGTGAGTGGCAAGCAGCGGAGTCTTTGTGGCGATGGTCGACTCGAACACGCCTGTAAAGAGATTGCCTGCTGCGATGCGCATGTTCATCATTACGCCGAACGATCCCGTGGAGCTTGTCGTCAGCTTCACGCCGTTGCCGTCATAACCCTCGGTCAGCGGTGTGGTGGGATATTCCTCAGGAGCGGCTTTCTTCTTTGCGATGGCAAATCCGGCGTTGCCCGTCGCCCAGTTGTCGGCGCGGTTGCCGTTGTCGAGGATGTCGCTCCATACATAGTATTTCTGCGCCTTCTCCTCAAGGAAGAAGTTCTCGAAGTCGTAGCGCATCGTGTCCGTCTTAGCCTCCGGTATCTCCGGTTCCATGGCAGTGATGTTCACGTTGTACGTGCGGTGCCACTGTCCGTCCTCCGACGTCACGGTGTAGACCACCGCACCTTGTGAGAAGTCGTGCACCGAACCGCTTGCTGGCGATATGGTGGCTCCCGGTGTGATGCGGAACTGCGGTGCCATCTGTGTCAGGTCAGCTCCCGGTCGGAGCGGACTGAAGTTGATGGTGGTCTGCGTTGCAATCACGCGTGTCAGCGAGTCGGAAGGTTGGAAGAACATTGCCTGTGGGTCGTCAGCATGTATGAAAGCCTCTTCGATGTCGCATTCCATTCCGAGCGGTTCGTCCTTGATGCAGGATGTGAACATGAGTGGAAGTGCGGCAAGTGTGATGATGATATATGGTCTTGTCATTGTCATTCTTATTTGTATGTGTATCATTTCTTTACACATATTAAAAGTGCAAAGTTATGCTAATTTTGCGGAGGGCACAAAAAATAAGTGTGAAAAAATGATTAGAGTGTTCTAATTAGGACATTATATAATATAAATAGAAAAAAGCCCTGCAAGTACCGTTGTCTGTACTTGCAGGACTTTTTTTATTGTCCTGACGAATGTTTCGTCAGTCAGGATGTCTTACTCCTGCGGCAACATTGTCACAGTGATGTGGTTGTTGGCCTTGTTAAACTCCTTCATGAAGTTGCAGATATCCTGCGGTGTGAGAGCCTCTACAATCTTCTTGTAGTCTGAGTGGCTGTCGAAGTTGCGGAAGTAGCTGTCAGCGATAACGCCCATCCAGTAACCGTTGGTCTTCACCTGGTCGTCAATCTGCTTGAGAACATACTCCTTGCACTTCTGGAACTTGGCAGCGTCGCATGTGTTGGCAAGCTTCTGCTCCTCTTCGTTCATGATCTTGATGGCAATCTCCTTCTTCTCAGGCTTCATCGGGCAGTAAGCGAAAATCTGGAACATGCGGTAGTTGTCCTCAGAGAATGTTGAGCTGCCTGAAGCGCCTACTGAGTAAGCAGCGCTTTCCTTCTCACGGATCTTGTCGAGATATTCCATAGAGAGCACCTGACCTGCGATGTCGGCGCAGATAGAGTTCTTCAGAGTGTAAGGCATTGTGGTGTTGTGCCAGAGCATGTATGAAGTGGCCTTCGGAGTCTCCTGCTTGCGTGTGAAGGTGTTGTCGATAACACCAGGAGCGATGTCCATTTCGCGCTTGCTCTTAACCACCTTGCCCTTTGCAGGCAGAGCACCGAGATACTGGCAGATGAGGTTCTTGATGGTGGCCTCGTCGTAGTTACCTACGATAGTGAATGTCCATCCGTTAGCGTTGGCTGTGCGCTCCTTAGCAATCTGGAGGATGCGGTCATAGCTGACGTTCTTCAGACTGTTCACTGTGAGCGGAGCCACGCGCTTGTTGTGAGCGTAGATAGTGGCAGTGAGCGAGTCAGAGAGAGCCACCTCAGGATTGAGGTCGCGGTCCTTGAGCTGCACCTCGTACTGCTTCATGATGTTGTCGAACGACTTCTGGTCCTTGTTGATGTTTGTGAAGTAGAGGTAAACCATCTGGAGCATAGTCTCCACGTCCTTCGGTGTAGAGTTGCCTGAGATAGAGGTGTACAGCTGGCTGCTGAGCGAGAGGTTGGCGTTGGCAATCTTGCCTGCGAGAGCCTTCTGAAGCTCTGTTGCAGAGAATGCGCCGAGTCCGCTTGCGCCGATTACGTCGTCAAACATCTGGAGGTTGGTGTAGTCCTTCTCGCCGTAGAGAGTCTGACCGCCGAATCCGCGACCGCTGAGGACCACCTGGTCCTTCTTATAGTCAGTCTTCTTGAGGTTAACGGTCACGCCGTTAGAGAGAGTAAGAGTGGTGTAGCCGAGTGTGGCGTTCTTTGTCTCCTTCTTCACCTTACCTGCCTTGGGGAGGTTGGTGATAAGCGGTTCGTTCTTCACGTTGTCCACGTAAGCCTGGATGTCAGCCTTGCGTGCAGAGTGGATGGCGTCAATGAGCTGCTCCTTTGTGGGATATACGTTGCCCTCAGCCTCGTTGCAGAATGCGAGCATCACCATGTTAGAGTCGTTCTCAGGAACGTACTGCTTCATCATCTCGTTGATAACCTCAACGGGAATGTTGGGCACAATCTGCTGCATAAGACCGTACTCTACGTCGAGAGACGGCATTGGGTCGCCGTCGAGGAAGTTGTCCTTCAACGGAGCGTAGAGAGCGTCGTTGGTGCGCTTGTCCTTGTTGCTGTATACCTTATCGAGCATGCTCTTGTATGTCTCCTGGAAGCGTGCATACTCTGTGGCTGTGAATCCGAACTTGGCAGCGCGGAGAGCCTCAATGTAAGCAGCCTTGAGAGCATCAGCCGACTTGGCGAGCTCCTTCGGAGTAACGCTGAGGCTGAAAGCGTCCTTTGTCTTTGCGAAGATGTAGTTGCCGTCGCTTGCTGAAGCGCCTACGTACGGGCAGTCAGCCTCAAGGCCCTTCTCCATCAGACGGGTGCTGAGCATGTGCATGGCAGCGTTCTGGGCGTACTGATAAACGAGGTAGTTGGCTGTGTTCTTCATCTCCTCAGGGAAGACGTCGTGCTTGATCATGAGGTCCACAGAGTTTGTAGCCTGCTCCTTGTCCTTGTCAATGATGATGATAGGCTCAGCATTGTCGGGCACCTGCTCTGCTACGATGGGAGCGGGGTTCTCAGGATTCTTGAACGAACCGAAGAGCTCCTTTATCTTCTTCTCTGTGTGGTCAACGTCAACGTTACCTACGACGATGATGGCCTGGTTTGTGGGATGATACCACTTCTCGTAGTAGTCGCGGAGTTCCTTCGGCTTGAAGTAGTCGATAACCGACATAAGTCCGATAGGATAACGCAGACCGTACTTCGAGCCGGGATAGAGAGCGGGGAGGTTGCGCTCGAACATACGGCTTGATGGGCTGGTACGCAAACGCCACTCCTCGTGGATAACGCCGCGCTCCTCGTCGATTTCCTTGGGGTCGAGTGTGAGACTGTTCGACCAGTCGCTCAGGATGAGCAGGCAAGAGTCGAGAGCCGACTGACGTTCTGTCGGCACGTTAGAGATATTGTATACGGTTTCGTCTATGGAAGTGTAAGCATTGAGGTCGCGTCCGAACTGCACACCGATGCTCTCGCAATAGCGAATGACACCGTTGCCGGGGAAGTGCTCAGTGCCGTTGAAGCACATGTGCTCAAGGAAGTGAGCCAGACCACGCTGTGCTTCTTCCTCCTGGATGGAACCCACCTTCTGCGCAATGTAGAAGTTGGCGCGGTTCTCCGGCCAGTTGTTGTGACGGATGTAGTAGGTAAGCCCATTGTCGAGCTTTCCGATACGCACGTCTGGATCGACGGGTAACGTAGGCATCTGCTGTGCCTGTGCCAGCCCTGCAAAGAAGAGAAGGGCTGCAACCATCAGTTTTCTTAATTTCATATTGTTGGTTTATTTGGTTGATATTTCTTGTTTAAGGTTTAGTAGTCAGATTGCGGATTATACGGATGCAAAGTTATATTATATTTTCGAAATTAAAAGAATTATAGATATTATTTCGGCGAAAAATCTACTATTTATAAACAAAATAGAATTTTATTAACATATCCATCAGTCTGCTTATGGCTTGCACCGTCATTTGCTCTTCATGTTTCGCGGGTGATGACACATTATCTCTTCGCGCAGCGTGGTCATGTCTACGTGCGTATAAATCTGCGTAGTGGATATGTCTTCGTGTCCGAGCATCTCCTGGATGGCTCGCAGGCTGGCTCCTCCCTTCAGCAGGGCTGTGGCGAAGGAGTGGCGCAGGGTGTGTGGCGAGACCGTCTTCTCGATGCCCGCGTCGCGTGCCGTGTTCTTTATCATTATCAGTATCATGGTGCGCGTGAGGTGTGCTCCGCGGCGGTTGAGGAACACATACTCCTCTTCACCGGGCTTGATGTTCATGACGTTACGGTCGTAAAGCCAGTTTTTTATTTCCTTTAGGGCGTTGTCAGAGATGGGGACGAGGCGTTCCTTGCCACCTTTACCGACGATGCGCAGACAATGTTTCTTCTTGAAGATGTCGGCGAAGCGCAGCGTAACGAGTTCGCTGACGCGCAGACCGCAGGAGAAGAGCGTCTCTATGATGGCGCGATTACGCTGTCCTTCCCATTTGGAGAGGTCGATGGCAGCCTCCATACGGTCCACTTCCTCCACGCTGAGCACCTCAGGAAGATGCACGCCGCGTGACGGCGACTCGAGCAGTTCGGACGGATCGTCCTCTATTTCGCCGTCAAGGACGAGATAGCGGAAGAAGCTGCGCACGCCGCTGATGATGCGTGCCTGGCTTCTGGAGGACACGCCGAACTCGTAGATGCGTGCAGCGAACTGCTCCAAGTGGGGCAGACGCACGTCCTCCACGGCGAGGTGTTCGTCCTGGAGAAACTTCAGCAGATAGTCGATGTCGTGCGTGTAAGCCTCTATGGTGTTGGGCGAATAGCCGCGTTCCAGCTTCAGATAACGCAGGAAGCGCCGCTTTAGTCGTTTTGGGTCTGACATGATATGATATATAATGTGGGGAAAATGGAGATACAAAATTAGCAAAAATATTTGCTTTGCCGTCCCGTTCGGTCATAAAATAACGAAACCTCAGATTTCCTTTGTTTTTTATTGCTACCTTTGCATGCGAAACATTTTGTGAACCAACGAAAAGAAATTCCGAACCAAACGAAAATAAAATGAAGATAAAAGAGAAAAACATGCCGCTCATAGCGGTTGTCGTAATCTCGTGTGTGATGCTCCTGCCCTTCCTCGGGCTTACAGACTTCAACACGAAAGGTGAGCCGCGTGAGGCTGTCGTGGCGCTGTCAATGCTGAAGAGCGGCGACTGGATTCTGCCCGTCAACAACGGCATGGACATTCCTTACAAGCCGCCTTTCTTCCATTACTGCATAGCCCTTGTGTCGCTATTGACGGGCAGCGTGGACGAATATACGTCGCGTCTGCCGTCGGCTTTGGCTCTTATTGCCATGACCGTAGGCTGCTTCGTCTTCTATAAGCGTCGTCGTAACGCTCAGCAAGCGCTTATTGGAGCCTTGCTTCTGCTGACCTCCTTCGAGGTGCACAGAGCCGGTGTCAACTGCCGTGTGGACATGGTGTTGACGGCTTGCGTGGTGGGCGCAATGCTCCTGTTTTATCGTTGGTGGGAGCGTGGCAGCAAGGGATTTCCGCTGTTGGCGGTGCTCTGCATGAGTGGAGCCGTGCTGACCAAGGGTCCGGTGGGCTTCGTTCTGCCCTGCTTTGTGATGTGGGTGTTTACGCTGATACGTGGCGGACGCTTCTGGCGCACTACGCTGACGTACGGAGGCTTCGCATTGCTGTCGCTCATACTGCCGCTTATGTGGTATGTGGCAGCTTGGCATGAAGGCGGACAGCACTTCCTCGACCTTATCTATGAGGAGAACATCGGACGTATGACCGGCTCGATGAGCTATGAGTCGCACACCCATTCGTTCCCTTACAACTTCTTCACGCTTTCTACTGGATGGGCGCCGTGGACCCCGCTCCTCCTCTTCTCGCTCTTCTCAAAGCCTTGGAAAAAATCAGCTGCCGCTTCTGCCTCGGCTGAGGCAGCTTCTGCGTCTGAAGCCTCCGCTGCTTCCTCCGCGAAGTCGGCTTCTTCGACGAAATCTTCGCTTCCCGGCGGTCTGAAAGGCACGCTGATGAGATGGCAGATACGCCTTATGCAGGTGCCGCCGGTGATGCTCTTCACGTGGTTGGGCTTCCTGCTTGTGCTCCTCTTCTATTGCTTCCCGTCAAGCAAGCGCAGTGTCTATCTGCTCCCTTGCTATCCCTTCATGGCCATGATCATAGCCGAATACGTAGACTGGCTATGGCGCACTGGCAGAAGAGGCGCTATGCGGGCTTATGTGTGTCTGATTGGTGTCTTGGTATTGACGCTTACAGCGGTCTTCGCTTGCGTAAGAATGGGACTGGTGCCCGACACCATCTTCCACGGCAAGCATGCCGATGCCAACATTGCCATGCTGCATGCCCTGCGCGACATGCCTATAGGAATACTCGAATTTCTCCTCTGTTTCCTCCCTGCAGCAGCTACCGTGGATGCCATGCAGATGGTATTGCGCAAGCGTACACGTAACGACGGCCGCCGTTTCCGCTACGCCTTGCTGGCTCCTGTCATCCTGCTGATGACAGCCCTTGACGGCCTTTATCAGCCTCCGGTTCTGAACAGCAAGTCGCTGCGTCCGATGGCACAGATGATAGCGGAGACGTTCCCCGGCGAGAAAATCTATCAGCATTTGGAGGCAAGAATGGCTCATTTCTTCGGTGCCGACTTTTATCTCGGCGACACGATGGACCAGTTTGAGAAGCCGGTCTATGAGGAACGTGCCGATGGCAGCATCGTGAAGAAGACTGTCCTGCCCGAAAAGGGAGTGCTCATCATCCCCACAACCGACTTCGAGGAACTCTCGAAGCGTCATCCAGAATACCGCTTCCAGCTCGTCAAGACCACCAAGGAGCGCGTGTCAGAGGTGAAGGGCACCGTTGACTTCTATCGCTTTTCGCGCTTACAGTAGCTTAAGAAAGTCCTGCCTACCTTCTGCTGAAGCACCGAAAACATGTTCTTCATGTCTTCTTGTCTGAAAAATGTGCCTCCTATCCGCCATGCAAATATCGTCCAGAGAGTAAAATCCTGTAACAAAATAAAATTTGATTATAGAGATTTAGATTGCTGTTTTTACGGTGTTCTGCTGCGCAAACGGCACCCACACATAACAATAAAGCCTCTTTTACAGTCCGATAGTGCCACTATCAGA
>OIYY01000206.1_pt1 | contig 45447 bp, 40 predicted proteins | sample 1588341 | NCBI WGS metagenome assembly OIYY01 (sample SAMN03283287) | human gut metagenome | biome: human-associated habitat; material: feces | host: Homo sapiens | place: Peru | collected 2012 | reverse complement strand
ATGTGGACAGAGGTGTTGTAATAATTCCGAAATCGGTTCATAAGGAAAGAATGGAGCAGAATATGGATATATGGGATTTTAAGTTGAACGAAGAAGATATGCAAAAAATAGCGGAACTTGATACAGGAAAAAGTGAGATTAATAATCACTTTGATCCTGAATATGTAAAACGTATTCATACAGTGAAAGCACACGAGTAGTTGATATGCAGAATATAAATTTACCAAACTGAGAAATGTATCTTCAACTATTAACAGGACAAAGTATATATGAGAGGAGGATAAGGTAAGGAACAATTTCTGACTTTATGACAGGGTTACATGCCCTGTCATTTTTATGGTTATTTTTAGAAAATATGTTCCAAAATATCTGCAGATATTATGTATATATTTGACATATGCCAATGCAACCATATATAATTGTTAGTATCTGGGAGAATAATGTATTAATTGGGATAATAATCAGTAATCAAGGGGTATAAAAGATACATGAAAACAATAGAATTTGATACACATTTCTACAAAAAGCTGTGGACACTCATGGTCCCGATAATGGTGCAGAATCTGATGCTGGCGCTGGTGGCGGTGGCGGATGCCTTCATGCTTGGAGGACTGGACCAGAACTATATGTCGGCAGTCTCGCTTGCCACACAGATACAGTTCATCCAGAACATGTTTCTATCAGCAGCGACAGCGGGCCTTGCAATACTCGGAGCGCAGTATTGGGGCAAGCAGGATATAAAGGCGCTCGATGACATATTCGCCCTTGCAATCAGAATATGCGGTGTAGTATCAGTATTGTTTTTCGTGGCATGTGCATTCTTTCCTCGATATCTGATGCTCATTTTCACAAACGAGCCGGTGCTTATAGATTATGGCGTAAGTTATCTGAAAATAGCCTCGTTTTCGTATCTATTGACAGGCTTCTCACAGTGTTATATAGTCATGATGAAGATATCAGAGCATGCAGGGACTGCGGCGGCAGTCAGCTCGATTACAGTGCTAATAAATATCGTGCTGAATGCTGTGTTTATCTATGGTGCATTTGGCATCGAGAGCATGAATGTGAGGGGGGCAGCACTTGCCACGCTCATATCAAGAGTGCTGGAGCTTATGCTTTCAATCACATTTTCTTACAGACCGGGATATATCAGGCTTAAAATCCGGGAGCTTTTGGTGAGAAACAAGGAGCTGTCAGCAGATTTTATGAAGTGCTCCGGACCGATTCTCGGGGCGAGCCTTGTATGGGGCATAGGCTTTACATCGTACTCCACATTTATGGGACACATGGGAACAGACGCGGCAGCAGCCAACTCAGTCGCAGCGGTTGTGCGTGATATCATATGCTGTCTCAGTGCAGGTATATCAAGCGCAGCAGGCATCATGATAGGGAATGAGCTGGGCGCAGGAAATCTAAAGCGCGGAAAAGCATATGGCATCAGAATGGCAAAGCTGTCATTTTTGTGTGGCGCTGTTATGACAGTGCTTATGGCAGTTTCAGCACCGGTGATTTTACATTTTGTAAAGCTCACACCGCAGGCGGCAGAGTATCTGAAGCAGTTATTCGGTGTGCTCGCCTTCTACATGATTGGTCGCTCGGTAAATGAAATCATCATAAACGGTGTCTTTGGCTCGGGAGGAGATACGATGTTTGATATGTACTCTCTTGCTGTTACTATGTGGGGTATAGCGATACCGCTTGCAGTTGCAGGTACGTATTTTTTGAACTGGCCGGTGGCTGTAGTGTATGCGTGCACCTGCGTGGATGAGGTTGGAAAGATACCGTGGACACTCATACATTTTAAGAAGTACAAGTGGGTAAAGGATTTGACCAGATAATGAGCATATCTGTTATCACATCAATAAAGCGAGATAACAGATTGCCTGTCAACAATCTCAACATCCATAGTTTCACACAAATTATTTTCTGACGCATTGTTTTGTATTTTTTTTAGGAGAAGCTCGGTTGCAAGCCGGGCTTTTTTTGGTACATTTTGTGATACCGATGTCAGCTTCGGTACAGTGTACTGACATAGATTCAAATTATCATAGCCTATGACAGATAAATCAATCGGGACACGGTAACCGCCAAGACGTGCACCCTCCATGATGCCGATAGCACATATGTCGGCAGTTGTTACCGCTGCTGTGATTGGTGCCTTGCCGCTTGCAATGGCACGGCCGGCTTCGATACCGCCCTCATATGAAGGTGAATAGCTGAAAATATATTCCGGACGGAAAGGAATGTGACTGTCCTCCAAAGCTTTTTTGTATCCGTTAAAACGTTTGGTGAGGACGATATTTCCTTCATAATCAGCGACAAAGGCAATCTCGGTGTGACCGTGATTTATCATATATTTGGTTGACAAATATAAGCCCTTTTCGTCATCGGATATCACATTTATGAGATTAGGGTGTGAGTAATTGCTGTCAAAGGTAGCAATAGGACAGTTGGCAGCATCCATCAGCTTTTCAAGGTTTTCAGCTGAGGTGGGGAAAAGCAGAATCATCCCATCAACATTCCAGTTCTTAACCAAAGATAATATGTCAGAGCTTCTGGATACTGATTGAAGCATGGTGAAATATCCGTTTTTGTGAAGCGCTGTCTCTATTGTACCAATCATAGTACTGACATATGGGTTCTCAAAATAATTGTATCCTGAAGCATACTCATTATCCTCCAGAAATGTAACAACTCCGATAATGTGTGAGGAATTGTTTGAAAGACTTCTTGCATTCATATTCGGAACGTAATTATATTCCTCTATAATTGAATTGATTTTATCCCTTGTTTTCTGTGAAACACGGCTTGTCTTTCCGTTGATTACGTTTGAGACGGTCATTGTGCTCACGCCTGCCATTTCAGCAATATCCTTAAGTGTCATATTAAACTCCATTTCATTCAGTATTACATTTTTACTATAAAGTTTATACATAAACCACAATAAGTCTGAACATAAACCATAAGAAGTTTATACATAAAAAATGAGAAGTTTATATATAAACCAAATATGATTCAAAATATAGGTTTATAAATTACCTTAAGTATACATTTTTATTGAGTAAATAGCAATCTGTTTTGCAAATAATTATACAAAAGCCTAATTTGTGTGTGAAAAATGCACAAAAAATATATGAAAATAATATGAAAAGTGATGAAAAGGCAAAAAACTGTTGACGAATACACATGGTGGTGTTAGATTATAGTTAGATTTAGCGCTAAACTAATTTGAACGAAAAAAGGATATTGAATTACGAAAGTGAGGATTTCTATGAAAAAGAAACTTATTGCAACAGTTATGGCAGCTACAATGGCAGTGACAGCGCTTACAGGCTGTGGCAGCTCATCGGCTTCATCAGCAAAAAAGGATATAAAGGTACCAACAGAGCCATTTGGTGATACAGTGAAGTATGACCCTTCGGTTGAGATTAATGATGGCAAGGATATCTCAATTGACATGTGGGAGTGGGGAAGTGATGAGTTATTTCAGGAGATTATTGACAGATACACAGCAATTCATCCTAATGTAACGATAAACCTTGTGGATAATCCATGGGATGATTACTGGACCAAGCTTCCTCTGGCACTCGACGGTGAGAACGGACCGGCACTCTTTAATGTGCACAACAGCTATCATGAGAATCTTATCAACTATATGGCACCACTTGATATTCCTGTTGAGGATTTGGAGCAGGACTTCAATGGAGTAAGCGCTCATGTGATTGACGGCAAGGTTTATTACATTGATTACGGAATGATGACAGGCTCTGTTTATTACAACAAGGAGATGTGGAAGGAAGCCGGACTTACAGATGATGATATTCCAAAGACCTGGGATGAAATGATTGAGGTGGCAAAGAAGCTCACAATCAAGGACGGAGACAAAATAGTCCAGGCCGGACTCAATTTCAATAATGATTTCCACCAGAATTACCTGCTTGGTCTTAATTATCAGCTTGGTGAGAACCTCTTTAAGGAGGATGGAAAGACACCTAATGTCAATTCAGATGCCATGAAGAAGGTAATGCAGATGCTTGTTGATATGTACGACAAGGATCAGATTGGTTCAAAGGATTTTGGCGAGAACTGTGCAGACAGCTTTGGACAGGGACAGTCGGCAATGGTTATTCAGTGGGGACATTATTACAATACACTTAAGACCACATGGAGCGATATAGATTTTGGTGTATTTGAAATTCCTACATTTGACGGAAATCCATATGCATACAATAGATATAACGGTGAGTCAACATTTGGTGTAAACAAAAATGCACCAAAGGATCAGCAGGCAGTGGCACAGGATTTTGTAAAGTTCTTCCTCTGCGATGATGAGTCTCAGGTAGCTTTCAATCTTGCTATGAGTACATTCCCTGCAAAGAAATCCCTTGCAGACAATGAGGAAATACTTAAAAACCCATCGCTTAAGGTACTTTCAGAGCACATTGACCACTACATCTGGCCGGGCCCGATGCCTTCATGTGTTGAGGATAATATGAAAAAGGCCGGAGAGGACATATTCTACAATGGAGTGGATATTGATACAGCTTTAGACAAGGCACAGGCTGATATTATAAAGGATATGAAGAGCAGTTCATTCCAATCAGTCGAGAATCTATATGAGTTTGCAAAATAACAGGTAAAGATTCACTACGGAGGATTATTAATGTTTAAAAAATCACATCCATTACAAAGTAAGAGTGAAATAATTTTAAGAAACATAGTTGTTTTAGCTATGGTAGCTTTCTTTACAATATTTTTGATAATACCAATCGGTATAGCATTTGCAGGAAGCTTTCACGAGTGGAATCCGCTAAGCGGAACATACAAGTTTTTGGGACTGGAAAATTATAAGCAGGTGTTCACGAGCAAATTGTTCGGCAAATCAATGTTCAATACCGTAATTTTTTCGGCAGTTGTAATTGTTTTCAGAGTTGGTCTGGGACTGGGAATCGCGTATGCAATTTATTCAACACTTATAAAGCATAAGAGCTTTTTCAGGGCAGTTTACTATATGCCTGTAGTGACACCTATGGTTGCAGTGGCATTTGTATGGAAATTCATGTACAATCCACAGATTGGAACCATCAACAAAATATTCGGGCTTGATATCAACTGGCTGATGAATCCCAAAACTGCTCTGATTGCAGTAATCATAATGACCATCTGGAAGGATTTCGGATATGCGGTTGTTATGTATATGGCAGGCCTGTACTCACTTCCGGCAGATGTCATGGAGGCAGCGCAGGTTGACGGAGCGAGCGGCTGGCAGAAATTCAGATACATTACATTGCCATTGCTTAAGCCTATGACACTTTTTGTAGTCATTACATCAATTATTTCTTATATCCAGGCTTATGTTCAGATACTCATCATGACAGAGGGAGGACCGGGAACATCAACATATCTGGCTTCTTACATTATTTACGATGAGGCCTTTGTCAAATACAACTTTGGATATGCATCAGCACTTTCATTTGTGCTTTTTGTGATTACCGCAGTGCTTACCGTGCTTTCTTTCAAAGTATCGGGCAAGGAAGAGTAGGAGGAAAATATCATGAGAAAAAAAGTAAGCAGTATAGTTTTAAATGTATTCCTTCTATTATTGGGCATTGTCACAGTTTATCCGTTTATATGGATGCTTTGCTCATCATTTAAGCAGAATAAGGAAATAATGGCATTGCAGCAGCATCTGCTTCCACAAGAGTTTACAATAGACAATTACATCAGCATGAATTCGCATTTTAATTTCATGAGATTCTTTGGAAACAGTTTGTTTATCACTATTGTTGTAACACTACTTGTAGTATACACCAGTACAATCTGTGGTTTTGTCTTAAGCAAATATAAGTTTAAGGGCAGAAATATCCTTTTTGGCTTTGTATTGTCTACTATGATGATTCCATGGTGCGTAACAATTATTCCGAAATACACGATGATTCAGAAATTCGGATGGATGGACAGCTATAAGGCACTTATTATTCCGGCTATGTTCAGCGGATTTGGAATATTTATGATGAAGCAGCACATTGAGACCATCCCTGACGAGATTATTGAGGCAGCCAGAATGGATGGCGCCAATGAGTTTTATATCTTTCACAGGATTATATTTCCGATGGCGAAAAACGGAATTTCAAGTATAGCAATTTTCCAGTTCCTGTGGACCTGGGAGGACTATCTGTGGCCTTACCTTGTAATCAATACCAAGGAAAAGCAGCTGTTGGCAGTTGGTCTTAAGATGTTTAACGGACAGTATTCAACAGATTATGGTGCACTTTTTGCGGCAACGGCAATATCTATCATACCGGTTTTACTGATATATCTGTTCTTCCAGAAGCAGTTTATCGCAGGAATTGCGGCATCGGCTGTCAAGGGATAACGTAATTTATATGAGAGGGAGTATTTCATGCAGGAAATATACAGAGTAAAGACAAGTCCGGTGGCATTATCGGACAATATGATAACAGGTGAAAAATACAGGATTACTTTTCTGACAGAGGCGCTTGTACGTCTGGAATACAGTGAAGATGGTGTGTTCGAGGACAGGGCAACACAGACAGTATTGTTCAGGGATTTTCCAAAGACCGACTATCATGTGGTGCGAGGCGCTGATGGAATTGAGGTTCATACATCAATGCTTCACCTGATATATAATGAGAAGGAGTTCTCATCACACGGACTGAGCATACAGATCAAGGGAAACCTGAGCGCATATCACAGCATCTGGCATTATGGCGAGAAGGTGGATGATCTGCAGGGCACAGCGCGTACACTCGATGACGTAAACGGAGAAACTGAGCTTGGACACGGTATCGTTTCGCGCTTTGGATATTCAATTCTTGATGACAGTAAATCACAGATTTTACTTGATGATGGATGGATTGAGCCAAGAAAAAAAGGCGTGTCGGATTTGTATTTCTTTGGATACGGACATGAATACAAGCAGGCACTTAATGATTTTTACAGGCTTTGCGGCAAGACTCCGATGCTTCCGCGATACGCACTGGGAAACTGGTGGAGCAGATATTATAAATATTCAGAAGATAGCTATATGGAGCTGATGGACAGATTCGATGAAAAGAATATCCCGTTCACGGTAGCCGTAATAGATATGGACTGGCATCAGGTTGATGTGGACCCTAAATACGGAAGCGGCTGGACAGGATATACATGGAACAAAAAGCTTTTCCCGGATCCGAAGCGCTTTCTTGGAAAGCTCCATGACAGAGGAATGCATACTACCTTGAATGTGCACCCTGCGGATGGTGTGCAGGGCTGTGAAGAGATGTATGTTGATATGGCAAAGGAAATGGGCGTGGACTATGAAAAAGAGGATCCGGTTGTATGTGATCCGGCGAGTCCTAAGTTTTTGGAGGCATATTTTAAGTATCTTCATCATCCGAGAGAGGCTGAGGGCGTGGATTTCTGGTGGATTGACTGGCAGCAGGGCAGCAACTGCAAGGTTGAAGGACTGGATCCGCTATGGATTTTTAATCATTTTCATTATCTCGATAATAAAAGAGGCGGCAAGCGTCCAATGACATTCTCGCGCTATGCAGGTCCGGGAAGCCATAGATATCCGATTGGATTTTCGGGAGATACGCATATTACATGGGAGTCGCTTGATTTCCAGCCGTATTTTACAACGACAGCGACAAATATCGGATATGGATGGTGGAGCCATGATATTGGCGGACATATGCTGGGCTACAAGGATGATGAGCTTACAGCCAGATGGACACAATACGGTATATTCTCTCCGATAATGCGTCTGCACAGCTCATGCAGCGAATTTAACGGCAAGGAGCCGTGGAGATTCAAAAAAGAGACTGAGGAAGCGATGGAGGATGCTCTCAGACAGAGACATTGTATGATTCCGTATCTGTATACCATGAACTATCGCAGCTATGCAGAGAATATGCCGCTGATTGAGCCTATGTATTATGAGTATCCTGAGAATGCAGAGGCTTACGAGGTGAAGAATCAGTATTTCTTTGGAAGCCAGCTTATGGCAGCGCCTGTTACAACTCCACGCATTAAGGGACTCAATGTGGCAAAAACCAAAGTATGGTTCCCAGATGGCATCTGGTATGATATATATACAGGCATGCGCTATGATGGTGGAAGGATGCTGGAGACCTACAGGGATTTGAGCAGCATACCGGTGTTTGCGAAGGCAGGAGGCATACTTGTGTGCGCGGATATGGATGAGCTTGATGCAAGGTCTGTTATCAAAAATCCTGATGTGTTATGTGTCAGGGTATTCCCGGAGGCTGATGGAGAGTTTGAGCTGTACGAGGATGACAATGAATCCTGCGGATATGTAGATGGCAGCTGCGTGACTACAGCTATGAAATATTATGCGGATAAAGACACGTTCGTTATTTCTCCGGCGGAGGGCGATACATCATTAATACCTGAAAACAGAACCTATAAGCTCGTGTTTGAGAGAAGAACCGAAGCAGCCGCCGGTAATGTAAAGGTCTTTGTGGACGGAAAAGATGTCTGGGCAAAGATTAAATATGATAAAGAAAACAGAAAGCTTACTGTCACTGTAAATGCATCGACAGCAAGCGAAATAAGCGTTGCAATATCGAAAGACACAGTAGCGTTTGATAATCAACTCGAAAAAAGATGCTTTGATTTCCTGAATCAGGCAGAGATAGGCTTTAGGCTAAAGGATGAAATCTATGGTCTCGTTACATCGGGAAAGAAAACCACAGTGATTTTATCGGAGCTTAAGGCAAAGGAACTTGATACAGAGCTGTATGGTGCTTTGACAGAGATACTTACGGCCTGAGGCTATTGATTTTTAAATTGGTTTTTATAGAAGGTTGCTGGTTGCACTGTTAGGTGTGACCGGTGACTTTCTTTGTTGTAAAAAGTAAAAATGGATGATACTATTATAGTAAGTTGAAGTATTTTATAGGAAACATCAGGAGAAACAACATGAACAATTGGGACAGAATGAGAGCGGGAAAGCTCTACAATGCAGACAGCGCAGACATAGCAGGCTACCATGAAAGAGGAATGGGTCTGTGTGACAAATTCAACCGCACACCGATTTGGATGAAGAAGCGTAAGCAGCGTATTTTGGAGAAAATGATACCATCCGCAAAGGATGGCGGTGCATTCATTTTTGCACCATTTTACTGTGAGTATGGTGTGAATATCCACTTTGGAAAGGGCTGCTTTGTAAACTACAAATGTACATTTCTGGATTGCGCACCGATTGAGCTCGGTGACGGAGTCTGGATTGGAGCAAATGTCACTGTTGCGACACCTTGCCATCCGTTTTTATCAGAGGAACGCCTGCCACAGGAATATCCGGACGGCTTCCATGACCTGGAATATGCAAAGCCTATTAGGATTGGCGATGGAAGCTGGATATGCTCTAGCGCTACAATCTGTGGTGGCGTTACAATCGGAAAGAACTGCATCGTGGCAGCAGGTGCAGTCGTAAACCGCGATATTCCCGACAACTGTATCGCAGCAGGTGTGCCGGCAAGGGTGTTGCGCAAGCTTGACGAGCAGGATCGCATGAATGTGTGGGACACCTACATGAAAAACGAGGTGCCATTGTCACAGAGGGATAAAGCGAGGTAGTTATTGACCATCATACCGATGAATGGTACTATAGTAATAACAACGAAACGACTCGAAACTATATAATTCAAGGGAGGATTACGCAATGGGAAACTCATATAAGAACTGTAAAATACAGGACAACACAGCAGAGCTGATATACGAAAACGGCAGTCTGTTTGTTACCATATTTGAAAACAACATAGTACATGTTGCGCAAAAACCCGGCATCGAAAGTGTTGCAATCGAGGATGGCTTTATTCCGAAGGCTGCCACACCAAGCGTGACTTGCATGGATACGTCAGATGCTAAGGAGACAGTGGCAGAAGCCGATGCAAGCGATGTAGCAGTTAAAGCAGTCATCAGCGCAAGGAATATTACTGTAAATGTAAAGGATAACGAGAAGCTTGATATTTATTATAAAGGTAAGCTTGTGCTTTCGGATTATGAAAAAGCACGCAAAAAGAGTGAGAAGAATCCGTACGAGGATCTTGCCATCGCAGAGCTTGAGGGACATACTGTCGGAAAAGACGAAGAAAAAACTGACTCTGTTACCATCATCAAAAAGCTTGGAAGGGATGATGCTATTTACGGTCTGGGAGATAAGCCGGGCTGTCTCAACAAGCGTGGATATTCATATGTAAACTGGAACACGGATGATCCTGCGCCACATGTGGACAGCTTCAAATCGCTGTACAAATCCATACCTTTTTTTATCGTGCTGGGCGATGAATATTGCTATGGAATCTTTGCGGATAATACCTACAAGACAACCTTTGATTTCGGTTATGAGAATACAGATTACTATTTCATCGAGCATGAGAAGGGTGAGCTGGACTACTATTTTATGCCGGGAAAAGATATGGCAGAGGTGGTAGGACTTTATACATCACTGACAGGCACCACACCGCTTTATCAGAGATGGATATACGGCAGCCATCAGAGCCGCTGGGGCTATTACACGCAGGATGAGGTGCTTGATATAGCTGACAAATTCCGTGAACTTGATATCCCATGCGATGTAATCCATATGGATATCGATTACATGAACGGCTACAGGGTATTCACCTTTGATGACAAGAAATTCCCGGATGTAAAGGGGCTTTCAGAGAAGCTTGCTGACAGAGGTGTAAAGCTCATATCCATCATTGACCCGGGCGTGAAAAAGGATGAGGACTATTTCATGTACAAAGAGGGCATGGACATGGATGCATTTGCACATGATACAGATGGCAGTGTATACGAAAATGCTGTCTGGCCGGGCACATCGGTATTTCCGGACTTCACAAAGCAAAGTGTCAGAAGCTGGTGGGGAGACAAGACAAAGATACTTCTCGAGAACGGTATCAGCGGCATATGGAATGATATGAATGAGCCTGCAAGTTTCAACGGACCACTGCCGGATGATGTGCAGTTTGAGTATGGAGCACATGAAAAGGTTCACAATATTTACGGACATTTTATGGCAAAAGCCACATATGAGGGACTTGCGAAAAATGATGGAGGAAAACGTCCGTTTGTACTTACAAGGGCTGCATATGCCGGAAGCCAGAAATACTGCGGTGGCTGGACCGGAGATAATCACAGCATCTGGGCGCATATAGCGCTTTCACTTGAGCAGGTGTGCAATCTGTCAGTCAGCGGACTTGCCATGTGTGGCAGCGATATAGGCGGTTTCGGAAGTGATACTACACCGGAACTACTTGTCAGATTTTATGAGGCAGCAGTATTTGTGCCGTTTTTTAGAAACCATTCAGCGATGGGAACACGCAGGCAGGAGCCTTGGCAGTTTGACGAGACTACGATAGATGCAGTCAGAAAGACAGTAAAGCTCAGATACAGATTTATCCCATATATCTATGATCTGGCACATGAGTGTGAAAAGACAGGGGCACCTATCGTGCGCCCGCTCGTATACGAGTATCCTGCAGACAGGCACGTGAGAAATATTTCCGATGAATATATGCTCGGAAGCTTTGTGCTGGTTGCACCTGTAATAGCACCGGGCAAGGAGGCAAGAGAGGTATATCTGCCGGATGGCGACTGGTATGATTACTACACAGGCGAAAAATACAGTGGCGGCAGATACATTTTAGCAGATGCACCACTTGATAAAGTACCTGTCTTCATAAAAGCAGGAGCCATTATCCCTGTTGCAGACGGAGAAATCCGCTCCACAGAGGACATCACAGAGGATAAAATCAGCATACTGACATATCCGGGCAAGGGCAGCTTCGTGCATTATCAGGATGACAATGAGACGTTCGCATACAGAGACGGTGCGTACAATGCTGTTGAGTATACCCTGGATGGGGATAAGCTCGAGAAAAAGGTAGTGCATAAGGGACTTTAATTTTGTAAGTTATTTTATATTAAAGGCTCCATTGTATAAAAAGTTTGGTATAATATTAAGGAGAAGATATATATGGATATAAAAAGGGTGCAGGAGTTATGTAATAAAAAAGCGTTGCGATGGACAAATCATATGTTTGTAAGACTTATTCAGCGAAATATTAGTATGCAAGATGTTATGAATGCAATTATGAGCGGTGAGATAATAGAAGATTATCCGGATGATTATCCTTATCCAAGCTGCTTGATCATAGGATATACTGTTGGAGACAAAATTATCCATGTGGTATGCGGTATTGGAGAGAATGAAGTATGGCTGATAACTGCATACTATCCTGATATGACAAGGTGGTCATCAGACTTTAAGACAAGAAAGGAGTCCTAATATGAAGTGCTTTATGTGTAAAGGAACGTTGGAAAATAAACTAACAAATTTTATTGCTGATATGGGAAACTGCATTATTATTGTGAAGGATGTTCCATCTCAGGTATGCACTCAATGTGGAGAGGTATCGTACAGCAATGAAGTTGCCGAGCAATTAGAGAAAATTGTTGACAAGATGAAAAATGCAATGACAGAAATTGCTGTTGTACATTATTCAGACAAAGTGGCATAAATTAAGGATAATAGAATAAAATTGTCTTTTATAAATCAATCCGCTATACTATTGATATATTTAGTGTAGCGGATTTTTCTCAAGAGCGGGATTTGCCATTTTAAAATTCAATATCAACCTCTACAGGGCAGTGGTCTGAACCGAGCACATCGGTATGGATCGCTGCCTTTTGCAGCTTATCATTGATGCGTTTTGATGTGATAAAGTAGTCGATACGCCAGCCTGCGTTCTTCTCGCGGGCCTTAAAACGGTATGACCACCAGGAATATATACCCTCGGCATCCGGATAAAAATATCTGAAGGTATCGGTAAAACCGGAACCTAAAAGCTCTGTCATTTTAGCACGTTCCTCGTCTGAAAAACCTGCATTCTTGCGGTTTGTTTTTGGATTTTTCAGGTCAATCTCATTGTGTGCGACATTCAGATCACCGCACAGTACGACAGGTTTTTTAGTATCGAGTGTCTTAAGATATTCTCTGAAATCATCCTCCCACTGCATACGGTACGGCAGCCTTTTCAGCTCATTCTGTGAGTTTGGAGTATAGCAGGTTACGAGATAGAAATTGTCATATTCAAGTGTGATGACGCGTCCTTCCTTATCATGCTCCTCAATGCCTATGCCGTAAGACACAGATAATGGTTCATTTTTGGCGAAAATGGCTGTGCCGGAATAGCCTTTTTTCTCGGCATAATTCCAATACTGGTGATAGCTCGACAGGTCAAGGTCAATCTGTCCTGCCTGTAGCTTGGACTCCTGTATACAAAAGAAATCCGCATCTATACTGTTGAAAAAATCAAGGAAACCTTTCTGGACGCATGCGCGCAGTCCGTTTACATTCCACGATATAAATTTCATGTCTTAATCCTCCATATAAGTGTGTGTATTAAAATCATATTTAAAAAGTATTCTTCTTACAAAAACGAAATCATATAAGCAGGCAGACAGAGTATGTCTTTGTCTTTTGAGAAATCCTTTGTATATACGAGATATTTTTGAAGAATACGGTTTGAAAATTTTATTGAAAATTCATCCAGTGACTTATGGGTTTTATAGCCACTGGATTTTACTTCAATAGGGCAAACCTTATTTTTTTTGGCAATAAGAAAATCTATTTCGTAATTATGGCGTGAACTTTCATTAAAAAAAGTATAGTAAAATAATTCGTTGCCATTACACGTTAAAAGCTGTGCAACTACATTTTCGTAAAGATAGCCTAGATTAGTTCCTAGCTTGTCATTTAACAATTTTTCATAAATTATGTTTTCTGTGAAATCTTTGTCTTTAAACATCAATGTAGTAAACAGCCCGGTATCGCATAAAAATAGTTTAAACCGGGTTAAGTCTTTGTTGGTTGACATACCGGCACTTGGGTCATTTGCATGGTATGATACCAAAACAGTTTTTGAGTCTTTTAACTCTGCAATCAGTTCCAGTGTATTATCGGCGCGATTGTTTGTCAGTACGCTTGATACCTGATATCGCGAAGCATTTTTGTTTAGCTGCGCAGGAATTGCATCAAAAAGCATAGATATTTTTCCAGTGGCATCTATTTTTTTGAAATCATCTTCATAAAGATTCAGAATATCACGCTTTACGTCATCAACCTTACGGAAGTTATTGGTTTTGATATATTCATCAACTGCCTGCGGCATTCCCCCGACAAGCATATAAAGACGGAAATCACGCATCAATTTACGATTAATCTCTTCTCCGAAGGGTTTTTGAGAATCGAATAGCTTATGGATTAGGGGGATAGTTGTTTCATCATTCAAAGCCCATAAAAATTCTTCATAATCCATAGGATACATGTTTAGCTTTCTTTCTTCGCTTGGAATAAGTATATCCTGTACGTTTTTTTTGATAGAAATCAGAGAACCGGTTTCTATATAATCATATCGGTGATCTTTTACAAGTGATTTGATAGCCTGTCTTGCGCGGGGGCATAATTGTACTTCGTCGAAAATAATCAAAGACTCTCTCTCATAGAGATCGACTTTGTATTGGAGCTGCAACTGCAAAAACAGATAATTCAGATCTGAAATATCCTCAAACAGTTCACGTATATTTTTTGAGACGATTGAGAAATCAATGATTATATAACTTTTGTATTCATTTCGTCCAAATGACTCTACGATGGTTGACTTGCCTATACGACGGGCTCCTTCGATTAAGAGTGCTGTTTTACCATCGGAATCCTTTTTCCATTGCAATAATTTATCATATATTTTTCGCTTAAACATGACATTCTCCTAATAAAATTACAAAATCGCATTTTTTATTTTGATGTTTTACTACAAAATCGCATTTTTTATTTCAACGATTTACCACAAAATCGCATTTTCTTTTTTGCTATTTTACCACAAAATCGCATTTTTTAAAAGAGGTTTGAATCTGCAGATTACACTTTTTATATAAAATCGTTACTGTTCACACCGAACAGTGTGACCAGCAACATAAAATACGTATAATAGAGGAAGAAAATACGTAAGAAAATACGCAAGATAAAGTCGGTTCATAAGCTGCACCAAGCTGGCAAAGAAATCAGAAATATGTGAAAATATGACATAAATATAATAAATCCGCTACACTATATCATATGATTACGCACATGATATAATGCAGCGGATTTTATTGTTGATTATTTTAAAGCTCAAGTAAAATTTTTTACAGCACATCGCTTCCATCAGGAATCTTTGAGATGATAGTTCTGTTGATCCTGATCAAGAATAATGTCGAAACAGTAAAGGATATTACCTCTGCTATCGGGAAAGCCCACCATACAGCGTGAAGTCCACCAAGCTTTGAAAGGATGTATGCTGCCGGAATTAAAACCACAAGCTGACGCATGATTGATACGATCATGGAAAAGACCGCTTTTCCTAAAGCCTGGAATACTGTGCCGACGATAATACAAAACCATGCGATGAGGAAATGCACTCCGATTATTCTGAGCGCCGGAACACCGATTTTGAGCATATCGTCAGAGGCGCTGAACATTCCAAGAAGCACTTGTGGTATGAACTCAAAGCAGGCAAAGCCAACAAAGAGCAGACAGAATGCTGTTATCAGACTGACCTTTATTGTCTTAACCATACGCTTTCTGTTCTGTGCACCGTAGTTGAAGGCGATGATAGGTGTGATTCCGTTGTTCAGTCCGAATACAGGCATAAAGAAGAAGCTCTGCAGCTTGAAATAAACACCGAAAACCGCAGCGGCAGTCGATGAAAAGCCGATAAGTATTCTGTTCATGGCATATGTCATTACTGAGCCTATAGACTGCATGATGATCGACGGAATACCGATAGCATAAATGGTTCCCATGATTTTGAAATCAGGGCTGTAGCCCTTGAAGCTCAGCTTGATCTCATGATTGAATTTGTGATTGCAGGCAAAAGCAACAACAGCTGCCACGCACTGACCCACAACGGTTGCCACAGCAGCACCGGTAGCGCCGAGCTTAGGGAAACCAAGCAGTCCAAAGATCATGATAGGATCCAGAATGATATTTGTGATGGCACCACAAAGCTGTGAGGTCATGCTGAAAATAGTTCTTCCTGTCGAGGTAAGTACCCTCTCAAAATAGATTTCGGCAAAAATACCAAATGAAAAAATCATAACAGTACTCAGGTAGCTCACACCCATATCCATGATTTCGACATCAGCATTTCCAATCTGACTCATGTAAAAAGGCTTTACGATTGTAAGTCCGAGAATCAGAAATATTACGTAGCTGAATGCATATAGTACGGCACCGTTGATGCCGATTTTGTTGGCCTCGTCGTATTTATGGGCGCCGAGAGACTTTGACAGCAGCGCGTTTACACCTACACCGGTACCGGTTGCGACAGCGATGATGAGTGTCTGCAAAGGGAAGGCAAGTGAAACTGCTGTGAGTGCGTTTTCGGACAGCTTTGCAACAAAAATACTGTCCACGATGTTGTATAGAGCCTGTACGAGCATGGAAATCATCATAGGCAAAGACATGTTAAATACAAGCTTGCCGATAGGCATGGTTCCCATCTTGTTCTCTGTTACAGGGGCTGAATTTGTTTCCTGACTCATAATTCCTCCTATTGTAAATGATTGTTAATTTAAAACTCCTATATTATATATGTAGGAAGCTTTAGTTATTAAAATTAAAATCACCGGTAGATTAGCCGGTGTTTAAAATGTGCAACAAAGCGCCAATTACATATATTACCATGACCGCAGAATACTTTCAAGGTGTTCGTAAAAATGTTAAATCATATCATAATAGTTAATGGAAAAATGCCTCAAAAAGTATAGCATTGCCGGATATAAATGACAATAAGCGCTTGACAAAATGACACAGGGATATATAATTAGTTCGAAATTGAATAATTCAAAAATGTAAAACATAGTATCAAAATACCAATAGGAAAGAAGGAATATCACATATGAAATTTAACTTTGAGTTTGCAGAGAAAATTTCGCGAACCTACAGTGATGAGTGCAGACCGCTGTGCCATGAACTAAAGCTCCCACAGACAGCATTTGATATACTCATGTTTCTGGCAAATAATCCGGAATATAAGACGGCAAGGGATATAGTAGAAATAAGAAAAATCAAGGCAAATCTTGTGTCTGTAAATGTTGACAAGCTTGTGAATGAGGGCTATCTGGAGAGAAAACCTGTAGAAAATGATAGGAGGAAGACGGAGCTTGTCTGTACAAAAAAGGCCGGGACTGTCATTGAAAGAGGAAGGCGTATACAGCAGCAGTTTACAGCAAATCTGTTTGCAGGGATAGATGAGGAGCAGAAAAAGCAGCTGACGATTGTTATGGAACAGCTTGAGAATAATATGGATGAAATAATCAGGAGGAAATCACACAAATGAGCACATTAATAACTATAATAGTAACATTTTTTGCCGGTATGGGCGCAGGCCTTGGAACCGGCTTTGCGGGACTAAGCGCAGCAGCAGTAATAAGCCCTATGCTCATTACATTTTTGGGAATGGACCCGTATATGGCAGTGGGAATAGCCCTGTCGTCTGATGTACTTGCCAGCGCAGTGTCAGCCTATACATATGGAAAGAACAAGAACCTTGATGTAAAAAACGGGCTCATAATGATGGTCATGGTTTTATGCTTCACGGTTGTCGGAAGCTATGTATCAAGCCTTGTGCCGTCAGCAACAATGGGCAGCTTTTCGGTATTTATGACATTTTTACTCGGAATCAAGTTTATAGTCCGTCCTGTTATGACAACAAAGGAGGCCATGCAGGGAGTTTCAGCAAAAAAGAGAGCTGTCCAGTCAATCATCTGCGGTGTGCTTATCGGATTTATCTGTGGCTTCATAGGTGCGGGAGGCGGTATGATGATGCTCCTCATCCTCACATCAGTGCTTGGCTATGAGCTTAAGACTGCAGTCGGAACGAGCGTATTTATCATGGCATTTACAGCCTTTACAGGAGCTGCCTCGCACTTTGCCATCGGTGGAAAGCCGGACTGGTTTGTGATGCTTTTATGTATTGCATTTACACTCCTTTGGGCGAGAATTGCAGCGGTCTTTGCAAACAAGGCATCCGCAAAAACCTTAAACCGTGCCACAGGTATTGTGCTTGTAATACTTGGCATCGTGGTATTTGCATTTTCACTTCTGAGCTGATTTTTCTTGAATATATAACTGTAAGCCCCGGCTGCCCGACCGGCACACACAGCTTCCCCACGTGCTACGCTGCACTGCTAAGATACTGTACGAAATTATGTTTGAAGGGTTTCTATGCCTGACGAAACCGTCGAAACGCGCCGTCCGTGGCGCGGTTCTCCTCGCCCCTGCGTCCATGCAGGAGCGTTTCTGTGTTTCATGACATAATTTCTACAGTATCTAAGCAACTTCGCTATTCGCACGCGGGGAAGCTGTGTGTGCTGGTCGGGCAGCCGAGGCTTACATCATTACATAAAACAAGAAAAAATCATCATATGTATTTTAAGGGGATTGCGAAAAAAATCTACCATTTTGTGCAAATCCACATATTTAATGGAAAGATTCACATAAAGATTATTGAGAATATAGTATTGCTCCCTTAGAAAAATAGTACTATACTGAATTTGTCTGATGAATTCGGACTTGAGTATAAATAATAATATAATTAAATGGTCAAAAGGTATCATAAGATAGGAGGAAATAACAAACTATGTCTTCAAAAAAAGGTGCGATGAAAAAGAAATTGGAAAACATGCATTTGGGTGAAAGAATCAACTATGGTTACAAAATGGTTATTACCATGATGCTTATTTCGGGACTGCTTTCGATTGCGGTCATTGGTGTGTTGTTTTTCAATATGTTAAACTATGTAAACAAGGTAAATGCTGCTGATCAGGCAGTTAAGACATGTAGAATAAATGTAACTGCAGCGGCAAGAAATGTAAGAGAGATGGCACTTAATCCTGACAAGTCTACGTATGAAGATTATGAGCAGGGTGCAAAAACTTTGCTCTAGGATCTTGATGTGCAGTTAAAAACAATAAAAAAATCAGGTGTCGTTCCGGAGGATCAGTATAATGAATATTCAAAGGCTCTTTCTGACTGGGGGAATACCGGATACTCAATCATGGATAAGATTAAAGCCGGACAGAAGGATGATGCTGTTGATCAGATTATCAATGAGTGTACACCAAAGTTAAATAAAACTGTTGAGCTTGCAAAGGAAATCAACAAGCTGACTGACGAAAGAAGCCAGCAGGCAGTTGTAAGAACATACGTATGTGCCGCAGTCGGACTCATAGTCATAATTATCTGTCTGATATGTGCATGGCAGTTGACAAAGAGAACAGGAAAGATCGTGCTTGATACAATCCTTGAGCCGTTACATGCAATCGAGGATGTGGCAAAGGAACTTACAGAAGGAAATCTTCACAGCGCACTTGAGTACCATTCAGAGGATGAAATCGGTAGATTGGCACACAGCATGAGAAAGTCTATCCGTATTCTCGGCACATATGTGGATGATATAGACAGGTCGATGAAGCTCTTTGCGGACGGACATTTTGATGTACAGCCGGAAGTAGAGTGGAGAGGCGATTTTGTAGGTATTTTACATTCATTTATGGAATTTGAAAAAAGTATGTCAGTCACAATAAAGGGAATCCAGCATGTATCAAGCGAGGTTTCAAGTGCAGCAGAACAGGTAGCTGCAAGCTCAAATGACCTGGCAGACGGTGCAACCAATCAGGCTGCGGTTGTAGAGGAACTGACAGCGACAGTTGCGGGAGTTTCAGAGCAGGTGGAGCAGAATTCAGAGAGTGCGAAGGAAATTAGTGGAAAAGTGGATGAGCTTGGAGGTGCAATCTGGGAAAGCAATGGAAAGATGCAGGAGATGGTTACATCTATGCATGAAATAAACGAAGCCTCTAAACAGATAGATCAGATTATATCAACCATTAATGAGATTGCATCACAGACCAACCTGCTTGCATTAAATGCTTCTATTGAGGCGGCAAGGGCAGGAGAGGCAGGAAAAGGCTTTGCTGTTGTGGCAAATCAGGTAAATATGCTTGCCGATCAAAGTGCACAGGCTGCAAAGGAATCAGCTGCGCTTATAGAGACATCTGTACGAGCTGTTGAAAAAGGCATGAATATTGCAGAGCAGACAGCCTCACAGCTTGAAGAGGTAGCAGAGAACTCTAAGGTGATTACAAAAGAGGTGATTAATATAGCTGATACACTGGAGACCCAGAACAGTGAGATCAAGCAGATTAACGAAGGAATTGAGCAGATCAATGATGTTGTACAGACCAATTCAGCAACATCACAGGAGTGTGCGGCTGCGAGCCAGCAGATGAGCAGTGAATCAGAAAATCTGAGTGAAATGATAGCGAAATTCAAAATCGCAGACATTGAAGAGTAATATAATAGAAGGTGAAATTTAATGATGGCTTTTGATGCATATAAAATACTTGACAAGCTGGAAACAGGAAGTCTGATTGATTTAATTGCACCTTGTATGGATGATTATCTGTATATTATAGATTTGAAGAATGATACACTGAGGATATCACAGTCAGCGGTAGATCGTTTTATGCTTCCTGATAAATTTATGAATGATGCAACAAAGCATCTTCGTACATTGGTTTATGAGAAAGACCGTAAGCTGCTCGAAAATCACAAGCGTAAAATATATGATGGAAAAGAAAAAAGGTACAACGTGCTATGTCGTTTGATTAGCAGGAAGGATTCACCGGTATGGATTAGCTGCCGTGGGGAGGTGATCAATGATAATGAGGGGGAACCGCACTATATTATCGGCTGTATGAATGAGACAGGAACCAGGCAGAGGGCTGACAATATCAGTGGGCTGTTAGGTGAAAAGGAGATGGCGTCATATATCTATTCACAGCCTAAAGAGAAGCTGTCAGGTTATTTCATACAGATTGGGATTGACGATTTTGGGATGATCAATAATGTTCATGGACAGATATATGGCAACTACATACTTAAAAGAGTGGCTGAATGCATAGCAGATTGTCTCTCAGGCGGTCAGAAAATATATCATCTTGTTACAGACAAGTATATGCTTGTGGATATGTTGAGCAAATCGCAGGATGATGTGGTGCAGTTGTTCAAAAGGATAGGTGAAAAAATTGATGAGTTTATAGTTGATGAAAACTATAAATCAATCTTTTCGATTTCTGCCGGAGTGACAGATATATCAACACTGGCAGAGGGCGCAATAGAGTGCAGGAAAAAGTCGGATTTTTCTTTAAAATGCGCAAAAAAAAGAGGCAGAGGAAGCATTTATTTCTTTGAGGCAGAGGATTATAAAGTGTCATTGCGCAAAAATACCATCCTGAGTGCGCTTCGTAGCGCAACTGTAAATGATTTTGAAGGCTTTGAGGTATATTACCAGCCTATCTTAGATAGTGCTGATCGAATAATCGGTGCAGAGGCACTTTTACGGTTTTTCATGCATTCGGATGAGGGCGATGAAATGATTTCCCCGGTTGAGTTTATTCCTTTACTGGAGGAGAGCAGGCTCATCATTCCGGTTGGAGAGTTTGTATTGAACGAAGCAGCAAAAATGTGCCGTGAAATGCAGCAGTATATTGCGGATTTCAGGGTAAATATCAATGTATCATATATACAGATTATGCGTGGAAGTATGGCAAATAAAATCCTTACTGCTATCCGGGCAAACAATCTGAGACCTGAATCCATCTGTATCGAAATGACAGAGAGTGGATTCATGGATATGACGCCATGTTTTTGCAGCTTCAGGAAAAAGCTTGATGAGAATAATATCCAGTTCATAATAGATGATTTTGGAACAGGCTATTCAAATCTTCGCTATATCAGTGAGATGAACCCGGACTATGTAAAGATAGATAAGGATTTTACGGCAAGGGCGATGAGCAGTGAGAAGGACTATGAGCTGTTCAGAAAAATTATAGAGATGGTTCACAGTATAAATATAAAAATCTGCATTGAGGGAATTGAGAAGGAAGAGTGGGCTTGCGCAATGAAAGAAATCCATGTAGATTATATGCAGGGATATCTGTATGGCAGACCATGCGAAAAAGGCGTGTTTTTAAACAACTATGGGATATAAATATATAAGGAATATAGTGAATGAAAACAGTTATTAAATATGAACTGACCCTCAATAAAGCTATGAGGTCAGCACTCAGCTATGGAACACCTGATGAACAGATTGATGAGTTTATCAGATATCTGGGAAGGCATATAGGAGCTGACAGAATATATATTTTTGAGGATTGTCCTAAGAAAAATATTACGAAAAACACCTACGAATGGTGTGCAGATGCTGTGAAGCCTGAGATTGATAATCTACAGAATGTACCAATGGAGCTTATAGGCTGGTGGTATGATCTCTTTGAACAGAAAAAAAACGTCATCATAGATGATATGGAGGACATAAAGGAAACACATCCGGATTCGTATGAGCTTCTCAGCGGACAGAATATACACAGGCTCGTTGTTGCACCATTCAGATATAAAGATGAAATCAGTGGCTTTTTTGGCGTGGATAATCCGCCTGATACCGACAGTATGGGGCTCGCGCTGTTTCTGGATATGATGTCCACTCTGATAATTTCGATGATTAAAATACGCGATACACACAACACAAAAACCCGTAAGGCAAGATTTATGGGATATGCTGCTTTTGCGCAGATTTACATTTTTATTCATTACATCAATGTTCAGACACATCTATATGAGGTGATCAAAAACACGGATAATGGATTTCGGGATACTACAGATGGCAGCTTTGAAATACATATAAAAAAGCTGTTAAAAAATTGCTGCGCAAATGAATATCTGTCGAAAGAACTTGCATTCGTGGATATAGATACTATAGAGGAAAGGCTTGACGGAAGGTCGTCAATAGTCAGTGAATTTTATGGAACAGCATTTGGCTGGTGCCGTGGCAGATTTATACCGGTTGATTACGACAATGATGGAAGATTGCTTCATGTCATATACTGTATAGAGAACATTGAAGAGCAGAAGGAAAGAGAAAACCGTCTCTTAAGCATGGCACAGACAGACCTTATGACAGGAATTTATAATCGTGGACATGGTGAAAGCCTTATAGAACAGTCATTGCATAACAAGGTAAAGGGCATGATGTGTATTATCGACTGCGATAAATTTAAGTCGATTAACGATACCTATGGTCATTCAGTGGGAGATGATGTGATTATTGCAATCGCCCATACATTGCAAAATATTTGCAGAAAAAATGATATTATCATGCGTCTTGGCGGTGATGAGTTTGCTATGTATTTTCCGGGAGTTACAGACAAAAAGAATGCCAATGAAATATTTGAAAGAATATTTAAACGAACAGAAAAACTAAACATCAAGGCACTGGGCGACAGGAGGATAACACTAAGCCTTGGAGCTTGCTTCTACGATGGAATAGCTGATATCAGCTATGATTCACTTTATTGCAAAGCGGATGAGGCAATGTATAAAAGTAAGAAACAAGGTGGCTTTTGTGCCACAATATATGAGCCGTAAAGTAGTATACATAGGAGGCAAATCACATGCAAAATTCCAAAGAAAAAACTCTTTCCCAAAGGATTACAGAGAGAATTATCAAATACATACTGGATGAAAACCTGCAGCCGGGTGACAAGCTTTCGAACGAAACCGTAATGTGTGAACGGCTGAATGTTGGAAGAAGCTCTCTGCGTGAAGCTATGCGAGCACTCGCATCACGTAATGTAATCACCATACGCCAGGGCTCCGGTTCATATGTTTCCACCACTCCCGGGATGATTGATGATCCCCTCGGTCTGACCTTTATTGAAGATAAACAAAAGATGATTAAAGATCTGATGGAAATCAGATTTCTAATCGAACCATCCATAGCTGCCATGGCCGCTATCCGTGCAGATGAGACAGATATCAAAAACATACTTACTGCATGTGAAAATACCGAAAAGCTCCTTCTTGCAAATAAAAATCACGCTGAAAAGGATAGAGCATTTCATACTGCTATTGCCTTAAGCAGCAAAAATATAGTTGTTCCAAAGCTGGTTCCTATCATCAACAGTTCAATTCCTCTGATCAGTGAGTCTAAAGAATTCACCTTGCGGGATGAAACCATCGAAACTCATCGTGAAATTGCAGATGCAATTGCAGCCCACGATGCCGTCCGTGCCCACGATGCGATGTATCTGCATCTGATCTACAACCGGAAGCATATAAAATCCATAAATTAATGACTGTCCGGTTATCACCGGCCACACTGCGATGTGACCGGCAGTACCATATTTTATGGTTCTGGCGCTTGAAATAGTCGCCCAGCAACCTGTTTACGTTATACATCATAAGTCATTTTGGTTGGAATGTTAAAGTGTTGCTAATGATAAAACATAAAGTTGATATATTACTACATAAGAAAGAAGGATGAAATTATGTATGAAATGAAACCAGAATATTATATCGGAATAGATATGATTGATGAAGAGCACAAGCAGTTATTTAAATATGCAGATGAGGCATATGAACTGCTGCATGATGAGTTTACACCGGATAAATATGATAAGATGGATATCATCTTGGAGAAGCTGCGCGACTACACAGTAAAGCACTTTGCTGACGAGGAGCAGTACATGGAATCAATCCATTACAAGAAGATGTTTACACAGAAGGTTCAGCATATGGAATTTGTACAAAAGCTGGATGAGTTCATTGAGCATCACAGTGATGAGGAGATAGATCAGGATGAGCAGATCATGGGAATCCTCAAGTATCTCACAGACTGGCTGATAAACCACATCCTGTATGTTGACTGTCAGATACCGAAGCCACAATAAAGTACCTGAGTTTTAGCAAAGAGTAAGGACCGCAGGTCACCGCCTGCCGGGCAACGCACATACTCCCCGTAAGCGAATAGCGAAACGGCTTAGATACTGTAGAAATTATGCCATGAAGCACAGAAACGCTCCTGCATGGACGCAGGGGCGAGGAGAACCGCGCCACGGATGGCGCGTTTCGACGGTTTCGTCAAGCATAGAAACCCTTCAAGCATAATTTCGTACAGAATCTTAGCCGCGCAGCGTAGCTTACGGGGAGTATGTGCGTTGCCACGGCAGGCGGTGACCTGCGGTCCGTAATTTTATAGAAAAATATAGCGTAATCAGCATAAGTTTGGTATAATTTGGATATGAAGAATAAGCGAAGATTTGCAATGGTCTCAGTTGCAGTAATCGTAGTAGCACTGTTTCTCGAGGCGGGAATTTTGAAATATGTAAATGATGCAAATGCATATAGGATATCAAAGGTGCTTCTGGATCGTGTTGTCACTGTGCTCGATAAAAATGACCAGAGTGAGGAGGAGCTTATAGAATCGTTAAAGGACGATTATATAGTCAGGGCAAAGGCAGTGTCATATATCGTAGATGCAAAGCCACAGGTAGAAAATGATGTGGAGGAACTGCAAAAGATAGCAAAGCTGATGGCGGTAGATGAGATACATCTGTTTGATGAAACAGGCCGTATAACCAGCGGCAGCGTGCCAAAATACTTTGGCTACAGCTTTGATTCAGGGACGCAGATGTCATATTTTAAACCGATGCTCACCGATAAGAGCCTTACGATGTGTCAGGATGTCACACCGAATACATCAGAGGGAAAGGCAATGATGTATGCCATCACCTGGAATGAGGCAGGTACAATGATGGTGCAGGTGGGCTTGAAGCCGCAGAGACTCTTAGATGAATTGAAGCAGAATGAGATTTCCACAGTGGTTTCTGATATGCCTGTGTACAAGGGCATGGAAATATATGTGGCAGATGCAGACACAGGGCTGATTAAGGGAGCCACAGCTTGTGATAAAATAGGAAAAACCTTTAATAATTTAGGTATTCCGACAGATATCAAAGAAGGTAATAAGCCAACAGTAAGGCAGGTTAGCGTAGACGGAACCGGCTGCAGATGTGTAATCAGGAAAGATGACAAATATATAGTGGCTGTCACCATTGAAAGATCCTTTTATATGACGAACAGCGTAGTGGCAATGCTTGTAGTGGGCATATATCTGATACTCGCATCATGCTGCATGGCGTATATGTTTTCAAAGATTATGAAGGAAAAATATGAGAAAGAAAAGCTGCTGTATACATCAAATACCGATGAGCTTACAGGCGGCTTGAACAGACATGCTTATGAGACAGATATCAATAAGCTTGATTTGAAAAAAGAGTGGATATATATATCACTTGATTTAAACAGTTTAAAGCATGTAAACGATACATATGGACATGCTGCGGGTGATGAGATGATTTGCGCAGCCGTAGCATGCATGATGTCAAGCTTTGGTGAGTTTGGCAGGGTGTACAGAATAGGCGGAGATGAGTTTGCTGTGATAATCACACAAAAGCCGGATGAGCTTGATGCAATGAAAAATGAGTTCGACAGCAGCGTAGCAGGATGGAGAGGAAAACTAGTCGATTCCATGACCATCTCATACGGCTGTGTAAGCAGTCTGGAGGAGGACTGGGAGCATGTATACGATATTGCGAAGGAAGCTGACAGGAGAATGTATGCAAGCAAATCACGCTATTACAGTGACAGCGGCATAGACAGGAGAAAATAAATTAAAAAAGATTCCATCATTCCGAATATGGTATTGATGGAATCTTTTCATTTATAGATATAAGTATTCTGTTAGTTATGCTTACCTGACCAGCTTTTCCGCATAATCAAGTGCATCCACGATATTCTCATGGAAATTCTCTTTACCGACCAGCTCGATAAAACCATCCTTTTCCATGACATGCATAGGCTGTTCGTTGACATGTGAAAAAATGAGTGTGATATTCTTGCGCTTGGCACGGTTAGAAAGCTCATGGAGTGATTTCATAGCGCTGGCATCAATCGCAGGAACACTTCTCATACGGATGACAACAGCCTTTGTGTGATGATGACTGTTGATATTAAGTATCTGGTCCGCTGCCGCAAAAAACATAGGTCCGCATATCTCAAAAACACTGATAGAGTGTGGGATATCGCGGAGCTTTTCAGCTTCTCCCGGTGTGATATCAGGCGAGTCGGTGTATTTCCATGCTTTGATATCGGCAGTTTCAGCCATACGCTTCATGAAAAGCAGTGCAGCAAGTACAACGCCAATCTCGATAGCTACCACGAGGTCGAAAAATACTGTCAGGAAAAATGTTGCAACGAGTACGATGATATCGCTCTTTGGCGCACTCTTGCACAGGCGGAAAAATGATTCCCAGTCAGCCATATTTGCAGCAACAACGAGCAGAACAGCAGCAAGTGTTGTCATAGGGATGAGTGCAGCAAGCACTGCTATGGTAAATGCCGGTGAGAGCATCTGCTGTACGAGCCTCATAGATATAGCCGGTACATGGAATTTTGGAAATGACGAGTCAAGCTGACCGTATACGCTTCCTATGGTATTTACATCAAGCTTTGCAAAATACACAATTGCCGTTGTGACAATTATCGCAACGAGTGATCCCGGGATTTTGTCGGTCACCTTAGGCCAGATGAGCATGATTGCAACAGCCACCAATCCGATAACTGTTGCGGTTACATTGATAGTGCCTATGTTTTTTCCGTAGGCGATTATTTTAGTTATGGCTTTTCAAGAGGAAAATAAATATATTGACAATATGTTGTTTACGACATATTATATAAAAAAGGGGGAATAATATGATAGAGATTGAATTTTATAATACTGTAGATGGAAGGTGTCCGGTAGAGGAATATTTGGATTCACTTAATCCAAAATTATTAGCAAAAACAATTAGGACAATTGACTTGTTAGAGAATAATGGAACATCACTCAGAGCACCTTATTCAAAGCCTATAGGAAATGGGATGTTTGAACTTCGTACGAAACAAGGGTCTGATATTACTAGAATAATGTATTTCTTTTTTATTGGTAATAAAGCAGTATTAACTAACGGATTTACTAAGAAAACGCAAAGAACTCCGAAGTCTGAGATAGAATTGGCTAAAAAATACAAAGCAGATTATGAAAGGAGGCAAAAAAATGAGTTGCTATAAGGATTATAAAGAAAAAGTATTGAAGGATCCGGAGGTGAAGAAAGAGTATGATGCACTTCAGCCGGAATATGATTTAATTCAAGCCATGATTGATGCAAGAATTAGTGAAAATCTTACTCAAAAGGAATTATCTGAAAGGACTGGTATTACGCAGGCAGATATTAGTAGAATAGAAAACGGAACAAGAAATCCGAGTCTTGCAATGTTAAAACGGCTTGCGGAAGGGCTTGGTATGCAGTTAAGACTGGAATTTGTACGCAAACCAATGAAACCGTAGTGCATATTAGTGGAACAGCTCTACCACGAATACTACCACACAGGAAGCCACAGCCACGGTTGTAAGCCCCTTGCCCTTTAATGCAAATATCACAGCCGCGATAAGCCCTGCTGCGGCACCAACCCACCAGTTAGTAGCATAAAACACTGCCGGAATAGTCATGGCAGTTAAAACTGCATATGGAATATAGTATAGAAAAGATCGCACGAAGCTGTTGTTGATCTTTTCTTTTATTGCAATAAAAGGAATGACTCGGATCAGATATGTGGAGCCTGCGAGTATGAGTAAATATATAAAAAATACACTGTTTTTCATTATGTAAAATCTCCTTATATGCTTATTATCAAATATTTAATAAATCATTCCTTATCAGTATCATCTGCAACCGGAAAAAGCAGCGAACCTACAACAGCAGCTGCAATAGCTACAACTGTGATAGTGATACCGCTTGAAATCCTTGACAAAACCGGTATGTAGTAAAACATGCAGCTAAGCACAAGTGCAAGCACCACAACAAACACGACCGCACGTGATTTCTTCATCTCAGGAACCACGATAGCCACGAACATGCCATAAATAGCAAGACTGAGCGCACTCATAAGCCTATCCGGCAATATACTTCCCAGTATAGCACCTATCAGCGTACCGACAGCCCAGCCGATGTATGGAAGAGTTGACAGCCCTGCAAAGAAGCTTCTGCTCACAGAATCCTCCTGGCTTGCCACGGCAAAAATCTCATCAGTCATCATAAAGCCGAGTATCCATCTTGAAATTCCGCTAAATCTGGAATCAGCCTTCTGACCAACCGAAATCGACATAAAGGAATATCTTATATTAATAGTAATCTGTGAAATAAGCATCTGGAAATACTGTCCCGGATACATCATAATTCCGATGCCTGCAAACTGTCCGGCAGATGTGACAGTGGTCATCGAAATGAGCACAGCCTGCCACCAGGATAATCCATATGACACCGCCATAATTCCAAAAGTAAATGAAACTGACAGATATCCCAGAGCAATCGGGATTCCTGCTGTCAGTCCTCGTTTATAGTTTTCCATTCTAAATTCTCCTTAGTATATTACAACAACATGTTATTCTAGCACAAATTTCATGAAAATGCACTTTCTAATTGTTTGCACCACTTTACAATCTTGCAGTTGCGCATCATGTAACTGCATAAAGACCGGTAATAATAATTGTAATTTGCCCATCAATCCGCTATACTGTAGCTAAGTATAGCGGATTGATGGGTTTCGTGGAGTTTCATATGGTAAGCACTTACGTAGGTTTTGGAAAATACATTTGTATTGTAGTGAGGTGAAATTCATTCAAGGCTAATCTAACAGGAGGAGTAGATTTTGTATGCTGAATATATTTTATGGAGATATGAAAGAAGCAGTATATAATACGGCAGCGTATTTTAAATATGATTATGAAGATAACTGGATTACAGATCCATTTGTGAAGAAAATGATAAAGGATGTGGATCAGTCGATTGTTTTGGACAGTGGAGTAATCGACAGCCCAGTGTTAGGAAAAATACCGCCTACGGGGTTATCAGGTGGTGTTAAAACATTGATTTTGGTGAAGTTTGAAAAAAATAAAATTTTCAATGCATCGACCTGTGGAGATAATTGTGCAAAATGGTTATTAAAAATTGCAGAAACAGAAGACAGAACAATAAACTTACGTCATTTGATGAAATTTGAAGTTGAACCGTTTGACATCCGAATCCTTAACACGAATGAAATTGTACATACCATGGAAGAACTGGTATCAATTGCAGGTGAATTTGTTTGATGGCAGGAGGATACGATGAAAGGAAAACATAAAGTTATTGTATCAACAAAACGTTTAAAGTATGAATTTGAACTTCGGAGAAATCTGACGATTATCCAGGGAGACAGTGCAACTGGAAAAACTACACTTGTAGATATGATTCGTGATTTTGTGAATAATCCAACCGGCACACCTGTAGAGGTGATATGTGATAAAAAATGCCATGTGGTTGAAGGAAGTTTATGGAAAGAGCAGTTGTCAGGCATATCAGACTGTATTGTATTTATTGATGAGGGAAATGAATTCATAACGACAGTAGATTTTGCAGATACAATTCAAAAAACAGATAATTATTATGTAATTGTTACTAGGGAAGCTTTACCAGCATTGCCATATAGCGTAGAAGAAATCTATGGAATTCGTACATCTGGAAGATATGGGACATTGAAACAAAGTTATCATGAATTCTATCGGATATATGGAACAGATACATATGAAGATAAAGTGAGTCCGGAGACTATTATTACGGAAGACAGCAATTCAGGATATCAATTTTTTGAACATGTATGTATAGAAAATGGTTTGAAATGTGAATCTATGAATGGAAAATCAAATGTCTTTCATTATCTGAACAAACATAAAGGTGAAAAAATACTTGTCATTGCAGATGGGGCGGCATTTGGTTCCGAGATTGACAGAGTGTTGCAGGTTATCCATGGCAGAAAAAATGTGGCCTTATATTTGCCTGAATCATTTGAATGGATGATTATGGATGCCGATATTTTAAAGAATAATACAGTAAGAAGCATATTGAGTAATCCATCAGAGTATGTAGAGAGCAAGCTTTATTTCAGTTGGGAAAGGTTTTTTACAGCTATTCTGATTGAACAAACAAAAGATACCTATTTGGCATATGCAAAACGTAAATTAAATCCGGCATATTTGAGTGGAGCAATTAAAGAGTCGATTTTAAGAAAAATGAACATAATTGATCTGAATAAGAAAGATGAATAAATATTAAGAAAAAATAGAGGAATGGTTAAATGAAGGTTGTAGTAGCAATTGATTCATTTAAAGGAAGCATGACCAGCATGCAGGCCGGGATGGCATGTAAAGAAGGCATATTGGCGGCAATACCGAAAGCAGAGGTGGTGGTCAAACCGCTTGCGGATGGTGGTGAGGGCACCGTTACAGCACTGGTAGAGGGCATGAATGGCACATATGAATATGTTGATGTAACAGGTTCCATGGGACAAAAGGTGCGCGCGGTATATGGAATACTTGAAGATAATACTGCTGTTATGGAAATGGCAGAAGCATCAGGAATAACGCTTGTTGATGGTGCTCTTGATCCATGGAAAGCTTCATCCACCGGGGTTGGAGAAATGATTCTTGATGCAGTTCGTAAGGGCTGTCGGAATTTCATAATCGGAATAGGTGGAAGCGCAACCACTGAGGGCGGCATAGGAATGCTGTCGGCGCTCGGCTATGAGTTCTATGATGAGGATGACAATATTCTTCCACCGGTATTTGGTTCGCTTGCAAGAGTAAGAAAAATCAAGGCTGATAAAGTGCCGGAAGAATTAAAGCAGTGCCATTTTAAAATAGCCTGTGATGTTACGAATCCGTTGTGCGGTGAGCTGGGTTGTGTATACATTTTTGGAAAGCAAAAGGGTGTACAGGAACATGAAAAAGCACAGATGGATAAAATGATGAGACAATATGCAGACTGTGTTGAGAAATTCGCAGGAAAACATTATAGCGATATACCGGGTGCAGGAGCTGCAGGAGGTCTTGGATTTGCGTTTCTATTTGGACTCGAGAACGTGGAGCTTAAGTCCGGAATAGATATAGTGCTAAACGCCATACAGCTTGACAAGGAATTGAAAAATGCCGATATCGTAGTGACGGGAGAGGGAAGACTTGATGGTCAGAGTGCCATGGGAAAGGTGCCTGTCGGAGTAGCAAAAGCAGGCAAAAAAAATGGATGCAAAGTTATCGCGCTTGCGGGGAGCGTCACTGACGATGCAGTGGAATGTAATAAAGAAGGCATAGATGCGTTTTTTCCTATTATAAGAGGGGCAACAACGCTTAACGAGGCTATGGATATCAAAAATGCTCAAAAAAATATGAAAAACACTGCAGAACAAGTTTTCAGGCTTATTGACATCAGCTCGCTTATGGAATAATATATGTTATCATAGAATATTTAAATAAAAAAGGAGAAAAGCAATGGCTAAAGAGAAAAAATTAGTAGAGGCCATCACTTCCATGGAGGAAGATTTCACACAATGGTATACAGACGTTGTGAAGAAAGCAGAGTTGATGGATTATTCATCTGTAAAGGGATGCATGATCTTTAAGCCCAATGGTTATGCCATCTGGGAGAATATACAGAAAAATCTCGATGCAATGTTTAAAGAGACAGGTGTAGAGAATGTATACATGCCAATGTTCATTCCGGAGAGCCTGCTCCAGAAGGAAAAGGATCACGTAGAGGGCTTTGCACCTGAGGTTGCATGGGTCACACAGGGCGGACTTGAGACACTTCAGGAGAGACTTGCAGTAAGACCTACATCAGAGACACTTTTCTGCGAGCTTTTCAGCAAAACAGTACAGTCACACAGAGACCTTCCAAAGGTATATAACCAGTGGTGCTCAGTAGTGCGCTGGGAGAAGACAACACGTCCATTCCTTCGTTCATCAGAGTTCTTATGGCAGGAGGGACATACTGTTCATGCAACAGCCGAGGAGGCAGAGGCACGTACAGTACAGATGTTAAACATCTATGCGGATTTCTGTGAGAAATACCTTGCAATCCCTATGGTAAAGGGAAGAAAGACAGACAAGGAGAAGTTCGCCGGAGCAGAGGCTACCTATACAATAGAAGCACTCATGCATGATGGAAAAGCACTCCAGTCAGGAACCTCACACAACTTTGGTGACGGCTTCCCTAAGGCCTTCGGCATCCAGTACACAGACAAGGACAATAAATTACAGTACTGTCATGAGACATCATGGGGCGTTTCAACACGTCTTATCGGAGCAATCATCATGGTTCACGGAGATGACTCAGGACTCGTGCTTCCACCAAAGATTGCACCAACACAGGTTATGGTTATTCCAATCCAGCAGCAGAAGGACGGCGTACTTGACAAGGCATATGACCTCAAGGACAAGCTCTCAAAGGATTTCCGCGTGAAAATCGATGCAACCGACAAGACACCTGGCTGGAAATTCGCAGCACAGGAGGTTCAGGGAATCTCAACACGTATCGAGATTGGACCAAAGGATATCGAGAAAAACCAGTGTGTTATCGTTCGTAGAGACACAAGAGAGAAAATCGTTGTCTCACTCGATGAGGTCAATGAGAAGCTCGCAGAGGTACTTGAGACAATGCAGAATGACATGCTTGAGAAGGCAAAGGCATTCCTTGCAAGCCATATAAACGATGCACACGACTACAATGAGTTCAAGGCAATCGCAGAGACAAAGCCTGGCTTTATCCGTGCAATGTGGTGTGGAGACGAGGCCTGCGAGAACAAAATCAAAGAGGACACAACAGTTACAAGCCGTTGTATGCCATTTGGTGACCAGGAGCAGATTTCCGACGTATGCGTATGCTGTGGAAAGCCAGCACACAAACTTGTATACTGGGGCAAAGCATACTAAATTCGCGCCTAAATTCCCGTATACGAATGTTACAAGCCTCGGCGTAGTACCGCTACGCCTACGTTTGTAATCATCCGTCTACGGAAATTTATTTCGCGAATTAGCAATTATTTTTGTATATTATTATGATAAACAGTTCGCAGGAGGGGCGCATTGACGCAGTATATGGCTGTGGCGCATGCTCGATTTACTCTCACTAGACTAAGGAGTTATGAGAGCATGTGTCACAGTCGTATGCTGTGGCAATGTGTCTCTTTGGCGAGCGTCATTTAGAATAAAAAGGAGAAAATGCAGATGCGCATAGATTTACCGCAGAATGTCAACTTCATAATAGACAGGCTCTACGAGCATGGCTTCGAGGCATATGCGGTAGGTGGATGCGTGCGTGATAGTCTCCTTGGCAGGACACCGCAGGACTGGGATATCACCACATCTGCAAAGCCTGCGCAGGTCAAAGCGATATTTGACCATACCATAGACACAGGTATCCAGCATGGTACAGTCACGGTCATGCTGGAGCATGTGGGCTATGAGGTCACCACCTATAGGATAGATGGAGAGTACGAGGATGCACGCCATCCAAAGGAGGTCACCTTTACCTCCAATCTGAAGCTTGACTTAGAGAGGCGTGACTTCACAATCAATGCCATGGCATATAATCATAGGGCAGGGCTCGTCGATGAATTTGATGGCATAGCAGATTTAAAAGTACATGTGATCAGATGTGTGGGCTGTGCACACGACAGATTCAGTGAGGATGCACTCAGGATGTTTCGTGCGGTGAGATTTGCAGCCCAGCTAGGCTTTGATATAGAGGCACAGACCAAAGCAGCCATAAAAGAGCTTGCACCTGCCATGTCAAAGGTCAGCGCAGAGCGAATCCAGGTGGAGCTTGTGAAGCTTCTGACATCAGACCATCCGCAGATGATGAGAGATTTGTATGAGCTTGGACTCACAGCGGTATTCATGCCGGAGTTTGATGTGATGATGCAGACACCACAGCACAATAAGCACCATATGTACAGTGTCGGCGAGCATACGCTTCATACCTTGGAGCATGTGCGAGCGGACAAAATCCTAAGGCTTACCATGCTGCTTCATGATGTGGCAAAGCCGGTGTGCATTACGACAGACGAGGAAGGCCAGAACCATTTCAAGAAGCATCCTGTTGTGGGAGCTGATATGACAAGAAAGATACTCAGGCGCCTTAAGTTTGATAACAGGACTACAGACTGTTGCTGCAAGCTCGTAAAAGAGCATGATGACCGTCCGGCCATCACGGAGCGCAACGTGAGGCGCGCCATGAGCCGCATAGGGACAGAGCTTTTTCCGCTGTTATTTGAGGTGAAAAGAGCCGATACACTCGGACAGAGCATGTATAAGCGCGCAGAAAAGCTTGAATACATCGCAGAATATGAGCGTGTATACAGGAAAATCCTTGCAGACCACCAGTGTGTATCCAAAAAGGAAATGAAAATAAATGGCAGTGACCTGATTAAAATGGGAGTAGAGCCGGGACCGAAGCTTGGCGATATTTTGGACAGGCTTTATGAGCAGGTGCTTGATGACCCATCGCTCAATGAAGCACAAAAACTTAAAGAGCTTGCGAATAAAATAATAACCTCTCTCATATGATTAAAAAGCATCTGAATAGTTATGATGTATTAATCATATGAGGGGGGATTTTTTTGTATAATCAGCCGGAAGTGGCTTTGGAAAATTATGAGCTTACAGTAAGCAGGATAATAAAGGGCAGAGGTGCATATATATGTGATACAGGCATCGGACAGAAAATGCTCGTGCCGTACAGAGGGCATGAGCAAAGGGCATGCACCCTGCGGGATACGCTGGCATTTATCCAGAGAAACGGCATGGATGTGGAGCAGATATCACAGACAAAGGAGCAGTGTATCATATCGCGAGACAACTGTGAGACCGCATACATATTGAAGGATTACAGAGCAGGCAGAGAGTGCAGCACGGACAGCATAGATGATATGCGTGGCGGCAGCAGGGCATTGGCGCAGCTGCACAATATACTGGAAAAGTATCCGCTGCCTCCGGATATGGAGGTAGAAAGCCTGCACGAAAAAGCTCAGCGCAAATGTGCGCAGATAGTAAAGCTTAAAAACTACATACTGCGCCACAGCAAGACAAATGCCTTTGAGCATCTGTTTTATGAATGCTATGAGCGATTCTTAGAGCAGGGGCAGAAATCGGCGGAAATATTGTGTGAGCTGGAAAATAGTAAAACGTCGGTTCCGATATACTGTCACGGAGCCTTCAACCAGCACAATGTCGTGTATACACAGTCCGGAAGATGGCTCCCTGTCAATTTCGAGACCATGCATCCGGGATATCCGGAAACTGATATTGCGGAGTACATGCGCAAGATGCTCGAAAAAAATCACTGGGATACAGCGGTTGCAGATGCAATTCTTGACAGCTATTGCAGCGTAAGAAGTCTTGATGATACATCAATGAGGCTGCTTGGAGCACTGCTTTTGTTTCCTGAAAAATTTTGTAAGCTCTGCAATCACTATAGCAACTCGCGCAAGTCATGGGTATGCGACCGCGATGTGGATAAGCTTGCACAGCTCATACAGCTAAGCGGGGAGCGCGAGGAGTATCTGCATGCCATAGTGTAAACAGTGATGAGCATATATAGTAAATTTAATTGAAAAGTAAATGACTATACGATATATTATTATTGTGGAAAACGTTTAAAGCCAGCTATTGGCCATGATTGATGAAATACAAAAGAGAAAAGCATATTATATAAATCAATAAAGGAAATACAGGAAACACAGATGAAGAAATTCACAGGATTATTTTGTGTGTTCTGCATGCTTGTGATGTCACTTGCAGCATGTGGAAAACCAGACACTGATGATGGTGTAAAAAAATTCTATAACAGCATGAATGATACGACGGAGGCCGTGGGAGAAAGCACACAGTCCGGTTTGAAAGCTGCTGCACAGGAAAATGGAAAGTCTGTTAAGAAAAATTCAGATATTCTCATAGTATCGGACATAAACAGTGCCAACGAGACGATCAGGGTATACAATTACTCGACAGGAGTGCAGTATCAGTATTACTATGGCCTGACCACCGGCTTTTTCGACAAATATGGCAATCACATGTCAGTTTCAGACATACATCAGGGTGATGTGGTTGACATATCTGGGGCAGATTCAGACGGCAAGGCAAAGCGTATACAAAAATCCGATAAGGTGTGGACAAACGATGCAGTGACCAATTTTTCTGTGGATAAGGATAAGAGCGTGCTTGAAATCGGAAGCAGCAGCTACAGGCTGGGTGAGCGCACCATGATATTTTCAGGCTCGGATGTCATAGATACTGACAGCCTCACGGCGCAGGATAAGCTGTCTGTTGTCGGGATTGACAAGGATATAGTGTCAATTTCTGTCACAACAGGGCACGGCACACTGCAGCTTAGCAACACATCGCTGTTTGAGGGCAGCTTTTTGCAGCTCGGAGACAGGATATTTGCGGAAATCACTAAGGATATGTCGCTTGATGTGCCGGAGGGCAGCTATACGCTTGCTGTGGCCAACAACGGCTGGGGAGGCAGCACGGATATTGAGATAAAAAGAGGCGAGACCACAAAGGTCAACTTAAATGATTTAAAGGGTGAGGAACCTAAAAAGAGCAGCATACTTTTCGAGGTTGATGTGCAGAGCGCGAAAATATATGTCGATGGCAAGGAAATAGACTATACGAGCCCCGTTGAGATAACCTACGGAAAGCACACGCTTAAGGTAACAGCAGATGGCTATGACACCTGGACGAGGACACTTTACGTGAACTCAAAGGAGGCCACCATACAGATTACGATAAATGACAATGCGGATAGCACGGGCAGCGATTCATCAGGCAACGGCACCCACAGCACGGCCACCGCACAGACTCCTTCCGAGACAGCCTCAGAGAGGGCAGATGAAAAGGACAATCAAAGTACATCTCAAGGCACCACCGGCAGCTCACAGAGTACAAATTCATCACAGGGAACAGACCGTAAATCCTCTGACAGTTCGGGGAATAGTCTGACAAATAAGGACATATCCGATTATCTTTCAACATTAACCTCTTTATTAAGCTCAAAGTAAGGTTTTAAGAATGGTAAAAGTACATAAAAGCCTAGGAAATAGCGCATTTTCCTTGACAAACCCCATAAAAACAAGTATATATATTCTTGTAGGTAATTTGGGAATACAGCTCGAATTATATAAATTATGAAAATCCAGAGGAGGAATTTTATCATGAACAAAGCAGATTTAGTTGCAGCTATGGCAGAGAAGGCCGGAGTATCAAAGAAGGACGCAGAGGCATCTTTAAAGGCATTCACAGATGTTGTTGCAGAGGAGTTAAAGAAAGGCGAGAAGATCCAGTTAGTTGGATTCGGTACTTTCGAGGTATCTGAGAGAGCAGCAAGAACAGGAAGAAATCCACAGACTGGCGCTGAGATGACAATTGCAGCATCTAAGGCTCCTAAGTTCAAGGCTGGAAAGGCTTTAAAGGATTCTCTTAACTAATAAGTTAGACTATCTGGAGTAGAAGAATGGGTGAAGTCTTTAAGGCTCCACCCATTTTTGGCTATATCCCTTGAAATTATATTAATAGTTATGAATTGGTTTATTAAAACCAGACACAGAGGTAACAATGAGATTAGACAAATTTTTGAAGGTATCGCGTCTGATAAAGAGGCGTACCGTGGCAAATGAGGCATGTGACGCAGGCCGTGTCACAGTAAACGGCAGACCGGCAAAGGCATCTGTAAATGTCAAGGTCGGAGACATAATAGAGATAGCATTTGGACAAAAGACAGTCAAGGTTAAGGTGTTAAATCTCCTTGACACAACAAAGAAGGAAGAAGCAAAAGATCTTTTTGAGTATATATAGGTAATATTTTCATGAATCCCGGCATATATTTACATATGTGATTCCACAGATGGCATGTATATGTGCGGCTGTCTATGGAGCATATTAAAAAATATGTGAGGGACAGGGAATGGAAGAAATATCAGGCACAAAGAGTCATAAGCTTATCTTGAATAATCGCAGAACAGGCAGCTTTACAGGCATTTTGGATGTGCTCTCCTTTGATGTGGGAGAGATACTTTTGGAGACGGAGCTTGGCATGCTTGACCTAAAGGGCAAGGATCTTCACGTAAACAGGCTAAACCTTGAGAAGGGAGAAGCCGATATAGAAGGTGAGATAGACATGATTACGTATTCAAAGGTACCGGAGGTGACCGGAAAGAAGGATAAAATGTTTGGCAGGATATTCAGATAAGCACCTAAGGAGGAATAATGAGTAGACGTCGTGCAAAGAGAAGAGGCGGAGCTTTAAGTGTTTCTATCATAGTTATTGCATTTCTTGTGGTTATGGTAGTCCAGGTTGTGCAGCTAAAGCAGAAGGAGGCAGCATATGCCGCACAAAAGGCACAGCTGGAAAAGCAGTACACCAAAGAATCGGAGCGTGCTGATGAGATAGAAAGCATGCAGCAGTATATGCAGAGTGACCAGTACATAGAGGATATAGCAAAGAGCAAGCTGGGGCTTGCGTATGACAATGAAATAATCTTCAAGGAAAAGGACAAATAATTTTTGAAAAGATAGTTGCGCTTTTTCGTCAAAACCTTCATTTTTGACCACATATAATCGTTGAAAAAAGATGGAGGCAAAAAGATGAGGAGTGCAAATTTAAAAAAAGCTGTGTGGGGGCTTATGGCATTTGCATCCACACTGGTGTGTGTGATGGATTGTTATCCGCTGATACCGGCAGTGTACGGAGTTTATTGTCTGAGCAGTGAGCATACGATTATTTTTTACATAGGATTAATTATTGGAATGGGATACTTTATATCGATACCGTCGATATGCAAGTATCTCTTTATTATTGCGGTGATTTGCTTTGGAGTGAGGCTTTTCGTGAGAAAAAGCGCTAAAAACGGATGTCTGATAACAGCCGTTGTAGCAGCCTGTGCCACGGCTGTGATGAATCTGTCGGTAGCATTTCTGGGGAAGCCTGATACGGATGAGCTGGTGCTTTCTGTAGCTGAGAGTCTTGTTGTGTTTTCCGTAGCCTTTGCACTGTGCAGGGCATGCGAATACTTAAGGACCTTTGGGCGCAATGAAAATGCGGTTATGGCAGGGCTTCTGCCCGACAGGGAGGAGGCATTTGCCACAGCGGTTTCAGGACTTTCAGGCATTATTTCGACTGCAAATGTCATGGCTGTAAAATGTACGGCAGATAAAATCCCTGATGAGAGTGAGAAAATACAGCTTGAGGTGACAGGCAGGCTTTGCGCATGCTGTGAGGGCTGCAGTGTGTGCTGGACAAGCGGGGCTTCGATTTCAGACGGTATAAAAATGCTTGCTGATGCAGTGCGCAAACGTATGAAAACAGAGGAAATTGTGCAAAACAGATATGTGGAGGGCTGCCCGCACTATACGCGCATGGTGGAGGCCGCCACAGAGGCATTTGCCCGTATTGAGCTAAATGAAGCCTGGTACAGGCGCCTTACGGAAAACAGACGCGTCATAGCCGCACAGCTTGACGCTATGGCAGAGCTTATGGAGGATTGGTGCAGGGCTGAAAAATGCATTGATAAAAAAAGAAGGCTTCGTCTTTCAAGAATTTATGTATATACGAAAGAGGCCGGTATACAGGTGGAAAATGCCCATATTTATGAGAATGTAAGGCAGCAGATATGTATAAAGGCAGATGTCTGCACCAAGGCAGATGGCGGGATTGAAATTTCAAGGTATGTACAGTCGGTTTCGCGCGCCATGGGAGTGAAGCTTAGGCAGGCGCAGGGGACTGTTTCGATAATCTCCGACGAGAGGACGTCTGTTGTGCTGTACGAGGAGAATCAGTTCTATGCGCTTTCCGGAGTGGCGACCAAAAAGAAAACAGGCTCTCAGGCAAATGGCGACAGCTGCAGCATGTTTCAGCTGGACGATGGCATGTATCATGTGTGTGTATCCGATGGCATGGGCTCGGGCAAGCAGGCGCAGGCTGAGAGCACGCTGGTGGTGGATTTGCTTGAAAAGCTCTTAGAGGCAGGCTTTAGCAGGGAAAGTGCCCTAAAGCTGATGAACTCTGCCATGGTCATATCAGCGGGCGAGGAGTCCTATTCCACGGTTGATTTTGCCACAATAGATATGTATACAGGTGAGCTTGAGCTGACCAAAACAGGTGCCGCACCGTCATTTATCAAATCAGGGAAAAAAGTAAGTGTTATAGAAAATGAATCCCTCCCGGCGGGAGTCGATGCCGCTCAGGAGAGCATACATTCAAAAAATACGCTTCAAAGTGGCGATTTTCTTGTCATGGTGACGGATGGTGTGCTAGAATATCTGCATGTAAAGGACAAGCAGGAGAAGCTTATGGATATCATCGCAGGCGTCAAGAGTGACAATGCCGGCGTGCTGGCGCAGGAAATTCTGGACAGGGTGCTGCTTGACACGGGCGGGTACGCAATGGATGATATGACGGTTGTTGCAATAGGAATCTGGGAAAAATAATGATTAGACGGACAAAAGAATATATTCTGGAAAACAAAATGATAAAAAATCACAGCACAGTGCTTGTTGCGCTGTCGGGCGGTGCGGATTCAGTCTGCCTGCTGCTGTTGTTAAATGAGATAAAAAGACAGTGCGCAGATGAGCTCGATTTTGCGCTGGAGGCGGTGCATGTGGAGCATGGCATCAGAGGCGCCCAGAGCAGGGAGGATGCGAGGTTTGCGTCAGACCTTTGCGAGAGGCTTCACATACCGTGCCATGTACACTCTGTGGATGTGCCGCAATATGCAAAAAGTCATGGACTTGGGCTGGAGGAGGCCGCCAGGATATTGCGCTATGAAGTGTTTGAAAAGGAAGCAGAGCAAAAGCAGGATAACAGCAGGCAGGCAGTCGTTGCGGTCGCGCACCATATGGAGGACAACGCGGAGACAGTCCTTTTTCAGATGCTGCGCGGAAGCGGAGCGAAGGGGCTTTCCGGCATGCATCCGGTTTCCGTGAAGAATGGTGTCACCTATATCAGGCCGCTTTTATCGGCAACACGCGCACAGATAGAGGACTATCTAAAGGAAAACGGACAGGCTTTTGTCACCGATGCCACAAACACTGACACAGCCTACTCCAGAAACAAGCTGCGCCATGATGTGTTTCCACTGCTTTTGCAGATTAATGACAGGGCTATAGAGCATATCAATGAGAGTGCAGGCCAGCTTGCGGTGATGAATGATTTTTACGAGGAGCAGCTAAAGGAGGCATGCGACAGCATGGTTTCTAAAAAAGAAGACAGGGTTATACTTGAAATCAGCCGCTTTGAGGGCCTGCATCCGGCATTAAAAAGCGGAGTAGCGCGCGAGTGCATACATTTAGCGTCAGGGCGGCTAAAGGACATCACGAGCACGCATATCGGTGCGCTTGTGAAGCTTGCAGGGCAGCAGTCGGGCAGAAAAATCAATCTGCCGTATGGAATTATTGCGGAAAAATCATTTGGCGAGGTGATACTCTACGCCGGAAAGTGTGACGATGAAAAAGAAGAAATTCACGTTACGGCAAAGGAGCTTGAGGCACTAAGTGACACAGGAGAGCAAAAAACCATCAGGCTTTCGGCAGACGGCTCATATGTCACGCTTTGTATACACAATTTTAATGGTAAAATGGACGAAATTCCCAAAAAACCATATACGAAATGGTTTGATTATGATAAGATGAAGAAAGGCTTTGAAATCAGAACGAGAAAAGCCGGTGACTATATAATTGTGGATGACGAGGGCCATCACAAGAAGCTGAAGCAGGTATTTACAGGTGATAAAATCCCTGCACAGCAGAGAGCAGGACTGTGGCTTATAGCCCATGAATCACTGGTGCATGCCATTATCGGATACAGATCAGGCTGCAGCGCACTTGTCACACCACAGACAGGAAAAGTACTTAAGATCACATTTTACGGAGGAAAACAAAATGGATTTTTCAAAGAAATATGATATTTCGGTTTACCTGACAGAGGAGCAGCTCAATAAGCGAATCGCAGAGATTGGAGCGCAAATCACAGAAAAATACAAGGGACAGTCAGTATATCTCATCTGTATACTCAAGGGCTCAATATTCTTTACCACAGAGCTTGCAAAGAGGATTGACCTGCCTATGACAATGGATTTCATGTCGGTATCCAGCTATGGCTCAGGCACAGAGTCATCGGGTGATGTCAAGATCAAAAAGGACCTTGAGCATTCTATCGAGGGCGAGAATGTCATCATCATAGAGGATATCATTGATTCGGGAAATACCCTTAGCAGGCTTTCAAAGCTTCTTGCTAAAAGAAACCCGAAGAGTCTCACAATCTGCACACTTTTGGACAAGCCAGAGCGCCGTGTGGTTGATGATGTAAATGTAGACTACGTGGGCTTTGTGATTCCTGACAAGTTTGTGGTAGGCTATGGCCTTGACTATGACCAGAGGTTTAGAAATCTGCCTTACATCGGCTTTGTCGAGGGCGAAATAAAATAAAAAGGAGAAGTAAATTGAATAAACAAAAAAGCGGTATGCGCGGAATAGGCGTATACATTATCATTGTATTTGCAGTAATCTGCATCTGGTACTGGCTGAGCGCCGGAGCCACATCAAACTCTTACACACAGAGTCAGTTCGAGAAGGATCTTGACAAGAATCAGGTGAAGAGCGTAAAGGTAGTGCAAAACAGGGAGGTACCGACAGGAAGCCTTGAGGTGAAGTTCAAGGACGGCACATCAAAGGTGCTTTATGTATCAGATGTAAACAACATCGAAAAGACCATGACAAAGGCAGGCTACACCGATTATACAGTTGCAGATGTGCCGGCTGAGAGCTGGATTATGACACTGCTTCCGTATCTTTTGGTATTTGGAGCCATGTTCATACTCTTTGCAGTGATGAACAACAACGCGGCAGCACAGGGCGGCGGTGGCAAGATGATGAATTTCGGCAAGAATCGTGCGAAGCTCACCACACAGGAGGAGAACCATATCAAGTTTTCCGATGTAGCAGGCCTCAAGGAGGAAAAGGAGGAGATTGCAGAGATTGTTGATTTCCTTCGTGATCCGGGAAAATACACAAGGCTTGGCGCAAGAATCCCAAAGGGTGTACTTCTCGTAGGACCTCCGGGAACAGGTAAGACACTTCTTGCCAAGGCAGTAGCAGGAGAAGCAGGAGTACCGTTTTTCACTATTTCAGGATCAGATTTCGTGGAGATGTTCGTCGGAGTCGGAGCCTCACGAGTGAGAGATTTGTTTGAGGATGCCAAGAAAAATGCGCCTTGTATCGTATTTATCGATGAGATTGATGCAGTAGCCAGACGCCGTGGCACAGGAATGGGTGGCGGACACGACGAGCGTGAGCAGACATTGAACCAGATGCTTGTCGAGATGGATGGCTTTGGTGTCAATGAGGGCATTATCGTCATGGCAGCCACAAACCGTGTGGATATACTTGACCCGGCAATCATGCGTCCGGGACGTTTCGACAGAAAGGTTGTAGTAGGCAGACCGGATGTGGGCGGCAGAGAAGAAATTTTAGGTGTCCATGCCAAGAAAAAACCTCTTGCAGAGGATGTTGATTTAAAACAGATTGCACAGACCACAGCAGGCTTCACAGGTGCAGACCTTGAGAATCTGATGAATGAGGCGGCAATCCGTGCAGCGGGCGAAAACAGAGAATATATCACACAGGATGATATCAGAAAATCCTTCGTCAAGGTTGGTATCGGAGCTGAGAAAAAGAGCCGTATCATCTCTGATAAGGAGAAGCGCATCACAGCCTACCATGAGGCAGGACATGCAATTCTTTTCCATCTGCTTCCGGACGTAGGACCGGTATACACAGTTTCAATCATCCCTACAGGAGCAGGCGCAGCAGGCTACACCATGCCACTGCCTGAGAAGGATGAGATGTTCAACACAAAGGGCCGTATGCTTCAGGAAATCGTAGTGGATTTAGGCGGCCGTGTCGCAGAGGAGCTTGTATTTGACGATATCACCACAGGTGCATCACAGGATATCAAGCAGGCTACAAAGCTTGCTCGTGAGATGGTTACCAGATACGGTATGTCAGACAATATCGGCCTTATCTGCTATGCAGATGATGAGGAGGAGGTCTTCATCGGACGTGACCTCGCACATGCAAAGAACTACAGCGAGGGCATAGCATCGGCAATCGATGTTGAGGTAAAGCGTATCATCGACGAGTCATACGACAAGGCAAAGAGCATGATAGCAGAGTACAGAGGTGTGCTTGACAGATGTGCAGCACTTCTTCTTGAAAAGGAGAAAATCACAAGAGATGAGTTTGAAGCACTGTTTGATGAGGACAGCAAAACAGAAGTTGGACATAATATTTAAAAAATAGTCATGCTTTTGTGCATAATGACTATATGAAAAATATTAAATAAGACTAAAGCACTATACAAATTGCATAAAAACAAACCTTGATTTTTATGCAATTTGTGAACACTTATCGTTATAACCGTGATATTATAATAATCGTAAAAACCCCCCAATACATTATATAGTTTTTGCTATACCCCATAGTAAAAATACCTTCTCCTAAAAAGACAGCA
>OIYY01000205.1_pt1 | contig 45502 bp, 50 predicted proteins | sample 1588341 | NCBI WGS metagenome assembly OIYY01 (sample SAMN03283287) | human gut metagenome | biome: human-associated habitat; material: feces | host: Homo sapiens | place: Peru | collected 2012 | reverse complement strand
CAGCAGCTTCTTTTAATCTTTGCATTGCCATTTTATCTGTACTTAAATCAATTCCGTTTGTTTTTTTGAATTCTGCAATTAGATATTCTATAATTTTTTGATCGAAGTCATCTCCACCAAGTCTATTGTTTCCGCTTGTAGCTAAAACTTCAAATACACCATCACCTATGTCTAGGATAGAAACATCGAATGTACCTCCACCTAAATCATATACCATTATTTTTTGATCTTTATCTGCTTTATCCATACCAAATGCAAGTGCTGCAGCTGTTGGTTCGTTTATAATTCTTAAAACTTCTAGTCCAGCTATTTTACCAGCATCTTTTGTTGCTTGTCTTTGGCTATCACTGAAGTATGCAGGAACTGTAATAACTGCTTGTTTTACTTCTGTTCCTAAATAATTTTCAGCATCTGATTTTAATTTTTGTAATATCATTGCTGATATTTCTTGAGGTGTAAATTCATCACCTTCGATTTTTACCTTTTTATCTGTACCCATATCTCTTTTAATTGAGATTACTGTATGATCTGGGTTTGTTACTGCTTGACGTTTTGCAATTTGTCCAACTAATCTTTCACCATTTTGTGAAAATGCAACTACTGATGGAGTTGTTCTATTTCCTTCTGGGTTTGGAATTACAACTGCTTCTCCACCTTCCATTACGGCTACACATGAGTTTGTTGTTCCTAAGTCAATACCTATAATTTTTGACATATTCTTATTCCTCCTTATTTCATCTATCTTAAATTTGTTCTTTTGTACAATTTATATTTTTTAAAATTAAAAACTAATTTGCAACTATAACCATAGAATGTCTAATTACTTTAGTTCCTATGATATAGCCTTTTCTGAATTCTTCTTTTATAATGTTCTTTCCAAGCTTTTCGTCTGTTACATGACTTACAGCTTCATGAAGTTCTGGATCAAATTCTTTTCCTACTGTTTCAATTTCTTTAACTCCATTATATGCTAAAACATCTTTTAATTGTTTTAACACTAATTTTATTCCTTCTTCATATGCTTTATCCTTAGTTCCAGTGCTTATTGCTTTTTCTAGATTATCTATTATTGGTAATATGCTCATCATTATGTCCGATGTAAGCATATTTCTTAAAGATTCTCTTTCTTTCATGTTTCTTTTTTTGTAGTTTTCAAATTCAGCAAATAATCGCTTGTATCTATCATTAAGTTCATCTAATTCTTTTTCAATGTCGTTTTCGATAACTTCTGTTTCTTTTTCAACATTTTCTGCCTTAACTTCGTTCTCGTCTTTTGTGTTTTTTTCTTTTTCTGCCATCTTTTTCCCTTCTTTCTTAATTAATTTTTATTGTCATCTTCATAGTCTTCTTTTATTTTTTTGCTTATATATTTCATTATAGAAATAACTTTTGAATAATCCATTCTTGTTGGCCCGATTATTCCTATTGTTCCTATATCTTTATCACCTAGTAAATGGTTAAATGTTACTACACTAAAATCTTTTAATTTTTCATCATGTAATTCATTTCCTATATAAACATTAATATCTTCTGCTATTCCTGTATTTAGTACTTCTGATACTAAATCTTTGGCATCTAAGACGTTCATGAAGTTTTTAGCTAAATCTGCTTTTTGAAATTCTGGTAAGTCAAATGATTTGTTTGTTCCTTCTAAATAAACTTCTTCGCTTTCTTTAAATAATTTATCTATTTCTTCTATTATTTTCTTTATAACTGCTATACTACTATTCATTTGTGTAGATATAAATTCTTCAACATTTCCGCCAATTTCTTCTATTGGTTTTCCAACCATATGGTTTGCGAATATTGTATTTAGATTTTTAATTTGTTCTTCTGTAACATCTTCATCGAATTTTATGATTGCTTCACGAATTATTCCAGAGTCTGTTAAGATTATCGCCATCATAACTTTGCTTCCTAATAATACGAATTTAACATCTAATATTGTATGTTTTTCTATTTTAGGTCCTATAGCAATTGTCGTATAATGTGTTAATTCTGATAATGTTGTTGTTGCTATTTTTGTTAAATCTTCTAAATCGTTTACTGTTGTTTCTAGTTTATTTTTTATATATTGCATTTCTTTTTTAGTTAATTTATCATCTCTTAATAATTCATCTATATAATATCTATATCCTTTTTGAGATGGTATTCTTCCAGCTGATGTGTATGGCTTTTCAATGAAACCTATTTTTTCTAATTCAGCCATTTCATTTCTTATTGTAGCACTACTGCAATTCAATTCTTTTACTAAATTTCCTGAGCTTACAGGCTCTGCAGTATCAATGTATTCTTCTATGATTGCTTGAAGTATTCTTTTTTTTCTATTATCAAGATTTTCAACCATTTTACTACCTCTTTTATTTTTAGCACTCTTTATGTGTCTTTGCTAAATTCTTTATATATATTATATCTATTTTTAGCAATTGTCAATAGTATTTGCTAATTTACTTAAAATTATTTACAAATTTAGTCGATGAGTGTATAATATCCCTACAAAGACTCATATTAATGAACCTTTAGACACCCGTTGTAAAAGCTTTTTTAGAATAGGAGGTATCACTATGAAACGGGAAAACGATTTTCTTGAATGTTACTCAAAGGTATTTGCACCAAACGGAGAAATCAAAGAATGTGGTCGTGATGTCTGCATCAATTTGATTTTAAAGTGTTTGAAACTCGATGAATCAGGTGTAGACTATGGCAATGTAGGTACCGGTTTTCTCAACATCGATGCTGTAAAGCAGTTGGTTGCCAAGAAGTTTCCGGCAATTATCTTCCGTGAAGAGTATGTCCGCAAACTGAACGGCGAATACGCCGGTGTTCTTCCGGAAAACGCCACACATCCTATAGTCTCGTTTTATTTTTTGACTTCCTGCGGATTATTACCCAAAGACGAAGCAAAATTTAACGATGAGACCGCTCCTTTTTATACGAAACTTACTAAACTCGTGGAAAACGCAATCCTGGTTCGTGATTATCTTTAATCACGACGAGAGCCATGCTACAAAAGCATGGCTCTTTTTCTGTTATATAACTTACTTTTATTAATTTTTTCTAAAAAAATTCTTGTCAAATATTAATACCAAAATAACAACGTATGGTCGTCATTTATAGTTTCTTTTTATAAACAGCATATTTCTTACACAAACTCTTCCCAAACAAGATTAGCTAAATCTAATCCTTTTTTAGTTAATTTTATATTATCTAAGTCAATTTCTATTAAATCTTCATCTACTAATTTGCTTATCTCAAATCTAAAATAGAATAATGGATTAATTTGAAATTTTTGTTCAAATTCAGATATTGATACTCCTTCTATTTTTCTTAGTCCTAGCATCATGTATTCTTTTTTCATATCTTCTTCTGTTTGGTCTTCTTCAATTTCTTTTTCACTGTAATTTTCTATATATTCTTCAATTGTTTTCTTATTAGAAAATCTTCTTCCGCCGAAGTAGCTATGTGCTGCTGTTCCAAAACCTAGGTATTCCTTTTGAGACCAGCAATCCATATTGTGTCTTGATCTATAACCTGGTCTTGAAAAATTTGATATTTCGTAATGTTCATATCCATTTTCCTCTAGTAACTCTTTCATTTTCCAATACATTTTTCTTTCTTCTTCATCTGTTGGTAATTCTACTTCTCCTGAATCTACCATTTCTTTTAGTCTTGTTCCATCTTCTAAAATTAATGAATAGCATGAAATATGTTCTGGTTTCAAATTAATTATTTCACTTATTTGTATTGCAACGCTCCATTCATCCTCTTCTGGAAGTGCTATCATGAAATCAACATTAATATTATCAAATCCTATTTCTCTTGCCATATCATATGTTTCTACAAAATCCTCATAAGAATGTATTCTTCCAATTCGTTTTAATGTATCATTATCAGTTGATTGCAAACCTATGCTTAATCTATTTATTCCAGCTTTTTTGTAATCAATTAATTTTTCCTTGGTTACTGTCCCTGGATTTACTTCTATTGTTATTTCAGCATTTTGAGCTACTATAAATTTTTCTCTTACTTTTGCAATTATTTCTAAAATATATTGTGAATCAATAAATGATGGTGTTCCTCCACCTATGTAAATCGTTCCTATATTAAATCCCGTATATTTACAAGCTGATATATCTTTTTTTATAGCTTCTACATATCTTTTTATCGTGCCTTCTTTTCCTGAAAAAGAAATAAAATCACAATAAAAACATTTTCTTTTACAGTATGGAATGTGTATATATAATCCTATTTCTTTCATGCATTCTCCTTCTTTGCTTCATCAGCAATTTCTATAATTTTCTTTAATCTATGATTTACTCCCGATTTTCCTAAAGAATTTTCTAATAAACTTCCTAAATCTTTCAAGCTCATTTCTGGATATTCTAATCTAAGTTCAGCTATCTCTTGCAAGCTTATAGGTAATTCTTCATATTTTTTTATTTTTTTCAAATAATTTATTGCTTCTATTTGCATTACTGACGCACTTATTGTTTTGTTCAAATTTGCTGTTTCGCAATTTACTTGCCTATTAACATTATTTCGAATTTCTCTCATAACTCGAATTTCTTCATATTTTAAAACTGATTTTTGTGCACCTATGAAAGCTAAAAATTTTGAAATCTCTTCGCCTTCTTTTATATAAATTGTATTATTCATTTCAAGAATTTTGGCTTTTATATTAAAACTTTTTAATATATTTTGAATATATTGAGCAACATCTTTATCCTTTAATAAAATTTCTAAGTGATACTTTTTCGTAGGATCATTTATTGATCCGCTTCCTAGAAAAATTCCTCTTATCAATGCTTTTTTCTCTTCTTCTGTTTCTAAATCTTCAATATTTCTCAAATTTGGCTTATTAATTTTTGCAACAAAAGTTTTTCTTCTTGTTTCTGGTTCATATTCTATTTTTAATTTAAATAAAATCTTATAAATTCTCTCAATATTAAATTCATTTTCTGTAATAAATTCAATTTTCTCGTTTTCTTCTTTTATATTCGCTGACATTAGGTATCCTATTAGTTCAGCTTCTATCAAATTAGATTTTGAATATGTATTTATTGAACTTAACTCTTGTTTTACTTCTGATGAAAAAGACATATTTACTCCTTCTCTCCTATTATAACTCTGTCTAAGCCTTGCAAGTCTTTCACACATTTTATATTTTTAAATTTATTTTCAATTAATATATTGCTAACATCTTCTTTTTGTTTGTATCCTATTTCAAATATTAATAAGCCTTCTTTTTTTAGATAGTCTTTTGCTTTTTCTGTTATTTTTCTATAAAAATCTAGTCCATCTACTCCACCATATAGAGCCAATTCAGGCTCTTTTTTCACTTGATTTTCTAGTTCTTGCATCTCTTTTTCTGTTATATATGGTGGATTTGAAACTATAATATCAAAATTTTTTTCTTCTATATTTTCAAATAAATTTGAGTTAATAAATTTAACATTTGTATTATGTAATTCATTATTTTCTTTTGCGACTTTTAGAGCTTCAAGGCTTATATCACATGCAAATACATTTGCTTTCTCCACATTTTTTGCTAATGTGATTGCTATAATTCCACTTCCTGTGCACATATCTAATATTTTATATTGATTTTTAGCTCTTTTTAAGGTTTCTTCTATTAAAATTTCTGTATCATATCTTGGTATTAAAACATTTTCATTGACTTTAAATTTCATTCCATAAAATTCTTGAGTATTTGTTATATATTGAAGTGGTACATCTTTAGATAATTTCTTAATTCCTTGTTTGTATTTTTCTTCTATCTCATCTGATAATCTTTCATTATCATGTGTTATTAAATAGTTTTTTTCAACATTCATAAAATGAGATAAAAGTAGTCTTACTTTAAGTGATTTATCATCTACCTTTTTTAAATTATCTATTCCATATTTTATAGCCTCTTTTACGTTCATAGCTCCTCCAATGTCTTTATTTTAGCATTTTTGATTTTTCTTGTAAAGTGTGCAAATTGGTTGGATAATAATGTTTTTATATAATTATTATATTTGTATGTTATTGATTGGACATATGGCTAAAATAATAGAAATGTTGAAGTATTTTTCTCCCCCAACATTTTTTATAAAACCAAAATTAATGCCAACATTGGCAATTCACCAATATTGGCATTAAAAACCCCACATCAGCCGTCATGCATAAGAATTTTTATGGACCTGTCCTAAAACAGGTGGGTGCCGTCCTAAATACTTCTGGGTTTCTTACTGATAAAGCTCGTAAGCTTACACGCCATATTCAGAGATCATGCTCCCTTCTCCAAAACTTGTAGGTTCTAAAAACTCTGTCAAAAACGCACCATGCAGGGAAAATTAATAACTTATTCATTTGTTGTATTTATATTAACATATGTTTTTATTTGTTTCAAATTCTATTTTTCCTTTTTAACTGTTTTTAGATTGTTTAAAGTTATTTTTCCTCATTTTTTTGAATTTATACTAACTAATTCGATATGTTTTAATGGTTGATTTTTTTCAAATTTTATAGTAGTGTAATTTTTGTCGTTTTTTATTCTTTAATTCGTTTTTTTAATTCTTGCATAATCTTTTTCATAGCTATATCTCTGTGATTATGTACTGCTTCGTATTTTTCTTCTGGCATTTCACTCATTGGTTCTGAAAAGCCTTCTGGTATAAATATTGGTCCATATGTTAGACCGCCTAATCTTCCTGGAGTCATTGCAATTGAACCTTTACATTCGCCTCTAGCTACAATTTTTTCATTTGATTCCATTATAATTGCTGTCAATACGCATACAAAAGTACAAGATCTATCTTCTGGATTTGTATATTGTTTCATATTATCTAAAACTTTTGTTATATTTTCTATTTGTGTTGGATTTTCTCCAGCATATCTTGCTGTATATACACCTGGCTCTCCATTTAATTTATCTATACATAGTCCTGCATCATCTGTTATTATTATTTTATTTTTTATATTATTTTTCTCGCAGAATTTTTGAATTGCTCTTGCTTTTATTTCTGAATTTTCTTCAAATGTTTTTCCGTCTTCTATTATTTCTTCATTGAAATTAATATCTTTTAATGTTTGTATTGATACATTAAAATCATGTTCTCTTATTATTTTTTTCATTGCCTCAACTTTGGCTTTATTTCCTGTTCCATAAATTATTTCTATACTAGAATTTTGGTACATACTTCTCCTCCTCATCTTCTAAATCTTGAATATATCCATTTTCCAAATCTAATTCATATAAGTAATTTTCTATTTCATCATACTCTTCTTGGGTTAATTTTCTATTTATTTGACTGTCTTCATTTGCCTTATACGTTGGAAAATATTGTGCCATTAAGCTTATTGTTATATCTTCTGGCATGTTTTGTTTTATCCATTTTAAAACATCTTTTGAATTTTGAATATTATTTGGTAATACTAAATGTCTTATTATCATTCCTTTTTTTAACATACCATTTTCATCATATTGATTTTTTCCAACTTGTCTATACATTTCTTTTATGGCTTTTTGCGTTATTTCTCTGTAATTTTTTGTTCCAGATAGTCTCAAAGCTAAATCATTATTATAATATTTGAAGTCAGGTAAATAAATATCTATATAACCTTCCAACATTTTTAATGTTTCTTCTTTTTCGTAACCACTTGTATTATACAAAATTGGTATTGTTAGTCCTTTTTGTTTTGCAATTTTTAAAGCTTCGATTATGTGTGGCACGTATGGTACTGCTGTTACAAGATTAATATTGTTTGCACCATTTGCTTGTTGTTTTAAAAATATTTCAGCTAATTCTTGAATTGTTATTTCTTCGCCTTTTCCATCACAACTTATTTTATAATTCTGACAAAATTTACACTTCAAATTACAGTTACTAAAAAATACTGTTCCTGAGCCTTCTTTTCCGCTTATGCAAGGTTCTTCATCATAATGTAAAGAGTACAATCCTATCTTTATATTTTTTCCTGCTTTGCACCTACCTAAGTGATTTTCATTTCTGTTTACTTTACATTCAAATGGACATAATTTGCATTCATCTAATTCTTTCATAATGTTTCATTTCTTTCTTTTTTAATATTATTGATTATATCTTCTTTTATCTAAAATTACAATATTATACTTAGTGCAAAGTATAATTTGAACTGCTAAAAAACTTATTTAATATTTTGACATAAAATGAACCCTCCTTTTTAAACTTTTTTGTCTAATAATTTGAATTCACTTTATTTTCCTTTACATTGTTCTTTTAGATTTTTAATTTTTTACAGCTTTTTAGCATAGAAGAAGCCCGGCTAAATTGTTATAGCCGGGCCGGAGATTAATTAGTTACTTTCATACTCAGTACAGTTTTATCTGTACTGTGCCTGATGACGGAAGGCGTACCAAAGTCCATCTTCATCCTGGAACACACCTTCGTTCTGACTGTACCAACCGAGTTTTCTCGGATGAGCCATAAGTATTGCTACTAAATGGCTCTGGGCCAGTTCTGCTGTTGCTTCACCGCCTGAATTAATGAAGACTTCCTCGTAGCCTTTAGATCTACCATTCAGAACTGCTGGTAATGGTTTGTTGTACTCCAGTGCTTTTACTTCCCGTCTTGTCATTGCTGCTTTCATAAATATCTCCTCCTTAAATGTTTGATAACTATATTATAACACGTTTTGTTAAAAAAAGGAAGTACTAATCGTTTTTCTTTATTTTTCAATATTTTTTCTTATATAACATTATTCGACCTTAATAATTTGCAAGTCCTCTCTCTTAAAAAATTTATTTGAATATGGACATTTTATGACAAGGTTATTTTTAAGTTGACACGCACTATTTTTATTTTACTTCATATATTTTCTATATAGATATTTGGAGGTCTAATATGCTTATATTGTCCATTTCTGGTTTTTTAACCTTTATTAATTCGTCTGTGTTTTTATTTGGGTACATATCTAGTAATAACCTATTTCCTGAGCCACTTTCAAGTGATGAAGAGAAAATATATTTAGAAAAATTTGAAAACGGAGATATGTCTGCAAAAGATGTTTTAATTGAACGAAATTTAAGACTTGTTGCTCATATTTCTAAAAAATATACATCTGCCAATGTTCCTTTAGATGATTTAATTTCTATTGGCACTATTGGATTAATAAAAGGAATTAATAGTTACAATTCTAAAAAAGGTGTAAAGCTTTCTACATATATTTCTAGGTGTATTGAAAATGGAACTCTCACATATTGGAAACTAATATTTCAATAAATTAAAATCAACTTTTAAAAAAATTTATAATACATAAAAAAATGTATAAGTTAACTACTCATACATTTTTTTATATTTTCTAAAGTCAAGTCTAAGACTTTCTTTTTATGTTCATCATTAATATTTAGCTGTTTTATTTTCTCCATTAATAAGGTTGCATGGAAGTCCGCAATCCTATTTTCAAGTTCTTCATTATCTTCAGGTAAATTTACAAAGAGTTTCATTTTTTCACGCTCCCTTTTCAATCTTATTCATTTATCACATAAAGATAACTAAACTAATATTTTATATTTTCTTTTTCTAATATTATATAAAAAAGTAAAATACAATTAATTTTTTTTAATTTTAGCGTGACATTTTAGTCATTTAATTGTTTTAATATATAGAAAACATATTTTATTAATTTTTAAAAAGGAGGACTGTAAATAGTAATGAAAATTGAACTTGAAAATAAAGATGATCTTGAATTATATAATAGCTTTTTACTTGGAAATAATGAAGCATTTAATTTATTAGTTAAAAGACACATAAAATCTTTAATATCGTTTATCCAGAAATATGTTAAACGAATAGACATATCTGAAGACTTAGCTCAAGATACTTTTTTATATATTTTAGTTAATAGAAAAGAATATAAATATAATTTTAGTATTAAAACATATTTGTTTATTATAGCTAAATCAAGAGCTTTAAACTATTTAAAAATGAAAAAAAATGTAGTACTACTTGACGAAAATTATAGCTTAAATATTGAAGATACTTTTAATTTAGAAGAAGATGTTCTAAATAATGAAAAAAGTGAAGAACTCAAAATAGCATTGTCAAAATTAAAAAAGAAATATGAATTGATAATATATCTTAAAGATTTTCAAGGCTTTCAATACAAAGATATTTGTAAAATCTTAAATATAACAATGCCACAAACAAAAATGCTTTTACACAGAGCAAGAAAAGCATTAAAAAAAATTTTGGAAGGAGATGAAAATCATGTTAAATGAAAAAAAGAATATTGATAAAATATGGGAAAAATATAATGACTATAAAAATGGAAAATCAAAAAATGTTAAATTTTTAAATAGTAATATTATTGGCACTAATCGATTATTGTATTTTAAAGAACTTTCTTTATGTATTGTAACTCTTATGTGTATGTTTCTAGTTGCAGGTGGTGCCTATGCAGGTGTTAAATCTGTAATTAATCCTAAAATAGATAATCAAAGCCAAATTGATTTAAATTTTTTTGAGAATTATAAAGATTTTATTTATGTAAAAAATGAAAGAATTTATTATAAGAAAATTGAAACTTATGAAGAATATATGAAATACAAAAATAATAATAATTTTATCGATATAGAACCAAATGAATTTGATGAATGTTTTTTATTATGTTTTCTTGGAAATTATTCAGATAGAGTCGGATTATATGTCAAAAATTTAGAAGTAACTGATACATCAATTAATGTTGATATAAGTCGCTATCCAGAAGAAGATACTAATTTTGTTTTTATAAAAATGAAAAAGGAAAATAATAGGGATACCGTTAATGTAAAATTTATTCCTACTGATATTCCTAATTTGCCTAACTATGCTTTATTAAATGAACTTCCAGAAAATTATAGTAAAGAACAAGCAATTCATGATAATTGTGTAGTTATTGACAATAGTTCTACAGAGTCAAATTTCATATTTGGAAAAGATATGTTACTTAATTTTATAGATAAAACCGAAAAAAATATTAATGATAGTATACGAATTGTAGATTATTTTTATTCTGAAACGCCTGATAAATTGGATTTCAATATAATAGATATTGAATACAAAAATGAAAAATATATTGTAGGAATTCGCCAAATACGTAACAATGAACTAACAACTTTCTCTCCTAACTTTGAATATGTCACAGAAGATGAATATAAAAAAGCACTGGAATATATTTATTTTGAATCATATGGTTTTGAAAAAATGGAGTATCCAACTAGATATTGGTATTATTTAAAACAAAAAGATTGTGAAAATATATTTTTTAGCTTTGATTTATATAAATAATATTTTAAAGATTGGATAGTAATTTATTTATTATCCAATCTTTTTATTTTTTAATAAAAAACAGAGATAATCTTTAGTGGATTATCTCTGAAAATGGAGAATAGTTATTTTTTAATACATTGCAGTCTTGCTTTTAATCACTTAATACCTACTGATTAATAATATATCCGCGTCTGACTTGCGAATCATTTGGTGTAGTGTATTCTATATATGCAACACTTAATCCCCAGACATTTAAGGATTTTAAAACAGTATACTCAGTGAGATATACATTTTCAATTTTGTAATATACGTCTGTTGGACCTGCATATATATCAAATGTTTTATTGCCTTTCTTTTTGAAAGTTAGAGGAGTAGGGTTCCTTTGAAGTACACTTTTATCATACTTTAGATATTCACGAGGAACATATCCACGCTTTCGTAATCCCCCACTAGCATTATATTCAATATAATCCCAATATCCGTCTCCTTCTTGTTTGAGAACAGTAACTTTTTCTCCAGCAAATAAACTTCCTATTGTACCAAATTTATTGGCATTTGGCCCATACCATACGCTATAATTTCTGTCGATAGTTGCACAAATGGTATTTGGATAAGCTGTAATTCTATTTTTAGGTACAAGTCCTTCTTTATATCCATTTCCACCTGATATGCTATAATTAATCAGATAATAATCACCATAATTTGTATAGTCAACAATTGTGCAGCCTTCTTTTGCATAAATAGTTCCTATCTGGCCCCTAGAATTCTTATCAAGAACCGTCACATTAGCTGTGCTAATGCCAAAGCCATAAACTGTATTCGCAGCTTTTGCTGTAATAGAAAAATGTGTATTAATTGCTAAGATTGTTACTAATGATAAAAATATTGCCAGTATCCGTTTTTCAATCATTGCTTTACTCATATTCTTTTTCTCCTTTACTATACTATTCTTCCATTTCTTTTGCACTTAACTGTTTTCGTATTTCTGTATAACAACTAAATGCAGTTGACTTATAACTTATCAACTTAAATTATTGTATAATGTTTAATACAAAAGTTAAATTATAATTAAGCAATTAGTAATAATAATTCTTTTGGTTTCATGTTTAATCTTATTGTTAAAATTAGGATTCATTTACTCTTATTTTACTGTTTTATCTATTTTTATTAATGTTTCTTTTGAGTTCTATGTTTATTTTCTATTTTTGATGTATACAATATACTAGATTTACAATTTTTAGGGAGGATTTTATTTGATGTTTAAAAAAGGTATTTATAGTCGTAAATCCAAACTTACTGGTAAAGGCGAAAGTATTCATAATCAAATTGAAGCTTGTAAAAAGAAACTTCAATTAACTTTTAATGATATTAATTTAGAAAAAGATATTATTATTTATGATGAAGATGAAGGTTATACAGGTTACAATACAAACAGACCTGGATTAAAAAAAATGTTAAAAGATATTAGAGAACAAAAAATTGATACTGTTGTTTTTTATAAATTAGATAGAATTAGTCGTAATGTATCTGATTTTAGCAACTTAGTAAACGAATTTGACAAATATAATATTTCATTTTTATCAGCTACAGAAAGTATTGAAAATGTAACTCCTAGTGGTCGTGCTATGATGTTTATGATTTCAGTTTTTGCTCAGCTTGAGCGTGATACTATTGCTGAACGTATCAGAGATAATATGATTGAGCTTGCCAAAACTGGTCGCTGGCTTCGGCGGTAATACACCTACTGGATTTAGGTCTGAAAAAATAGAATATGTTTCTTTGGAGGGAAAAAAAAGAAAACTATATAAGCTATCCCCTATTGATAGTGAAATTATTACTGTTCAAAATTTATTTAATAAATTTTTAGAATTAAAATCTCAAACTAAACTAGAAACTTATACTATTCAAAATAATATGAAAACTAAAACTGGAAAATTCTATTCTAGATGGGGGTTAAAAAATATTTTAACTAATCCTGTTTATGCCATAGCAGATAAAGATACATTAAATTATTTTAAAAATTTTGATATTGAGATTTATGCAAAGGAAAAAGACTTTAATGGAAAAAATGGTTTAATGGTTTATAATAAGACTGAAAAAAAGTTTTCATCAAATGTTGTTGAAAAGCGAAAAATTACCGATTGGATTGTTGCTATTGGAAAACATAAAGGTATTATCTCTGGTAAAGATTGGGTTGAAGTTCAAAATTTATTAATTAAGAACTCTGATATGAAATATCGTAAACCTACAGTAAGTAATGCTCTTTTATCTGGATTACTTCGTTGTTCTCTTTGCGGTTCTGCTATGAGAGCAAAATTAAGGAAGCAAGGAGTGGTTGATGGTAATGGTCGTAGAAAATTTACTTATATATGTGAATTAAAAGATAAAAGTAAAATGAAAAATTGTCAATGTAGAAATATTAATGGCTTAGAAGCAGATGATTTAGTTTTAAATGAAATTAAAAAAATAATTGTACCAACGTCAAAATTTTATAAAGCATTAAAAAAAATTTCCTCAAATATTTTCAATATTGATAATAATGTAGCTCAAGAATTAAAAACTTTAAAATTTTGCTTAACTAAAAATCAAAAAGACATTGAATTACTACTAGATAAAATTAAATATGTAGATATATCACTACTTGATGACATTTCTGATGAAATAAAAAAATTAAAACAATTTAATATTGAAATAGAAAAAAAAATGAGGGTTTTAACCAATACTAATTATGATGAAATAAGTGACAATGAAACGGCTAATATAGTGCTTAATATATTGGATACATATTTTTCATCTTTTGATGCATTAGACTTAAATACTAAAAGAAACCTTATTAAATTAGTAGCTAGTTCAATTACATCTGATGGAGAAAATATAACAATTAATTTTATAGGTACTAAGAAATTGTCACTCGATGATAATTTTCCAACAGGTGATAGTAGCAAATGAAATTTTGATGTTCTTTAGAAATTCTAAAAAATTAAATTCTGAAGTTTTTCTTAATGAGCCTATTGGTAAAGATAAAGATGATAATGTTATTACTTTGCAGGAGGTTTTAGAAAACAATGAAAGAAGTATTGAAGATGCTATTGATTTGAAATTAAAAGAAAAGAAATTATATGAGAAAATGGCTTCTATTCTTAAGCCTAGAGAACGAGAAATTCTCATTTTAAGATTTGGTTTAAATAATTCTAAACCTCTTACTCAAAATGAAGTTGCTAATATCTTCGGTATTTCAAGATCTTATGTTTCTCGTATTGAAACAAAAGCAATTTCAAAATTGGCTAAGGAGATTAAAGAATAACGTGTTAATATAATACAAATTCTGGAGAATTAGTTTAATAGAAAAGGAATAACTAATCAAAATTATATCAAAATATTTTTGTAAAAAATTAAACAATGAAAAGGATATCCTATCGAAAATAGTACCTATTTCTTGACTTTTCGGCTATTTCATTATATAATCCGTGTTATGTAAATCTAATTATCTCCTTTATGTGTTTCACTGGAGTTTATGTTATATATGTAACTATTAACAATTTATAGGCTATTGCCAAGGAGGTTTTTATGAAATATGGAATAGTTATATCTGGATTCGTTCATATTGGTCGGCATGTCGTAACCGTTTATGAGATATGTGGTTATGGAATCAAATTACACAACTTGTGGTACATTCCTGTAACTGATTCATTCGGCTTCAATGATTTTCTTCAAGTTCCTAGAGCTGTCAGAAAATATTATGATGGTTCTCTTATGAATTCTGGAAAGATTGCTGAAATGGAAAACATGGGAATCGTCGACATCGTCTCAGTTGAGGATGCTATCCGCAAGTATAACAAACTGAAGGATTCTATCGCCTCTATGAAATACCTTGATTGTGATCCGAAGGTAAAAAAAGAGATGATTTCTTCTGCACGTGCCAAGCTTAAGGCGTGGCGGAAGGATATCTTCGATCATAAGTTTGAAGACTAAAACTATTCTAAAAGGCCCTGCTTTTACTGCAGGGCCCTTTTTTTATTTTAATGATTTATTTACTGAACTCATAACGTTTGACAGTATAAATTAGGCTACTAACATGAAATGTTTTCTACATTGGACATGGGACATTCCTTTTAGTTTTATATAAAATTATTATTCTTTTATTATATTTTTACTTCCAGCATATGTTGCAATGAAATATAATCCATAAACCACTACCATAATTATTACTGTTGATATAATTGATGGTAATAATTGACTTTTACTTGTTAATCCTTCAAATATTGTAGTTGCAAATTGTATTCCAAAAATTGAATGAATTATCGCTAATACAAGTGGCATCATAAAGAAAATTCCTATTTGTCTGAACAGTGCCTGATTAATCATTTTTTCATCGCATCCAATTTTTCTTAAGATTAAATATCTTTGCTTGTTGTCTGAACTTTCTGTTAATTGTTTCAATGCTAAGATTGCAGAGCTTGCTATTAAAAATACTATTCCTAAATATATTGCGATAAATACTACCATTGTTGAAATGCCTACACTTGATTCTACTAATGATATTTTACTCATTCCTTCTAGATTAATTCCTTTTGCTTCTAGTGGTTTTCCATTTGTAAAATCTTTTTCGATTTTTTCTTTTCCCTCGTCTGTTGTTGCATTATAATTAGCCGCCAAAAAATATTGTTCTTTCCAACTATCTTTTAATTCAAAGCTATCTGGCACTAGAATTATTCCTAGATTTGTATGACTTGTTGACATCTGGACAAATCCTGGCTTACATTCTTTATATTTTGAATGATATTCTTTGCCGTTTATTATTTTTGTTACTCCTTTTTCTAAAGCTGAATTTCTTATTTTTTCAAATGAATCAAAATTACATATTGTCATAAATTCATCATCATTTAAAGAGTATTCTTGATTTCCATACAATCTTGCTATTTTATTATAATCTGAAACTTTTATTATATCTTCTGGTTCTGCAAATGATACTAATGTATATTGCTCTTGAATTTTTTCAAATTCATCACCTAATGAATCTGGTATTTGCCATTCATCAGTATTATAAATTTCAATTTCTGTTATATCTTTAAGTTCATTTAAACTGTATCCGTTTTCTTTCAATGTAGTCGTTATTGGTTGTTTTGAGTCTTTCCTTTGCTCAGGTGTTGATTCTTTTTTTACTCCATAAAGAGTGTATGTATCTCCAATATTTGCTTGTTTGTATAAGTTTATATCTACTGGTGTCATTTCTTCTAGGTCTTTTTTCATTGAATTTTGCAATGATAAACTTGTTGATAATACTGTTATTGTCATAAATAGCATTAAGCAAATTACACTCATACTTACAACTGTCGAATTTACTTTGTTGCTTAACTGTCTTAGAACAAACATGTTTGTTTCTTTTAAATATATCTTTTGGTTTGATTGTACTAATTTTAAAATGAATCCTGATAATGACCAAAACACTAGTACTGTTCCTATTATTCCTGCTATTATTGGTTTAATCATTTCTTGAATTGTTGATATTGTTGTTGCTTTAGCAGATACTTTCCAATATGCCCAGCCTAGCATTACACATGCAATTATAAATACTAACATACATAATATTGGATTTTTTAATTTTATTTTTTCATTTTTCTTTGTTGCTGTTAACAAGTTTATTAGTTTGTACCTTGATACGGTTATTGTATCTATAAACATTACAGCTATATATATGATTGCAAAGTATACACATGTTTTTATGCATGCTTCTTTTGAAAAAATAAATGTGAATTTAGTCATGTCTGCTTCAAACATTTTTGCAACCAATACTGACATAAATTGAGATGCAAAAATTCCAATTGCAAGTCCTGCAATTAATGATAAAATTCCTACTAGTATTGTTTCTAGTAATATAATTTTAGATATTTGTCTTCTTCCCATTCCTAATGTCATATAAATTCCAAATTCACGTTTTCTTCTGTTTATTAAAAACTTATTAGCATATGCTATTAACAATCCCAATATTACCGCAATAAAAATTGAAACAACACTAAGCATACTAATCATCAATTTTATTATTTCTTTTTGTGATTCTGAAATATCTAGCATTGCTTGTTGACTGTCTAAAGAATTAAACATATAGAAAATTGCTACACCCAAAAATAATGTTAAAAAATATATTGCATAATCCTTGAAGCTTTTTTTCATATTTCTAAATGATAATTTAAATAACATCGTTCAAATCACCTCCAAGAAGTGTTTGCACCTCAATTATTTTTTCAAAAAATTCTTTTCTCGTATCATTTTCTTTTACTATTTCATTAAAGATTTTTCCATCTTTAATAAATATTATTCTTTCTGCATAGCTTGCTGTAAATGCATCATGGGTTACCATCAAAATCGTTGCTCCCATATTTTTATTTAAGTGCTCAAATGTTTCTAATAACTGTCTTGATGATTTACTGTCCAAAGCTCCTGTTGGTTCATCTGCTAGAACTAATTTAGGGCTTGTTATAATTGCTCTTGCTGATGCTATTCTTTGTTTTTGTCCTCCTGAAACTTGATATGGATATTTTTTTAGTATATCTGTTATCCCTAATTTTCGTGCAATTTCTTTTACTCTTGCATCAATTTCATTTGGTTTAATCTTTTGAATTGTTAATGCTAAGGCTATGTTCTCATATGCTGTTAATGTGTCTAATAAATTAAAATCTTGGAATATGAATCCTAACTCTTCTCTTCTGAATTTATTAAGATTATTTCCTTTTAATTTTGTAATGTCTTGATTGTTTATTATAATTTTACCGGCTGTTACTCTGTCAATTGTTGAAATACAGTTTAATAAAGTTGTTTTTCCGTGATCCTGATGCTCCCATTATTCCAACAAATTCTCCACTTTGTACTTGAAAGCTTATGTTATCAATTGCTTTTGTAAGATTGCTTTTATTGCCATAATACTTTTCAATGTTTTTAACTTCTAATACGTTATCCATGTTAATCATTTTCCTTTCTTAAGATAAAATTTTGTTGAAAAAGTAAGTCTTTAATTATAAATTTTAACTGTTATTGGTATTTTTCACAGTTAAGACTATAATCTTTTTCAATATTTTTATCTAACAACTGATTATATTATAATTTCTTTTTTGACTTCTTACTATTTTTTACTCTTACGTTTCTCTTACATTTTTGTAAGAAAATACCGGATTTTTATACTATAAGATTTTACATTATTTTTATAATAATAAAGCAAATCCAGATATTTGTAGCGTTTGTACTTATTAATCTTTGCGTATTAAATTTGATTTGCTAATTTCTGTACATTGTTATGCATAAAAAAGAAAAGTCTTACAAAAATTTTTCACATCTTAGAAATTGCATCTCTAATTTTTTTCTGTTTTGTGATTTAAATTTTTATAAACTTTTCTTTTGAATTTTAACATTTATTTTCTTTTTCTGAATTTACTAATTATAATTCCTGCAGTTGCTGTTATCGCAGTTATTACATATACTAACAAATTATCTCCAGTTGATGGATTATTTGTTTCTTCTTGGCTATTTGACTCATTTTTTAATTCTTGGTCTTTTTGCTCTTTTTCTTCGTCTTGATTACTTGGTTCTTTTTCTACTTCTTCTTGGCCATTTGGATTTTCTTCAATTTGCTTTTTAAGTTTATATTTTACTTTTACATCTATATCTTCATCTTTACATGTTATTTTTAGTTTATTATCTTCAACTTTTGATTTAAAAGATTCGCCATTTACTGTTATTTCATCAAGTTCATAATCACTCTCTGGATTTAACGTGATTGTAACTTCATCTCCTGATACTGCAGAGCTTTCTGAACTTTCAATTGTTCCTTTTCCTTCTTCTACACTTGTACTAATATTTACATTTGTATATATTTGAAGTGTTTCATCAGTCATGATATTATAATCAGCTATTGTTCTTCCATCTTCTAAATTTTTTCCTTTATGTTTTACGATTAGTTTTTTTACTGGAATATTTGTCTTTTCTGAATACGCTTCTTTAATAGTGTCTATTACTGTTCCACTTTCAAATTGGAATGGAATTTTTAATCCTTCGGAATTTTCTAATAACATATATCTGCCTATAAAAACTTCCAAAATATCATTTTCGTTTTTTATTAAAGTTCTTAAATCATCGCTATCTTCTAGCTTTTCGTTATTTAAAAATACAGTTATTACCTTTGATTCATTTAATTTTGCTTTTAATATTTCAACTGTATATGGTCTTGAAATATTTAATGTTTGTATATTATATCTTTCATCTTTCCACACTTTTAATTTATAAGCATAATCTAACATATCATAATTTATATTAGACATCAAAGCTCCATCTAGACAATTTAATACAATTCTATGTCCTCCACAAATTGTTCCATTAAAAATATCTTTTATTGTTTCCCATGAATTTTCTGTTAAATCTATATCAGCTTTTATAGTAACTTTTTTTCCTTCAAATGTTTGATTTTCTCTATTTACTAAATATGCAAATCCTGCAAGTTCTTTTGCATTTTTTATTTCATATTCTTCTGCTGTTTGATCTTGATACCAACTAATATCATAATTATTTGGATCTAACCAGCTTGCTGCATATGCATTATTGCTATATGGGAATAATAATAACCCCGTTGCTATTGCAACAATTGCTGTCTTTTTTAGCATACTATTTTTTCTTTTTTGAGGGAAATTTATTATTTGCGCTTTATCAAAGTAATATGCTCCTTTATGTGAAATAGATATACTATAAATTGATTCTTTGCTTTGATTTTCAAACTTGAATTTATAAAATTTATTATCTGCTTTATATGGAATTTTTAATATACAATAATCTTCTTTATTGCATTTTTCTCTTTTCCTTAAAACACCATTTACGTCAATATATAATTTGTTTTCTACCATCATTTCTCTTTCAAATGCTGTTATAGAGTCTTCTAGGCTTTTAGTAAAAAATACATATTGATCCTTTGAAATAATTGCTTTGTCTTTTAAAATTTTATCAACATTTTGCTTATGAGTATAATGATATAAATACTTTATTTTTGGATTCACTTTTTCAATTTTCATCTTTTCTTCCTCCTAATTTGAATTATAACATTAGCTCTTATTTTATTGCAATCTATTTTTCAAAATGTGAAAAACTTCCTTTTGGAAATACTATTGTTACTTCTGTGCCTACGTTTTGTTCAGCATTTATATTTATTGCAAGTTGCAATTTATCGCATAATTTTTTACATAAGTATAATCCGATTCCAGTTGATTTCTTTCCTATTATTCTTCCGTTTTCTCCAGTAAATCCTTTCTCAAATACTCTTGAAAGTTCTGATTTTTTTATTCCTAATCCATTATCTTTTATGTATAAAGTTACTTTTTCTTTTTGTTCTTCAGCATATATTTCAATTGATTGGTTTTCATTTTTGGAATATTTAATTGAATTTTGAATAACTTGATTTAATATAAATACGACCCATTTGCTATCTGTATAAACTTGTTTTTCTAAGTCGTGTATGTTTAGCTCAAACTTATTGTTTAATATAGTTGTTTTGTTTTTTATAATACTCATGTTAACAATATCTTTTAGGTTCGTTTTTGTTATTATATAGTCTTTTTCTACAGTATTGCTTCTTGCATAATACAATGCTTGTTCAGTATAATTTTCTATTTTATCTAACTCTTCTTCAATATTTTTAGTTACTTCATTTTTATTATTTTCTATTATTAACTTGCTAGCTGAGATTGGCGTTTTTATTTCGTGTATCCATAGCTCAATATATTCTTTATAGTCTTCTTGCGCGTATTTATATTTATTCACATTTTCAAGCATTGACTTGCCTGTTTCTTCTAATATTTCTTTAAATAAATTACCATCTTGAAAATTTGCTTTTGAGATTACTTCTGATAGTAAATACTTTTGATCTAATTCATCTAGTTTTTCTAAAAGATTATTATAATAACTTTTTTTGCTGTAGTATTCAATTAACATACTTATTAATAAACTTAAAATTATTGAAGCAACTACATATACTCGCACTATCAGTTGAATTTGATATGCTAATAAAATTATTTCGATTGACATTGTTGAAAATAGCATTAATATTATTTCTATTTTTTTATCCTTTATAAAATCTTTGAATTTCATTTCAAAATATACCCTTGTCCTCTCCTAGTTTCTATTGAATCTTTTGCTCCTATTTCTTCTAATTTATCTCTTATTCTTTTTATATTTACACTTAATGTGTTGTCATCAATAAAATTTTCACTTTCCCAAAGATAATCCATTATTTCATCTCTTGAAACTAATTTTCCTTTTCTTAAACTTAGATAATATATAATGTTATATTCATTTTTTGTTAGTTCTATTTTTTTATCGCCATTTTCAACATATCTACTTGATGTATTTAATATAAATTTTTCTAATTCTATTTTATCATTTGTATTATTAAATTGATTTCGTTTTAAAAGCCCTGCTATTTTTGCTAATAAGATTTGAATGTTATATGGTTTTGTAACATATTGATCTGCTCCATAGTTTAAGCTTATTAATTCATCAATCTCACTATCTCTGCTTGTTACCATTATTATTGGTACATCTGAATTTTTTCTGATTTCTTTACATATGTACTCGCCATCTGCATATGGTAAATTTATATCTAATAATATTAAATCTGCCTTTTCATTTAAGGCGTCTTCTATTGTATTTTCAAAATTTACTATTGTTTTTGTTTCATATCCATTTTTATTTAAAAAAGTTTCTAATTCACTTCTTATTTTTTCATCATCTTCAACTATTAAAATTTTCTGCATCTCTCTCACCCTTTTTCATTATATCATAAATTATTTCTCACTTTTCTTACACTTTTGTAAGAATAAAGAACAAAAGCGGGCTATTTATAACATTTGCGCCATTATAACATTTTAATTCTGCGTCTTTGGTCGCGTGCGAAATTTGCGGAGCAAATTTCTGTGCATTGTTATTTTCTATAATAGGAAGTTCGGAGAACTTTACTATTATAGAACAAAAGCGGATATTAATAACTTTAAAACTTCAATTAGTTCTAACGTTATTAATGTCCACTTTTATTCTAGTATATTAAAATTTGTAATTTTGGGCTTATAAAAATTTTTTAAGTGTTTCTACACTATCTTCCTGCATTGCAACAAAATCATTCAAGATATTTTTAACGCTTTCATCTACTCTAGTATTTTGATTATGATTTAAAAGCCTTCTTCCTTCTATTATTCCCATATTTGTTCCTTGCATTAATAGTTCAGATAACTTAGATGGTGTATCATCTGTTATGGTTCTCATTTGAATTCCATACCATGTCATCATCTTTTCCATTTTGTTTACCTCGTGTGGTTCTTTATCTGTAGTTATTTGAGAATATAAATTATGAATTCTTTCTGATATTTTGTTATACTTTTCATATTCAGTTTTTAAAGTTGATTTTAAATCTGCATCATGAGTTTTATCTCCAACCATTTTTATTGCATTCATTCCCATTGTTGCACCTTTGTTGACTTCGTCTAATATGTTTAAATTATTATTTTCCAAGTTTTTCACCTCTTTCAGTATTATTCTTGGAAAAATATTAATTTTTTATGCAACTTTTTCTTTTCGAAGTTCTTTTGCATGTTGTATTGAAATGTCATTTATTTCACCTGTTGCTATTCTTGCAATTTCTTTCAATACACCTTCTTCATCTAATTGCTCTATTTTTGTATTTGTTTTATTATTTTTTACTTCTTTCTTTATAAAGTAATTATAATCGCCTTTGGCTGCTATTTGTGCCAAGTGAGTTACGCATATTACTTGATGTGTTTTTGATATTTCTTTCATTTTTATTCCGACTTTTTTAGCTGCTATTCCACTAATTCCAGTATCAATCTCATCAAATATTAGTACTGGTACTTTGTCAACATCTGCTAATACTTTCTTTATACCTAGCATTATTCTTGACATTTCTCCTCCTGATGCTATTTTAATTAAAGGCTTTTCATCTTCTCCAACATTTGTTTTTATTAGAAATTCTATATCATCTTTTCCATTTGCATTAAATTCATTTCTTTCAATTATACTTACTGAGAATTTAGCATTCTTCATTTCTAGATCTTGTAGCTCTTCGTTTATTTCTTTTGACATTTTTATGCTATATTCATTTCTAAGTAAATGCATTTTTTGTGCTAATTCTTCTAGTTTCTTTTCTATTATTTCTTTTTCTATTTTTAAATTTTCTATATATGTTGATAAATTTTCTATTTCTTTTATTTGAGCTTCGACCTCATTTTTATACTCAAGAATCTCTGATATATTATTTCCATATTTTCTTTTTAAATCTTGAATTAGATCAATTCGCTCTTCTATATTATTTCTTTCTTCTTCATCAAAATAAATATTTTCTTTATATGCATATAGCTCTCTTTCCGCTTCTTCCAAATCATAATATGTACTTTGTAATTGCTCCTGTGTTTTTTCATATGCTGGATCATATTCGCTTATTTTTTCAATTAATCTAATTACTGAATTAAGTTCAGATAAAATTCCATCTTCTAATTTATAATGTGATTCTTCAAGATTTTTTTGTATTTTCTCTGAGTTTAGTATTTTCTTTAAATTCTCTTCTAATTCCTCTTCTTCTCCAACAACAAGGTTTGCTTCTGATATTTCATTTGCTTGATAATGTAATAAATCTAATTTTCTTTGCTTTTCTTTATCATCGCCATAATTCTTTTTTAAGTCTTCTTTTATTGATATGTATTTATTATATTTTTCTAAATATTCTTTTTTAATTTTTTCTATTTTTTCGCCTATGAATCCATCTAAAAATTTTATATGGCTTGATGGTTCTAAAATTGTTTGGTTATCTTGCTGGCCATGTATATCTATTACTTTTTTCATAAATGTTTTTAATTCATTTACTGTTGTTAATCTTCCATTTATTTTGCAAATATTTCTTCCTGCTTGATTTACTTCTCTTGAAATTGAATATTCTTCTTCACCTAGATATACAAGCATTTCTATATATGAACTTTTCTCTCCATGTCTTATTATTTCTTTTGAAAATCTTCCACCAGCTAGTATTTGCAATGAATCTATTATTAATGTTTTTCCTGCTCCTGTTTCACCTGTAAATACATTAAAACCTTCATTTAAATTTATTGTTATATCTTCTATTATTCCTACATTTTTAATATGCAATGAACCTATCATCATATACCTCCGTACATCTGTTTGTATGATTATTATACTTCATATTTATTTTTTGTCAATACATTTGTTCGTATTTTTTAAAAATTTTTTATTTATTTTACTATTGACTATTAGCATGGTTTTGTGATATAAATATAAATGTTCATGTGGCCCCTTGGTCAAGCGGCTAAGACGCCACCCTCTCAAGGTGGAATCATGGGTTCGATTCCCGTAGGGGTCACCAAACTAAAAAAGTATCAAGCAAAAGCTTGATACTTTTTTCTTTATCTAATTTTAAAATTTTCCTTATTCTTAATGTCCGCTTTTTTCTATATTAAAATTTCACACTCATTTCTAAAATTTCTTTTAGTCTTTCATCTTTTTTACATAAATATAAATATCCTATTAATCCTTCGAAAGCTGTAGAATACATATAATCTTCTGGCTCTGCGTTTTTAGGTAAATGATGATTTTCAGCATTTCTTGCTCTTCTCACAATTTCTTTTTCATCATCCGTTAGCTTGTCCATTATTTCTTTTAATATGTTTGCTTGAGCTTTTGCTTTCACATATTTTATTGATTCTATGTGTAGTTTATGTGGTTTTAATTTTGTTTTATTTACTAAGTTAGTTCGTATGTAAAGCTCATATACTGCATCTCCTACATATGCCCATGTTAGTGGTGATAATAAGTTTATATCTACTTCTTCTTTTTCTCTATTTATTAACTCCATTATTTTATTCCGCCTTTTCTAATGTTATTTTTCCTATTCTACCATTTTTAAAATCATCAAGAATAATTTTTGCAACTTTTTCTTCATCAATATTTCCACCTGATATTAATGCTCCTCTTTTTTTACCTATTAAATACATCAATTCTAATGTGTATTGTGGATTGTCTTTTATTTCGTCTATTTCTTGTTCTGATATTTTATATTTAGCGTATAGATCACTTGAATAGTTTTCATCTAAGAATTTTAATAAATTATATGCAATCTCTGTTTTTTCTAAAATTTCTTCTTTTATACTTCCTGTATATGCTAAGTTTAGTCCAACTTCTTCACTTTCAAATTTTGGCCATAGAACACCTGGTGTGTCTAATAATTCTATTTGATTACCTATTCTAATCCATTGTTTTTGTCTTGTTACACCTGGTTTATTTCCTACTGTCATTGTTGTTTTTTTAGATATTCTGTTTATAAAAGATGATTTTCCTACGTTTGGAATTCCAACTATCATTACTCTTATTGTTTTTCTTATTCTTCCTTTGCTATTTTGAATTTTTAGTTCATCTTCCATTATCTTCTCTATGGCTTGTGATACTTGTTTTATTCCTTTTCCTTGATTTGAATCTACGTCTATTGCTAAAATATTTTTCTTTTTAAAATATTCTATCCATTTTTTTGTTTCTTTTTCATCTGCAAGGTCTGATTTATTTAAAATCACTATTTTCTTTTTGTTTTTTAGCATTCCTTGTATGTCAGGATTTCGGCTGGATTTTGGTATACGTGCATCTAACAATTCTATTACTACGTCTACCAATTTCATATCTTCTATTATCTGTCTTTTGGTTTTTGCCATGTGTCCTGGATACCAGTTGATATTCATTTGATTTTGCATTTCTTCTTTATTTTCATTATTTTTCATTTCTTTTCTTGCTTTTCTTTTTTGATACATATCCATTTAAATCACTTCCTATCTTTTATATTTTTTATTTTCTACTTCTTTCAAAATAATTTTATTTTCATAATTAAAATATTCATATTCATAAGTACTATTTTTATAATAAACATAAACATTGTGTAATCCATTTTTGTACCACACTGAATAATTAAAATTATCATCTTTAAATATTTGGTTTAATTGTGCCTCTATTTCAACATTTCTTTTATCATATACTTCTTCTATTTTCAATGTTTCAAATTCATTTAACTTTGGGTGATTCGTTAAAGTTTTTAGAATGTTCCAACCATTTTTTTCATTTTTATTTAATATATTAAATCCGAAATCCAAGTATAATTTTGCCGCCAACCATGTTGTAGTTTGTGTGTGCAAAATAATATCTTTATGCTCTAATTCATTTGCAATTTCTAATATTTTTGTAATCAACGGCTTTGCTAACCCCTTACCTTGATAGTCTTTTTTTATTGCTACCCAATCTACTGCACTATTATACCCAAACTCTTCTTTGCTTAGTAGGGATACAGTTGCCGTACCAACCTTCTCATTTGTTTTATCATCCACTATAAATATACATCTTTTATTTAACTCTTGAATGAATGTATCATAGAAATCATGGAATATCATTATTCCTTCTTCGATAGCACAAAATTCTCCACTCTCAATATGAATATTTATCCAATCATTCATATTCCCGTCTTTATAAAATTCAAAATGAAAACCATCAGGTAATGAATATTTTTTATAAATAGATGTATCTTTATAATACATTAATAATTCATAATATTTTATTGTATTGTCATAAGATTTCATTATTTATCGCCTTTACTTTCATTTAAATATCTATTATAGAATTCATCCATTGAAGAAATGTATTTTTGATCTTGTATAACTCTAAATTTTTCATACTCTTTTTCTGCTTTCTCTACTGCTTCTTTATGAGATATACTGCCACTATTATTTAATATTTCTTTTCTTCTAAATTTTAATAAATCATCAGTTGCATCTATCCAATCCTTCATTGTCATTACATGTCTTTGTTTTGCTTCATCCTCTGCAAATACCAAAAATAAATTTGTTAAATCTTTTAAATTATTCATTTCTTCTTCGTTTAAATAATTCTTTGCAATAATTACATCATATTTATATATTAAACCATCAGGAGAATTTTTCCAATTAGTTAGTCCCATATGCTCTTTTTCTGAGTTTGCTCTATTATATATTAATTCAGCAGCAGTATGTCCACTTATAGCGAAATGCAACTTATTTTGAACTATTTTAAAGAAAGTATACGCTTCTTCTGACTTAGGATTGTAATCAGTTGCTGTTGCAATAAATAAATCAGTGATTTTTTGGTATGCCATTCTTTCACTTACTCTAATTGTTTTAATACGTTCTAATAATTCATTAAAATATTTTGCATCATATTTATTTCCATTTATAAAACGTTCATCATTTAATGCAAAACCCTTTGTCATATATTCTTTTAATATTTTTGTAGCCCATATTCTAAATTCTGTTGCTTTTTTCGAATTTACTCTGTATCCTACTGCAATTATAGCATCTAAACTATAAATAGTTGTATTATAGTTTTTTCCATCATCGGCAGTTAACGAGCATTTCTCGGTAACTAATTTTTTATCTAACTCTTTATCTTCAAATATATGTTTCAAGTGTAAACTTATATTATCTGTGGAACATTCAAAAACCTTTGACATTCCTTTTTGCGATAACCATAAAGTTTCATCTTTATAAATAGCATCTACTATGATGTTTCCTTCACTATTTTTATATATAATTAATTTATTGTCTTCCATCAATACTCTCCTTTCCTTTAGTTTTTCATAATTCATACACTTATCAATTTAAATTAAAATTTATTAAAAAATGACCCCAAATGTAAAAAGCATTTAGTAAAAATTCTTTTATTTTCAAAGATTTATGAGTGTTTTTTCATAACACTCCATTTAACAGTTGATATTCATTTGATTTTGCATTTCTTCTTTATTTTCATTATTTTTCATTTCTTTCCTTGCTTTTCTTTTTTGATACATATCCATTTAAATCATTTCCTATTTACAACTTGTAATTTGTTAAATCTATTTCTAATCAATACATGGTATATTTTATCACAAAAGTTAACATAAAAGCAAGTGATTCGAAGTTATACATTTTCCCTTTTATGCTTCTAATCGTACTGTATTGTAAAATATTGAGAAAAATGGTATAATAGAAGTGATTTCTAGCTTTGTGCTAGTTTATTATATATGTTCCAAATAAATTTTAAGGAGGGATTGCACACGATTCAAATTACCTTTGTAACTGTAAATCACACATCATTATGAAAGAAAGAGGTATTATTATGAAACGTTTTAAGAAGGAAATCCTGGCACTTGTATCTGGTATGGCATTTTCGTATGGATGGCAACTTTTTGGCATTCTTATGATTTTTCTCGAGCCCAACCGGACCATGGATATCACTCCAGAAATGTTCATTCCAATTCCAGGTGTTATGCTGACAATCACACCTATTATCACCTGGGTTGTAATGGGATTATTAAAAGTTTCATGGTTTGATAAATGGCTGGTCATTACCGCTTACATCTTCACTTTTGTAATGCCGTTCGTTCTAATCAGTGGCATTGCAATTGTGTTTCTTCCAAATCTTTGGTTGAAGCCTGCATTTTGGGGAGGTACTGTAATTTTAACTATCGTTATATTTCTTACGGTGCTCAAACCGACACTTAAAATTTTACCCCCTCACACTTCTGAACCATTGCCTGATGAAAAATAAACCTATTGGTGGCATTGGTGCCCGGAAAACAATTGGGTATTGTTATAAAACAATTACCATATTGGTTATATTGGGACAAAAAACAAAAGGCGAAGGCCAGTCGAAACAGACTGGTCTTTGTTCTTTTATAATATTTTATTTTAAAAATATTGTGTTTCATTTTTTTATATTCAACGATTTATTGTAACATGTTGAGAAAATGCTACATTTTTTTCAATTGTCTTACTTATCTCTTTCTAATTCAACAATTATTCTTTGTTATAGTCTAGTTTTTTATTGTTTTTCCATAGTATAAAAAATACTTCAGAAATTATCTCTTCTTTGTCCTCTTTATTCAAATTATCTTTTGCCATATTATTTATAACTGTTGCAGTATAAGATGAATATTCATTTATTATTTTTTCTAAATCAAGTTCATTATTTTTTATATAATTTTTTATTTCTTTACGTTCATTCAATTTAGATCTAAACTCCTTTTTTATTTTTAAGATATCTTATACTTTTATATTGATTTATTTTTGTAAAAAGTAACACTTTTATTTAATAATATTTTATAATGAAAAAAAAGCGTAACTGAAGTGAACCCTACATATTAGACAAAAATCTAACATTTAGGGTTCACTTTATACTACTCATATTCATTATTAAACTAATTTTTTATTTCATTTTCAATTATCCAATTAATATCTTCTATTGATTTATCTATATTAAAAATACCATTGCCTACAGGATAATATACTGGATATACTTTATATTTATTTTTGTTAACTTCTAATTCATGCGCTATTTTTCTATTTTGTGATACTGTTATCTTTTTATCTAAGATTATTGAACTTACTTGATTTCCAAATGTAATAATTACTTTTGGTTTTATAATATCAATTTCTTTGAATAGCAATTTTAGATATTTTTTTAGCACTTCGTCTGGAAGTGGTCTTGCATCTATTTGTGTACATTTTCCAAGGTTTGTAATGAATATTTTATTTTGTTTAATTTCATCATACACATAATCACTAAATTCATAATCCCAGTCTTTTGGTTTCTTTTCTTGAATTTTATTAAAAGTATCTTCACTTATTAAATTAACATTATAAAATAATTTCCATATATTTTTTGTTGCAAGCCATGGTGATTTTCTACCCTTCCAGGTTTTGGCACTTGCAATATTTCTACCTGTGGGATTCATAAAAACGAAACATATATCAGGGTTTTCTTCACATCCTCCATTATATATAGAGTCTAGTTCTTTTGCACCGTATTTTAATTGTAATTTATCGTACTCTTTTTTTAAATCTTCTACTTTCATTTTTTTCACCTTAGTTTTTATTTTTCTTCTTTTTCCGCAAATATTCCTTGTGGTTTATCATCATATACATGAATCTTATTATTTATTTCAGTTATTGTTTGTACTATTTTTCTTGGATCGTGAATGCCAACAAAACTCATTGTTTTTATTGTACTTTCATATAGATTGTTTCCATAAAAGCTAAATACTATGTTTCCATATTCATTTTTTTCTTTTGAAATTCCTATATGTTCTATATCTAAAATTTTTTTTTCTGATATTGTATTTTCTTTTACAATAAATATTCTTTTATTCGTTACATAATAAACTTCATTTTCTCTTTTTTTAATTAAAATTGCGCTATAAATAAAAGCATATACTACAGCTATTGTTATAAGAAATGTTATTACGATAAATCCTGTTGTTTCCATATTTGATTTCTCTTTGTAACTTATTATTAAAACAATCCATATAATTACTAATACTATTCCCATTAATATCATTCTGCTGTATTGTTTATCAACCATATTGGGGTTTGATTGCCCTTCTGCTAAAATTTTTTCATCATTTTCTAAATTAATTAAATTATTTTCCATCTTTAGTTACCTTTCTTATAATCTTTAAGTAAAGACTTAATCCCCTTTGAATTTGATATAACTACTAATTTATTTTTATAGTCATTTAAATATTTCTCAAATTCTGCTTTGTTTTTTTCGTATTCATTTGTCCATTTGTACATTGATTTTAGCATATTCAAATTTGGCTTATAATTGCATTTTTCAATCCCTAATTTTTGCTTTATGTATCTAAGTAATATTCTTCTTTTTCTTGTTTTAACTGGAATATCCATATAAATTATTTTATCTGATATTTCTAAAAGGTTATATACGTTTTTCCTTAGTACACCTTCTATTATCCAATCTTCATTTTCGTTAATTTTATCTATTATTCTTTGTTGTTCTTCTGCAGTTCTTTTAATTTCATTTATGTCATTATGAACAATTAAATCGATTTCAAAATGCTTAATCCCGCTTCTCTTAGATAGTTCTTTTGCTAATGTTGTTTTTCCGCTTGCAACGATACCTATTATCAAGATTTTCATATGCTTCACCTTTTAATAAATAAAATTTTGCTTACTCTACAATAACCTTGCCACTTAAATTACAAATATATGCATTTGGCAATAATTCTTTGATTCTGCTTAGTATTTCTGGTTTTTCTTCATATTCTCTTCCAACTAATATACCTTCAATAAAATTAGATGGTATTCCAAATAAAACTGCACTTTCTCTATTTGTAAAATATATATCTTTATTTAATCTTGCTTTTATAAAATAATCATAATAATCAGAATTAACAAAATCTTTTACATCCTCATCATTTATATTTTTTGCATCAAGAATATCTAACTTTAATAAGTCTTTAATATAAATATTATCACTGTTATATATAATCCCGATTTGACTAACATCTTGTGTAATATTAGGTAAATATCTAGCTTCTTTAGTTTGTACTATATCCCATGAAAAGATTTTTTCATCATCTATATACTTATTTAAATTATTATTAAGTTCTGTATATGATAAAACTATATCTTTTTTATAATTATTTTCATAACCTTTTCCTCTAAAATAACCGCCACTATAAAAATCTATATATTCTGATAATTTATAATCTTCTTGTAAATTCCACACTCCAACACATGCAGGATATTTACCAACTCTTCCAGTGTCAACAAAAAAATTTGAAATTAGTCCTTCTTCTACAATAGTTGGTAATCCATTTATATTTTGATATGTTCCATGCAATAGTGTGCCTTTAGGAAGAAAAACCATATCTCCTAAGTTATATTTCTTTTTTTCAATATTAATATCTTTATATTGAAAATACTTGTTTATTTGTTCTATCATTATTTCTAATGCTCTACCATTTAATTTTTCAGTAGCAATTTCTATATATTTTTCTTTGTTCATTTTACTCCCCTATTCTATTTTAATATATTTAAATCTGTTTATTTTTCAAATTCAAAATCTGTAATGCTATATCCTAATTCTTGTAGTTTTTCAAATATTGCGCCTGGAGAAATTCCTAGTAGTGTATTGTAATCTCCTTCTATTTTGTCTATAAATAGTGCTGCTTTTCCTAGTGGAACGTAGCCACAGCATTTTAATATTTTTGGTTCATTATTTACATACCATTCAATCTCATTGTCTGAAACTTGCTTAAAATGTACGTCAACACTTGTGCTAAAAGTTATTTTTTTGTTTTTATATAAATCCATTATTGTTATTCCTGTGTATGCACTATTTTTTGATCCTGATAGTTCTTTTATATTATTAAATGCTTCTTCTTTTGTTTTTGGCTTTTCATATTTCTTATTGTTGTAGTATATAATTGTATCCGCAGATATTATTATTGCTTTTTCATTAACTTGGTCTTTTACTGATTTAGCTTTATTTAATGACAATTCTTCTACATATTTTTCTGGATCTTTTTCATTACTCATTTCGTCTACATTACTTGTAACTACTTCATATTTTAGTCCTATCATTTTAAAAATATCTTGTCTTTGTTTTGATGAAGATGCTAAAATTATTTTCATATTATTCCTCCATACATTTTTATAATTTATTTTTTATTTTTTCTATAACATTTTTAAAACTTTTATTGTTTTCTAATTCTTCTATGTCAAGCCATTTAAATTCAGCTAATTCTTCTGCATCGATTTTAATTTTTTGAATTTCATCTATTACAAATAAATATCTATAGTCAAAGTGGTAGTGTTGTGGTAAGTTTAATCTTTCATTGATTTCAATTTTTTGTGTGTCTATATCAATTGGAACATTTTCGTCTTCGAAGTTACTAACATTTTGAATGTTAACTAATCCTGTTTCTTCTGCTACTTCTCTTCTGGCTGCTTGAATTGGTGAAATATCTTCTTTATCAATGTGTCCGCCTGGATATATGAACTTTTTGAAATCTCTGTGATATACTAATAAAAATTTTCTTTCTTTTTTAGCATATACATATCCGCTGGCTACAACATGTCCATTAAAGTTATTCCAGTCTGTGACTTCTTCGTCATTGCTGTTTTCTAAAAATTCTTTAAATTGTGATTGTCTGTCGTTTTCCTCTGGATATTTATTCAAATATTTTTTTAATGCTTCTTCTATGATTTTTTTCATAGCTTTTCTCCTTTGTTTTAAATATGTTTTTCAATGAAATTTACTACATCATCTTCGCTTTGAGCAAATCTTTCTTTTTCTTCTTCGTTCATATCTACAAAATATTTATCATAATTTTCATATTTTGATATTGAATTTAATGGATATCCTGGGTTCATGTTTGGTGATCTTTTTTCTACCATATAGAATCCACCTTTTTCCCATGTGTAACTGCTTTCTTCTCCTTTTTCATTAATTACTGCTAAGCCATAAACCCATTTGCATTTTAGTTTTCCGTCTACACCATATTGTTTTACTAAATTTGTATAGTGTTCTATCATTTCTTCGTCATTTAATCTTTTTCCATTTACTCTTCTTACAAATGTTCCTGGTTGCTTGTCTTCTGGTACGTTTTCTAAGTATAAATTATCGTCCATACCTATTGTTGGCATTTTTACTTGGTTATAGCATGTTCTGGCTTTTATTAATGCATTTTCAATTGCTGTTTTTCCGTCTTCTTTTATTTCTAAATTTATATTTAAATCATTTAATGATAATACTTCTATATCATCTTTTTTTAGTCCTTTTGAAAATCTTTTTGCTTTTGAAGGATTTCCTGTTGCAAACATTATCTTTTTCATTTTTACTTCTCCTTTTCTTTAACTTTTTGGATTATATCATATTTCTAATAATAAAAAAACTTATTTTCTTTTATTATTAGTATTTTTAGGTAAAAAAAATACATCTCAAAATGTTAGTTTTCTTTAACATTTTGAGGTGTACATAATAAAAAATGAGTTTCTTTTTTACTTAAATCCTTCAAAGCACTGGATTTCTAGGCTTTTTTGTGATATACTAATATTGTTTTAAATTAGTAACCTTTATGGTTATGTTGCTACCCTTTGTTTTTTATTAAAATAGGAGGTATTAGCTATGAAGAAAGGTATCGATCTTATCTATGTTGCCCAGAAAGTCACCTACAATGGTGTTATTCCACGGACGGAATTTCTTGACGAAATGTCTCATTTGGCTGTTTGGTTTCCAGACTGTAACTTTAATGCCCTTAAACTGCAGGAGTTGATTCCGAAATTCACTTCTATCAGTATCAACAAGGACATTATTGAGACGCAGGACGTGCCGTTCATCGTCTACACCACAGCTGATACGTCAGAACCTCAGGTTTTGAAACTTCGTCGACCCTATACGATTATTTGGGAGTTTTTCATCAAATATTGTAACGCGGCAGTTAAAGCTAACAATGAGAAATAACGTATCTTTCGAGAAAAGCCTATTAAGGAGAAATCCTTAATAGGCTTTTTTGTATAATAGTAAATTCAGAAAATTTTACTGTTCATTGTTATTTTATATAATAGAAAGTTTGAAAAACTTTCCTATTATATAAAATAAATCCCTCAGTTGTACTGAGAGATTCTTTTTATGTTCTATAATTATTTTTATCTGCTCTTTCATCTAGCTGTCTGTCATAATCTTTATTTCCATAAAACCATACTGTTTTCTTATCTTCTGATGTTCCCATTCTGTCTTTATTAATTGCTATATCAATTAATGCTAATAGTGGTAATATTACTCCTAGTGCATCTATTAATATAGTTTGCATGCTTCCTGTTCCTGTAGTTATACATCTGTATAAATCATTTCCAAAGTATGCTGTGAATGCAATAAAGTATACGAAAGCTCCTACTATGTTTCTTTTTAAAACTAATGCGAAGCATGGTATTGATACAAATAATAGTGCAATTTCTAAGTTTAAGTTAATTGGTGTTACCATGAAGTCTATTTGCATTGTAGCACAAAATACTACTACTACTCTGAAGCCCCAAAACAAAATTCCTAAAAATGATATTAGGTAACTTATCATTCCTACCATTGTTTTCCCTCCTTGTATGTATTAGAAAATGAGAGAGCTACGCTCTCTCACTATTGTAGCTTATTATTTATTTTCTTCGTCTTCATCATCTACATAGTCAAATTCATCTTTAAATTTTTCTTTGAAAATTTCAAATACTTTGTTAAGTACTTCTTCATCTTCAACACCTACATATGATTCTTGATCTTCTGATTCTGTTTGTTCAACTTTTAATATTACAACTTCACCAATTTCATCTTCTGATTCGTCTTCAACTGGTAGTAATACTACGTATTCTTCTTCATCATAATCTATTAAATCTAAGAATTCAAATTGAACATCATTTCCATCCTCATCGCTTAATAATAATATGTTGTCCATATCGTTTTCCATGTCTGGTGTTTTTGTTTCTTCTTTATCCATATTTCTTCTCCTTTCAATTTATATAAATTGTAAAACAATATTAAAAACTTATTTATTTTTGTTCATATACATTTCTAGAATGTATACTGCTGAAATTGTATCTACTAAATTTTTCTTTTTTCTAGGGTTAATGTTTAAGTCATTCATTGTTCTGTGTGCTTCAACTGTTGTTAGTCTTTCGTCCATTGTGTCGATTTTTAATTTATTATATTTGCACTTTAATTTATGAATGAATTTATTTGTTACTTCTACTCTTTCTGTTGCTGTTCCATTCATATTTAATGGTTTCCCAACAACAATTGTGTCTATTTCATATTGTTGCATTATTTCATCTAATCTTCTTAAAATTATTTTATCATTTCCTTTATGATGTATAGTTTCTAACCCTTGTGCTGTTATTCCTAGTGCGTCTGTTATAGCAATTCCAACTCTACTATCTCCATAATCTATTCCTAGCATTCTCATTTATTCTTCATCTAATCCTATATAATTTTTTACCATTTTTTCAAGTAATTCGTCTCTTTCAATTTTGCGAATTAAATTTCTTGCATCATTATGGCTTGTTATATAAGTTGGATCACCTGATAATATATATCCAACCATTTGATTAATTGGATTATATCCCTTTTCTACCAATGCTTCATAAACTTTTTTCATAATTTCTTTTGTTTCTAAATTTGAGTCTCTTTCTACTTTAAAACTCATTGTTTTGTCAAAATCCATATAATATTTTCTCCTTTATATAAAATTAATATTATGTTCATCTTTACTTGCTTTGTCTAGATATTCTTCTAGTTTCTTTGTAACGCTTTCAATTCCTGTTCCTTTATAATATCTACCTACAGCAAAATTGATTTTTGGTCTTACCAATGATTTTTCATAAGTTTGTTCATCTATGTATTCAACTTCAGTATCTTCTAAATCTTGTTTTAGAGATTTCAATTTTTCGATTATTTCTTCTTCTTGTTTTCCTACATATACTATTACAAATTTTGGTCCCATATATCTTACAAATATATCTGTTGATGATATACATGTTTTTGCCCAGTTGGCTAATGATATTATTATATTGTTTCCTGTTATTCTTGAATATTTAGTATTGATTTCTTCAATATTTGTTATTCTAAACATTGCAACCATTGATGATGGTTGTGAGTCTATATTTGCTTTAGCTTGTCCATAAAGATATTCTGCTGAATATAGTCCTGTGAATTGATCAACTCTTACTATGCTTTCCATTGCTGTTTGATATGATACTGTTTTTAGTATTGCTACTATATCATCTTTTATTACTTCTAGTAAAGTTGTGTCTGTGTCATCAAATGCATGAATTACAGAACTTTCAATTATCCAATATCCAATATATACGTTGTCTATATATAGTGGAAAAAACATTGCTGATTTTGCTCTTGAAAAATCTTCTTTTTGATATGGTAATTTTTCATCTTCTGAATCTATTGTTATATATTTAGGTGTTGCAGTGTTTATACTGTCTTTAAATACTTCTTCTGTGTGTAGATTAGTTAAGTTTTTCCAATATTTTTCATCAGTATTTGAAGCTTTTAACACATATTCTGCTCCATCAAATACAACTATTGTTGAGTATTTTATTTCAAATTTATCAATCAAAACTTCATTGATTTTTTTGATTTTTTCATCTACCGGTAAATCTTCACCAGTTATGTTCATGAAGTCTTGTAAGGCATTTAATTTGTTTATTTTTGATGAAACACTATTAAATGTTGTTAGCTTCTTTTTTATGTTAAGATTGTAAACTATTAGAATTGCTATAATTGCAATTAACACAACTATCGGTATTAGAACCACTGCTTTTCACCTCTTATTTTAATATTTGTTTTTCATTTGATTTAATGTGTTGTTCATTTCTGATGAGAAATTGTTTCCGTAATTTGCTTCTGCAGAATTTCTTGATGTATATGTTTGTTTGCTTAGTAATGGGTAAACCATATTTCCAAGCATTTTTAAGCTATTCATAAAGTTTTTATTGTATCTATTTATTGATATCACACAATTTATAACTTCTTCAAGATATTTTGTATAAACAGTTTCATCAAATGGTATTGAACATGCTTTTACTTTATCTTTGTTGAATAGGTCTGTCATATATGACATTGCTGGGTCATTATACATTGACATTCCACCTATGATATCTTTGCTTGTTACACCTTTAACTTTTATGTCTTTGTTTATTACTATTCTTAATTTTTCTTGGTCTAGTAGTCCTTTTGCTTTTAAATCTCTTAAGAATGCAGTTAATGGTTGAATTGTTAATATGTCCATTGATTGAACTAAATATATTTCTTGTGCATTTGCAAAATATCCTAAATCAGTTTGTAAATCACAGTCGATTAAGACTAATGATTCGTTTTGAACTAATGTTGATAATATTGCTTCTGCATTTGAATAGTCTTTTCCGTCATGTGGTAATGCTGTATATACATTTAAATTTCTATCTATTTGTATTCCTTCAGCGATACCTTTTTCAAGATTTTCAATTGAAGTGTGTGCTATATTTCTAAGGTTTTCATCATTGTTTGTATAAATAAAGTATGCATCTTTATTTTGTGTCATATCTAGGATTGCTGTTTTTACTCCTATTGAAGAGAATAAACATGCTAGATTATTTACTAAGAATGATGTTCCACTTTTTCTTGCTCCAACAAAAGCTACTATTTTTTTGTCTTTTGTTAGTACTGTGCTTAAGCTTCCTGTTGTATATAACTTATCTTCTTCAATTTTCTTTATTGTTTCTATTTTTTCTTGACTTGGTTGATATGCTGAAACTCTTTCTTCTGTTTTTGGTTCTGGTTTATTATAATCCATTTCATTGTTTTGATTCATATTTGGTTGTACAACTGAGCTTGATAATGTAATTGGTTCATTTGAATTATTAGTTTGATTTGTTTCAAATGGATCTCTATCCCAGTCATTCATTCCTGGTAATGTGCTTGGCTCGTTTGCTGGTTGCACATTGTTTGATTGTTCGAATGGGTCTTTATCCCAATCATTCATTCCTGGCAATGTACTTGGTTCGTTTGCTGGTTGCACATTGTTTGATTGTTCGAATGGGTCTTTATCCCAGTCATTCATTCCTGGCAATGTACTTGGTTTGTTTGCTGGTTGCACATTATTTGATTGTTCGAATGGGTCTTTATCCCAGTCATTCATTCCTGGCAATGTAGTTGGTTGTGTATTTTCAGCTAAATCGTCTAATCCTGGTAATGAATTTGCGATTTGTTGATTTGTTTTTCCTTCGAATGGATCATTGTTCCAATCAACATTTTTAGAAATATTATTTGTTTGTTCTGGTATGCTTTCAATATTGTTCCATTCGTCTGTTTGTCTAATATTTTCAGGTTGTGTTGTACTTTCTGTTTGTTGAATTTTGTCTACTTTTGGAATATTTTCGAAATCATTAACTCCTGGTATTATTTTTTCTTTTTCTATATTTTCTTCTGGTAGAGGATTTTTTCTTGGTCTTCCTCTTTTTCCCTTTGGTTTTGGAGGTTCAACTGGATTTTTTCTTGGTCTTCCTCTTCCTCTTTTTGGTTCTTGTGGTATTTCTGGCTGACTTGCAACTGCTTCCATTTGCATTTGTGAATCGCTATTCACATCTGGTATTAGATTTTCTGGATGTTGTACTAATCTTGTTTGTGGAATATTATCTAGATCGTCTAATCCTGGCAATGTGCTTGCTGGTTGCTGTACTGGTCTTGTTTGTTGGATATTATCCAAATCATCTAATCCTGGTAATGTACTTGCTGGTTGCTCTACTGGTCTTGTTTGTGGGATATTATCCAAATCATCTAATCCTGGTAATGTGCTTGCTGGTTGCTCTACTGGTCTTGCTTGTGGGATATTATCTAAATCATCTAATCCTGGTAATGTACTTGCTGGTTGCTCTACTGGTCTTGCTTGTTGGATATTATCCAAATCGTCTAATCCTGGCAATGTGCTTGCTGGTTGCTCTACTGGTTGTGCTTGTGGTATGTTGTCCCAATCATCTAATCCTGGTAACGTATTTGCTGATTGTTCTACCTGTCTTGCTGGTCTTTGGCTTGAACGATTACTCATTGCATTTAATTCTTCATCTGAATATATTTTTCTCTCATTTCTTATATTCATATTATCTGGAATAATTACGTTTCCAGTCATTCTTTGTTCTCTACGTTTATTATCTAATAAATCAATTCCGCTTGGTGTTTGAGGTCTTTGAACTGGAGTTTGTTGAACTTGACGTTCTCTTTGAGCATTACGTTCTGCTTCTCTTTTATCTCTCTCAATTTTTTGTTTTAATTTTCTTTCATTCTCTATTTGCTCAATTCTCTTTTGTTCTTGCAATTTTTCTTTTTGTTTTCTTTCTTCTTCCGTTTCTTCAGCATATGTTACTAATTCTTGATATTTAGGACATTCTGCTTCCAAAACAGCTCTAACATTTATAGGTAAACATTTTATTATAATTTTTAATTGCTTATCTGTGTATTGTGCAGCTATGTTATTAAAACTATCTACATATCTATCTTCGTTTTTTCCTAGTTTTTTATAATGTATTAAAATGTTTTGAACTTCTTGCTCAGATACATCATCTACTGAACTAGTATCTACTTGATTCTCTAATCCATAATACTCTTTTGCTTCTTGTGCTGTACGTGGTGTATTTAACAAATTGCAAACATTGTCGATTCTTCTATCTGAACCAACTAGTGCATTATAAATTCCGTATTCATACATTTTTGATAATACATACCCTGATTTTGTTCTTCTATCTGTACATATTACTACTACATCTATAAATTTTTCTTGTGAATTTATCTCATTTGAAATTTCTTTAAACCTTTCAAGGATAAACTTGTCAATCACATCATAATTGCTATTTGAAAAAGGTTCTAAATCTTCACTTATAACTATTCTATCATAAGTTTTATCTTTATGTATTTCTCTTATTATTGCATTAAAGTAAAATACGCTTTTAAAAGACACAGCTTCACCGTATTTCTTTTGATAACTGTCTACAATTTTATTTGAAACATTTTCATTACTTACTGCAAATAAAATTTTCATTTGTTAACCTCCAGTCTTTCTTTTATAAAACCCAACCTTTTGTTACTATTGTAAATACCAATGGTAATACTTGTGCTATTACCAATAGTGTAACGAAGGCTATAATTAAATTGAATCCTTTATCACGTACATCCAATCTTCTTATTCCTATTATATATTGATATATTGCTCCTATAGCAATTCCCAATAAACAAAATGGTATACTATATATTCTTACTGCGTCTAATACCATAGCTGTAATTCCATATGCTTTTGAACCATATTTTTCAGTATATTGCTCTATTCTACCACTAGCATCCTCTTTTATCTTATAAAAGTCACTTGCGTTTTCTGATTCAAGTACCTCATTATTTTCATCCAAAATTTCGGTTGCTGCGTATACTGGAGTGATTGTTGCTACTATTAATATTAATAATATAGCTATAAGTGATAATACTTTTTTCATTTTTTATCCTCCCATTTTTCCTTTTCTGCCTAATTTTATACATATATTATAATACAATAAATATTAAAAAATATCAACTAATTTTTCATATTTATTTCTTGTAATTAAAAGGAGCCTATTTAGCTCCTTTTACATTTATAATCTATCGTATAAATATGTCATCCACTTGAATACCGCATTCGCCCAATTTTTATCACTTGCATATCTTGTGTTGACTCCTGTTAATGTTGGTCCATTGTAATACATTCCTGTTGCAGTTTGTCCATCATATATTTCTGTTCCTTTTGGATTCAAATAATTTTTTACTAAAACTCTGGCTACTAAGTCTATTCCTTCTGCATATGTACTAAATGAATATGAACCGCCATAAGGGTTACTGTCATATGCACCATAACCAAATAAATTCTTTTTATCGTTCGCAATTTTTGAAGTTCCCCAACCGCCTTCATGAATTGCCATAGATGCTAAATAAATTCCGTTAATGCCATATTGTCTTTCTGCATAGTAGAAGAATTCTGCATTTGAAGCAAGTACACCTTGCTTATCAGCACTGTTTCCTGATAATACTTTTTGGAATTGTGCTAATGTTAATCCACTTGGTTTTGTTAAATCCATATTGAAATCTAAGCTTGCTATTAATTCTTCTTTTGAATATTCAACTCCGCTTTCAAAGTTTTGATTTGTTGTTCCATTTGGATTTATGTTTGTAAAACATGCACTGTCCGCATATCCTATAACAGTTGCATATTGTACTTTTAGCCAATTGCTATTTACTACTTCCATTATTGTTGCTTTTTCGTCTTTTCCCATGGTATATACTTCTGAAGATTTTCTACTTGGTGCTTCTCTTAGTTTTACTTTTTCAGGTGTTGCCCATATGCTATCTCCAGCTTTTGGAGTATAGTTGTTTACGCCTTCTCCTGTACCAATTTCAACTACTTTGTTAATTGAATTTGCTGTGATTTTTCCTGGTATTCTTTCTTCGCCAACATATTCGTTTCCTTTGTATGATTTTACAATTATCATTGTTTGCGTTCCATCTGTTCCTTCTTGTTGTACTCTTATTGTAGCTGTTGGAAGATCCGCATTTTCTATGTATTCCGTAGTGTAGTCTAAATCTACTTCATCAACGCTTAATGTTTTTTTGTTTACTTCGTCTGTATTTTCTTTTATTATTTGTGTTACGTTTATTTTATTTTTGTTTTCTTCCATAGAAACTCTTTCATTTACTTTAACTTCTTTTATTTCTTCAACTTGTGAAATAGCTTCTACTTTTTTAAACGAACTGATACATAACAATAAAGTTGCTACCAAGATTACAATTGCGACAAAATATACTATTATTCTTTGTTTTATTACTTCTTCTCTAGTTTTTACTACATATTTTATTTTTCTCATTTTTCACTCCTTAAATTATTTTAATATTTGCGTCTTTTTTTGTCAATTGAAGTTTTTGGATTTATTTACTTTCAAATATTGAATATTCTTGAATTTTATTATATATTAGATAGGTACTTTGAATAATGTTTTATAATGTTAGAAAGGATTTTAAATTTATGTTTCAAGATAAGCACATAAAAATAGTTATAGGAATTTCTATATTAATTTTTATTGTTTTGATTTCAATTTTTCTTTTTAATACGGTTAAAAATTATAATTCAAAGCATGAAGATACAAAAGATGAACCAGTACTTTCTTTAACTACTGATAGTAACATTTTTAACGTTAGTTCTATTCAGATTTATTCTTCTGCAAATGCTTTGAATAATTCTGAAACTCAAAAAGATTATTGGGATTTAAACTTATTTCAATTTTCGGATTTGGCTATTACTGTTGATAATCATGTTTCAATAGATGGTCTTACAAAGAAAAATACTGTTAAAGATTTATATATTGATAATATATCTTACCCTTCTATGCCCGATAAAGGTCATCCTGTTCTTTATTATAAGGAGTCTAGCCTTTTAGGTGTTGGGGTTATTGATGAAGAAAAAATAATTAATGATAAGGTAAATTTTAATGTTGTTTCTTCTAACAACAATGATGTTCAAGAACCAACATTTTATGCTGATTGCTCTAATCCTATTTTACTTTCTTCAGTAAATCAAGATATCGTTTCTAATTTTGTTATTAGAAATACAAACTCAGCTGTTACTTTTGATGGTAATTTGCTTTTAGATGCTAATATCTTACTAAGCAATATTGAATATTCTATTTCATTTTCTATCCATATTATTAATGAATTAGATGAAGAATATATTTGTAATTTAGAGATTCCAATAAAACTTAGTGATGATAATGACATAAATACAATTTATGATGGTTCATACCATATAGTTATGACAAATTTACCTACGAGTAAATTTTATAAAAAAGAGAATTAGTTTTAGAAAGGACACTTAGAAATGAAAAAAAATAATAATCCAATTTTATATATGCAAAATCATTATTTTCATAGACAAGATTTTTCGACATTACAAGAAATGTTATATTTCGTTGGCAAAGAATATAGTGATAAGCCTGCTTTTATTTTAAAAGATAATTCTGGATATCCATATACGGTTTCATATTTTAATTTTGTTAAAGATGTTGAAGCTATTGGAATTTCTCTTATTAATCAAGGCTTTGCAAATACGAAAATTGCAGTTATAGGTCATAACAGCTATAAATGGGCTATTACATATCTTGCTGCTTCTATTGTTGGTGTTGTAGTTCCTATTGATAAAGAATTACATTCTGATGATGTTATTAATTTTCTTAATATAGCTGATGTTTCTGTTATTTTAGGTGATGACAAAAACTTATCTGCTATTTATGACTCAGCATATAAAATTAATCACAAAATTACATATGTTAATTTTGATTTAAAAACTAATAATGAACGTTTTTTAGGATTTGATTCATTTAGAAATGCTGGTCTTTATAATTTAGAAAATGATCAAAATCCTTTTGTAAATGTAAAAGTTGATCCTGATGAAATGCACTTTTTATTGTTCACATCTGGGACTACTGGAAACTCAAAAGGTGTTTGTTTATCACATAGAAATATCTGCTCTAATATTTTTTCAGTTGGTAGCATTGTTAAAGTTGATACTTCTACTTCAATTTTATCTATTTTACCAATGCATCACACTTATGAATGTACATTAGGATTTTTACTTGTTGTTTCAAGTGGTGGTTCTATTGCATTTTGTGATGGCTTCAGACATTTAGCAGATAACTTTTTAGAGTATAGTCCAAATATTATTTTGAGTGTACCTTTACTTTTAGAAAAATTGCATAAGAAAATTTATAAAGCACTTCAAGCTTCTTTACCTGAAAAATATTTTAAAACAGGTAAGCACATTATGGATTCAGTTCCATTTTTCATGAAGCCTTTTATAAAAAGAAAAATTGTTAAATCATTTGGTGGAAGATTGAAAAAAATTATTGTTGGAGCTTCTGCAATTGATGCTAAACTTTTGGAATCATTTAATAAATTTGGAATCCTTGTTTTATCTGGATATGGATTAACTGAATGTTCTCCTCTAGTTTCAGGTAATAATGATTTATTCCATAACTTTGAATCAGCAGGACTTCCTATTCCTAATGTTGAATTTATTATTGATTCGCCTAATGAAGAAGGCGTTGGTGAAATTTTAGTAAAAGGCCCAAATGTTATGCTTGGATATTACAATAATGAAGAAGCTACTAAAGAAACTTTTAAAGATGGTTACTTTAAAACAGGTGATTTAGGAAGAATTGACTCAAACGGATGGCTATACATAACTGGAAGATGTAAGAGTGTTATAATTACTAAGAATGGTAAAAATGTTTATCCCGAAGAGTTAGAAGAACTTTTGAATAAAAATGACTTTATCGAAGAATCTTTAGTAACAGGTGATTTTAATGAAGTTCATGATGATACTGAAGTTACAGCACTTATAGTTCCTAACATGGATATTATTAAAAAGAAAATTAAGAAACCTACTAAGGAAGATATTGCAAATATTATAAACTCTGCTATTAAAACAATTAATGAAAAATTACCTAACTTTAAGCATATTAAAAACGTTTCAATTCGTGATACGGAATTTGAAAAAACAACAACTCAGAAGATCAAAAGATTTGGAAGCAACTTAGAACACAATACTGAAGAAAAAAATAAAAAATAAAATAAATTAAATTTAAATTTACAAAAGAAAACTTTCATATTAATTTTTTCACACCTTGCTGTCGCATTCTTCGATTTTCGAAAATAAAAATATAAAATTTTTATTTTCAATCGGGTAGAATGCTTCAATCGAACTCACTTCGTTCGTTTGGTCCCTGCGCGGT
>OIYY01000204.1_pt1 | contig 45518 bp, 40 predicted proteins | sample 1588341 | NCBI WGS metagenome assembly OIYY01 (sample SAMN03283287) | human gut metagenome | biome: human-associated habitat; material: feces | host: Homo sapiens | place: Peru | collected 2012 | reverse complement strand
ATCGCCAATACTTGTTACGCTGTTTGGTATTGTTACGCTTGTTAAACTTGTGCAATCAGAAAATGCACCACTACCAATGCTTGTTACGCTGTTCGGTATTGTTACGCTTGTTAAACTTGTACAATGAGAAAATGCATATTCACCAATACTTGTTACGCTGCTTGGTATAATATATGATGTTCTTGTATTTCCAATAGGATATTGTATAAGTTCGGTTTTATCTTTATTAAACAATACACCGTCTTGGGAAGAATAATTAGAATTGCTTTCTTCAACATTAATGATTGTTAAACTTGTGCAATCATAAAATGCACAATTGCCAATACTTGTTACACTATTTGGTATTGTTACGCTTGTTAAGCTTTTGCAATAAGAAAATGCATAATCACCAATACTTGTTACGCTATTTGGTATTGTTATGCTTGTTAAGCTTGCGCAAGAAGAAAATGCCCATTCACCAATACTTGTTACACTGTCCGGTATTGTTATGCTTGCTAAGCTTGTGCAATCATAAAATGCAGATTCACCAATACTTGTTACGCTGTTTGGTATTGTTATGCTTGTTAAACTCGTGCAATCAGAAAATGCACCACTACCAATACTTGTTACCTTTTTGCCATTGATAGTTGACAGGATATCAAGTTCTGTTGCCGAGCCGTAATAACCTGTGATTGTTACAGTATTATCATCATTAATACTATACTCATAATTACCATAGGTTAATGTGGAATTCTTATCATCGGCATTTGCTGTTAAATTAAGCCCTGCTGTTATGCTAAGAAGCATAACGAAGGACATTAATAAACTAATTACTTTTTTCATTGAATTTCTCCTTTAAAATATAATTTTTTGATACTGCAATTATATCATATTATAAAAGCACATTCAACACACAAAAGCGCATAAAAATAAAGGATGCCGTTTTAGACATCCTTTTTAATAATATAATTATCAATTCAAAATAAAGCTGTTTTGCGGGTTCATAATATTGTTATTGCTCATTTTAAACTCAAGGGAAGAAAATGCTGTTTTTTCCTGAAGTTCAAAGTGCGATTCTTCCATATTATAGCTTTTTTCCTGAGTTTGCGTTTGCGTTGTTTCCTGCGCTTCTTCCTCGTCATTTGACGGGGTATAAGCGTAAATATAGCCATAAAACTTTTGACCGTAGTGGCGTGACATATTGTAATAAGTTTTTGTATTAAAATATTTGCCGCCCCAGTGCGACTCCGACACAGTAATACTGCCGTCATTATTTATTTCTTCAACTATTGCAACATGGTTTGACCAGCAGGCAACTGCGCCACGCTCGGCAACATCGCCATATTCGTAATAGCCGTTTCTTTTGTTTATAGACCACCATTGACCCGCATCGCCACGGTTAAGTTTCGGTGCTTCGCCGTTAAGCTCATAGAGCCTGCCGTAAGCGTATGCAACGCAGTTAGGCATACCGTAACCCTGCTGAGAGTAAACATTGAGCTTTCGTGTATAGTAAGGTTCACCGTTAGGGCTTGTAAGCCTCGGTTCAAAATCTTTTGCAAGTGCTGTGCAAGGGGTAAGGGTTAAAATAATCGCTGTTATAATAACCATAACTAATCCTTTTTTCAGTATCTTTGCCAAAATAACGCCTCCTTTTCAAGCGACGCAAACATTTTAGCTTATTTACAATTTGTAATCTATAGCAAAAAGTAACAAGTATTTTGTAACTATTTTGTAATAAGTATACCGATTAGCCAAACTTTCGCCAAAATTATTGACAAAAATCGGTCCGTTTTTAGACAATAGTCTGTTTTGATACAGATTAAAGGATAAAAAAATCGGCAGGAAAGCCGCAATCTCTCCTGCCGAATACAAAATGTATTATAATATGTAATTAATATAAAATTAACAGGCGAACAGTGTTCGCAATTCTCTCCTATCGACGGCAAAGCCGCCACTTCCCTCATCAGAGGGAAGCACGCAAACTCACTTTTGATAGTCAATACAATCGGTTGTAATAAGTGTTACGCCGTTATCTTCAAGCTTTTTCATAACTGCCGGGTCATTAATTGTCCACGCACCGAGATCAAGGCCTTCGTCCTTACACTTTTGAAGAATACCGTTTTCAAAATTCTTTTCCTTATTACCGTTAAAGTCGATACCGCAGTCGAGAATATTTCTTGCGTCTTTGATATCATCTTCTGTAATTTCCTGAACGAGGTAATAAGTTTTATCAAGTGTGAGGGCACGAATCTTTTGCAAATTTTCAAGGTGGAACGAAATATAAACCGCTGAAAGCTTATATTCATTTACAAGGTCAACCACTTCGTTATAATGCTCGGTATTATTTTTACCTTTAAGCTCAATAACAGGGGTCATATTGTATTTTTTGCAAATTTCAAGATATTCTTCAAGTGAGCAAATTGTGAGGTCGGGATAATCGGCAATGTTAACACCGTTATCGACTTTCATTGCTTTAAGCTCGTCATATGTTTTCTTTTCAACAAAGGCGGTTTTATCCATCATACGGTAAGTATTTGTATCGTGGGAAACGACCCAAACGCCGTCTTTCGTTCTGTAAATATCGCACTCGGCGCCCCAATAGCCGTGCTCACCTGCTGCTTCAAACGATGCAACTGTATTTTCCGGTGCAACGCTTCGCATACCCCTGTGAGCAACGAGGGTTACATCATCTGTGGTTGAAACAACGGTATAATCTTTTGTTTCACAGTACCAATGAAGCACGCAAACGCCTGCAACAACGGTAGCGACAATAAGAAACGCAAACACGCAAACAATAACAAGAACTATAGTCTTTTTCTTTTTAGACCATTTTTTCTTTTCTTTTTTATTATCGTCGTTTTGAGTAATTTCCTCTGTTTCAATTACTTGAGCTTTGTTTTCTTCACTCATTTTTATTATCCTCCGTTTCGTTTTTTGCATCATTATTTTGCTCAGGGAATTTGATTACTTTGCTGTTTTCGGTGCAAAATCTTCCCTTAATATCCCATTCGCCTTTCATCCCTTTAGCCGCAGCGCCAAGCTGAAAATGAAGCTGAGCAATGCCGAAATCAAGGCTTTTATCAGAATACGGCTCATCAACATAACCGCTGATAACCCCGTTTTCATACTTAAAATGAACCGGTCGCCTGTTAGTGGCAGACGGTGCTTTTTCAACAAGCTTGAATGCGTATTCATAATAAGACGGAAGCTTTTCGTCGCAAACCTCAATCATTTTTTGATAAGGCTTATTGTTTTTATGCGTTGCATTATACATAAGCTTCTCTTTTGTGCTGAGTTTATCTTTAACATAGCCCACCACAATTACGGCATAAAGCCTGTGCTTTTTAGGCAAATCAATAGCTTCATACACCTTGTTTTCATCATAAGTGCCCGATACCCAGCAAGTGCCGAGCCCGTGATAAACGCATTGAAGCACGATTGACTCGCCCCAATAACCGCTCATAATTCTCGCTTTTTCCGTATCCTCGCCGCAAACCGCAATGTAGGAGAACTTGCCTGAAAAAATCTTGAACGCAGGAGTTCCGTCCTCAACAAGCTGAAATTCAAGCCCGCTCGTTTCATTAACGGCGTCAACCATATTTCTCAGTACATCAAGAATTTCTTTAGGCAGCGCCCTTGTTTTATAAGTTCTTCTTGATGTCCTCAAATCTATTGCTTTGATATATTCTTCATTTGTCATAGTGTAAAATTCCTATATCTTTTAAAATTATATAGTAATTATATCATATTCAAATATCAAACTCAACATTGTAATGCTTTATCCATGCATAAATTTGGTAAATATACGCTCCAATTTGCGGTACGCCCATAAGTTGACCGTACCACGGCTCAGGGAGTGAGTCGGGATTTTGCATAATCGTATACAAATTGTCTGCATTTATCCATTCTCTAAGCGGAGTTGAACTGTCGGTAAGAGCGTCATAAAGAAGTTCTTTAACCCTTGCAAAGTAAACCGGGTTATAAGTTTTTGGATAAGGACTTTTCTTGCGCCACGCAATTTCCTTTGGCAAGTCATTTTCAAACGCTTTTCGCAAAATTCCCTTTTCCCTGCCGTCAAGTGCTTTTATGTTCCACGGAAGATTATAGGCATATTCAACAAGCCTATAGTCGCAAAACGGAACTCTCACTTCAAGCGACGACTCCATACTCATAACATCTTTGCGGGCAAGGAGCGTTTGCATAAACCAATCAAGATTTAGTTTAAACATTTCTCTCATTCGTCTGTCTGTTTTTGTATCGGTTTCAAGATAGGAAACATCTTTCAAAGTGTTTAAATAAGCGTTTCTTAAATATTCTTCACCGTCAGGCAAAAAGCCGTCTTTAAGTATGCTTTGCCTAAGCTTAGTGCTTCGTGCCCACGGAAACGAATCTTCAAAAAGCACCTCTTTTCTGTGATACCACGGGTAGCCGGCAAAAATTTCGTCGGCGCACTCGCCGGAAAGGCAAACTGTAAAATCTTTTTTTACCTCTTTGCAAAAGAGCATAAGGGATGAATCAATATCCACAAAACCCGGAACACCCCTTGCTATCGTTGCTTTTTCAAGTGTATTTGCAACATCCCTGTTATCAAGCACAACATTATGATGATAAGACCCTATATAGCTTGAAATAATATCGATATAGTCTGAATCTTTATTTGGCTGAAAAAGGCTCTTTTTAAAATATTTGTCGTTATCGGTATAATCAACCGAATAGGTATGAAGCACCTTGCCGTCCTTTTTATATTCGTCGCTCGCAATTTTGGAAATGATTGACGAATCAAGACCGCCTGAAAGGAAAGTCGAAAGCGGAACATCACTTACAAGCTGACGCTTTATTGAATCTTTAACGAGTTCGTATGTGTGCTCTGCCGCTTCAATCTCACTCTCGCTGTTTTCTTTCGCTTCAAGCTTCCAATAAGAAAATGTATCGATTTTTCCGTCTTTATAAGTCAAAGAGTGTGCAGGTAAAAGCTCCTCAATATCTTTAAAAATCGCCTTGCCCATTGTTTTTGCAGGACCGAGCATAAATATTTCGTTAAGCCCCTCCTCGTCAACTGTCGGCTTAACTTCACTTATGCACAAAAGGCTTTCAATCTTGCTTGCAAAAGCAAAATATGATTTTGTTTTTGTAAAGTAAAACGGCTTTACACCTATTCTGTCACGAGTGGCAAAAAGCGAATTTTCTTTTTTATCATAGATTGCGTAAGCAAAAATACCGTTAAGCTTTTTAACGCTGTCCTCTTGCCATTTGTCATACGCTTTTAGCACAACTTCGGTATCGCAATGGGTGTCAAACTTGTATCCATAACTTTCAAGTTCCTGCCTGACTTCATCGGTATTGTATAGCTCCCCATTATAAACAATAACATACTTGCCGAAATGCATAGGCTGAGCGCCGTTTTCAACATCAATAACAGCAAGCCGCCTGTGAATAAGCGCAACGCTCGGCGTTATATAAGCGCCTGCAAAATCGGGACCTCTGTTTTCAAGTGTTTTGCTTATATTTTGAATAAGTAATCTTTCACCTCTTAAATCAATGTTACTGCTGAGTAAACCGGCAATGCCGCACATAAAATCACCTCGTGATTATTATATGCAAAAAATGAAATAATGTTTTTGACACGCTTTATATATAATGTTATAATAAATTAGTATTACTGACTTTAAAAGTCAAAAGAAGGGGTAACATATGAAAAAGAAATTATCAATAATCTTAGCGTTTATACTGACGCTGACAGTGGGAGCAACTCCGGCATTTGCAAGCAGTAACACTGTGCTTGAAATATCGAAAAACGGTGAATCGTACAAAATATCCGACAAGCTTTACGGTTCGTTTATCGAGGATATTTCGTATGCGTGCGACGGCGGACTTGTGTCAAATTTGGTTAACAATGATTCGTTTGAATACAAGTTTAATAACACTACCGCTTGGGTGACTGACGGTTTAACGCTTGGCACCGGCACCGAAAAACCGCTTAATAAAAACAACCCTACTTATGCAGAAATAAGTGTAAACGGCAAAGGCACGCTAAAAAACACGGGTTACACAGAAATGTACAAGTACAAGTCATACGACCGTGACGAGAAGAAAGCAAAGCAAAGCGATATGGGCTTTAAAAAAGGCGGAGAATATGAATTTGGTTGTTACATAAAGAATGAAAATTTTAAAGGCGATGTTAATGTTTACCTTGATTCAAAGAGCAATAAAAACAATATTGTAAGCCTTGACATATCAAAAACAGACGGAATTTGGACTAAGCTTACCGCAACATTAAAGTCAAATGCCGACGAAGACGGTGCTCTTGCAATCGAGTTTGACGGAAAAGGCAAAATTGACATTGATTTTGTCACATTAGTACCAAAAAGCAGTTACGGCTACGGCACAAAAGAATGGAAATATGTAACCCTCAGAGATGACCTTTATACTGCGCTCAAACAACTCTCGCCAAAATTTGTCCGTTTTCCCGGCGGTTGCCTTGCAGAAGGTGACAGCCTTGCAAATCTTTATGATTGGAAAGAAACAATAGGTCCGCTTGAGGAGAGGGTTCAGTTTTACAACCTTTGGCGTGATGATGAGGGCAGAGATTATATAAACACAAACGCTATGGGTTATCACGAATATTTTCAGCTTTGCGCCGACCTTAATGCCGAGCCGCTGCCTATACTCAATGTCGGTTTAACCTGCCAGGGCAGAGCCGACTACGACGCTTATGTAAATGCACTCAGGAAGCTTAATATGACCGATGAAGAATGGGAAAAACTTTTGACGGATGAGATTCATATTGACCCTGACGACGAGGAAAACAGAAAAGGTTACACCGAGCATATCGAAAGCCTTAACATAAAAAGTCAGGCTGATTTTGACAAGTATCTTGACACTATTGCGCTCAAACCGGGCACAAAAGAATGGGACGCATATGTGCAGGACATTCTCGATTTAATCGAATATGCAAACGGCGGGGCAACGACAACTTACTGGGGTGCACTCAGAGCTGCCAACGGAAGCGCAAAACCGTTTAACCTTAAATATATCGGTCTTGGCAACGAAAATTGGGGCGAAATATACAAGCGCAATTTTGAGGCTCTTTACAAGGAAGTTAAAAAAGCATATCCCGACATTACCGTTATTTCTTCAAGCGGAACATATCTTGAGGGTAACGCTTACGACTATAATTGGAGCTGGATAAACAAAGATTATGCCGACACCGTAGTTGACGAGCATTACTACACAAACGACGGTTATCTTTTTGACCACAATGACAGGTATGACAATTTTGACCGAAACAGTGCTCATGTATTTATCGGTGAATATGCGGCTACTTCATCGGGTATCGGCACTATCCAAACAAAATCTAATATGAACGAAGCGGTTGAAGAAGCAAGCTATTTGACAGGAATTGAAAGAAACGGCGACATTGTAGATATGGCTTCTTACGCTCCTACTTTTGCCAAAGTTAATGCGCAGTGTTGGAATGTAAACCTTATTTGGTTCAACTCGCAGGAGGTTGTGCTTACGCCGAGTTATTATGTTCAAATGCTGTTTTCAAATAACTACGGAAACAAATATATCAAATCGAATTTTGATAACGGCAAAACCGTAAAAGACGGGCTTTACGAATCGGTCACCGTTGACCGTGAGAGTGAAACGCTCTTTGTTAAACTCGTTAACACGACCGGCAAAAAGCAAAGCGTTGATGTTAAACTAAGCGATTTCGGAAATATCAACAAAGTATCGGCTCAATCTGTCAAAGGCAGTTACAAAGCCGCTTGCAACGAAATTGGAAGCCTTACCACTTATCCGAGTGAATATGACTTAACAAACAGTGAAAACATCAGCGTTGATATGGACAAATATGATGTTACCGTGCTGAGAATTGCTTACGGCAATAATGACGGCGCTTCGTTTTATTCACTGCCGGATAATATTACTACTATGACAACAAGTGTTAAAAAATATACTCCGCCTGCGGTTAAAATCGCAGTTCCATGTGCTGTCGGCGGAGCAGCCGTAATAATTTTCGCAGGTATTGTAATAACTAAAACAGTAAAAAAGAAGAAGAAAGACTGATATGAACATTACATTTTATTCAAGCGTATCAACAAAAGAAAAAGTATTCGGCTACATACCCGAATTTAAAGAGCATAACACAAAATTTTTTAAACTCAGTGAAAGAGATAAACTTTTAACCACAGCAAGCGACACCGAGCTTTTGTTCATTGACGCTATGGGTGTTTTTGACAAAGAGCTTATTGATTCTATGCCGAATTTGAAACTGATTATGTCGGAGGGTGTGGGATACCAAGGTGTTGATGCGGCTTATGCAAGAGAAAAAGGCATACCCGTTTGCAACAACAAAGGTGTTAACGACACGGGTGTGAGCGAAATTGCGCTGTTTCTTATGCTCGGCTGTTTGAGAAGTTTTTCAAAGGGCGTTGAGGAAATTTACAGCGGTCGTCAAATTGAGTTTAAAAAAGCTTCGTTTGGCGCAAAAAAAGAACTCAGCCAGTGCACCGTCGGTTTAATCGGCTTTGGCGATATTGCGAGGAAAACGGCTGAATTTTGCACTGCCCTGGGTGCAAGAGTGGTATACACCAACCGTACAAGGTACAAAGAACTTGAGCAAAAATACAATGTAACTCACTTAACTTTTGACGAACTTTTAAAGCAAAGCGACATTGTTTCGCTCCACCTTGCAGTTACACCGCAAACAATAAATTTGGCTGATAATGAATTCTTTGCAAAAATGAAAAACAGCGCATTTTTAATCAACACTGCCCGTGGCGATTTGGTAGATAACGAAGCGCTCAAAAACGCACTTTTAAGCGGTGAAATTGCAGGCGCAGGGCTTGATGTTTTTACTCCCGAACCGCTTGAAAAAGATAATATTTTGCTTGATGGCAGGCTCAAAGATAAGCTTATTTTAACCCCTCATATTGCAGGAATAACAAGCTTGACAGTTGAAAGAATTTATAAAAACATTTATGAAAATATGCAAAATATCGCTTGTCAAAAAGAGCTTAAAAACAGAGTAAATTAAGGCGAACAATGTTCGCCGCTACAGTTCTTTAATTCAAATTAACCAAAACAAAAAGGATGCCGCTGGGCATCCTTTTTTTAACCTTATTAACCTTATTAATCTTTTTTCTTTCCGTGGATATAAACGCTGAGCACTTTTAAATTGTGGTCATCCTTTAAAATATTTTTATCAACCACTGCAAAATCGGCATATTCACCCGGTGCAAGTTTAGTACATTCGGCATTATTCCTATAAGTCAAACACATTTTGTCATTAACAAGCGGAACAACCGCCCTGCCCTGCAAATCAACAACTTTAGCTTCATCATAAGCAAGCGGAATACTATAGCCCATATAAACAATATTTTTGCCCTTAACCACCATAACGGAGTAAGTACTGTTATGCTCATCAAGAGAAATAAAATCTGCATTAGTAAACACAGTTTCCATCAAATTCGCCTCGTAAATGTCATATTTTACAGCAATAATAATACAAAACAATCAAAATGTCAAATATTTTAACTAAAATTCAAAAACGAGAGTCGATTACTCAACTCTCGTCTATGATTTCTTTTGTTTGTCAGCCGATTTTCAACCGCTTTTTTGAACTTTGATGAAGCACTGTTGCTCCTTCTCTTAGCCAAAATATCTTTGAAGAAGACCCTCAAATGCCTTACCGTGTCTTGCTTTTGAGGCGGGCAACCTACTACGAAACAGTCCCCCGGACTGTTTCTCCCAAATTTTTTGCTCCTGTCAGTCGCATAATTTGGAGTAGCTTGGCAAGGGATGAAGCACTGTTGCACTTTCTCTTAGCCAAAATATCTTTGAAGAAGACCCTCAAATGCTTTACCGTGTCTTGCTTCATCCCTTGCCATTTCGTGTACAGCGTCGTGGATAGCGTCAAGACCCTGTTCCTTAGCAAGCTTTGCAAGCTGAGTTTTGCCGAGTGTTGCGCCGTTTTCCGCAGCAGCACGCATTTCAAGGTTTTTCTTTGTTGAATCTGTTACAACCTCGCCGAGCATTTCAGCAAATCTTGAAGCGTGGTCAGCTTCTTCATAAGCTGCCTTTTCCCAGTAAAGACCGATTTCAGGATAACCCTCTCTGAAAGCAACTCTTGCCATTGCAAGATACATACCAACCTCACTGCATTCGCCGTTGAAGTTGTCACGAAGACCCTGAACGATTTCTTCGCTTACGCCGTCGATGATACCAACCTTGTGCTCAGCAGCCCAAGTTGTTTCACCCTCTTCACGAACTGCCATCTTTGCACCGCAAACCGGGCAAACATCGATAGGTTCGTCACTTTCATAACCGCATACCGGACAATAATACTTCTTAGCCATAATAATTACTCCTTTAAATTAAAATTATTTTAGTTTTTACTTTTACAGCCTTTGCATATTCCGCTGTAATATACATCTCTGTGCTCGATATCAAAACCGTCAATGCCGTTTTCATTGCTGATATTACATATAAAATCAAATATTCCACCGCAACATCTGCATTTAAAATGAGCGTGAAAATCAGGATTTGCGTCATATCTGATTTTTTCACTCTCAATAACAACGGGCATTATCAAACCACATTCGGAAAGAGTTTGCAAGCAGTTATATACAGTAGTTTTTGAAAACGACGGGTTTTCCTCAACCAAATTTTTATACACCGTGTCAACATCAGGGTGAATTCTGTTTTCATAAAGAAACTTATAAACAGCAATTCTTTGAGCAGTAGCTTTAATACCCTTTTGCTTAAAAAGCTCTGTAATTTCTTTTGTTTGCATTGACTCACTTCCTTTCGCTAATTTGTAACGATTGCTAACTTATATCGATTACAATTTAGATTATACACATATTTTTCGATTTGTCAACACTTTTTTGAAAAAAAGATAAAAAATAAGGCGACAACAAGTCGCCCTACGAAAATCTTATCATTTTAAACTATTTAATACAGAAAAATCACCGTAGTGGCGAACAGTGTTCGCCCGCAAAATAACAAATCACCAGAACATATTTTGCTCGGCGTTATACTCAAAACCTGCTGCTTTGAGTTTTTCAACAAGGTCGGTTTTATCAATATCCATATCATCGCACAAAGCGTCAAGATTTTGATAAAAATCACGAAGTTTAAGATTAATAACGCTCATAAGCATAACAGGGTCATTTGGAAGAGACATAATTTTCTCCTTTCAATTTCGGGTTCATAATATAATCAAGCGGTTTTTGCCAAAAATTCAAGCAAAGCAAAGCGGTGAGCAAAATGATGAGCGCAAGCGCAACCCATTCCCAACCCGGTCCGATTTTGCGAATAAGATAAAACAAACCCGCATTTTTCATAATATAAAGAAGCGGTCGGTGATAAACATAAATTTGAAGCGTTTTTGAACCGTACTTAGTTGTTTTAAGTTCTTTTCTCGGGCAAAGAGAAATGATTGAAAAAATAAGAAGCGAAACAACAACAAAATAAGCAAAGCGAAGCAGAGCACCGAAATCTTCAATATTATCGTCAAGCGCAAAATATTTTCTTCTTCCGCTCAAAAGAGGGAAAAGATTTTTGTTATCGTCATTAGTTAATGTAACAATTAAAACAAAAAGCGCAAAATAAACGGCTGAAAAAATCTTAGCACTCTTTTTTGAAGTCACTTCATTAATTTTATCGGCATCAAGAACATAACCGGCATAGAAAAACGGGAAAAATGTAACAAGGCGGAGAATACAAAGAAAATCAGTTTCGCCCTTCATATACCCCGCAAAGCAAGCGATAACAACGCTTGTAACAAAAACATATTTTGTATCAACCTTGCGAAGTGCCCAAACTATAAGATACCAAAGCGCCATTGCCATCATATACCACGGCACATCTTTTGCCGAAAAAATGTCAAAATACGAATGAACGCCGAATATTATGTTTGAAAAATAGTTCAGTATTCGTGCAAAAAAATAAAGCATTAAAAAAGAAAATGATTTTTTTATCGGCGCTTTGTCGCTGTTTATTGAATGTTTTGAAAAAAGTCCGCTCACAAAAACAAACGCCGGCATATGAAATGTGTAAATCACCATTGTCATTGTGCAAAACATCCTGCTTGAATCAAAATACTGCAAAGTAAGATGACCGAGCACAACCAAAAAAATTAAAAAAAGCTTTAAATTGTCCCAAAGTGAAATTCTTTTGCCCATTTTAAACCCCAAAAACAAAAATAGTATCTAATATATAAATTAATTTAGCACATAATATGTTCATTTTCAATAATTATATTTTAAATATATAATTTTATATTGAATATTTTTAAAAATTATGTAATAATAAAATGTATTTTTAATATGGAATATTATACATAAAGGTGAAAAGGGTGAAAAAATGATGAATTTTGAAGAACTTGCAAATTTACTTTTTCCGAATATAGACAAAACACCTGAATATTACGAAGAAAAATATCCTGCGAGAAATCTTAAAGAGGGTGCAAGGGTTACCCGTTTTGCACCAAGTCCTACAGGATATCTTCACTTCGGTAATCTTTATACCTGCTTTGCTTCATACTTGACTGCAAAGAATACCGGCGGTGTATTTTTTGTCAGAGTTGAGGACACGGACCAAAAGAGAAAAGTTGACGGCGCAGTTAATGCAATGCTCAAGGGTCTTGAAGTTTACGGTATTAAAGCTGACGAAGGTGTAATTGCCGAGGGCGAGGAAATCGGCGAATACGGTCCTTACTATCAAAGCGCAAGAAAAGAAATTTACCAAACATATGCAAAAAAGCTTGTAAAAGACGGTCTTGCTTACCCTTGCTTTTGCACTGCAGAGGAAATTGACGAAATTCGTGCCGAGCAGGAACACGAGGACATAAAAGGCTACTGGGGCAAATATGCAAAGTGCCGCAACCTCACTTTTGACGAAATAAAGGCAAATATCGAAAAGGGTATGCCGTGGACATTAAGGCTCAAATCGCCGGGCGAAATTGAAAAGAAATGCTACTTTGACGATATGATTAAGGGCAAGATTGAAATGCCTGAGAATATGATTGATGTAGTCCTTTTAAAAACAGACGGTATTCCTACTTACCACTTTGCGCACGCTGTTGACGACCATCTTATGAGGACAACTCATGTTACAAGAGGTGACGAGTGGATAGCTTCCGTGCCTCTCCACCTTCAGCTTTTCAAGGTTCTCGGTTTCAAGCCTGTTAAGTATGCTCATGTTGCCCCTATTATGAAAGAGGAAAACGGCGGCAAGCGCAAACTTTCAAAGCGTAAAGACCCTGAAGCGGCAGTTTCATATTATTCCGAGGTTGGCTTCCCTGCCGATTCTGTTAACGAATATATGATGACTATTTTGAACTCTAATTTTGAAGATTGGAGGAGAGCGAACGCTGACGCAAGCGTTACCGATTTTCCGTTTAATCTTAAAAAGATGAGTGCGTCGGGTGCTCTTTTTGATATTGTCAAGCTTACCGACATTTCAAAAAATGTTATCAGCAAGATGAAAGCGGACAAAGTATTTGCTCTTTCAAACGAATGGGCAAAGGAATATAACGAAAAGCTTGCAAGCCTTTATGCCAAGGATGAAAAGTATGCTACTGACATTCTTAACATTGACCGTGAAAACAAGAAGCCGAGGAAAGATATTGCAAAATGGTCGGACATTCCCGATTACATCAGCTATATGTACGATGAAACATTTATCCCTTGCTACGACCTTTGCGGCAATGCGACAAACGAACTTGCAGTTGATGTTATAGAAAAATATATAAATGTTGTGAACCTTAGTGACGACAAGGACGCTTGGTTTGCAAGAATTAAAGAAATTTGTGCCCCTTGCGGCTGTACACCTAATGTTAAGGAATATAAGCAAAATCCTGAAAACTTTAGGGGCCATGTTGGCGATGTGTCAACAATTATCCGTGTTGCACTTACCGGCAGGACAAACACACCCGACCTTTATTCCATCACCGCTCTTTTGGGTGAAGAAAGAGTTAAAGGCAGGCTTAACAAGGCACTTGAATATTATAAGGAGAATAAATAATGGCTGAAATTGAAAACAACGAAGAAATAAAAGCACCGTCAAATTTCATTCACGATTTTATTGACGAAGATTTAGCGCAGGGAAAATACAGCAAAATTCAAACCCGTTTCCCTCCGGAGCCTAACGGTTATCTTCATATAGGTCACGCAAAGGCTATATGCATTAACTTCGGCGTTAAGCAAAAGTACAACGGCGTTTGCAACCTCCGACTTGACGATACAAACCCTATTAAGGAAGATACCGAATATGTTGACGCTATTATGGAGGACATTAAGTGGCTCGGCTTTGACTGGGACAATGTTTACTATGCGTCAGACTATTTTGACTTTTTATATGAATGTGCAATTAAGCTTATCAAAAAAGGAAAAGCTTATGTTTGCGAGCTTACGCCTGAGCAAATGAGAGAGTACCGTGGCACTCTTACCGAGCCGGGTAAAAATTCGCCGTACCGTGACAGAAGCATTGAGGAAAACCTTGAGCTTTTTGACAGAATGACAAAGGGTGAATTTGAAGAGGGCAAAATGGTGCTTCGTGCAAAGATTGATATGGCTTCGCCTAACCTTAATATGCGTGACCCTATCATTTACAGAATTATGTTTGCTCACCACCACAGAACGGGTGACAAATGGTGCGTATATCCTATGTATGACTTTGCTCATCCTCTTTCCGATGCTTATGAGGGTGTAACCCATTCGCTTTGCTCGCTTGAATTTGAAAATCACAGGCCTCTTTATAACTGGTTTGTTGACGAACTTATTGAGGGTGAAAAGCCAAGGCAGATTGAATTTGCGAGAATGAATCTTAACTACACGCTCACATCTAAGCGCAAGTGCTTAAAACTCGTTCAGGATAATATCGTATCAGGCTGGGACGACCCGAGAATGGCAACTATCAGCGGTATGAGGAGAAGAGGTTACCCTGCTGCGGCTATTCGTGATTTTTGCGAAAGAATCGGCGTATCAAAGGCATACAGCGTTATTGACTTTGCGCTTCTTGAAGCTTGCGTAAGGGATAATCTCGGCGCTAACTCACCGAGAGCCATGGCAGTTATCGACCCGGTTAAACTTGTTATTGACAATTACCCTGAAGACAAGATTGAAGAAATTGAATGTGAATATCATCCTGACCACCCTGAATACGGCAAAAGAATTATTCCGTTTAGCAAAGAGCTTTGGATAGAGCGCAACGACTTTATGGTTGAGCCTATTAAGAAGTACAGAAGGCTTTATGTAGGCAATGAAGTAAGGCTTTACAAGGCTTATTATGTAACCTGCACCGGCTACGACCTTGACGAGAACGGAGAAGTTTGCTGTGTTCACGCAACATATGACCCTGAAACTTTCGGCGGTGACTCACCTGACGGAAGAAAAGTTAAAGGCACTATTCACTGGGTATCGGCTAAGGAAAATGTACCTTGCGAAGTTCGTCTTTATGAAAGACTTTTCAATGTTCCTAACCCAAGCGACGAGGAGGGAGTAAGCTCATTTGAGGACAACCTTAACCCTGATTCGCTCAAAGTTGTGAACGGCTATGTTGAAAAAGCACTCGGCGAATGTGAAGTCGGTGCTAAATATCAGTTTATGAGAAACGGCTACTTCTGCAAAGACAAAGATTCAACAGACGATAAGCCTGTATTTAACAGAACGGTTGCACTGCGTGACAGTTTTAAAATTACAAAATAACGCACGAATTTTATTAGTAAGGTGATTTTAATTGAGTACAAGAAAAGACATAAAAAATATAGCAATCATTGCCCATGTTGACCACGGCAAGACTACTCTTGTTGACGAAATGCTTCATCAAAGCGGTATTTTTCGTGACAACGAGGCAGTGCAGGAAAGAGTAATGGACTCCAACGACCTTGAAAAAGAGCGTGGCATTACAATTCTTTCAAAAAACACATCTATCCACTATAAGGACACAAAAATCAACATCGTTGACACTCCGGGTCACGCCGATTTCGGCGGCGAAGTTGAGCGTATACTCACTATGGTTGACGGCGTACTTCTTGTTGTTGACGCTTTTGAGGGTTGTATGCCTCAGACCCGTTTCGTACTTAAAAAGGCGTTGGGTCTTAAAAAGACTCCGCTTGTTGTTGTTAACAAGATTGACCGTGACGGCGCAAGGCCGAAGGAAGTTATCGACGAAGTTCTCGACCTTTTCATTGAGCTCGGCGCTGACGATGACCAGATTGATTTTCCTGTTGTTTACGCTTCTGCAAGGGACGGTTATTCAAGCCTTGACCCTGATGTAAGAGAAGGTGATATGCGTCCGCTTCTTGACGCTATTCTTGAATACATACCATCCCCTACCGGCGACCCTGAAGGTCCTGCTCAAATCCTTTTTTCATCGCTTGAATATGACGATTATGTTGGCAGAATCGGCGTCGGCAGAGTTGAGAGAGGTACGGTCAAAGTTAACTCTCCTTATGTTCTTTGCAGGCAGGACGGAACTCAGGAAAATGTAAGATTTTCTAAAATTTATCAGTTTGAGGGTCTTAAAAGAGTTGACTGCAACGAGGCTGAATTCGGCGATATTATCTGCGTTGCAGGTATTGCCGACCTTAACATCGGTGAAACAGCTTGCGACCCTGACTGCATTGAGCCGCTTCCTTTCGTTAAAATTGATGAGCCTACAATTTCTATGAACTTTATGGTTAACGATTCGCCTTTTGCAGGCAAAGAGGGTAAATATGTTACATCCCGTAATCTTCGTGACCGTTTGTTTAAAGAAGTTGAAACAAATGTATCTATGAGAGTTGAAGAAACAGATTCTATGGACACATTCAAGGTTTCCGGCAGAGGTGAGCTTCACCTTTCGATTCTTATTGAAACTATGCGCCGTGAAAATTATGAATTCCAAGTTTCACGCCCTCAGGTTATCCTTAAAAAGGATGAAAACGGCAGAACTCTTGAACCTATGGAGCTTGCCATTATTGAAGTGCCGGAGGAATATGTCGGCAATGTTATGCAAAAGCTTTGCTCTCGCAAGGGTGAAATTGAAAATATGGACACCCGTTCAACAGGTATGACCCACCTTGAAATTAAAATTCCGTCAAGAGGTCTTATCGGCTACCGTTCAGAGTTTTTGACAGACACCAACGGTAACGGTATTATGAACCAACTGTTTGCCGGATATGAAGAATACAAGGGCGAGATTGAAACAAGAGACAGAGGTTCTATTGTAGTTCACGAAACAGGTACAACCACCGGTTACGGTCTTTGGAACACTCAGGACAGAGGTCGACTTTTCGTAGGTCCTGGCGTTGAAGTTTACGAGGGTATGATTGTCGGCGAATGTGCTAAGGACGAAGATATCGTTTGCAATGTTTGTAAGAAAAAGCATGTTACAAACACCCGTGCAAGCGGTTCTGACGAAGCGCTCAAGCTCGTTCCTCCTACCACCCTTTCGCTTGAACAGAGTATGGAATTCCTTGCAGATGATGAACTTTTGGAAGTTACACCAAAATCAATTCGTTTAAGAAAAACAATTCTTGATAAATCTCTCAGACTTAAAGCCGAGAGCAGGAAGAAATAAATTAATTTATATCGTGTTGTAGATAACACCTAACCATACATTTTCCACCGACTGTTTTGGTCGGTGGTTTTTGTTTACAAATCAGCCAAATATTGTTTATTGCTTCAATATAATATATTTGTTATAATATAATAAATTATTATTAAGGTGGTTCTTATGAAAAAAGCTATATCTATTCTTTTATCGTTTATATTAACCATTACATCAACATTTTGTTTTGGCGTCACCGCTTCGGCGGACGATGAAGTGTTTACATATGATAAAGCAACAAAAACATTAACGGTAGATGTTAAAGGCACTGTTTATGACAATGAAATTAATAAACTTGCATACAAAGATGAAATTGAAAGAGTAAATGTGCAAAAGAGTGTTACAGAGCTTGGTCTTAACGCATTTGCTTCCCTTTCTTCGCTTAAAAAACTTGTTGTTTTAAACCCGGACTGCGTTTTTAACAACAACGGAGTATTGCCAAACAGAAATGATATAACAATTTATTCCGGTGACAATTCGAGCACTTCTGCAGCAAAAATTCACGCAAGCGAACACGGCTATAATTTTAAACTTGTATATTATATTTCGTTTACAAATAATATGGGTACTACTGCAATAGTCAACGCTTTGGAAGATTACACTGCTGAAGATTTGGCTAAAGAAGCGCCGAGTTTTTCGTTTGAAACGGCTCACAATGAAAAAACAGGCAAAGAAACTGCTTGTGTTTGGAAGCCTGAGATTAAAGCGCCTAAAGATTTTCAAGGTCCTTACAAAGAAGATTACCGAATTTCCAATTTTACTAAAGAGCAAAAAATCACTTCGCCTACTTGCACAAAAGACGGCAAAATTGAATTGGTTTGCAACTTGTGCGGACATATTTTCAGCACAACAACTATTGAAGCAACAGGTCACGATTTCGGCGATAATAACAGCCTTCAATATTGCAAAAATTGCAATGAGCCTAACCCTAATTACACACCGCCGACAACCACCACTCAGCCATCAACTACAACTACTACACAGCCGACTACTACAGCACAGACAACCACCGCCGTTTCAACAACTCAAGTGCCTGCAAGCGAAACAACAACGCCTGCAACCACAGTTTCAACAACTTCGACTCCAAGCAGTCAGAGTGTTACAAGCGCCGTTACTGCAACCGCAACTGCAGCAAGCACTGAGTACCAACAAGCTCCTATAACTGCGGCGCAAACCGCCAAAACGGCTGACACAACAAAGAAAGCAAACAAAACTGTTAAAAAGCCTAAAAACACAAAAATTAAGAAATTAACTTCTAAAAAAGCAAATCTTACAATCACCTGGTCTAAAATAAGCGGCGTAAAAGGTTATCAAATTCAAGTTGCCACTGATAAAAAGTTTAAGAAAAACAAGAAAACAGTTACAATAAAAAAGCAGAAAACCACCAAGAAAACAATAAAAAAGCTTAAATCGGGCAAAAAATATTATGTAAGAATTCGCACATATAAAATTTCTAAAAACAAGAAAATATATTCTTCTTGGACAAAAGCCAAAACAGTTAAAATTAAATAGTGCAAAAGGAGAACCATAGAGAGGTTCTCCTTTTTGTTTTAATATATTACCTTTCAATCATTTTTGCAACTATAACCGACATATCGTCACGGTGCTTTTCGTCGCTTTTTTCGATTGCAATTTGCAAAATCGCCTTTGCCTTATCGGTTGGGTCAAGGTCGGGGTCGAGGCTCAAAAATTCTTCAAGCCAAGTTTCGCTTGTGTCGGTTATACCGTCGCTCATCATAACGATTTCGTCACCCGTATTAAGCACCGTTGTGCGCTTTGCAAACTCAACCCCACGCAAAATACCTGCCGGCATAGAAGTAAGTTCGCACTTTGTGACCCTATTGTTTTTAACAATATAGGAACGAGGCGCACCGGCTTTGTAAAATTCGCACTTGCCGCTGAAAAGGTCAACACGAACGCAATCGAGAGTTGCAAGGCTTTCCTCGTGGCTTTTGACAAGCAGTGCGCTGTTAACAACCTTTAGCGACGAATCAAAGCCGAAACCTGCGCTAAGAAGCTTTGACAAAAGACCTGCGCCCATTGCTCCGTCAAGCGCCGCCCTGCTGCCCTTTCCCATTCCGTCACTGATTATAAAAATCATATGACCACGGGAGTCGTTTATCGTTTTGATAGTATCGCCGCACAAGTTGCCCTCGGCACAGTATTGGGAAAATCCGACGCTCATTTTAAAATTAGGTTTTTCCATAAAGGAAATCATTGTGCCGGCAGAAGAAATATTTATTTTGCCCCGCTCAAATTCACGCTTGCATATTTTGCACATTTCGTTTGTAAGGCGTGGGTTATCAAGTCCTTTGGTATCGTTTGGAGCAAGAATTTCTATTCTCGTTCGGTCGTACTTGTCCACCACCACTGAAATATTTTCGGGAAAAATATCGTATTCGCCGAGTATTCGCCTAATCTTTCCTGCCGATTTAAAATCAAAGCTTTCCGCCTCGTCAAATTCAAACGCCAAATCGGCAAGCATATCGGAAATAGAAAAAAATTGGTCGGACGCCACCATTCGTATCTCACTTTCATTTGGGTCAACGACCGACAGCGAATTAATCTTTTCCCTCACATCCCTGACGCTTTCACTGACTTGAGCCAAAGCCGAGGAAGCGAAACGCAGGCGCACAACGAGGCTCTGCCTTAAACTGCCCTCCGGAGCAATATCCGCTCCGCTTTCCCACAAATCTGTAAGCTTTGAAGTAACAACATTCGGCAGCAAGCAAAGAATTACGCCCGCAATAAAACTTTCGGCTACAGAGCAGATGGAAAATGCGCCGAGGTCTGCCGAAACGGCAAAAAATGCCATTGAAAGAGTAAACGCAAGTGAAATTGCAAGGCTTGAAAACGAAGTGAACAGACTGCAAAGAAGCGAAGAAAACGCATATGCGCCGAGGAGGAAAAGTCCGTTTTCCTCAGTTATTCCGAGAGCAAAGCCGAGGCAGAGCGAAATGATAAGCGCAAAGCGCTGAGAGCCGAAACGAACGGTGCTCAAAATAACAAGCACTGCCACAATTCTTGCAAACGATACACCGCCGACTTTAATAAAAGAAAGAGATGACAAAATTATTGAAGCGCAAGCCAAAACGCAGGTCAAATCTGTTATCGGCAGCGCCTTTAGTTTCAACCTTTTCAAGCTGCAATTTGCCGCACGGTAAAAGAAAAAAGTGCAGCCGAGCGCAAGTATTGCTTCGCCGAGAGTTACCGCATATTCGGCAAAAATCGCCCCGCTTTTTACATTCATAACAATTCCGGTTGAAAAAACGCTCAAGCAGGAAATGAGCATAGTTAAAAAAGTTTCTCTTTTAACCTTAAAAAAAATCAATGCAAATGTGCCAAGCGTGCAAATAAAAACGGAACTTATGTACCTAATCGCATCATTTTCGGGGCAAAAGACGATATAGCCGAGTGCCGAGCCGACAGTGGCAAAAATCAAATTTGTTTTGCTCGACACTGCGATAAGCGAAACGGCAAAAGGTGCGCATCCGCCAACAACACTTGAGCGGCAAAGAAAAAAAGCTACCAAGCCCCAAAGCGTGCGTTTTGCCCACATTGATATATTTTTTATTTCTTTTTCAGGTATTTTTATTTTATCTTTTACAGTCATTTTTACACTTCCCACAGTGCATTATAAAATAAAGAGATTAAAAATTCTGTAAAAAGAGAAAAAGAAAAAGCTGTCAGTTAAAACCGACAGCCGTAGTTTTTTAGCAATAAGTGTTTAATTAAACAAAATATTATAATGAAATTCAGATTTGCCTTTGTCAAAATACCACTCGCACTCGCCTTTATATTTTTTTGCGATTCTTTCAATACTCTTTGTGCCGAAGCCGTGAAAAGCCTTTTCACTTTTTGTGCTGAACAGTTTGCTGCCGTCGCTTTGCGGGCTGTGCGAACTTGAATTTATAACGCTCAAAACAGTGATTGTGTTATTCACTTTGGTTTCAAGGCTTACAAAAGCATTTTTTGAGCCGATTGAAGCTTCAAGCGCATTATCAAGAAGATTTGACAAAAGCGACACCAAATCGTTATCGTCAATAAAAGCCAAGTTTGCCGCTCTGACTTCAACATTAAATTCAATATTATTCTTTTCAAAAAGGTGCGAATACTTACTCAAAATAAGGTCGAACATTTTGTTTTTGGTTTTGCCGATAAATTGATATTCGTCAAAATCATTCTGAATTTTGCTTAGATATTTTTTAATATCGTCAATATTTTCCATAGAATTTATTGCGGCAAAATGGTGCTTAATATCGTGAACAAGCACTCGCTCGTCCTCATTTTTCTTTTCAAGAAGCTCATAAAAGGTAGTATTGATTTCATTTTTCTGCTTTTCATCTCGAAGAAGCGAAAGCTCGTTTTCCTGCTCATTTATGTGCTCATTATAAATGAAAATAAAGCAACAAAAAGCAGTACCGACAATGCTCATCATCAAATAAAGAAATCTATAGTTTGAAAGTATATTTTCGTGAGCATAAGGGATAAACGAGGATATTAAAAGAAGTGTAACAAAAACAGGAACACAAAGAAAAACAATGTTTCTTTTTAAATTTTGACTTTCGGTTTTTCTTTTTCTTGCAATTAATAATGAAAACAGCTTTGCAACAATGAGATATAAAACCTTTGAAATAATACTCATAATCAAAACATTATAAGCTTTCATTTTTATATCAACACCGATTCCGAGCACTCCTGCTGCGTCAGGCACAATCAGAAAGCCTATCATTTCGGTTGTGTCCATAATGGCGGTTGATAAAGCGGAATAAAAAAGACCCGTTGTCCATTTGGTTTTGAAAAAAACCATACAGCTTATATAAACAAGAGTGAGGTAAACAGCCGTGTTTATAAACATATTTGTGTTAAACAAAATATTAAACACATCACCCAAAAGCGATATGCCGACCATGGAAAAAATCGTTATTGTTTTGTTACATCTTTTTTCAAAAATATCGCTGAAATATATATAATTGATAAACGCTTCAAAAACATAAGCCAAAGCATAGCAGATGGTTATTACCGAGTTTGCATCTATTTTCATCAATAATTCTCCATAATTTTTATAAAATCATGCCTAAACTGCGACCTTTTGTGATAAGCAACAGGAATTTGGTATTCGCCGCAAAGCATCACATATTCACGGCAATAATAAGTTATATAGTTTGCATTGATTAAATAGCTTTTGTGAGGGGTAAGAAAGTAAGTACGGTTAATATTTCTTTCCCACTCTTTTATTGAATCATAGCTTTTGTACGACCTCGTTTTTGTGTGAACGGTTGTGGTTCTGCCCGTTATTTCAACAAAAATTATCTCTCGTCTTTTTATTTCAAAAATATTGCTGTCCTCGTCTTTAAGCCTAAAACCGACTTCCGCCTCATCCACCATTGAAACGGCTTTGTCAATACCTTTCATAAATCTGTCACGATTGATAGGCTTGTCAAAAAATCGAACTATTCCCAAATCGAGTGCGTCATCAAGATAATGGTTATACGCCGTAACGCAAATGATAACTATATCCTGATTTTTCTCTTTAAGCTTCCTGCCGACTTTGATGCCGTCGATATTATCCATTTCAATATCCAAAAAAGCAATATCAAACACATCGCCGAATTCAACAAGTTTTTCACCCGAAGTAAACTCAAAAATATCAAACAAAATATTATTATCCCTGCCGTAATCACTCAGGCACTTTTTGATATCGTCTATACACTTTTGTTCGTCGTCGCAAATTGCTATTCTCATACTTTTCCATCCGGTTTTAAAATAATAATTAATTATACATCAAAATATAACGATAAAAATATTTGTTACAAAAAAGCACATTTTTAAGATAAAATTGCACATTATAAAGGCGACCACAGGTCGCCCCTACGAAAATCTTATCATTTTAGACTATCTAAATCAGAAAAAACACCGTAGGGGCGAACTGCGTTCGCCTTCTAAATTAAAAATCAAACGCTCATCGTTTTAAGCTTTGCAAGAAGTGTTACAAAAAAGCACCACACAAGTTGAAAAGCAACTACTCTTATTGCGCCGAGCTGTTCAAAACCGCCCAAAAATGCAAGAAGTGAAATTACACCCAAGCCGATTGCACAGCCAAAAGAGATAAGAACAGCCAAAAGTTTCCTCGTTTCCTGCAAATTTTCAGCGCCGACCACGGCTGAAATAAGACCGAGAGCAGAGCCGTTATGAACGATATAAGCCGGTGAAGTTTCGGCATACATATTTGAATATTTTTCAAAAGTTCTGCCGTTTGAAGCATTCATTACTCTTATATATCCGTCAGGAACTTCAAAAAGTTCTGCCAAGCTTTCATCATTAATAAACGGGTCGTTACTTTTTACAAGAATTGTCATTCCGCTTTTTTCAAGCTTTTTTAACATTTTCTTTAGCTGAGGGTCAGCATAATAATTAACAAGGAAAAACGCCATAAGCTCCCCTGCCTCGGCAAAATAAAGAACTTTCCAGCCCTTTTGATTATATTCACGCTCTTTCTTTTCGGTAAGAACGGGAACACCGTGGTGAATAAGCAAATCTCTTGTGCCTACAAGCACTTTCTTTTTATATATCCAAGCCGAAACACCGAGCCTATCCTCATAAACTGCGTCCTCAACCTCAGGCATAATATGGTCTTTGCCGCACACCTGCTTATTAAAAGCGGTAACGAGCGGACTTTTTGTTTTGTTAACAACAGCCATAGTCTTTTTTATACAGTCTTCCATCTTATTTTCATAAATAGACTTCATCCTGTAAATACTGCAACAGTCATTGCCAAACAAATCTTGCGCTTCAATTACAATGGCATTTGCATCTTTTGTAACATTTGCGCCCTCAAAACCGTTAACCATAGCGCCCCTGATTCTTAGCTGTTTTGAAAGGGAGAGCAAAGTATTGTTTGTGCAAAACATTGCGTAGCAAGGCGTTGAAATAAGAAACAGGCAAACAAAAACATTTATGCCCAAGTGCCAATTTTGATTAATAATCGCTATTATTACAGAGATTATAACACTGAGCGCACCACCGATATAAAAAATGCATTTGCTGATTTTATCTGCCGGTTCGTCACTGCTTGCAATGTCAAGAAAACGGCTTGAATTCTCCGTCTTTATACTCGTTTTCAAATTAGGTTCGCCCATAAGCAAACCCTTGCTTATTATTTGTGCGTCAACCTTATTTACAATAGGCTCAACGGTATATTTTTCCTTTTGATTTGTAATAAAATGATAGTCGCTTCTTATCCTCGTTACAAAAGCATATTTGCCCATAGTTGCCATAAACAGCGCAAACGCACCGGCAAAAGGATAAAGAAGCCCTTCGTCAATCAAAAGATTGCTGTCAAACAAAAGCAAAACGGTATGAGTAAGCACAACCACTTCACCTAATGCGATTGGAAAATCACTGTTAATACCGTTTTTAAGCTTAAATCCGTGCAAAATAATTTTTATATTTACAGCCAAAGCAGCAACAAAAAGCACAAGCGTTGTAATTATATACGGCACATCGTCAAGCAAAAACGACGGTAAATACGAACTGTCCTTTGCGCCGGTAAGAATACCCAAGAGAACAGTCAACACAAGTGTTATTTTTAAACTTAAAGAACTTGACTGTTTTGAGCGACTGAGCTTTTTGGAGAAAACTTCCTGTTCGTTTGAAAGATTGTATTCTTTTTTTACAACCGTATCTTTATCTGCCTTTGCCGCTTCCTCAATATCTTCGGGGCTGAAAATGCGAAACTTGTTAACCTTATCTTTTCTTCTTTCGATAAGTTGTTTTTCAGCTAAATCTTCGTCGATTTTATCAATTTTCTGCGTTTCATCGTCAAAACCGTCAAGAACTATTTGAACAGCTTCTTCCTCTTGCCTTTGCTCCTCCAACTGCTCTTTTTTCGCCATAATTTCTTCTCTTGTTAAGGCAAAATTGGCATTGTCAATTTCGTCAATAGCATAAATCATCGGCATTTCGTCAAGCCCGCTTTGCTTATCATGCTTTGGCTTTGTAGTAATTGTGGCAGAGCGTTCTATTAAAACAGGAGGCTCTTTAGAATAAACCTGTTCATTATTCTTTTTTCCCGAAAAGAAGCTTCGTGAAACCGTTTTTTGCTCGTTAACAGCTTTGTCCTGAGCCTTTGGTTTAAACTCAATATGTTTTGTTTTTTCAAGATTTTCGCTTATCGGCGGTCTTATTTTTGTTTTGTCAAATTCCGAGCTTTTTTCGTGATTATTATTTTCATTTCTTACGGGTATTTCAACACGCTTCACCTGAACATTATTGTTTGAAGTGCCGCTATTTGCCGACTGCGCCTGCCTGACAGACTTTTGCCTTACTTCCTCCGCCTGCCTGATTATTTCATCGATAGATAAACTTTCTTTCATAATTTACACTCTCTCATTCATCAAAGACCGAGCCTTTGCCTTGCGACTTCATACATAATTACGCTTGAAGCGACAGAAGCGTTGAGCGAATTAACCTTTCCCCTCATAGGAAGTGAAACGGTAACATCGCATTTTTCTTTAATAAGCCTGCCTACGCCGCTTCCCTCATTTCCGACAACAATAGCACAACCGCCCGAAAAATCAGTCTTGCACCACGGCTGACCGTCCATATCTGCGCAGTAAACCCAGATATTTTGCTTTTTAAGTTCGTCAATAGTTGAAGCCAAGTTGCCTACCCTTGCAACCTTAACATATTCAAGCGCACCGCAAGAGGTTTTGGCAACAATAAAATTAAGACCTACATTTCTTCTTTTTGGAATAATGATGCCGTGAACGCCGCAAGCCTCCGCAGTTCTTATAATAGCGCCCAAATTATGGCTGTCCTCAATCTCATCGCAAATAACAATAAACGGCGCTTCGCCCTTGCTTTTTGCATATTCAAGAATTTCATCAACGCTTGAATACGAATGAGCCGGAACATTGGCAACAACACCCTGATGATTTGCACCTGCGCACATAAAATCAAGCTTTTTCCTGTCAACATTTTTTACCACAATTTTGTTTTCCTTGCACATTGCAATAATACGATTGATTGAGCCCTCTTTTTCGCCCTTTGCAATGAGCACATTTTCAACTTCCCTGCCGCTTTTGAGCAGTTCTATAACGGCATTTCTGCCTATAATCAAATTGTCGTTTGTTTTGTAATCTTTTTCTTCTCTTGGCATATTTTGTATCTCCGTAAAATTATTCAGTTTAATTATAACATTATATAGTGCTTATTTCAATTATAAATTACAGTTTGCGGCATATGCTTTTTCTCATATCAAGCCGACAAAAAAGGACCGCACGGCAATGTGCAGTCCTTTAAATTTTAATGGTTTATTTTGTTTTTACCTTCTTAACATTTGACCAGTCGGAATAAACTTTCTTTCCGTTTACGGTTTTATATGAACGAACTTTAATATAATATGTTTTCTTCTTTTTAAGGTCTTTTACTGTTTTAGAAGTTGTTGTTGCTTTCTTAACTGTTGCGGTTTTAGAGGTTTTCTTCGTAAACTTTTTAGATGTAGAATACTTAACCTGATAACCCTTTGCGTTTGAAACCTTTTTCCAAGTTACTTTAAAGCCTTTCTTTTGAGCCGTAATCTTGCTGATAGAGGTCTTTTTAGGTTTCTTTGTCTTTGATTTTGAAGCAGCTTTTGTGGTTGAAGTGCTCGAAGCCTTTGTTGTTGAAGGCTCGTTAGCTTTGCTCAAAGTCTTATTAAGGTTGTTCATAAGCTGTGAAGCTCTTTCAACTCTTGCAGCGTCTGCCGTTACAGCAGTTGTAGTAGTCGTTGTTTTAGCCTGAGAACCTGAAGCTGTCGGAGCAGTTGTCCTTGTAGGAATGATATTGCTCGGAAGATTTACATCCGGCTTTGTAATTGTTACATCAGGCTTTGTAATTGTTAAATCATGCTTTGTGATTGTTATATCGGGAATTGTAATTGACGGAGCGGTAATCGTAGCAGAAGTGTCCGGAATTGAAATTGACGGAACGGTTATTGAAACGCTTGGAGTTGTTTGGGTACTTTCAAAAAGAGCATAAAAATACTGAGTAGTACCGCTAATCACTTCAACATTAATAGTCGCTTCTGTTGAATAAGGCTTTTCATCTGTTATATCCTGAAGATTTTTGTACCATGCAACAAATTTATAACCCTCGTTAGACTTTGCACTCAAAGTTACGGTATTGCCTGAAACAGACTTTTCAACTTCACCGCTTTTTGCAGGAGCAACAACAAAGTTAACATCGCTTCTTGCTTCACTTGTCGAGGTACTGATATTACTGAGCGAACTTACAAGCGAGCTGAGGTCGATTTTGTCGCCGAGAGCCGCATTTGCACTTACTGCGCCTATAGTAAGGCTAAGCACAAGTATTGCTGAGATAAATAATGATAAAGCTTTTTTCATAGTATAATTCCTCCTAAATACTATATATACTTTAAAACATCTATAATATCGGTAATAACCGGAATATCTTTGCTTAAATCTTTGTCTTTAAACCAGCCCCAATTCATACGAATTGCATTCATACCCGAATCAAGAGCACCCTGAATATCGTTTATGGGATGGTCGCCGACATATACACATTCCTCGGTTTTTAAGCCAAGTTTATCAGCCGTATATTTAAACAGCGCCGGGTCAGGCTTATGGACGCCGACATCACCGCTCACAACAGTAATATCGCAATATTTTCTAAGCCCGCTTTCATCAAGCTTATGGTTTTGAAGATATGACGGACCGTTTGTAATTATGCCGACAATTAAACCACGCTCTTTAAGCTCTTTTAAAAGCGGCACAGTATTTTTAAAAATAACGCAGCAATCGCCGAAACGGGTATCATAGTGGTTTGCAAGAACTGTTTTTGACGGTGCGTCACTCCAGTGCCACTTATCTATTAAGCTTTGATACCATTCTTCCCTGTCAACATAGCCGCCGTTGCCGGTAGATACCATATCTTCTTTTCTTCTGTTTTTTTCCTGCAGGGAAATGTCGGGGCAAAACTCGTCCAAAAAAAGGTCCATATATTTTTCAAATGCCGCCGTTCTGTCCTGCAAAGTTTCGTCAAAATCAAATAATACTGCTTTTATCATAAATGAGTTGTTTTTCAAGTTCCTCTACTGATGAAAATTGTTTCTCCCCTCTTAAATATCTGACAAGTTCAACTCTTATATTTTCATTATATAAATCGCCCGAAAAGTCAAAAATATGAGTTTCGGCAAGCGGGGAATCGAGTTTAAAAGTAGGTCTTATACCCAAGTTGGTAAAAGACTTATATTCCTTGCCGAAAACGAAAGTACGGCTTTCATAAACACCGTATTTAGGCACTACCAAGCTTTGAGGCAAACGCTGGTTAATAGTCGGAAAACCGATTGTGCGCCCCCTCATATCGCCCGATATTACCGGAGATTCAAAAGTAAAATTGTAGCCGAGCATTTCGTTTGCCTGCTCAATTTCACCGCATTTGATACAATTCCTGATTCGTGTTGAAGAAATAGGTTTGCCGTCAAAATCAAGATGCTCAAGAATTCTTACCCAAACATCACGCTTTTCAAGATAATTTCGCATATCGTTAGCCGACCAAGACGCATTCTTGCCGAATCGAAAATTAAAACCGCACAAAACTGTTTGTGCCCTAAATCTGTCAAGTAAAATTTTATTTATAAAATCTTCGCCGTCCATATGCTTAATCTGTTCAAAATCGGCAAACACAGTGTTTTTGTACCTTTTTTGAAACAAGCTTTTTTGAAGCAGCGAAAATTTGTTGTTAACGCAGTAAATAACTGTGTTTTCAGCACCGGTTATTACAGTTTGGTGTGCCCTGTGCATCCCGTCAAAGTCGCCGAGAGCCACGGCTCGCCTTTGAATTATGTTGTTACTTTTCATACCTGCTAATCACGCTTTACAAGCAGCCTTTCTACGCAAAGCTCATTAGTATCATTATTATATCTTCCAAGTCCCAAAAATCCTATATCTTGAGAATACACCTTATAGCTTTTGTTTTCAAGTGTTTTTTTTATACGATTTGCATCAAGTGGAGCGCCATTTTGAAATCTTTTTGCCTGAAGCGGAGAAACAAAAACGCTTTCATAAGAAGAAAACATTTCCTCCACACTTTTAAGCACATCATCAAAACCAAGCTCGTTATCTTTTCTTTCCTGCATATTTTCAAGGCTTACGCAGTTTTGGAGAGTAAAACCCATTGCAAGTGTTCTTTCAAGCTCAGTCATAACAGCGCCGCAGCCAAGTTTTTTGCCTATATCGTCAATCAAAGTTCTTATGTATGTACCTTTTGAGCAAATCACATTGATTGTATAAAGATTTTCAGCCTCACTGCAAAGTTCTTTTACAAGAGTAAGTTCTTTAATTTCAACCTCTCTTGCTTTTCGCTCAACCTCAATGCCTTTTCTTGCCAAATCGTAAAGCCTTTGACCGTCAACGCTGACAGCGGAATACATCGGCGGAATTTGATTGATTTTACCGTGAAAATCGTCAAGCGCCTTTTCAACATCGTCAATACCGACATTAACCTCGTATTCACCCGTGATTTCACCCGTTATGTCAAGCGTGTTTGTAGTTTTGCCCAAAAGAAACTGAGCCTTATAACCCTTGTCACTGTCAGGCAAATAATTTAAAAACCTTGTTGCGCCGCCGAGCATAATAGGCAAAACACCGGTAGCCATAGGGTCAAGCGTACCGGTATGCCCTGCCTTTTTTTCCCTCGTTATGCCACGAACTTTTGCAACAACGCCAAAAGAAGTAATATCCTTTGGTTTATTAATACAAATTATACCTGTCATGCAAGTATCTCCTTGCTTTTTTCAACCAAAAGCCTTCTTGCTTCCTTAACATCGCAGTCGAACCTGCAACCTGCCGCCTGAGCGTGACCGCCGCCGCCGAAACACTTAGCAAGTTCTGCAGCATTAACGCTTTCAAATGTTCTGATTGAAGCTTTGCACGAACCGTCCGGCTTTTCCGTAATTGTTATGCCGATTTCAACGCCCTCAATTTGCCTTGTAAGAGGAGCAAGGCCCTCTGTTTCCTGCATATTTGAGCCTGTAAGCTGAAACATTTCCTGAGTGACGGTGATAACCGCAACCCTTTCGTGTTCATAAAAGCGCATAGTTTCGATGGCAAGCCTTTCAAGTCTTGCATAAGTCTTGGTTTTCGTTTCAAACATAATACGGTTGATTTTTCCGTTATCGGCGCCTGCTTCAATAAGGTTTGCAGCAACACGATAAGTCTGCGCCGTTGTTGAATCGTAGCGGAAACAACCCGTATCGGTAGTTAAACCCGTATAAAGGCAGTTTGCTATCTTTTTGTCAACTTCAACTCCGAGTGCGAGAACCACCTCATACATAATTTGGCAAGCCGCCGGAACATCCTCAAGAAGAAGATAATCGGCATACTCGGTATTTGTTGAATGGTGGTCAATACACATATCAATCTTGTACTGTTCTTCAAGACCGCCCAAAAGGTTAATTGTAGCCACATCAACGGCAACCACATATTCGGGTTTAAATTTGATTTCGACAATATCGTCAAAAAGATAATTGTACTTTTTCGGAATAGAATCTGCATTAATTACCTCACAAATCTTTCCGATTTTCATAAGTGCACGACAAAGCGCATAGCCGCAACCGAGAGTATCCCCGTCGGGGTTTGCGTGAGTAAGAATAAGAATATTATCTTTTTCTTTCAATATGTCTGCACACTGTTTTACACTAATCTTCATGATTTAATTCCTTAATTTTTTCAAAAAGGTCCATACCCTTTTCAATAGAATCGTCGGCAATAAACTTCAGCTCCGGACTTTTTCTTAAATGAAGCCTTGAACCGAGCTGCTTTCTGATATAGCCTTGAGCGCTTTCAAGACCTTTAACAGATTTTTTAGCCGATTCAATACCGTCCATTGCACTGATATAAACCTTTGCGTAGCTTAAATCACCGCTCACATCAACTTTAACAACAGTAAGCATATCGCTGATTCTCGGGTCTTTAAGCTCACGCATTATTGAAACAATCTCTCTTTTAATATCTTCGCTTATTCTGTCAATATGAAATCCAGCCATAATTAATCCCTATATTCCTCAACAATGTATGCCTGAAGAATATCGCCTGATTGAATGTCATCCCAACCGTCAAGACTGATACCGCATTCGTAACCCGATGAAACTTCCTTGACCTCATCCTTAAACCTCTTGAGGTTTGCAAGCTTAACATCGGCAATTTGCTTACCGTTTCTGATAACTCTTACTTTACCGTCACGCTTAATTGTACCGCCGGTTACAAGTGAACCTGCAATAGTGCCGGCAGAAGAAATTTTGTAAACTTCTCTTACTTCTACCTCACCGGTGTCAACATCACGATACTTAGGAGCTCTCATACCACGCATAGCTCTTTCGATATCTTCAATAGCATCATAAATAATGTCGTATTGTTTAATTTCAACTCCGTCACGCTTTGCATTGTCTGCCGCAATTTGGTCAACGCCGATATTGAAAGCAACAATAATTGCATGAGAAGCTTCGGCGAGCATAACATCGCTTTCGCTTACGGCACCGACTGCACCGTGAACGATTTTAACATTAACCTCGTCATTTTCAATTTTAAGAAGCGACTGCTTAACCGCTTCAACAGAACCCTGAACATCGGCTTTAACTATAATGTTAAGTTCTTTCATTTCGCCCTCTGAAATAGTGTCAAAGAGAGTATCAAGAGTAACTTTCTGGAAAAGATTGAATTCTTCTTCCTTAGCCTTAGCCTTTCTCTGCTCAACAAGTGCTCTTGCAAGCTTTTCATCGGATACTGCGTTAAATTCATCGCCGCTCATAGGCGCCGAGTCAAGACCCATAATTTCTACAGGAACTGACGGACCTGCACTTTCAATCGGCTTTCCGTGATAATCTGACATAGCACGAATTTTACCTACTGCCGTGCCTGCTACGATAATATCGCCTGCGTTAAGAGTACCGTTTTGAACAAGGAGAGTTGCGATAGGGCCACGACCCTTGTCAAGCTTAGCTTCGATAACAACACCCTTTGCGCTTCTGTCAGGGTTAGCTTTAAGCTCTGCCATTTCAGCAACAAGAAGTATTGTTTCAAGAAGCTTATCAATACCCATTCTTGTTTTAGCCGAAACAGGAACACAAATAACATCGCCGCCCCATTCTTCCGGAACGAGTTCGTGCTCTGTAAGCTGCTGCATAACTTTATCAGGATTTGCACCCTCTTTATCCATCTTGTTAATAGCAACAATAATATCAACGCCCGCTGCTTTTGCGTGGTTGATAGCTTCAATAGTTTGAGGCATAATACCGTCATCGGCAGCCACTACCAAAACAGCGATATCCGTTGCCATTGCACCCCTTGCACGCATAGCTGTGAAAGCAGCGTGACCCGGAGTGTCAAGAAATGTAATCTTTTGACCGTTAACATCAACCTGATATGCGCCGATTGCCTGAGTAATGCCTCCGGCTTCGGTAGCTGTTACATCAGTGTCACGAATTGCGTCAAGAATAGAAGTTTTACCGTGGTCAACATGACCCATAACGCAAACGACCGGCGGTCTTGTTACTGCGTTTTCATCGTCTTCAACTTCTTCTTCAATAATCTGTTCTTCAATAGTAACAACAACTTCTTTTTCGCACTTTGCGCCGAGTTCGGTTGCAACAATTTCAGCAGTGTCATAGTCGATAACTTCGTTAACTGTTGCCATAACACCGAGGCTCATAAGCTTTTTGATAACTTCGGTTGCTGTCATACGAAGAAGCTTTGCAAGGTCGCCGACTGTAATTTCTTCAGGAACGGTAATCTTAACCGGCTTCTTCTTTCTCTGCTCCTCAATACGGGCAAGACGCTGCTGCTCTGTTTCCTTTTTGCGAGTGCGAACGCCTTTCTTCCTGTTATACTGCTTCGACTTCTGATTGAGCTTCTGCTTTTTCTGATAATCATTAGTCATATTGTTTGCAGGCGCAATATCTTCATACTTTTGATTGTATTTTTCAAGGTCAACATTGTTAACACGGGTGTTAACATGCCTTGCTTCGCCCTTGGTTCTTGCCTGCGGAGCCTGAGTGGCTTTTTTCTTTGCCTTTTCCTCTGCTCTCTTTGCAGCTTGCTCTGCCATTTGAAGAATAGCAGCCTGACTTTGATGCTTTTTGTTTTCATCTTTCTTTTCAGGCTTAGGAGCAGGCTTTTTGTCGCTTGCTTTCTTTTCGGCAGGCTTTTTGTCACTTGCTTTCTTTTCGGCAAACTTTTTCTTTTCAGGCTTCTTGCCGTCTTTTGCCGAGTTTGCCGAATTGTAGTAAGCGTCAAAACTGCTTACGCTGTTATCTGTTGTGAGCTTATCAACCAAGATGTCAAGCTCTCTCTCTTCAAGAACGGTGTTAGCCTTTTTTGCCGGACCGTCGCAATATTCACTTAAAATATTGATAATGTCCTTGTTATTTTTACCGAAATCTTTTGCTACATCGGAAACTTTAAATTTAATAACCATTGGCATTTCCTCCTGTTTAGTATCAATTAACTGTACTCTTACTGTTCAAGCAGTGAAATTATTTTTTTAGCCATATTTTCATCATCTACAGCCATAACGCCGGCTTTATAGCCCACGCCGAAATAAATTTCATTAATTGTGATGTCCGTTTTAATAAGCTTAACATTAAAATGATGAAGCTCTTTTGTCCTCTCAAATTCGGCTACAAGCCTTGGGGACACATCACTGCAAAACAAAACAAGCTTTGCCTTATGCTCAAACATTGCGTGCTGTGCCATATCGTGACCCATTGAAAGCTTGCCTGCACGCCTTGCAAGCCCTAACATTGAAATAACCTGATTCTTAGGCATTTTCTATTTCTTCTTCCATTTTACTATATACTTCATCATCTATCTGCATAGAAAAAGCACGCTCAAACGCCCTCTTTTTCCTTGCTTTTTTTAGACAATCGGCATTTTTGCAAACATATGCGCCCCTGCCTGCTTTCTTGCCCGTAAGGTCAAGCGAAACTTCACCGTTTGGACTTTTAACAACTCTTACAAGTTCCCTTTTGTCAAACATTTCGCCGCAGCCTGTGCACATACGCATAGGTATCTTTTTGGTTTTCATATCACAACCGCCTTTCTGTAAAAAATGCGTTGTAATTAATTATTCTTCGATTGCAGCATCTTCTGCTGTTTCTGCCGTTTCATCTGCTTCTTCGCTACTTTCGTTTGTAAAGAAACCCGATTCAGGCTTAATGTCTATCTTCCAGCCGGTAAGTCTTGCGGCAAGGCGAACATTTTGACCCTTGTTGCCGATAGCAAGTGAAAGCTGGTCGTCAGGAACTGTTGCACGGCAGCTCTTGGCTTCCTCGTCAAGAATTTCAACTTCGCAAACTTCACTCGGTGCAAGCGCCGCACTTACATACTGAACAGGGTCTTCACTATACTTAACGATATCAATCTTTTCACCGCCGAGTACCTCAACGATGTTTGAAACTCTCTGACCTCTCGGACCGATGCAAGCGCCGACCGGGTCAACATTTTCGTCGGTTGAATAAACTGCGATTTTAGTTCTTGAGCCTGCCTCACGGGAAACAGACTTAATTTCGATAGTGCCGTCGTAAATTTCAGGAACTTCCTGCTCAAACAAACGGCGAACCATACCCGGATGAGTACGGGAAATCATAATGCGAGGACCTTTGCCCATTTCCTTAACATCAACAACGAATACCTTAACGCTGTCGCCTACATTGAAATGTTCGCCCGGAACTTGCTCAGCCTTTGGAAGAACAGCCGAATTTTTACCCATATCAAGAGTAACATTGCCGGTATCAGGGTCAACTCTATCAACCTTAGCGGTAAGAAGTTCCTGATTTTTAGACTTAAATTCTTCAATCATCTGTCCTCTTTCAGCCTCACGGATACCCTGACGGATAACATGCTTTGCTGTTTGAGCAACAATTCTGCCGAAATTCTTTGTTTTAAGAGGAATATCAACAGTACCGCCAACCTTTGCACTCTTGCGAATAAGCTGTGCCTGTTCAAGAGTAAGGTCGGTATCTTCGTCCTCAATCTCGTCAACAACATTTTTCCTTACATAAACTTTAATTTTTTGCTTAATCGGGTCGATATCGCAGTGAACGATATCCTTGCCGTTGTAGTCGTGCTTTGCGGCAACAATAATAGCCGCTGAAATTTTTTCATAAAGATATTCTTCCGGAATATTCTTTTCAGCTACGATTGCTTTTACTGCGTCAAAAAATTCTTTGCTCATTTTCCTATCATCCTTTCGGTTAATTCATTTCTTTTTCAAAATCTTTTATATCAAAGTCATCAAGCTTTACGAATGATGTATCTTTTTTGTTTACTTTAAGCTGCGATTCATCGGCAAGCTTCAATGTAATTTCGCCGTTATCATAAGCCATAAGATTACCGGCAAAATCACGAACGCCGTCAATCGGTCTGATAAGACGCATCATAACCGGTGCGCCGATATATTTTTCAAAATGACGGTCGGCTGTAAGCTCCCTTTCAACACCCGGTGAACTTACTTCAAGCGTGTAGCTTTGAGCTATAGGGTCAGCTTCGTCAAGCGGCTTTGTTACTGCGTGAGTCAAATTTACACAGTCATCGATTGATATTCCGCCCTCTTTATCAATAAATATGCGCAAATACCAGTCTGTACCCTCTTTTGCAAAACGAACATCCCAAATATCAAGCCCAAGCTCTTTTGCGTAAGGTGTAATTATTTCTGTTACCTTAGATACAGTATTTCCTTTTCCTGCCAAGAAAAAACCTCCTTACAATAATAAGAGAGCAGACCCCGTGGGCCTACTCTCATTAGGACTAATAAACTTACGCTTATATAATAACATATTATTTAAAAATGTCAAGCATTAATTTATTTAGCGTATTAAGTTGTCTTATTTCTTTTGAGGACCGTTATAGCCGTTTGTTTCCTGGAATTTGGCAATCTTGTCGATAACAGAAAGAACAACATCAAAACCGTCGCCTACCGTTTCCATTTCAAAACGCTCAGGCATATCACGCCATGTGTGATAATAATATGTAAGCATTGGGTTTTGAGCGGCAAATGTAACAGACTTAACGCCGGCTCTTGTCATAGGAGTTGAGTCACAGCCGCCAACCGGATTATGGATACAACCGTTTGTCTTGCTTTCGATACCCATTTCCTTAAATGTGTCTTTAAACATTTTTTCCATATCTGTATCAAATCTGCAACCCTGCCAGTCGTCCTTAATAACAACTTCAAAGTATTCCTTATCTGCTACAGAGTCAATATTGATGTTCCAAGCATTCTTTGTCATATCGTCAAAACGGTGTTCCTGAGCAAAGTGCATTGAACCTCTTAAACCTGCTTCTTCAGAACCGATGTTAGCATCGATGATACGGCAGTTTTTAGGCATTTTTTCAGGATGTTCTGAAAAATACTTGATTACAGCGTAGCTAAGACCGATACCTGTTGCGTTATCCATAGCACCACGGGAAGCGTTTCTTGGGTTAGGGTCGCCCCACATAACAACAAACAAAGAACCGATAGCAGTTACGATAGGAACAAAATTCATAATAAACATAAATACTTCCCAGCCGTGTGAAGCAGTCATAGTCTGTACCCACTGAGCACCTGCAAAATTGCAAATGTCAACAACAGCCATAAACACAGAGAAAAGTGCAATAAAGAAGAAGCAAACCGCACCGAAACCTACTTTGCCGTATGTAGCAATAAGACCCATAACAGGCTTGGTTTTGTCGTACTTGTAAGCGTGCTCACTGTGACGCCAGCACCAAGATGTGTCTGTATGACCGGAAAGGATAATGGTGTAGTCGTACTTTCCGTCTTCAGGTTCTAACACACCGAGAGTGTTACGGCTGATTTCCTGCGGGAAGAACATATCAAACCAAGTTTTGTAGAAAAAGCAGCTCATTACAAGCCAAAAGATTGTAATAAGACCGAGTGCACCGAGAGCATACCAAAGCTTATTAAAGCCGCAGGCAATAGCGATAACTGCACCGATACTTAAAATTACACCTGACCAGCCGGCATAAGAAAGTCCGCCGATACCCGAACGAGGTGAAACCGCAAATTCTTCTGTCTTTGGTTCAATACCGATTTCACGAAGCTTTTCGCCCATATACTTATGAAGTTCAATTTCTCCGTCGGAACCCGGTAAACGAGAACCGATTTTGTTTGCTGCGTGTTCAACAATGTCCATTGCTTCACGAGCATATTTTCTGTTTTCTTCTTTCATCACACAACCTCCATAGTTAAATTTATAATAAAACAAAAAAACGGTAGCTTTATTTTACTACCGTTTTAATATAATTGCAAGTCTATTAACTTATTTCAATGTATATTAATACAAAAAAGCAAAAAATGTATAAATTTCAGTTTAAATGATGAATAAATATACCCGACAAAAGTTTTGGCTCAAACCAAGTTGACTTTGGCGGCATAATCAAATTTGCATCGGCAATAGACATAAGTTCGTCAATGCTTGTAGGATACATTGCAAATGCAAGCTTCATATCATCAGCGCATCTTCTTTCAAGTTCGTCAAGACCTCTGATACCGCCGATAAAATCTATTCTTTCATCAGTCTTAGGGTCGTCAATGCCGAGAATCGGAGAAAGAAGATTGTTTTGAAGAATTGAAACATCAAGCCTTTCAACCGGGTCATTTTCATTTATGATATCACTCTTTGCAGTAAGTTTGTACCACTGATTGCATAAAAGCATACCAAAGGTGTGCCTTTCGCTCGGCTTAAATTGAGTGCTGACTTTTTCAACTTCAAAGTCTTTTGAAATTGCGCCGATAAACTCGTCACTCGTTTTGCCGTTAAGGTCTTTCACGACTCTGTTGTAGTCCATAATTTCAAGTTCATCATCAGGAAAAGCAACAGATAAGAAGAAGTTAAATTCCTCCTCGCCCGTGTAATTCGGGTTAGCCGCCCTTCTTTTTTGACCTACTTTAACGGCTGATGCGCACCTGTGGTGACCGTCGGCAATGTACATAGCGTCAATCTTGCCAAACTCGTTTGCAATAAGATTAATTGTATCGTCATTATCAATTACCCAAACGGTTTGGTTGACCCCGTCGAACACAAAGTCATAAACCGGCTCGTTATTTTCCATCCAGGCTTTAACGGCAGTGCCGATAGCTTCATTTTTTCTGTAAGTTAAAAAGATAGGACCGGTGTTTGCATTGCAAATATCAACATGATTAATTCTGTCCTGCTCCTTTTTGGCAAGCGTATGCTCGTGCTTTTTGATAATATTATTCATATAATCATCAATCGACGCACAGCCTACAATACCGGTTTGGCTTCTGCCATTCATAACTTGCTTGTAAATGTAAAAACAAGGCTTGCTATCCTGAATAAGAGCGCCTGTTTTTTCAAGATTTTCAAGGTTTTCGCAAGCTTTTTCATAGACTTCCCTGCTGTATGATTCGGTGCCGAGCGGCAAGTCGATTTCAGCCTTGTCAATATGTAAAAACGAATAAGGATTTCCCACAACCGCTTTCCTTGCTTCCTCGCTGTTCATAACATCGTAAGGAAGCGCCGGAATAAGTTCCTGCTTTGACTTTTCAGGTCTGAAAGCTTTAAACGAACGATAAATAGCCATAGATTTATTATCCTTTCTCTTGGGTGTTTTTATCATATATTAAACGAAGCCCGTCAATAACAAGATTCCTGTCAATAACTGCGTCGGTTTCGCAGTGCTTTGCAATAACCGAACCAAGACCGCCGGTGATAATAACCGTTGCTTTTTGACCGAGTTCTTTTTCAAATCTTGCCACCAAACCGTCAATCATAGCGGCAGTACCGTAAACAGTACCGCTTCGCATACAGTCGATTGTGTTGGTGCAAATGGCACTTTTTGGCGCAACAATTTCAATTTGCGGAAGCTGAGCCGTGCCTGAAGCAAGAGCGTTAAGAGCAGTTTTAACACCGCACAAAATTGAACAACCGATAAAGCAACCGTTTTCGTCAATAACCGAAGCGGTAGTGGCAGTGCCGAGGTCAAATATAATTTGTGGGCACGGATACTTGCTGATGCTTGCAACTGCGCCTGCAACCATATCTGCGCCGAGTTCGGCAGGGTTGTTTGTTTTTATATTAAGTCCGGTTTTAACTCCGGGACCGATTACTATAGATTTTTTGCCGGTGATAAGCATAATAGCTTTTGAAACAGCACGGTTAAGCGGAGGCACAACGGAGGAAATAACAGAACCTTCGATGTTTTCGCTTTTGATTTTGCAAATTTCAAGTATACTGTTAAGCTTAATTGCATATTCTTCGGCTGAATCGTTAACATTGGTGGAAAGCCTGCATTCGTTAATAAGTTTCTTACCCTCAAGAAAGCCGAGCACAATATTTGTGTTGCCTATATCTACAGCTAAAATCATTGTTATTTTTCCTTTCTGCCGAGTTTTGTAAGCTTAACAACAGTCGGTGAAAGAATGATGTTTGCACCGAGTTCAAATAAGAAATTGAAGCCTACAAGACCGGTAATCATATATACAAATACATCAGTTCCGCCCGCCCACTGCTTGATTGTGTCAAAGAAGAAAAGGCGACAACCGATTAAAAACACGCCCGTGTTAACCACAGGGCAAACTATTGCGGCTGCTATTGTTGCAACAGCTTTGTTTTTCTTTTCAATAAGTTTGTAAACGCCGCCTGCCAAAAGACCTGCGAGTGCACCCTTTAAAAGAACCGTAACCACGGTACCGCCTGGATTAACGGTTAAAAATGCTGCTGCGTCACCCGATATCAAAACCGTAATACCAAATGCAAGACCGAGCCATGCACCTGCGCCGATGCCGTAAAGAGAAGCGCCTACTACGATAGGGATAAGTACGAGTGAGATTGAGAACGGACCGAAGTGGATAAAACTACCGAGCAGTTGAAGTACAACTACTATTGCCGTTAAAAGTCCGATGCCGGCAATCTTTTTTGTGTTTGTTTTCATATTAAATTTCCTTTCTGCTACTGTTCCTAAGCTTCGCCGCAAAACACAGATACGGCATCACTTTGACAAGCTATTTTGTCAGCGGATACAATGCGACTACATTATATATTATTTTTCATAATATGTAAAGCAAAAAAACGCTCCCAACAATTTGGCTTAATTTGAATAACCGATAATATTTATACTATTTGACTATATAATAAATTTAAAGTATAATAAGGGCAAAAAGGAGTTGTCAATATGAAAAAACTGAATTGGGCGACGCTCGGTTGCGGTGTTATTGCAAACCAGCTTGCACAGGCTATGCAGGCTAAGGGCAGAAAGCTTTACTCTGTTGCAAACCGTACCCGTCAAAAAGCAGTGGACTTTGCAGAAAAATACGGCATTGAAAAAGTTTATGACAACATTGACGAAGTGTTTGAAGATGAAAATGTTGACATTATTTACATTTCAACTCCGCACAACACTCACATTGAATATCTGCGAAAAGCGCTTAAAAGCGGTAAAAATGTCATTTGCGAAAAATCGATTACGCTTAACAGCCGTGAGCTTGACGAGGCTATAAGCCTTGCAAAAGAAAATGATGTCATTTTGGCTGAAGCTATGACGATTTATCATATGCCGATTTACAAAAAGCTTAACGAAATTATAAATTCAGGCAAACTCGGTGAACTGAAACTTATTCAAATGAATTTTGGCAGTTACAAGCCGTATGATATGAACAACAGATTTTTCAATCGTAATCTTGCAGGCGGCGCTATGCTTGATATCGGCGTTTACGCAATTTCTTTTGTAAGGTGGTTTATGTCGTCTAAGCCGCACAAAATCACTTCGCAGGTTAAATATGCGCCGACGGGTGTTGACGAGCAGGCAAGTATTCTTCTTCAAAACAAGGAAGATGAAATGGCAAGCATTATCCTCTCCCTTCACGCAAAGCAGCCGAAAAGGGGCACAATCAGTTTTGACAAAGGATATGTTGAAATTTTTGAATATCCCCGTGGTGACGAGGCGGTTATAACTTATACCGACACAGGAGAAACGGAAACAATCACTTTCGGTGAAACAGCCAAAGCGCTCGAATACGAAATTGAGGATATGGAAAACGCAGTGCAAAACGGCGAAGATATGCACCTAAGCTTTACAAAAGATGTTATGGACATTATGACCTTTATAAGAAACGAATGGGGTATGTATTATCCCGAAGAAGAAGGTCACGATATAATCTAATATTAATAAATGGGGTAAAATTATGGGTTACAAATACAACATTGTTTACAATGCAAACGGAAAAACACACAAAACGCATCACAGTGAAACCGTTGATTTTGAAATAAACGAAGAAGTTAACGGCGATGTGCTTGAATTAACTCTCGTGCCTAAAACCGATATAAGCTTTGAAAAATTTGAAATCAAAAACGACATTTCATTTTCTGACCAAAGCAAGTTTTTTGTAAACGGTTATCAAAGCTGGACTGTATCAAGAGAATATGCAAGCGATGATTCTATGCTTGACGATTTCAACCCTAAGCTTCTTTCTTTCATTGATAAAACGAAGTTTAATATTCGTGGCATTTGGGGCGCCGGTGATTTAACTTTCCACGATTATCCGCAAACACCGGGTGTTTTTTACGGCTATTCCTACGCATACATCAGGAACGGCTCAGACATTCGCCTTTTTGGTTCACTCAGCGAAAGAGCCGGCTACACAATTATCACTTTTGACACTAAGCGCAAAACTGTTGCTATTGAAAAAGACCTTGAAGGTGTGACATATCAAAAAGGAAAAGAATACAAACTTTTACAGCTTTGCGACATTATTGACGAAAGCGAAAGTGCGTTTGACAAATATTTTGCGCTTGCAAATGTGCCTAAGCCGAGGTCAAACAGAATGTGCGGCTATACAACTTGGTACAACTATTACACAAGCGTAACCGAGGAAATTGTTGAGCGTGACCTTGATTCCATTGCCCATCTCGGCTCTAAAATCGACATTTTCCAAGTTGATGACGGGTACGAAAGAACTGTCGGCGACTGGCTTTACCACAATGAAAAGAAATTCCCGTCGGGTATGAAAGTTGTTGCTGACAATATTCACAAAAACAATATGCTTGCAGGTTTATGGCTCGCTCCGTTTGCCGCAACTCCTAAGTCATACATATATAAACAGCACCAAGATTGGTTTGTTAAGGACAGCCGAGGTAAAATTCCTTTTGCTTCTCAAAACTGGGGCGGTTTTTATGCGCTTGATATTTATAACAAAGAAGTGAGGGAGCATCTTAAAGAAGTATTTGACACCGTGCTCAATGTTTGGGGTTACGATATGGTTAAGCTTGATTTCCTCTATGCCTGCTGTATCATTCCCATTCACAACAAGAGCCGTGGCGAAATTATGTGTGACGCAATGGATTTGATTCGTGAATGGTGCGGTGACAAGCTCATTTTAGGTTGCGGCGTTCCGCTTGCCCCTGCTTTCGGCAAGGTTGATTTTTGCAGAATCGGCGCAGATATGGCATTGAGTTTTAAAAAGAAGCCGTTTTCAAGAGAAGATGTATCAACCAAACACGCTCTTTTAAACACTGTTTTTCGCCGCCAGCTTGACGGCAGAGCTTTTCTTAACGACCCCGATGTTTTTCTTCTTCGTGACAACAATATCGGTATGCCTCTTGCTCAGCGCCAAATTATTGCTCAGGTTGCAAGTCTTTTCGGCAATTTACTGTTTGTTTCCGACGATGTTTCAACATACAACAGCGTTCAAAAAGATATTTTTGTTGATGTCACTACCCAAAATAAGGCAAAAATCACATACGCAAATATGGACAAAAACGGTGATATCTCGGTCAGATACACTCTTGACGATTTAAAGAGAACTTACTGTTTTAATGTTAACGACGGCACAACCAAAAAGCTTATTTAATATTATTTTAAAAAATTTGTCGTTTCTATTGAATACTTACAAAACCTATGGTATAATTAGGTTATGAAATTTAAAAGGAAGCGATGAATTGAAAATTTCCACAAAAGGAAGATATGCATTAAGGCTTATGCTTGACCTTGCGCAAAACCAAAAAGACGGCTTTGTTGCACTTAAAGACATTGCCAAAAGGCAAGACATTTCAAAAAAATACCTTGAACAGATTGTTCCTATACTCAACCGTGCCGGTTTGCTCAAAACCACAAGGGGTTATCAGGGCGGATATATGCTCGCAAAATCACCGTCAAGCTACACCGTCGGCGATATTTTGAGAATAACCGAGGGCAGCCTTGCTCCCGTTGCCTGCCTTGAAGATGAGGAAAACCTGTGCGACAAGTACGAAACCTGTATGACAGTCGGCGTTTGGCAAGGGCTTTATAAGGTTATTAACGAGTACCTTGATTCAATCACTTTGCAGGATATTTTAGATAAAAGCAAAAGTCAGCTTATCGATGAATACTATATTTAATTAATGGGGATATAGTTTTGCATATCCCCATTGACATATTTTTTGACTTTTTTCAAAAAAAGGCTTGACAAACAGCTCAAAATATATTATTATATCCAAGCGTTAAGCAACAACGAGGTGTAACTCAGTTTGGCTAGAGTGCCTGCTTTGGGAGCAGGATGCCGCAGGTTCGAGTCCTGTCACCTCGACCAAAAGGACTACCGTTTAGGTAGTCCTTGTTTTTTGCTCAAAAGCACTGCAAAGCCTTTATTTGAGCCAAATTTGAGCACTTTATATATTTTTCAAAACAATTCAAAATATGTTAAAATAAATAAAAAATGCAACCCAAATGCAACCCAAATGCAACCTAAATGCAACCTAAAAAAATGCCCCCAACTCAATTAAGAGCTGAGGGCATTTCTCATCTGTAAGGCAACCAACCGTCTTGAATTCTAAGCCAGTTGTTGCCGTCTATTTTCTTTTCTTCAAGCGGCACTATTTTTGTACCGGGTTTCAAAATAGCAAACAATTCCGAATAAGAATTATTTTTTACAAAAATTGAAGCTTCGGACAGTTTGACTTTTTCTGCCTTTAAGTCTGATTCTCTTCGTATGTAAGCCGGGGCGTTCAAAATGTAGCTTTTAGCTGTTTCTGTTTTCTTTTCGGGCATTTTGTTCACCTCACTTCAAATAGCTTTGCGCAACATAATAAGTTGCTCCGTTATATTTAATCTTTGACATTGTATATTTCTTGCCTTTGATTGTCTTTGTGCCGGCAGAAGCGGTCACAATTTCAACCTTTGTGCCGTTTGAAATAATAGTATACGCTGTTGTGCTGTTAAGTGAAGAATAAGCGAACAAACCACCGTTAGCCTTGACTGTTTTATAAACCTTAACTTCTTTAAGGTTCGTTTGATTTTTAGGGCGAAGAATACCGTTGACTGTTGATGAATTATAAGCCTTTTCTCTAAGTGTCATTTTATCGCCGTTGCCGGTAGCGTTTTGGTCGTAATACTTAACTTTGCCGTTTTTTGTAGGCTCGGCAATGACGAAAATGTGACCGTATGTACCAGAAGTTCTGATACCAATATCGCCCTTTTTGAGTTCGCCGTTTTTATAAATCGGTGTAATAAATTCAAAATTCTTTTTGAGCCAAGCGTTACTATTTCTGTTTATCCACCAATACTTCGCATTGCCCCAAAAGCCTTTATCAAGTCCAAGGCACTCGTGGATGTAGCAGTCAATTAGGTCAACACACTGAACGCCATACATTCCGTCATAATCGGTTTTTTTGCCAAGGAATTTCTTAACCCACGCCGAAAACTTCATACCGTTTGTACCGCCTTTCTGCTCAATATTCATAACAGCCGACAAGCCTGCTGCTATTGCAGAAGCGAGAACGCTCAAAAGTGCAGCTTTAAGCGCTGACCTTTCCTGCGTAAAATCTACCGTCGGCAAAGCGACTACAAGAAAAGCGATAAGCGCCTGAATAAATGTTTTTGCCACTTTGATAAGTGATTCTTTTGTAAGTGTATAATTTTTCATGATTTTTAACTCCTTTTTATTTA
>OIYY01000203.1_pt1 | contig 45590 bp, 36 predicted proteins | sample 1588341 | NCBI WGS metagenome assembly OIYY01 (sample SAMN03283287) | human gut metagenome | biome: human-associated habitat; material: feces | host: Homo sapiens | place: Peru | collected 2012 | reverse complement strand
GAGGATTTTGTCTCAGCAACCATCCAAGATATATAGATGGTTGCCAAGCCTCTGTGTCCCTTATATAAAAACATAATAAAGCCTTTAGATAGAGCTCGTTATCCCGAACTGAGGTATTAAATTGATCTTTCTGTTCTTGATCATAGGCAACTCTTGTTAATGATTACTGAATAACGATTTCTGAATACTGATGATGGATTCATTACAGTCCCTTGCAGCTCTGCACACAGACGGCAGAAGCGATGGCGGTAAGTACTGTGATGATAAGATTGATGATCTTCTTGATGTTTTCTTTTCTCATGGTCTGATGATTTACTAAAAATTGACTTTACTAAAACTTGATTCAACTGAAATGTTCATAACTAGGGAGATATCCTAAGAAGGAAACCCTTATAACCCAGGCACCCGTGCAGAGCTTGCTTTTGATGGTTGTTGCAGATGATTCCTGCCTCTTGATGCTCTCGGAATGTCCCTGACGCCATACGGCTCCCTTCTTTCAGATTTTACGATTCTCGGCTAAAAATTTACGTTGTCGCCGCTACCATCTGTTGAACCGCTATCCGTGGTTCCGCCGCCACCCTGCTGTGTGTTATCGGTGCTGCCACCACCACCTGCGGTCTGGCTGCCGCCACCTCCGGTAGTCTGGCTGCCGCCACCTGATGGGTTATCCTTGCCGGCATCATCTGGATTCTCCGAATTCCCCGGATTGCCCGTTGCAGGAGCTGCCAGATTGATGAGCTTGATAGAGGTGTCAAGATTCTCGGTCTTGAGCTCGCCAGTGGCTCTGGCTCTCAACTTCAATCCCAGGATGTACTTCGTCACGTTGTAGTTCTCCTTGGTAGGTGCACCGCCCTTCACCTTCAGTCCGAGGGAGAAAATGGCGATGTCGGCAAACTTCACATTCTTGCCCAAAAGAAGCAGCTCCTTGGTGCAGGCTGCTGCATCGGTCAGCATACCGAGGATGGCACCCTTGCTGTAAGGGGTGTTGTGGCTAGCCATGTGAGCGGCGAGCTCTTCGAGTCCGATGGTCTCATCGGATACTACTCGTGGAAACCATTTGCCGTAAGCTTCGGCAATCTTCTGGTTCGTGTTCTGGTATAAGACAATTCTGATCATAACGTTTAAATGGTTAAATTATTAAAGTTAATCGGCGCTGCGCATTGCCCGTGGTTCTTTCTGAATCACAATGCAAAGATACAACATTCAGAATCCGCCATTCACGGTTTCACACGTTTACTCACGGTTTCTCACTGATTTTCACGCCTTTTTCTGAAGATAAGCCCGGAAGAATGATTTTCTTCCTATGGCTCGCCCAGATAGTCGAAGATGTGGGCTACCTGTATCGGACTGAATTCCTTCGACCATTTGGTGTAGCCGCTCTTCACCAGAGCATCGTGGAGAGGCTTGCAGCGGTTGATCCATCTTCTGAGATGGGCACTTGCCACTTCGGGAGTGGCATCAGGGAAATACTCAAGAGCTAACTCTTGCTTGGAATAACATTTCTGTTCCATATTGATTGAAATTTAAAAGTGACTTGTTTAGGATGCCTAAGTGACTTACTTACGAGCTGTAAGTAACTTGCTTAGGATGCCTGAGTGACTTGCTTAGGATGCTGGAATGAGACTTACATCCGGGTGACAGGGTGACACCGGTGACAGGCTTTTCCAGAAATCTCTCTCACGTAGGCGGGCGGGAGGCCTTTCTGGAAAATTTTTCCTGCCTGCCCGCGTGAGAGAAAGTTTTAGAAAACAAGTGTCACCGCCGTCACCCGTCATCAGAACGGAAGATTGCCGCTGGCATCGATACCCAGGGAAATCTGATAGTTCCTGATCTCTTCTGCCGTACGGATGATGGCGACGAAACCACGACTGTGCTTGGTGCGTAACCTGTTGAAACCCAGGTCTCCGAATGCCTTGCCAATCTTCTGGCTGCTCAGCTTCTGAGTGATGTTGCAGCCGATGATCTGCATCGCCCGGGCTACGGACACGAACTCCCCGTTCTCTCCCTCCGAAGGCTTCCGGAAGTAGAGATCCACCAGTTCCTGTTCGAGGCGTGGTGTCTCGAATTTACTGTTGTGCCGGTTCTGCCGCTCTATCTCTTCATCCGTAAACCAGTAGCGGTAGCCGCTCTTGTAGAGGGCGTAAGCCTGGGCATAGATGCTGGGATGATTGAAGGGATGCAGGCGAGGGGAGACGATGCTCTCTACCTCGAAAGGCAGCCAGCGGCGGGTACCCGTAGGATCGTTCAGAAACTCAGGATTGTTGCCCGTGCCGCAGAAACTGTTGATGTGCTTGCGCTGCTCGGCATAGTGGGCATAGGCAGCTCGCTCGTTGATATACTGCATCGTCACCGCAGCCTTCAGCTGGTTCATCTCTGATGCCGACATCGTATCCAGCTCCTCGCAGCAGATGAGGGCGTACTGCGAGAGGGCGATGAGATCATCCTTCGTCATTCGCTTGGCATTGGTCTTCGTGTAGAAGTACTGCTTCAGCTCCGGCGGAAGGAGATGGTTGAACCAGGTGGTCTTGTTAGCACCCTGTTTTCCGATATAGACCAGGATGACATTGTTGACCGCCTCTTCGTCCAGCCAACCGGCAATCATTGCCACGAGCCACTTTTTCAGGCATTCCTCGAAGCTCAGCACAGAGCTGTCGGTATCCTTCACCTTCACGGTGGCAGCGAGTTCGGCGATGTAGTCCTTGTCGCCCTCCTTCCAGGGCGGGAGATGGGCGAAATAATCCTCGAAGGGATTGAATACGGGCGTATAATCGCTCTCAATGATATTGCGCATATCTAACTTATTTACCTTCACCGTGAGCGACATCTTGGTCCAGAGCGAGTTGACGTGGCGGTCGAGGAGAATCTGCCATTTTGGCGGTTTGTCGGAAGTGGCAGAAGCGGCGGAAGATGAAGCGCCTTCTGTGATTTCCAGGAACTCGTAGCGCTGGGTGATGAGATTATATCGGAGACGGATATGCCCATCGAGAAAAATTCTGATTTCCTCGACCGATGCGAAGCGGTTGTCACTGCCGCCATTTCCACCGCCTCCACCACCTCCTCCTGATGCCTTTCTGTTGGCACCGGGGGTGTTGTCGTAGCACGACTTAATGACCTGTTCCACATCATTATACTCAGGGAACTTCTGGAGAGCCCACTTCAGTACATCGGCATGGGCATAGCGCTTTCTGGCGAGCATATAGCCCGCCCGCATCACATAGTTGTTGTGCTTGCCTGGCTCGTAAATAATCTTGTCGGCTGCGAGTTTCGGTTGGATGATTTGCTCGTAGTAGGTGTTGATGCGGTCCTGTTTCTTCTGCTGCTGATTCTTCTTCGTTGTCTCGGTATGGAATAGAGAGATTTCTTCGGCTGAGAAAGAGATTGCATCGGAATTGTAGTATGCATCGGGATCGTAGGCGAGTCCACTGAGTCGATTGACGTTCTTGCATTGAAAGTCAGCTTTTTTGCCAATGAGCTGCTGATAGTAGTCATTGCCCTTGGCGAAGGCGGCGGGGTAGTCATCTCCGAGATAGGGATAGATGACTCGGATACCGTTGCCGCTCATCGTGATGTAGCAGAGTAGGGTGTGCGGATCGGCGCAGAGCTTCTGTTTCAGGGCGTTGAGAGCCGTGATATCGGGAGGCACTTCGGGGAAGAGCTCATCGAAATCTACGAGAGATAGGTGGGTGAGTTCCCGGATGTTGTCCTGACCCTTGCCTCCTTCGAGGTGGCAGGCTGGGGCAAAGAGGGGTGCATCTGCCTTAAAGGTTTTCTTGCCGGTTTGGCGGTAGGACTGGGTGAGGAACTTGAGTCTCTCATCGGTTTTCATAAATGAAACCAGGCTTTCGAGATCTCCCTGTATGGGAGTCTTGCTGGTCATGTTTGCGAATTGTGATACTAGTTGCTTCATTTTTATCATTTACTATTGTTGGTAAAGCGGATTGTTCCGTTTACATGATTGAGTGAAAGAAGTTGGGGATAGTCAGTATCTCGCTGGTTTCTTGTTGCAAAGTTACAAAAAAGGACTGAAAGGTCGATTCCCATAGTGGGAATCTTCAAGTATAGTTTTTAAATTTTTTAAATTATTTTAAGTATGTTTCGTAGTAAAATTATCATTGATATGCATTTATTTGGCAAAACATTGTGCCAGATCATGCAGGAAAATGAGATTGACTTCAAAGAGTTCGCAGCCAGCATGAAGATGGGGCCAAAGTATCTTTCGGGAGTCAGAGAAGGTGATGTAGTCTATAACCACGCTATGTACGTGAGAATCGTGGATGGGCTGAAAGGCTATTTTTCAGAAGATGTTTATTCGGATATTAGAGAGAAACTTATCCGTGCATCGTTTGGGGATGAGGTATAGGGTCCCACAATAAATATGTGGGAGTTTAAAACAAAAGGCTGGTAGGAATTTTTCCTGCCAGCCTTTTCTCGTATTTTTTTCTTGTGTGTCTTTAAACTTTATTTTCTGTAGAACTTGCCTTTCTGGCGAGTGATGATGTCTTTTTCCTCAAGCTATACTTTCCGTGCTTATCGAATACAATCCAATAAAGCACAGGAAGGATGGTGGCGATGAGCACCATCGAGATAAGGGTTCCGAAGAAGATGACGGCTCCCATCGGAGACCACAATGTGTTGTTCTCTATCATCATCGGCAATACGCCTACCGAGGCTGCTGCTGAGGTGAGAAAGATAGGACGCATACGGCGCTCACCAGCCTGGAAGGCGGCATCTCTTACCGCAAGACCCTTATCGCGGCGAAGCTCCTCGGCATAGTCGAGCATGATGATACCGTTTCTTACCAAAATACCCATCAGACTCACGACACCCAGAATGCAGGTGATGCTGACATCGAAGCCGGTAATCAGAAGTCCTATCGCAGCACCGAAGATGCAGAGCGACATGGAGGAGAGATTCACCAGAGCCAGGCTGATGCGCTTGAAATGGAAGAGCAGAATGAAGAAGATGATCAATACCGCTATCAGCACACCCGATATCACCTGTGGCATGGTTTCGCCATCCTTTTCTGCCATACCGCCAATCTCCCAATCCAGATCGGTACCGAGCGGGAGTTTCGATATTCTCTCTTTCAGCTTGTTGGACAACTGGTTGGCATTATAACCTCTCAACGGTTCACCGACGATGGAAATGGTGCGTATGCCATTGCGTCGGATGATGCAGCCATCGTGCCAGTCGGGAGAAATCTTAGCCAGCTGACGGAGCGGCACACTCGATGTTCCGCCCATCACAGGGATATATTCGTTGGCAAGGTCGCTGTCGTTCTCCGACTTCAGTACCATCTTCACCGGATAATCGCCTTCCCAGAGGGTGGACATCGGAATGCCATCACCAAAATGAATGGCAAGATCGGCAGAGAGCAGCGTCTTGTTCACACCCAGACGGTTGGCCTCGGTAGCATCCGGCGTAACCCGGATGCCCGGCAACGGCTCCTCGAAATTGGTACGGATCAGATTGATACCTTCTATCTGATGCATGCAGGCAGCTATCTTCCTGGCGGCTGCCTTCAGATCGCTGATGCTGTCGCCGCTCACTCTTACTTCGATAGGGTAGTTGGCATTGTTGTAATCCATCTGCTTGAAGCGGATATAGCAATCCGGGAAGTAGTTGGAGTAGCGGTCGGCATATCGGTCGAGTACCTCTTCGGTGGCACCGTTATCTACTGTATTCACGATGAACTGGGCAAAGTTGGAACCGCCAATCTGCGGAGCGTAGGTGGTATGGAAACGGGGCGAACCCTGTCCGATAAACGTGGTTACCGCCGTTACCTGCGAGTCGCGCTGCAGGATGTGAGCCATCGAATCTGCTACCTGTGCTGTCCTATCGGCTGTGGTTCCGTTAGGAAGATAAAACTCCACGGCAAACTGGTTTCTCTCGGCGATAGGCATCATTCGTTGCGGAAGATTCACGAAGATGACGGCACCGATGCTTACCAGTACCACGCCCACGATGAGGGTGATGCGAGGACTGGCGAAACAGTGCTTCAACAGCCAGGTGTAACCCATCTGCAGATAATCGAGCGGCTTCTTCCGGGCGTTGGGGGTAGGCTGACTGCTGATGCCCTTATGAATCACCCTATATTGTAAATAAGGTGTAAGCAGCAGCGAAACCGTGAGCGAGATGCTCAGGATGATGAACATCGCCCAAGGGAACGACTTGACGAAATCGCCCATGTCACCATGCATGGTGAAGAGGAACGGGAAGAAGGTGAGCGAGATGCTGAGCGTGGCGGAGAGTACTGACATGAAGAACTCACGTGGGGCAGCGATGGCTGCGTGCCAACGCGACATGCCGTGGCCCAACTTCTCCATATAGTTGTCGATAATGACAACGGAATCATCCACCACCATACCCAGGGTTACGATGAGGGCAGCCAGGGTGACGGTGTTCAATTCCATACCGAAAAGATAGAAGATGCCCAGCGAAGAGAAGATGGTGATCGGGATGCTGAGGGCGGATACCTCTGCCACGCGGCGTGGCATAAGCAGGATGACCACGATGATGACGGAGATGACCGAGATGAGCAGTTCGCGAAGGAAGTTGAGCACTGATTCGCTCACCACCTTGCTCTGGTCGGTGATGGTATTGATATGCACATCATCGGGCAGGGTCTGCTCAAACTCATCCATCGCCTGGTGAACATCTTTTCCCATCTTCACGATATCATTGCCCGGTCGCATCTCGATGGAGAGGAGCACGCATTTGTTGCCGTTGCTCTTGATGTATTTGCTCAATTTGGGATATTCTCTCCTGATCTGGGCAATATCCTTCAGCCGCACGATGTTGCCCTTGGGGTCGGAATAGACAATCTGCTCTGCCACATCGCGCTCGTTGTTGTAGGAGTCGGTGATGTGGATGGGCAGGTTGAGGTTGCCCAGCTCCAGGTTTCCACTCATGGTGGTGAAGCCCTGTAGGGCGAGCTGGTTGAGCACCTTGTAGGACCCGATTCCGTATTTAGCCAGCTTATTCTGATCCAGATAGATACTGATCTGTTCGTTCTCCAGTCCGTAGGTGCGGAGGTTGGAGATGGCATCAATGCGGCGCAGGCGGTCCTTCAGCCGGTCGATGTAGGTGTTCAGTTCCCGATAGGTTTTCTGCTTGCTTTCCATCGTGATGAGCAGGGCAGAGGTATCGGCGATGTCATCCACAGCCTGCAGGGCGAGAACGCCTGATGGTAGTGATGCCTTGAAGGCCTGCAGTCCGTGCTTGAACTTGCTCCAGAAGGCATCCCTGTCTTCTACATCATCGTTGAGTTCCAGGAATACGATCAGCATGCCGTCCTTGCTCTGGGTGTAGGTCTTCTTCTTGTTTACCTCCTTGTATCCGAAGATGAAATTCTCCAGCGGTTTTGCCACCCGTTCTTCCACCTCATCGGATGTGGCACCGGGATATACGGCAACACAGGCGCCCTGGCGGATGGTGAATTGCGGCATTTCCTGCTTAGGCATGATGCAGATGCCCAGAATGCCCACGAAAACGAGCATACCCATGAGGAGCATCACGATATTATGGTTGCACATCGCCGATTCGATGAACGAACGCTTGATGATGCGGTTGGGTTTTCTCGTAATGCGAGCCTTGATATGGTCGTGAAGAGCGGTGTCCTTCTGCGGAATCCTTGGCTTGTTTGTCTCTTGATTTGTGTCTTGATTCATATCTTTTCCCTCCACATTTTATCGGTTGTTACTCTTTCCGGAATCAACCATCATACCTTCTGATACCTTCTGCTGACCATTGATGATGACCTGATCGCCAGTATGAAGTCCCGAGAGAATGATGATGCCATCTCCCTCGAAATCGCCTATGGTTACAGGTTGCTGGTGCGCCTTGCCGTTTACTACGGTCCAAACGAATCGGGAGTTATCTACATCCAGTTCAACGCTTTGCGGCGGAACGATGATATGAGCCGGTGCTGCTGCGCTGCCCTGAATCTGGGCATTGCAGACCATACCCGGGAGCAGACGACCCTGCGGATTGGTGATACCCACCTTGATATCGTAGGTATGCGAGATAGGGTTGGCATCGATGCCTTTTTCTGAAATGGTTCCATAGAAGACGGCTCCGGATAAAGCGGTAACCGTCAGCTTCACCTTGTCGCCTACGTGGAGAAGCGAGATTTCTGCTTCGGGTACGGAAACCTTGGCGTTGACCTGAGCCACATTGGCGAGTTTCAGCACGGGCTGACCAGGAAGCACATAGGTTCCCATATCCACATTCTTGGCAGCGATGACGCCAGAAAACGGAGCTGTGAGTGTGGAGTGGGAGAGTTGCTGACGGGCGATGCTTTCGGCTGCCTTCGCCTGTTCCAGTTTACTTTCTATCTCCACCCATTTCATATCCGAGATGGTTCCCGACTGATGGAGGGGCAGGAATCTCCTGTAGGCATCTTCTGCCTGTTTCAAGGTGGTGAGGGTAGCCCGGTGAGCCTCCTTCACGGTAGTAGGGTTGATGGTGGCGAGCAACTGACCTTTGCTGACTCTGTCACCCTCATCTACACGGATGGAAGTAATATTTCCGGCGATTTCGAAACTGAGTGTTGACCCCATCTTTTCCTCGATGGTACCCACATAGTCTTTCGTTCCCCCCAGGTTTGTATTTCCTACAGAGATTGTTTCCACCTTGATATTCTTCTTTTCCATCTTCCTGGCTTTTTCCGTACATCCTGTCAACAGCAGGCTGAATCCCGTAATCATCAGACTGCATCCCATGAATATCAGACAGCTGCTACTGCATTTCATGAGCCATCCTGTCATACCATCTTTCTTTTTCATATCTTCTTCTTTTTGTTATTTTTTTGCAAAGGTATGAAATAATGGCGAATGTAAGGGGAACAAAGTATTAAATATGTTTAAGAACTAACGTTTTTTAGAAAAAAGATGTACCTTTGCATATTGGAATAAACTATATAATTAAAATTCAATATGAAGAAAATCTTATCTATTGCTTTTGCAGCCTTATTGGCAACATCTTCTTTTGCCCAGAAAAGTGAAACGCTGCTGGAGCGCAACCAATTAGCAAAAACTCCTCCTATGGGATGGATGACATGGAACCTCTTTAAAGGTGACATCAGTGAACAACTGATCAAGGAAACTGCCGATGCTATGGTAGAACACGGTTTCCGCGATGCCGGTTACGAATACATCTTTATAGATGACTTGTGGCAGGGAGGTCGTGACCGCCATAATAACATCATTCCAGACCCTAAGAAATTCCCGAATGGTATCAAGGCACTTGCCGACTATGTTCACTCCAAGGGATTGAAATTGGGTATCTATTCTGATGCCGCCCAGCTTACCTGCGGTGGATGGACAGCCAGTTATGGTTTCGAGGAGCAGGATGCCCGCACCTTTGCTTCATGGGGTATCGACTATCTGAAATATGATTACTGCAATGCTCCAGAGGACAGTGCCACAGCCCGTAAACGCTATCATACGATGGCTCAGGCTTTGACCAAATCGGGTAGAAACATCGTTCTCGGTATCTGTGAATGGGGACAGCGCAACTGCGAAGAATGGTGTGAGCAGGTTGGCGGTTCGCTCTGGAGAACCAGCTATGATGTAAGAGATATGTGGAAAGATATCGTGAAACAAGGCGGTATGGGTATTCTCGATATCGTGAATATCACGGCACCGCTTGCCAAGGATGTTCGCCACGGACAGTGGCCTGATATGGATATGCTGGTTGTGGGATTGAATGGCAAGGGCGGACCATCCAGTGACCTGGGTGGAGTTGGCTGCAGCTATACTGAGTATCAGACCCAGATGAGTATGTGGTGCATGATGTCATCAGTACTGGCATTGAGCAACGATCTCAGAAAGCTTTCTGCTGAGGATAAGCGCATTCTCCTGAACAAGGAAATCATCGCCATTGATCAGGATCCGTTGGGCAAGGCTGCTGAGCGCAAGGTAAATCAGGCTGATCATCAGATTTATGTTCGTCCTTTGGCAAATGGTTCTCATGCCGTTGCCATTCTTAACTGTGGTGATAAAGATAAGTCTATTCAGGCAGATTTCAAGCAGTTGGGCTTAAACGGCAAGTATCTGGTAAGAGATGTATGGCAGCATCGCGACATTGCCAAGAAGGCAAACAGATGGAAAGGCACAGTGAAAGCTCACGAAACCAAGGTGTTTGTATTGAAATAAGCTATAGGTTGGGCTCTCTTTCTAAGTAAGAAGAGAGCCCCTACTATTTTACTTTTAAGGGACGTTATGATAAATAGCGCTTATGGTAACATCAAACTTATTGATAAGTAGAACGGATAAACTGGTGGCATGGTGAATTACCATGCCTCCAGTTTATCTGCTATCTCAGGCATCTTTTCCTTATTGAATACAGGATTCTTGCCTTCCTTCTTCTGCTGGCGGTAATCCTGCAACAGGAAGACTGCCTGTCGGGAAAGTAAAACAATGGCAGCAAGATTACAAAGGGTAAGAAGTGCCATGGTGATGTCTGCAAAGCTCCAGGCAAAATCCAGTGACACGATGGCTCCAATCATCACCATCGCTGCCACGGCAAGGCGATAGATAAATACGCCCAGTCTGGAATCCTTGATATATCTCACGTTGGTCTCACCATAATAATAATTGCCGATGATGCTGCTAAAGGCAAAGAGCCATATCATGACTGCTACAAAAGGATTTCCGATGCTTCCGATTTCGTGGGTCAAGGCATCTTGTGTCAGTTGGATACCATTGGATGCAGTGACATCTACTCCGCTCATAAGGATGATGAATGCTGTGCAGGAACATACTACCAAGGTATCCGTGAAGACACCCAGCGCCTGAATCAATCCCTGTTTTACCGGATGGCTCACCGTAGCCACCGCAGCAGCATTAGGAGCACTACCCTCGCCGGCCTCATTGCTGAACAGGCCTCGCTTGATGCCCTGAATCACTGTGACGCCCAGTACTCCACCTGCAGCCTGATTGAATCCGAAGGCATTTTCAATAATGATTAATAAAACCTTAGGCAAACTGGTGATATTCCAAATCACCACGCCAACGGCTATCAGGAGATAGACTACTGCCATGACAGGAACTACCGTAGAAGAGAACTTTGCTACTCTCTGAATACCACCAAAGATGATGAGCAATGTAAGCGCCGTGAGTATGATGCCCATAGTGGCAGGCTCGATACCAAAAGCCTTCTGCCATGCCAGACAGATGGTGTTGCTCTGAACGGAATTGTAGGCAAAACCAAAGGTGATGATCATGAGAACGGCGAAGAGGATACCCATCCAGCCCTTTCCCAATCCATATTTCATATAATAGGCAGGTCCACCATAGAAGGAAGTCTTACCTTTACGCTTATAGAGTTGGGCAAGCGTTGATTCGATGAAGGCTGAAGCAGAACCCAGCAAAGCGAGCATCCACATCCAGAAGACAGCTCCCGGACCGCCGATGCTGATGGCTGTAGCAACTCCTGCAAGATTACCTGTACCGATTCTACTGGCCAATGCCACCACGAAAGCCTGGAAGGAAGAGATGTGCTTCATCTCACCATCCACCTTTACATCCATAGACAGTTCTTCCTTGCCAATTTCCTCTGGTTGAACCTTATCGGGATGCAGCAGGAGCCTGACCATCTCGCGGATGAGACGAAACTGCACGAAACGGGTACGCCAAGTGAAAAACACGGCACAGCATATCAAGATGGTGATGATGATATACGACCAAAGAAAATCGCTAACCTGAACTAAAATATTCTGTATTGAATCTATCATTTTATTTATTTAAATCACTCTAAGTTATCTATTTGAATCACTCTAAATTTTCATTCCGACTGCAAAATTACTATTTTTTTTCGAAAAAAAGCAACGTTTAGGGAATTTCCTCTAGGTGTTTAGGGAAAATCCTTACTATACCTCCATAAATCGCCTTATCTTTGCAGCAGAAATCAGAATGATGACTGAATTGACGATGATTCTGGAATCTGATGGTTTCCTGGAAAATGGAAGTTTAACATATAATAAGATAAGATTATGAAGAAGTTTATCATAGCACTAGTAGCAATGTTCATGATGACAATCACTTCTGCATCAGCAATGAGTTATGAACAGGCTCGCCAGCAGGCTCTGTTTCTGACAGACAAAATGGCTTACGAGCTGAATCTGACAGATGATCAGTATGAGGCAGCCTATGAGGTCAACCTCGACTATCTGATGGGCGTGGATACTTACGACGATCTTTACGGCATCTATTGGCGCCAGCGTAATCTCGACTTGAGCTACATCCTTCTGGATTGGCAGTATCGCTCATTCTGTGCCGCAAGCTATTTCTACCGTCCTCTTTACTGGGATGGTGGTTACTTCCACTTCGGCATCTATGCACGCTACCCACGCAGAGATTACTTCTTCTTCGGAAGACCTCATTTCTATGCAGTATATCGTGGTGGACACAGCTGGAGAATGAATGGTGGCAGAAGCTGGTATCACGGACGTGAATTCGGCGGCCCTCGCCCTATCGGTGTTCGAGGTCAGGAACCAAGATTCGGTATGCGCGATGGATTCAATCGTGGCGATTATGGTCGTGGCAAGACTTTCGGAAATCTCAATCGTCAGAGCAGTACAAGAACTACGGTTACACGTGATCATTCTTTTGGCAACAGTCGCCAAAATAATGCTACCTTTGGAAATGGTGTCCGTGGCGGTGGTTCTTTCGGAGGTTATAACCGAAGCGGATTCGGTAGTGGCTCTACCAACAACAGCCGTTCGTTTAATAATGGTTTCACTCCACGTTCCAGCACTCCAGGCAATGGTTCTTTCGGAGGTTACCGTGGCGGCAATTCGTTTAATAACAGCCGTTCATTCAATAGTGGAAGCCGTTCCTTTGGTGGTGGCAGCAATGGTGCCCGCAGTTCCTTTGGAGGAGGCTCTTCCCGTAGCAAGAGCAATAATGGCGGCGGTTCATTCGGTGGCAGAAGATAGTTAGACCAATTTATCAAACCAAATATATACCAAAAGAAGGGACATTCCAAGTGATTGGGATGCCCCTTTGCTTTTTTCTGTATGACGAATTGATGTGCTATCAAAGATCATCAAAAAAGATAATCTACAGAACTATATAATTGAATGACAAGGATATAGATGATAAAAAGAGGAGCTGACAGGCGAATTCCATCCGCCATTGCCTCTCCCATTGCCTCGATGCCGTTCAGTCTTTGGCTGATTACGCCGAAAGACAGTGCCATGACAATGATCATAAAACAGATATAGGGCAAGATGCTTCTGGAAAAGCTGCTGGAGGCATATCCTCCCATTACATTGAGCAGGATGGCATGAGGAATGAGCGTGAGCAATAGCATTACACCGATAAACAGGGCGAATTCCAGGCAAACCAAACGCAAGGCATTGCGCTGTCGGTAAACCCTATGATCGTAGTTTAACAAGCCGCTAGCCCGTAGCGTTCCCCAGGCAATGCTGATCAGCAATAGCCACACCAGCCAAGGTGACTGCAGGTTGGCGGTGAAAGTGCCGAAGAACCATCGGATACCTTCCGGGCTGAGCAATGACCGGGGAAAGACATCGGGCATAGCGGCAGTGATGAGCCACGAAGCCAGCACCAGTACGATCTGTGCCAGCATCAGCAGGAACATGGTATAACCCCATATCCTGCTGAATGTATGACTATTCTTCATCAGCATGCAAATTATCAATATCGATGATGCGTAACTCGCAGGCACGTACCACGAGTCGGGTCGCATTCACGCTCATTCCGTTATTACCATCAGGGAAGAGCTTCTGTACGAGTTCATTCTGTCGTTTTTCCAGGCTCTTGACTCCGAATGGCATACCTCGCAGGTTCGTGATCTGCTCCTTGGTGTAACCCAGGGCGAGATGGCGGAGGAATCGCTCGTCGTACTCATCAATCTCGTAATTGATCATTGCCTCCTGATGCATCAGCTGGCTTCCTACGCTCTGCTTGAATCTATCAACGATCTTCTGGAGAATCGGCTGGTTGAAAACCAGTTTCTTTCCACTCATGCAGGAAGCCACGTCACCACGGGTCAGCAATTCTCCGCTCTTGAGGATGATGCCTTCACATCCTGCATCGAGCACATCTACCCATAATTTCTCGTTGAGAATCTCACCGGTAAAGATCAGGACCTTCACATCAGGATACTGTTCCTTTGTACTACGGCAAATTTCTACTCCAACAGTGGTGGAGCCACCCAAGCCAAGATCAAGCAGTACAAGGTCTGGCTTTTGCTGTTTGATGAGTTTCCAATAAGAGATTTCACTATCCGCAGTGCCGATGATTTCAGCTTCGGGTATGTCGTTCTTGAAGATTCCTTCTGTGCCTTTCAATTCCAGAGGCACATCTTCTACTATAATAACCTTAAATTTATTCATGTCTTTGTCTTTATTATTTTTTCAGGTAAAACGATTTCTATCATGAGTTTGCCATCAGATGATGGCTTGGCAAGAATGCCGCAGCCACGCAGGTTGGTTGCCTCCCCTATTTCTCTCACAATCTGGCGGGCCACAAGATATTTCATATCACTGGTGAGCGGTGTGAAAAGACGTGGATGACGGGTTGCGTCAAATGGGATGTCGTGAAGGATATACTGGCAGGTTACATAGGCGGATGATGAGGTTGCTTCCTGATAAGTGAAGTTCTTTACTCCGCCAGTGATAAGCTTCCTGAGATATGCCAGCAAGTCTGCGTCACATTTCACGGTTCCTTCCACCTGCTCCATTGCCTGTGCGCTGAGCATCGTGTATATAGCCTTGTAGTAATCCACCAACTCCTGCAGGGAAGTAACATCCTCCGGTGTACTGTCGATAAGCTGTCTGATTCGCGATGGGTAATACATCGTTTCGTGCTTGAGCGTAGAGAGACAGTTGTCGAGTACGGAATTGGCAATGTGCAACTTTCCGTTTTCATACTCGGCACGATGCAGTTCATCTTCTGCCATTTCTATATTCGTAGCCTCATTCTGCTGCATCTCAATGCTTTGCTTCAGTGCCTGCAAGATGCGTTCCACTACCTCGTTGAGCTGAGGAAAAAGCTGAGCTTTACGGACATTATTGCTTCCTTGCGGGGTCCAGATCAGGGAAATCTTCTTCAACTTGTCCGTGTTGGAATCACCACTGAGCAACACCGTATTGATGCCGTTGATCTTTTCCACGGCATAGCGATAACGGAGGATGTGGCGATAGTATAGCAGATAATATGCCAGTGGCAATTGTAACAGCAGGATAATCAGCAAGACGATGGCTACAGCCTTCGAGTTTTCTGAAGTCTGCATGGTTCTTACGTAGTTATCGAGCGAATTATCCGCACTCCGTTCACGGAAGAGCTGGGTATATACCTTGTTGTTGCTATCGTATAGTTCCCATTTGTGGAGCGCCAGCGCTGCTACGGCACTCTCATTGCGGATATCGAGTATAACCTCGTAGTCGATTGGCAAACTGTCGTGCAGCCAATGGATTTCGGCAGCGGTTCCTTTCTTGGGATGTGCCACCATCAGATATTTCCCATCAGGATTTAATGTCAGATAGTATCGGTTGAGATAACTGCGAGACGAATCTGCCATAGTCAGGGTCCGTTCGTAGGTGCCATTGATATTGCTGAAATAGGCACTGTCGGCATAGAAAGCAGCTAATTGCAGCAATCGGGACGTCTGCTTATTGCCTGCGTTCCTGTTAGTTCTGTGCTTATCAGTTCTGTGCAAGGAGAAAAAATTCCGGGCTCTTCCCTGTACGGCAGATGGGATATTACACCCTATCAGCATGAAGGCAAGCATCAGTATCATTTGCATTTTCCGAATACCGCAAGGCAGTCGGAATGTGAACCTACTACCCTTTCCCGGCTCACTCTCAGCTTGTATGTTACAAGGAGAGAAGAGCGAGCTGATTTTCCTGTATTTATCGATGATGCCCTTACAGTTGAGCAAACCGAATCCATGTCCGCCGGTATAGGTGCGGTCGAAGATATGTTCCAGTGTTTCTTCATCCATACCTTTTCCCGTATCTTCAACAGATATTTCCACAAATGCCTGATGGCTCTTGGCACTTACCACGACCTCACCTCCTGCAGGTGTAAATTTCCTGGCGTTGTCGGCAATGGTATTAATCATGAATAGTGTCAGCGTACGGTCTGCCTTTACTGTGGCATCCGTAGGTTGTACGGTCAGTTTGACCCCACGCATCTGAAAACTCATTTTTCCTTTGGCTACAATATCGAAAAGTGGCTGGAGCGGGAAACTCTCAATGCGGAGATTGATAGCTCCCTGGCGCATCTGTATCCAATCGGTGAGAATGGAATTATATTGGTTGATTTTATCGGTCAACTCAGATATATAGGTATATCGCTCCTGTTTCACTTCTTCAGAATCATCGCCCTTCATCAGTCTATCTACCTCATGAATCATGCGGTCGATAAACGGGGTGATGCTATTGACCAGAGAAAGCTTGGCACGCTGTTCCAGGTTGCGACGCCTATTGTCTGATATATGAAGCTGAACCATATTCTTAGCTTCTTCTAATTCTTCATGCTTTTCTGATAACGCATTGATATGCTGTGCATTCTCTTCTTCCCATTCATGTAAAGGTATCAGCAGTGATTCTACAGAACTTTCCTTGGTATTACGGCGCTTCATTCTGTCGAATACATAGAGCAAGACCACAACCAGGACTATCATAAAGATTACCGCAGCAATCATCGTGTTCAGCTGGACGGCATTGTTGTCCAACTGAGTGGCACGCGCTTCCAACTGCCTGTCCTGTCGGCTCTGCTCCTGCAAATCGAGGTAAATATTGCGGTTGTAATCGCTTTCCGGCTTATCATCGATGGCAGAATAAACCAGGCTGAGTCTTTCTCGGATAGATGCCACCAGGTCGGGCGCCTGCTGGATGGCTCTGTTCTGGTTGAGTGCCCTGTTCAGACAATCGCCTGCCGATTTATAATCCTTGATCTGCCAGTAGCATTCTGCCAGTGTGCGGTATGCTCCTGCCGTCTGGTAAACGTCTCCATATTCAGAAAAGATGTTGAGTGCGCGTTGTGCAAAGTTTCCTGCCAGAAGTTCCAAAGGCATCTGCTCTACATTGAGATACTGGAAAGCTGGCAGATTGTTTTTTACCAGGAAATCGCGCTGTTCCGGATCCTGAATATGTTCGCTGATAGATTGCAGTGCGTTTGCCTGCCAGTATGGATAAGGATTGCTGCCACTTGCCAAAAAGTAGAGGCGAATGAGCATATCAAATTCCGCCTGACAGATTTCCTGTGGGGTGCCATGAGTAATGGCGCCACCAGCTCCCATATTATAAAGATAGTTGAGATACTGTGCCGTATCCTGTTCCACTTCATCCGAGTCAAGATCTGCCAGCGCATTGAGCATCGGCTTGTCTAGCTGTACATAATAAAAATAGGTGGCAGCAACGATATCAAACTCACTCTTCGCATAAATGGCGCGCTGACGCTCCCGAAGAGGAAGGTTATCTATTTCCTCACCGATTCTTCGCAGTTTACGGATGGCTTTTTCCCTGAAGCTATAAAAATCCTTGTTGCGGGCCTCACGCTGACAGAGTCGCATATTCTGAACGTCGGCAATAAGGAGTTCTATCTGGTTGTCACTGCGTTCGTTAACCTTGTCCAGCCATCGCTTGGCAGTATGGTAATCCATTTTGGCAATAGCCACAAAAGCCAGGTTGTTGCAAGCCTCTGCGTATCCGGCAGGATAGTCCTCGGAAAGAGCTAAAGCCTTCTCTGCCAATACTTTAGTGGAATCAAGGTTGCGATAGTGAAGCGCATAAGAAAGATAATTCAGCTCATCTACTTCGCCCTTATGCGATGGCGAACAAGCTGAAAAAACAAACATCGCCACCATCATACAGATGATGGCGATGCCATAAATATGATGAATTTTTTTATGCATCCTGATTATGCACGTGCCTTAGCAATGTAGCCCAAAGCTTCCTGGCACTTGGCTGTGATGGCAGCCCAATCTGCTGCAGCAACAGTCTCCTTAGGGAAGAGCTTAGAACCCATACCTACACAGAGAACACCTGCCTTGATCCAAGGAGTAAGATTCTCCTCTGTTGGCTCTACTGCACCTGTTACCATGATGTTGCTCCAACGCAATGGTGCCATAACATTCTTAACGAATGAAGGACCACCTACATTACCTGCAGGGAATACCTTGGTTACATCGCAACCTGCAGCCTGAGCATTGTTGATCTCCGTTACAGAACCACAACCTGGTGAATAAGGCACCAAGCGTCGGTTACATACAGAAGCAATGTCAGGGTTAAAGTTAGGTCCTACGATGAAGTTTGCCCCCAACTGGAGATACAAGGAAGCAGTACCAGCGTCAACCACTGTACCAGCACCCAAGATCATCTCAGGGCACTCCTTATCAGTCCACTTTACCAACTCTCCGAAAATCTCGTGAGCGAAATCGCCACGGTTGGTAAATTCAAATACGCGAACGCCCCCCTTGTAGCATGCCTTGATTACGTTCTTGCAGATTTCGATATCTTTATTGAAGAATACAGGAACCATACCAGTCTCTTTCATAGCTGCCATGACCTGCATTTTGCTAAACTTTGCCATTTTCTTGCTTTAATGTTAAGTGTTATCGCTGTACACGACCATTAGCGTTACCGCTAGCAAGGCTCTCAACCTCGTCAACAGAAACCAAGTTGAAGTCGCCAGGGATAGTGTGCTTCAAGGCAGAAGCAGCAACAGCGAACTCAAGTGCCTCGCCCTGAGTCTCCTTAGTCAAGAGACCGTGGATCAAACCGCCAGAGAAAGAGTCACCACCACCCACGCGGTCGATGATAGGATTGATGTCGTAGTGCTTGCTCTGATAGAACTCCTTACCATCATAGATAAGAGCCTTCCAGCCATTATGGGTAGCAGAGAGAGACTCACGGAGAGTAGAAACGACATACTTGAATCCGAACTCCTCCATCATACCCTTGAAGATGCCATAGTAACCCTCAGCATCAGTCTTACCGCCTTCTACGTCAGCATCTGGCTTGAAGCCCAAGCAAAGCTGAGCATCTTCCTCGTTACCGATGCAAACATCTACATACTGCATCAATGGGCGCATCACAGAGATAGCCTTCTCTGATGTCCAGAGCTTCTTGCGGAAGTTGAGGTCAACAGATACTGTTACGCCATGACGCTTAGCAGCCTCACAAGCCAACTTGGTCAATTCGGCAGCCTTGTCGCTGATAGCAGGAGTAATACCGCTCCAGTGGAACCACTGAGCGCCCTCCATAATCTTGTCAAAGTCGAAATCAGAAGGATCAGCCTCTGCGATAGCGCTGTGAGCACGGTCGTAGATAACCTTAGATGGGCGCATAGAAGCACCAGTCTCTGCATAGTAGAGACCTACTCTATCACCACCGCGAGCGACAAACTCTGTGTTGACGCCATAACGACGAAGACCATTTACTGCAATCTGGCCAATCTCGTGCTTTGGCAGCTTTGATACGAAATATGCATCGTGCCCATAGTTCGCAAGGCTAACAGCAACGTTAGCCTCACCACCACCAGGGATGATGCGAAGTGACTCACTCTGGATGAAACGATCGTTGCCTTCTGGTGACAAACGAAGCATAATCTCGCCTAATGTTACAATCTTTCCCATTGTTTGATAGTTTTAATTTCTTTGTTTTTATTGTTTGTTTACTAATAGACAATTTTTGTTGTAGTTGTCCGAAACCGCTGGCAAAAATAGCTATAATTTCTCGAATACCAAAATTTAATCGCAGTTTTTTTCATTTATCGCCCTATTTTTACGTATTTTTCTCACTTTTTCCTTTTATTTCTCCTTTTTTTCCGATTTTTGTGCAAAAAAAGAGCTGTGCATTCGCACAATTCAAAAAAATGTTGTATATTTGCGCCCGAATGCTGATGGTGTGACCGCACACAAACCAGCAGTTCAACAAAACATAGTAAAAAGCACAGTTTGTGCGCACAGTTATGAAGGAGCAAAACCTTCTTGCAGGAGGAAAATGCATCCTATATATAATGTACGTGCGATGTGCTCAAACCATAAACTTAAAAACAATGGCCGAAAGAATCAGAATCAAGGATATCGCCGAAAGAGCAGGTGTATCTGTAGGAACAGTGGACCGTGTGCTCCACGACCGCCCGAACGTGTCGAAACCGGCTCGTGAGAAGGTGGAACAAGCGCTCAAGGAAATGAATTATCAACCTAATATGTATGCCAGTGCATTGGCATACAACAAGGCTTATACTTTTTATCTTCTGATACCGAAGCATGAGTCGGAAGCCTATTGGGAAGAGATAGAAGAAGGAGCCAGAAAGTGCGAAGACCAGCGCAGGGATTTCCATGTCAATGTTGAGATTCGATTCTACGAGCGTTCCTGTGAGGATTCTTTCAAGGCTGTTTCACAAGAGATTCTTGGTGCCAATCCGGAAGGAGTTATCGTGGTACCATCATCTCTAGAAGTGACACGTGGTTTTACAAACCTGTTACATCAAAAGCATATTCCGTTTATCCTGCTCGACTCGTATATGCCAGACTTGCGTCCTCTCTCCTTCTATGGTCAGGATTCATTCTGCTCTGGCTATTTCGCTGCCAAGATGCTGATGATGCTTGCGGGTAATGAGAAAGAAGTGATGCTGATGAGACAGACCAAGGACGGTCATGTGGTCAGCAAACAGCAGGATAACCGTGAAGTGGGATTTCGTCATTATATGCACGACCATTATCCACAGGTTGTCATCCATGTGCTCGATCTTCCACTCAATGGAACCCGCAACGAGTATCTGAAAATGCTGGCTCAGTACTTTGATGAGCATCCTGCTACTCATCATTGTATAACAATGACCTCTAAGGCGCATCTAGTGGGAGATTACCTGCTCAAGTCCAATCGCCGTGATGTACAGATCATGGGTTATGATATGGTGGGCAAGAATGCGAAATGTCTGCGCGAAGGCAGCATCTCGTTCCTCATCGCACAGCATGCCTATATGCAGGGTTACTATTGTGTGGATACTCTCTTCCGTGCCATCGTTCTCAAGAAGAAGGTGAATCCGGTGAACTACATGCCTATTGAGCTGCTGATGAAGGAGAATATCGATTTCTACCGCAGAACGCAGATCTAAGGCGGAAATGAAGAGACAAGAATAGAATTAAATAAACAAAACTACAGAATGAAACTATCAAGCTTTATCAAGATTAACCCTGCCGACTCGGTAGTGGTTTGTTTGCGTCCTATGCAGAAGGGCGAGGTTATCGAAACGGCTATCGTGAGATTTCCATTTTCAAGAATGGAGTAACATTGTAATAACTTAAAAAGAAACATGAGTAATAAGAAAGGATTGTTGGCGTTGTCGCCATTGTTTTTGTTGATTGTCCTCATCGTGGCATTCACCGTCTATTCGGTAGATGCCAGTCATAAGGATACCAATTTGTCGCTTACCGTGGCATTTATGATCTCCAGTATCTATGCCATTGCGATTTCTGGTGGTATGCCCATCAAGAGTCGTGTAGATACCTATAGCAAGGGGGCCGGTGCCAACAATCTGATGCTCATGCTGTGGATATATGTATTGGCAGGTTCCTTCGCAGCTTCGGCTAAGGCGATGGGAGCTGTCGATGCAACTGTCAATCTTGCACTCAGCATTCTTCCGGCGAGCATGATTCTGCCGGGACTGTTTCTGGCAGCCTGCTTTATCTCCGTATCCATCGGAACAAGTGTAGGTACCGTTGTGGCACTTGTTCCGATAGCTGCGGGACTCGCCCACTCCATGGACGTAAACATAGGTATGATGACAGCTATCATCGTTGGTGGAGCTTATTTTGGAGATAATCTCTCCTTTATCTCTGATACCACGGTAGTAGCTACCCAGACTCAGAATTGCAAGATGAGCGATAAGTTCCGTGTCAATTCTCTTATCGTAGTACCTGCCGCCGTAATAGTACTTGCTATCTATGCCGTGATGGGTATCGGCCTGCAGGCACCTACTGATATTCCGGAGGTAGAATATATCAAGGTGCTCCCTTATCTGGTAGTACTTGTCACAGCTGTGGCGGGTATGAATGTGATGGCGGTTCTTACGATGGGAACATTGCTCTGTGGTGTGATTGGTGTAAGCTGTCAGCTTCTGGGGGCTACCGGAGGTTACGGTCTCTTTGGCTGGTTCTCAGCCATGGGTAACGGAATCATCGGTATGGGCGAACTGGTCATCATCGCAATGATGGCGGGTGGCATGCTCGAAATTATCCGTGAGAATGGCGGTATCAATTATATCATCGATAAGATTACGGCTCATGTCAGCAACAAGCGAGGAGCCGAACTGTCTATTGCAGCACTGGTTTCCATGGTCAATGTATGCACTGCCAACAATACGGTTGCCATCCTCACGGTAGGTAACATTGCCAAGAAAATCGGTGATAAGTTTGGAGTTGACAACCGCAAAGCAGCCAGTATCCTCGATACATTCTCCTGTTCGGTTCAGGGCTTGATACCATACGGAGTACAGATGCTTCTGGCAGCAGGACTTGCCAATCTGAGTCCGATGGATATCCTTCCATACCTCTATTATCCTCTGGCTATCGGTATAGCTGCGCTGTTTTCGATACTATTTCGTTACCCGAAGCGATACAGCTAGAATGGAAGTAGTTTATTATCAGTTGTTTAACTTTTAAATGAATACACGATGGATTTTTTACAGAGAAACCTTTTTGTCAAGCTGCGTTCCGATCATTTTCATACGAAGGAAGAGATGGAACCGATGACTACCTTCAAACGGAAGAAGATAGCCCAGATGATGAAGAACCTCAGCGATGTGCCTGCGGGTGAAGTACGAATGAACAATGGTTTCCTGAACCGACGTTTAGCCAGCATACAGGAAAACGAGCGTCATGCCATCGACACCTCTATCGAGACCATCCACTTACTTCGCATCATCGTATCCAATATCAATGGAATATTAGCCAATGGCGTTAATCTTGGCGGTATCATCGAGATGGGAAACTACCTGCGCACCAAGGGCGACAAGGTAGATTTCGTAAAACTGGAAAAATGGCTGCGCAAGCTCCGCATCCAGCGTATGGCGCAGTTGCAGGGCAGTGTACTTATCCTTTTCTTCGAATTTGAACAGGATGAGATACCTTTCGTGCGCCGTGTAGAACGTGGCGCCTACAAGCTGACCCTCCGTTCGCTTTATTATAACAGTCTCGATCAGCAGGAGATTTTATTCGAGCAGACTCAGGCTGGATTCGTTCGCACCACCGGTGGCACGATGCGCAAAAACCTGCGTCGCAGCATGCGGTATCTGGAATATGCGCCCATAGAAACGATCAGCAATTTCTGCAATAACTTCTACCGCTCACTCTCAGAAATCGAAGAATAATATAAAATATATAAAAAATAAGCATACTCTGTGACGAATTTCAAGCGATTTTCGTACCTTTGCATCTATGAAACGATTTTGTATAACGATATTATCATCAATTATAGCATTATGCGCAAGTGCGCAGGTGCAATGCGAGGATACCTGCAGTCATGTGCATGGCATAGACCTCAGCCACTATCAGGGCAATGTGTTCTGGGAAACGGTGGGCGATAACTCCAAGATGGCGTATGTCTATCTGAAGGCTACCGAAGGTGGAACCAATGTAGATAGTAAATATAAGCAGAATATTGATCTGGCGCATAGATATGGACTCAAGGTGGGTTCATACCACTTTTATCGTGCCCGTATTCCGCAGAAGACCCAACTGGAAAATTTCATGGCACAGTGCCGCCCAGGCGATCAGGATCTCTTGCCGATGATTGACGTAGAGACCAAGAGTGGTCTGGAAACAGAAGAATTTTGCGACTCACTCTTCAAGTTCTTGCATCTCGTGGAAAAGGCATACAGGCAGAAGCCGCTCATCTATACGGGTGCCAACTTCTATGACCATTATCTCTTGGGAAAGCTCGACAGCTACAAGCTGATGATAGCCCAATATACCAAGCGTGAGCCTGTGCTCAAGGATGGGAGAGACTTTGAAATGTGGCAATATACCGGTAAGGGAAAACTGAACGGTATCAACGGCTACGTGGATAAGAGTAGATTCATGGGCAGACATCGATTGAGAGAGATTAGATTCAGGCACAGATAAGACATTGAACTTTGAACTTGGAGCTTTGAACTTTATGATTCGTTTCAAGGTAAAGAGTGAATGGGTTTGAAAGCATAGAAACATAAATAATTTAAGTAAAACATAAACTTTAAATAAAACTATGGCAATTATTAAATGTCCAGAATGTGGTCGCCAGATTAGTGACAAGGCTCCAACCTGTCCTAGTTGTGGCGTTGAGATAGCAGGAAAAATCACTAAATGCCCTCATTGTGGTGAGGTTTATTTCAGCAGTCAGGAGATGTGTCCAAACTGCCATGAAATAGCTGTAGGGGTAACACGTCCTCTTGCGGCAGCTACATCACCGGTGTCGTCTGCAGCATCGACAGCAACACCGCAGGCTCCTGCGGCTCCAACAACTCCTCCTGCCCCTCCTGTCCCACCAGTCCCCCCAGTACGTCGTCCCGGTGTTACTGCGAACGGAAATGATGGTGGAGAGGGCAATACTCCTCGGAAACCACAGAAGAAAAAGAGTACTCGCTCTATCTTCATCATCTCATTCATCTTTGCAGTCTTGGCGTGTGGCATTATGTATTACTTCTACGACAGTGCCAATCGCAACAAGGAGATGGAAGCTTATGAGTATGCGATGCAAAGCAGTGACCCGATGGTACTGCAGAGTTATCTCGATACCTATAAGGATGCAGATGAAGCACATCGCGATTCCATCATGGCTCATCTTGATCTGTTGAAGCAGAACGACCAGGATTGGGACAATGCGGTAGTGAGCGGTTCGAGAGAAGCATTGGAAGCATATCTCCAGAAGTATCCTAACAGTCTGCACAAGCAGGAAGCTTTGCTTAAAATAGATTCCCTCGACTGGAATGTGGCTAAGGCTGCAGATACAGCTGATGCCTACCAGACATACCTGAATACTCATACAGATGGTGCTCATATCGAAGAGGCAGAAAATGCCCTGAAGAAGGTGAAGAGTCGTGACCTCCAGCCAGAAGAAAAGCAGATGGTAAGCGGATTGTTCCGCCAGTTCTTCCAGAGCATCAATTCACATAATGCAAATGGATTGACTGCTACCTGCGAGGATATCCTTTCTTCATTGCTTGGTAAGAGCTCGGCTACTAAGGCAGATGTCGTTACCTTTATGGACAAGCTCTATAAAGATGATGTAGCCAATATGAACTGGCTCATCAACAACGACTATCAGATTAAGAAGCGCGAGGTTGGCGATGAGGAATATGAGTATCAGGTACAGTTCTCTGCCCGCCAGGATGTAGATTTAACAGATGGAACCAAGAAGGAACAGCTCTTTAAGATTTCAGCAGTAGTTTCACCAGATGGCAAGGTCTCTGCCTTCAATATGAACAAGGTTTCTGAGCCACAGCAATAGATGAGTCCTGATTAAAAGATTCGTAAGTTCAAAAAAAGAATCATAAGATTCAAGAACAATATAAAAAGAAAGCTCCGGTGGATTGTTGATTCCATCGGAGCTTTCTTTTTTCCTTTTACTTTGCTTCCTTCATCTGTCGGAGCAATTCCTTCTGTTTTTCATTCAAACCAGTAGGCAACTTCACGTTATAGGTAATCATCAGATCACCAAAGGTTCCATCACCTCTGTCATAACCCTTGCCGCGAACACGTACCTTGGTACCGTTCTGGGTTTCCGGTTTAATCTTCAGTTTAATCTTCGAACCATTGCTCAGTGTGATGATACCCTCACCACCGAGCAGTGCGGTGTACATGTCGATATTCACATTCATGTTCATCTCGCCCGTATTCGTTCTGGCGCTACGGCCACCGCAGCCGCCGTTACATCCGCCTGTACCATATTCTGCACCGGCACCGAAACCAGCACCTGCTCCGCCGAATCCGCCAAAGCCACCGAAACCGGCACCTTGTGAACCACGGGCACGACCTCCGCCGAAGAGATTTTCGAAGAAGCTGGAGAAACCACCTCCTCCACCACCGAAGCTGCTGAAGTCGAAGCCTTCGAATGGATTTCCACCAGCGGCACCTCCGCCGGCAGCTCCATCATAGCCTCCACCACCGAAGCCTCCTACATTCTTCCACTGCTCGCCGTACTGGTCGTACTTAGCACGCTTTTCCGGATCCGAAATCACCTCATACGCCTCGTTCAGCGCCTGGAACTTAGCCTTTGCCTTTGGGTCGTTAGGATGCAAATCCGGATGAAACTGCTTGGCACGCTTGCGATATGCAGCGCGCACATCCTTCTGCGGGATGTTCTTATCTACACCGAGAATCTTGTAATAATCTACAAATGCCATAGTATAATACCTCCTATTTTTATGATTTTTATAAGAATCCAACAAAAAGTATGCCGTAATTGCCAACTTTTTTGTAATTTTGCAGTTGAAACAAATAAATTCGAGAAAAAATATGAAACAGTTATTCGCAGCGCTCTTGTTGGCGCTCACTTTTAATCCGCAGGCAATGGCTCAGCCGCGCACCGTCAAACTCAGAGTGATTCAGACGAGTGATGTCCATGGTTCTTTCTTCCCATACGATTTCATCAATCGCAAACCGAAGGCAGGAACCCTGGCACGCGTATCTTCTTATGTAAACGATCTGCGCAAGACCTATAAGGACAATGTCATCCTCCTGGAGAATGGCGATATCCTTCAGGGACAGCCTACCTGCTACTTCTATAATTATATCAACACCCAGGCTCGTAATGTAGCAGCTGATGTGGTCAACTATATGAAGTATGATGCCCAGGTGTTCGGTAATCACGATGTGGAGACCGGTCATGCGGTTTACGATAAGTGGATCAAGGAGTTGGATTGTCCGGTGCTGGGTGCCAACATCATTGATACCAAGACCGGTGAGCCTTATGTGAAGCCTTATATCATCCTGAACCGTGAGGGTGTGAAGATTGCCGTTCTCGGTATGCTGACCCCAGCTATTCCTAACTGGCTGACAGAGAATCTCTGGAGCGGTATGAGGTTTGAGAATATGGTGACCAGTGCCCGTAAATGGATGAAGATTATCCAGGAGAAGGAGAAACCGGACGTAGTCATTGGCGTCTTCCACAGTGGTAAGGATGGCGGTATCGTCACTCCCGAATATGAGGAGGATGCCTCTCTGCGGGTAGCAAAGGAAGTGCCAGGCTTCGACATGGTACTCTTCGGACATGACCATACCCGCTACAACGAGACAATCCAGAATGTAGAGGGTAAGCCTGTGGTGTGTCTTGACCCTGCCAATAATGCACTGAATGTGGCAGAAGCCGAGGTGACCATTACCCTGAACAAGAAGAAGGTGAATGGCAAAAAACAGTATGTTGTGACAGACAAGAAGATAGTTGGCAGTCTGCCAGATGTGACAAAATGTCCTATTGATGAGGATTTCATGAAGGCATTCGAGCCTCAGATTGCAGAAATCAACAAGTTTGTCAGCAAGCAGATCGGAACTTTCAAGAGTACCATTCACAGCCGCGAGTCTTTCTTCGGCAGCAGCGCCTTCAATGACTTCATCCTCAACCTGCAGCTACAGATCACGAATGCTGATATTGCCTTCAATGCGCCCCTCCAGTTTAATTCTACCATCAAAGCGGGACCTATCTATGTTGGTGACATGTTCAATCTCTATAAATATGAGAATCAGCTCTACGTGATGCGCCTTACAGGTGAGGAGATCCGCAAGCATCTGGAGATGAGCTATGACCTCTGGGTGAATACGATGAAGAGTCCTGAAGACCATCTGCTCCTGCTCGATACCCAGACCAAGGGCGACCAGCAGCGTCTGGGCTTCAAGAACCTCTCCTTCAATTTTGACAGTGCTGCCGGCATCGATTATGAGGTAGATGTTACCAAGCCAGACGGTGAGAAGGTGAAGATTCTGCGTATGAGCAATGGTCAGCCTTTCGATGAAAAGAAATGGTATAAGGTGGCAGTGAACAGTTATCGCGGCAATGGCGGCGGTGAGCTCCTCACTCGTGGTGCCGGTATTCCAAAGGATAGTCTGGATAGCAGAATCATCTATCGCAGCGAGCGCGACCAGCGTTACTACCTGATGGAAGCGATAGAAAAGATGGGAACCGTAGATGCCAAGCCAAACAACAACTGGAAGTTTGTGCCGGAAGCATGGACCAAGCCTGCTGCCCAGCGTGACTATGAGTTGCTTTTCGGAAAGAAAAAATAATAGATTATGAAGTATTGGTTTATATTTTGCAAGACAGATATCTTGCTCGAGAAGAGAGAAGATGGAACCTATACGATTCCATGTAGTGAGGAAAGTCCGGTAGCAACCAAGCCTTGGACCCATATCCTCAACATCACACCGATGAATGACGGTACGGAAGTGAAGACTTTCACCATTCCAGAGCCCGTAACCGACAATCCGAAATATGAGATGTGCGGTTTGCGTCCTAGCTTTTACAAGCTCTCCCCAGAGTTGTATCAGAAAGCGGGAAAATGTCAGGAACTGAACTATTGGGATATGAACACCCAGTTTTGCGGTGTATGCGGTTCACCTATGAAGATGTCAACTGATATCAGTAAGAAGTGTACCGAGTGTGGCAAGTCTGTCTGGCCTTCTCTCGCTACAGCCATCATCGTTCTTATCAAGAAGGGCGATCAGGTGCTGCTGGTTCATGCCCGCAACTTCAAGGGTAACTTCGATTCCCTGGTAGCCGGTTTTGTGGAAACAGGTGAAAGTCTGGAGGAAGCCGTTCATCGTGAGGTGATGGAAGAAACTGGTCTGACCATCAAGAATCTCAAGTATTTCGGTTCCCAGCCATGGCCGTTCCCAAGTGGCTTGATGGTAGGATATACAGCCGAATATGTAGATGGTGAGATTCATCTTCAGAAGGAAGAACTTTCCCGCGGCAAATGGTTCAGCAAGGACAATCTCCCTGTTCTGCCGGAGAAATTGTCGATTGCCCGCAAACTCATTGATGCTTGGCTAGAGAATAGAATATAAACTTTCGCAAGCTGACTATACCCGCCCTGGACTCATGATAAGTATAGGGTAGAATCTTGAAATTAAGAAATACAGAATAGATGAAAGAAAAACTTTGGAATGCGAATTACATCAAGGTGATGACCACCAACTTTCTGCTCTACTTTGCCTTCTATCTCCTCACCCCACTCCTCCCACTCTATCTGAGTGAAACTTTCGGGGCTACGAAGGATGTGATAGGCATTGTTCTGAGCGGATATACGGTGGCGGCACTCATCATCCGTCCCTTCAGCGGATATGTGGTGGATGGATTTTCCCGTAAGAAAGTGCTGATGGTCTGTCTGACGGCTTTTGCCATCTTCTTTGCAGGATACATAGCAGCCAGTACCATCCTGATGTTTGCCATCTGCCGAACCCTGCATGGTGGACCTTTCGGAGCGGTAACTGTTGCCAACAGTACCTGTGCCATCGATGTCTTGCCAGCGAGCAGACGCAATGAGGGTATCGGTCTTTATGGATTGAGCAACAATTTCGCCATGGCGATAGCCCCTTCCATCGGTATCTATCTGCACAATCTGGTGGGTAGCTATATGGTACTTTTCTGGATAGCCTTTGTGGTAGCCATTGCTTCTGTAGTGATAGCAGGAACGGTGAAACTCCCAGAGAAGGAAATCATCAGAAACAAGGAGAAGCTCTCGCTCGACCGCTTCTTCCTGACCCGCGCCTGGCTGTTGGCCATCAACATCTGCATGTTTGGTTTCTGCTGGGGTGTATTGAGCAACTATCTCGCCATTTACAGTAAGGAGGAATTAGGCATTACCGGAGGAACGGGTACCTATTTTGCAATCCTCTCTATGGGATTGTTCCTGAGTAGATTACAAGGCAGAAAGGCTTTGAGGCAGGGGAAGCTGACCCAGAATGCTGCCGAAGGAATGCTGATATCGCTCGTTGGTTTTACGATATTCGTAGCCATCAAGCATCCGGTAGCCTACTATCTTTCAGCAGCATTGATAGGATTGGGAAATGGTCACCTGTATCCAGCCTTCCTGAATATGTTTATCAATGTTGCCCGCCACGATCAGCGTGGTACAGCCAACAGCAGTATTCTGACCGGTTGGGACCTGGGATTCGGAATCGGTTGTCTTCTGGGTGGTGTTGTAGCCGAGCATTTCGGTTATAGTGGTGCCTTCTGGATGGTAGCGGTCGAAAATGCCGCCGCAGTGGTATTGTTCTTTGCTGCATCCCGGGCATTCTTTGAAAAAAGAAGACGAATCAATTAGCAAGGGAATAAAAAAGTATAAGTTTTTTCCAGGTAAAAGTTCAGCTTCCATCAAGGGCTAAACTTTTACCCTCAAGGCTAGAAATATTTTCCCTTAAGGGAAATTATATTTTTCCTTAAGGATAAATCTTTTTTTCCTTAAGGGTAGTTTTCTGCTGGTTTTAAACCGTTATAGAAATCCAATTAAAGAAAAAGAGCATTCGTAAGGATTGTGGAAACAAACCCTTTCGAATGCTCTTTGCAATTTTCTTACATGCTTTCTCTCTTAGAATGGGAGATCATCTGCGCTGCCACCTGCTGCTGGAGCTGCTGGCTGAGCAGGAGGGAATGGAGCAGTTGCACCCTGAGCAGGAGCTGGAGCTGCCTGAGGAGCTGCACTCACTGGAGGGAATGGAGAACCAACAGGCTGCATGCCACCCTGCATGGCAGCAACAGCATTAGGATCTACACGCTGAATATTCCAAGCGCGGACACTGTTGAACCAACGACCATTATATTCGTGTGCATCCAAATCAAAAGAAACCAAAAGTTCCTCACCACTCTGGATGTTGAACTGAGCAATACGGTCTGCACCAAAAACATCGAAGCAAAGCTTCTTTGGATACTGCTCATGAGTTTCAATGACATAAGACTGAGCCTTCCACTCACCTCTTGCAGAAACGCCGCTTTTTTCTGGTAAAACGGCAATTACCTTTCCTTGTAATTCCATATTATTATTTTAAAAATTGTTTCAATCCTTCGCCAGCCGAGCCCCATTTTCTTCGAGAATCAAAAGATGTATGAAGAGGCTCAAAAACGAGTGAATCTATCTGTTATTTTTCTTTCTGACTGCGAAATTACTAAAAATAGTTTTAAAACAAAAACATTTCTTCGATTATTTTTGTCTATCCCCAATATTTTTTGTATTTTTGTGCTCATAATTGCGCAAATGCCCCAATTTACCCGTCAAGTAGGTGCATCAGCAATGAATATGAGATAAGTAATATAGAAAATTAATAATATAAAATAACGACTCATGAGATTTACAGTTTCAAGTTCAGCATTGAGCAGCAAGCTCAATATGCTTGCTAAGGTGATCGGCAGCAAGAATTCTCTGCCTATCCTTGACAATTTCCTGTTCCAAGTAGCCAACGGCGAGATGACCATCACCGCAAGCGACAGTGACAACATCATCAAGAGTACCATTGCTCTCACTGACAGCGATGGCGAAGGCGAGTTCTGCGTTGCCAACCGCGTCATCCTGGATGCATTGAAGGAGTTGCCAGAGCAGCCTCTCAGCTTCGATGTAGATACAGATAGTTTTGCCATTAAGATTGTATATCAGAATGGTCTCTATAATTTCACAGGCTTGAATGCTGAAGACTATCCTCCAACACAGGATATGGGTGATGACTGCACTACCCTCGTCCTGCCGGCACAGGTGCTGATCGACAATATCAACCGTTCTCTCTTTGCAACAGCCAGCGATGAGCTGCGCCCTGTAATGAATGGTATCTATTTCGACCTTACTCCCGAATCGCTTGCCATCGTAGCAAGTGATGGACATAAGTTGGTAAGAAGCAAGAACTTCACTGTCAAGAGTGAAACTCCTTCTTCATTCAACCTGCCAAAGAAGCCAGCATCATTGCTGAAGAACATTCTGAGCAAGGATGATGAGGCAATCATCAAGTTTGATGCACGCAGAGCTGAGATTCAGTTTAGCGATGGCGTATTGAAATGCCGCCTCATTGATGGTCGCTACCCTAACTACAACTCTGTGATTCCAGCCAACAATCCATGTGAGATAACCGTAGATCGCAAGGGCTTGCAGAGTGCATTGCGCCGTGTATTGCCATTTGCCAGCGAGAGCAGCCAGCTGATCCGTTTCCATATCGAGAGCGGCCGTTTCGAGGTTTCTTCAGAAGACATCGACTTCTCTACTTCTGCCAAGGAAGTATTGGCTTGCGAATATAGCGGTTCCAGCATCAGCATCGGTTTCAAGGGTAGCAGCTTGATGGAAATCCTGGGTAATCTGAACAGCGATCAGATTGTCTTCCACTTGGCTGATCCTAGCCGTGCCGGTATCATTGTACCAGCTGAGCAGCCAGAAAACGAGGACATCCTCATGCTCATCATGCCAATGCTCCTTAACGAATAAGGAGCTTGGTTCATCTAAACACCCCTTCCTTATCAGTAATATATAGTAATAAATACTAGAAGTAATGAAATTAAATCTTACTAAGCCTCTGATCGTGTTCGACCTAGAGACTACCGGTCTTGACATGGTAAAAGACAGAATCATCCAGATCTCCTATATCAAGGTGTATCCAGATGGAACAGAGGTACGTAAAAACCAGTTTGTCAATCCAGAGAAGCCAATCCCTGAAGAGGTGGTTGCTCTTACAGGTATCAGCAATGATGATGTGAAGGATGCACCAACCTTCAAGCAGTTGGCGGCTACCTTCAACCAGGAGTTCTCCGGTTGTGATTTCGCTGGCTATAACTCCAATCATTTCGATGTACCTATGCTTGCAGAGGAATTCCTGCGTGCCGGCATCGATTTCGATTTCTCTAAGTGTCGCCTCATTGATGCCCAGAACATCTTTATGAAGATGGAGCGTCGTAACCTGGCTGCTGCCTACAAGTTCTATTGCGGCAGAAAGATGGAGGAAGACTTCGAGGCACACCGTGCCGACCAGGATACCGAAGCTACCTATTGCGTACTGAAAGGCGAGCTGGACCGTTATGCCCCTGGTGTTCAGGAGGAAGCCGACCGTGTACTCAATAATGACATGGACGAGCTTGCTGAATTCTCCAAGCGCAACGACAATGTAGATTTTGCCGGACGCATCGTTTGGCAGGAGTTGAAGGATGCCGACGGCAATGTGATACTCGACGAAAAGGGCGAGCCTCGCAAGCACGAGGTATTCAACTTCGGCAAATACAAAGGATGGGATGTAGCAGAGATCCTGACCAAGGATCCTGGTTACTTCACCTGGGTATTGGGAAGCGATTTCACCAACAATACCAAGCAGGTACTCACCCGTATCCGTCTGCGCGAGTTCAACAAGAGAATGGGAAAATAATATGTTAAAAGGAAAGAAAATCGTATTGGGCATTACGGGGTCCATTGCTGCCTACAAGTCATGTCTTATCATCCGTGGTCTCATCAAGAAGGGAGCTGAGGTGCAGGTGGTCATTACGCCTGCCGGTAAGGAGTTCATTACCCCTATCACCCTCTCTGCGCTGACCCACAAGCCTGTGGTAAGCGAGTTCTTCTCACAGCGTGATGGTACCTGGAATTCGCACGTGGATCTCGGTCTCTGGGCGGATGCGATGGTCATTGCACCATGTACGGCATCTACCATGGGCAAGATGGCGCATGGCATTGCAGACAACATGCTCATCACCACCTATCTCTCTATGAAGGCTCCTGTCTTCATCGCCCCAGCCATGGACCTTGATATGTACAAGCATCCTTCTACCCAGGCCAACATAAAGACCCTTCTCGGCTATGGTAACTATATCATCGAACCGGAAGTGGGATTCCTTGCTTCTGGATTAGAGGGAAAGGGACGCATGGAGGAACCGGATGTCATCGTGGATTACCTGGATAGATATTTCAAGATGATGGAGAATGCTGATGAGGTGGCTGAAGTAGAATCAGAAAACCCGGAGAATACGGAGAAAGACCTCTGTGGTAAGAAGGTGATGATTACAGCTGGCCCAACCTATGAGAAGATAGACCCTGTGCGCTTCATTGGCAATTATTCTTCAGGAAAGATGGGATTCGCACTTGCCGAAGAATGTCTGCACCGTGGTGCGGATGTTACGTTGGTGACAGGTCCTGTTTCCTTAGATTGTAGTCCTGCTATCCACCGCATCAATGTGGAAAGCTGTGAGGAGATGTATCAGGCAGCCACAGCAGCCTTTGCTTCATCTGATGCTGCCATTCTCTGTGCAGCCGTAGCAGACTTCCGTCCTGCCAATGTAGCAGATAAGAAAATCAAGCGAGAAAAGGATGACCTGGAGTTGACACTGGTGCCTACCCATGACATCGCAGCTGCTTTGGGACAGATGAAACAAAAGAATCAGCGAATCGTAGCTTTCGCCCTGGAAACCAACGATGAAGAGAGTAATGCACAGAAGAAGAGAGTGAAGAAAAACGCCGACTTCATCGTGCTCAACTCTACCCGTAATCCGGGCACTACTTTCGGCACTGACGACAATCAGATTACCATCATCTCTGAAAAGGGAAAGAAAGAATATGAAAAGAAACCGAAGACTGAGGTGGCTCACGACATCATTGACGAGCTGGCTCTCCTGTTTTAGTCCGGTATCTTTAGCTGGTGGCCTCCTGTGCTGCTGTCCTTCTACGATTTCAGCACAGGAGCTGCAAGCTAAGATTACCATCAACCATGCCCAGATCTCGGGTACGGAAAAAGGCGTATTCGACAATCTGCAACAGACCTTGCAGCAATTCGTCAACAATCGCCAATGGACTCATCTTCAGTTTCAGAAGAACGAACGCATCATCTGCAACTTCAATATCACCATCACCAAGTATGACAGAGACCAGAATCTCTTTACCTGCAAGGCGCTGATACAGGCCAATCGCCCCGTCTTCAATTCGGCATACACCTCCACCTTATATAATAATGTGGACGATAACTTCACGTTTCGTTTTGCTGAATACGACCAGTTGGAGTTCAATGAGCAGCAGATAGACAATCAGCTTACAGCTCTCTTTGCCTATTATGCATATCTTATCATCGGCATCGATCTGGATAGTTTTGCACCCAAAGGTGGTGAAGACATCCTGCAGCGCTGCATGAATCTGACAAACAATGCCCAGAATCTGGACTATACCGGATGGAAGGCTTTCTCTGATGACCGAAACCGATATGCCATCATCTCAGACTATCTGGATGGAGCGATGGAACCCTTCAGACAGTTGCAGTATGACTACTATCGGAAAGGACTCGACGAAATGGCAAATAATGCGGAAAGAGGTCGTACAGAGATAACCGCAGCCCTGGAAACAGGACTGAAGAAGGCGAAGGAAAACCGTCCACTCAGTTTGTTGCCACAGATATGGACCGATTTCAAGAAGGATGAACTTGCCAACATCTATCGCGGCAAGGGAACCCAAAAGGAAAAGGAGAGCATCTATGAACTCCTCTTCTCCATCAATCCTTCACAGAATAAATATTGGGATAAGATCAAGGAATAATCTTTCAGGAATCATCTGTCTGGATAGATTTTTCAGGTTGGAATCATTCATAAAATCATCTTCCAGAACGGAAGCTTCTGAAAATCAGAATCAGCTTTCCCTTTATATCTTTATCAAAAAGTAGAATTAAATATGCTCAAGCAATTATATATCAAGAACTTCACGCTCATCGACGAGCTGAACATCTCTCTCTATCCTGGCTTCTCCGTCATCACGGGTGAGACAGGAGCAGGAAAGAGTATCATCCTCGGTGCCATCGGACTGCTTCTGGGTAACCGTGCCGACAGCAAGGCGATCAAGGCTGGAAGAGACCGATGCGTGATAGAGGCTCACTTCGATCTCTCCAGATATGGTATGCAGAAATTCTTCGATGATAACGACATCGACTATGATGCCGATGATACGATTATCCGAAGAGAGTTGACTGCAGCCGGCAAGAGTCGTGCCTTCATCAATGACACCCCGGTGCCTCTCACCCGTATGAGAGAATTGGGAGAGCAACTCGTGGATATCCATTCGCAGCATCAGAATCTTCTTCTGCAGAAAGAAGACTTCCAGTTGAATGTGGTGGATATCATCGCTCAGGATGCCGACCAGCTCAAGGTTTACCAAAAGGAGTATTATGCCTATCGCAAAGCCAAGGAACTTCTGGAAGAGCTGAAAGCCGAAATTGCCAAGAACCGTGAGAACGAGGAGTTTATGCGCTTCCAGCATAAAGAGCTGGATGATGCAAATCTGCAGGAAGGCGAATTGGAACAGCTGGAACAGGAAGCAGAAACCCTGAGCCATTCGGAGGACATCAAGACCGCTCTCTACGAGGCAGACAGTGCGCTTTCGGGAGACGACGACAGCATACTTGACAAACTGAAGAACGCCACTCATCACTTGGAAAACATCTGTGATGTCTATCCAAGCATGGCTGATGTGGCTGGCAGAATGCAGAGCAGCTATATCGAACTGAAGGACATCGCACTGGAAATCAGCAGTAGTGTAGATCACGTGGAATTCGATCCTAACCGATTGGATGCCATCAATACCCGTCTGGACAAACTCTACACCCTGCAGCAGAAGTTCCATGTGGAAACGGTAACAGAACTTATTGCTACCCGTGACCGCATCGCAGAACAGCTTGCACATATTGATAATGGCGATGAAGACATCGAAGAGAAGGAAAAAGAAGTTGCAGCACTCCTTGTCAAGGCTGAAAAGCAAGCTGCCCTACTCACTTCCATCCGTCAGAAATCAGCAAAGGCCATCGAAAAAGAGATGAAGGGCAGACTCATCCCGTTGGGCATTCCGAATGTGAGATTCGAGATTGCCTTCGCAGAAAAGCCACTGTCAGGAAATGGTGCCGATAAGGTCAGCTTCCTCTTCAGTGCCAACAAGAGTACCCAGCTACAGCCTGTCAGTCAGGTTGCTTCGGGTGGTGAGATTGCCCGTGTGATGCTCTCGCTGAAAGCAATGATCAGTGGAGCCGTGAAGTTGCCAACCATCATCTTTGATGAGATTGATACCGGTGTAAGCGGTAAGATAGCAGAAAAGATGGCAGATATCATGGAAGAGATGGGACTCCAGAACCGACAGGTACTTTCCATCACCCATCTGCCACAGATAGCAGCCAAGGGTAGCCATCATTACAAGGTATTGAAGGAGGAAACCGAGAACGGAACCATCTCGCACATGAAAGAACTCAACAACCAGGAGCGCATTGAGGAAATTGCACAGATGCTCAGTGGCAGTGACATCACTCAGGCAGCTCTTGCCAATGCCAAAGAATTATTGAGAATATGAAAAGAATAAATATGATACTGATGGGACTGATGCTGGGTGCATCATCCCTCTTCGCTCAGCCAGGCTCTGTACAGAAAGCCGCCAAGAGCGTATTTACACTCACCACCTTCAACAAGGATGGTAACATCATCTCTTCTACACAAGGTGTGTTTATTGATAACAAGGGAACGGCTATCGGTACCTTCAAACCGTTTATCGGTGCTGTGAAGGCTACCATCGTGGATGCCAGCGGAAAGTCGATGGACGTGGATGCTATCCTCGGAGCCGATGAACTTTACGATGTGGCTAAGTTCAGGGTACTGGGTAATACCACGGCTGCCAACATTGCTACGGCAGAATCACCTGCGGGCAGCAAGGTTTGGCTCGTTCCTTATTCTATCAAGAAGTCACCTTTCCAGCAGGAGGATATCGCAAGCGTTGAGAAGTTTAAGGAAACTTACAATTACTACATCTTCTCCAACACCGTACCGGACAATGCAGTGGGTTGCCCATTCGTCAACAAAAGCGGTCAGGTGATAGGCATCATGCATAGCAATGGTCAGGTAACTGCCATTGATGCCAACTATGCCAAGGAGTTGAAGGTGACGGGTCTTTCCACACTGGATGCAGCCCTTCGCCAAACAGGCATCCGTACCGCTCTTCCTGATACAGAACAGGAGGCGATTACGATGATGACGCTCAATAAGAGTCAGGTGTCCTGCGACATCTATGACAAGTATGCAGATGAGTTTATGGCCAAGTTCCCAACTTCAGCATTCGGCTATAAGGAAAAAGCAACTCTTCTTGTAGATAAGAACGAGTTTGCCGAGGCTGCCAAATGTATGGAAAATGGAATCAAGAAATCTTCAGCCAAGGATGAAGCCCACTCCAATTATTCTGATGTCATCTATCAGAAACTGATTCATAAGGGTGATTCAGCCTATACAGCCTGGACTTACGACAAGGCGATAGAGGAAGCACAGAAGGCATACGCCATCAATGCCAATCCTGTATATCAGCATCAGGAAGCACGTATCATCTTTACCAAGGGTAATTATCAAAAGGCATACGATATGTTCATCGCCCTGACCAAGACTTCAGTCAAGAATCCGGAAATCTTCCTGGAGGCAGCTCAGGCTAAGATTCAGCTCAAGGCTCCTGCTACAGAGATCAAGGTTTTGCTGGACAGTGCTGTCAATGAGGCTAAGAACTCGGGCACCATGGCTGGTCCTTACTATCTGGCTCGTGGTGATTTCCAGGCAGAACAGGGAGAGTATCGCAGTGCTATAGCCGACTACAATATGTATGATTCGATTGTCCGTCCTGTTAATCCTGCATTTTTCTATGCAAGATACAAGGCTGAGATCAAGTTGCGTATGTGGCAGCCAGCGCTGATTGATATTGCCCGTACCTGCTACCTCGCTCCTAACGAGCCTACTTATTTTGCAGAATGGGCTAGTCTTGACTTACGTGTGAAGCGATATGCAGAAGGCATCAGTGCTGCCAAGCATTGCATAGAGATTGCTCCAGAATATGCCGATGGCTATCTCCTCCTCGGTTTGCTCCAGATGGAGAACAAGCAGAAGGAAGAGGCTCGCAAGAACCTGGAAAAAGCAAAGGAACTGGGAGATACCCGTGCCGAGGGTTATCTCAAGAAACTGAAATAATCAGATTAATTAAAATAACCAGATTAATTTAAATAACAAAATTGAAGGTGGTAATAATTGCACTTTCAAACGCCCTGAAAGGGCAAAAGCTCCTAGCCCAGGGTAACACCCTGGGTTTTTTGTTGTTTTAGCTCTGCGCCCTGTAAGGGCAAAAGCTTTGTGTATTGATTGGTTCTTGAAAGCTTTTGCCCTTACAGGGCGCTTTGTTGGTTGCTATTATCCCCAGGGTGTTGCCCTGGGCTAGGAGCTTTTGGACCTTCAGCCCGTTCTTGAGCTACAAGTGAAAGTTCTATAAAACAAAAAGTGGATTAACCTTTCGATTAATCCACTTTTGTGATTCCGTTGGGGTTCGAACCCAAGACCCACAGCTTAGAAGGCTGTTGCTCTAATCCAACTGAGCTACGGAACCAACACTGCTATTTTTCATTAGCGAGTGCAAAGGTAATACTTTTTTGCGAAACTACCAAATTTTCCCGCATCTTTTTTACAATAAAACCGAATATTATGCAACTTTTCACCTTCTATGAATTGAAAAGCGCATAATATTCGGTATTCCTCATTCTTTTATGCATCAAAAAGAATGAATATCATCCTATATTTATTATTCAGTAATCAGTGTAAACTCTGACCCCGAAGCATAATCCTGACCATTCTGCTCATTCAATGCACGCAGACGGAAGTAGCGAGCCTTGACAGGCTTGTTCAACATCACCTTCTGCAGCTTGGCTGTCTTCTCAAAATGACCCTTCAAGATTGGCTCACCCCAAGTCTTGTTGTCGTTGCTAACGTAGATTTCATAATCCTTGATGCAACCATTCAAAGAACCATCCTGGCGTGCCAGATAAGTAAAGCCCTTGATGACCTTCTGCTTGCCGGCATCGAAGTCAACCCAGTGAGGATACTTCGCCAATGTAATGGAATACATCGTATGCCAGAATGTAGAAGGATCGCCATCTACCAAATAGGCTGCATCACCCTCGTCTGGCTCCTGGCTGGAAGCAAAGGCAATCTGAAGACCGGATGTCTGCTGATTCTGCTGCATCTTCTTCATCATTTCCTTCATCATTTCACGACCGGTAGCTGAAACCTTTACGATATTTCCAAGCTCTGACTTCACCGCTGGACGGATGATGAATCCGAATGTGGTAGGAGTACTGCGTACCTGATCTGGTGTCAAAGGACCACCCTGTCCACAGCTGGCACCGCCCAATCCTGTAACCTTTGCATCGAGGTGCAAGTGAGTACCGCTGCTTTTTGGCAACTGATATGGATGTGCTGCCAAAGTCAACTCCTGCTGACTCCAAGGCAATGCTGAAGCAGACATAGTACTATCAGAGATGAATACTACACCCTGCTGGCTGTCGTTAGTAACAGCACACCAACGTACCTCCTCGCGGTTGCCCTGTGCCTGTGGCTTAGGAAGCATGATGCCCTGCTCTGCTACCGGACTGTGGTACCAACCGATAAACTGGCTGGTCTTGCGGTCGTTGTAGTTGTTGACAGGTCCGCGTCCATAATAATCATACTGGTTCAACTCGCTTGGCAATACCATAGAATAGCCGATACGAGGCAAGATGACCTTAGAACGGTTAGCCCCGATGGCACTCTGCATCTCGATAGAACCATCCTTATAGATAGTATAAATCTGACGTGAAGTGAACTTCAGGTCAGTATCTGTCAAGGCATGCTTGTTCTTTTCGAAATTATAGCAAGACTCTGGGTCACGGTCGCGGTTGCTGTAATTCACATCGCATCCCTCCTTACCCTGACTCTCTACAGTGAAGTCGAGCTGGTAAGTACCATTCTTCTTGGCTGTATAGTTCCAGTTCTTCACTACATGCTGCAGGTCGTACAGACCGTTCTTGAACCATGCATTGTGGTATCCGATACCGGCATCGTTGTCTGTAGGAGCACGATATGCATCAAGCTTCGGACCATTGCCATCCTTGATGATATCCTGGCTGCCATACTTCAAGCTATAGATAGCACCGGTATTCAGATCGAATGCCACCTGGAAGTTAGAACCATTGATGTTGGCACGTTTAGCCGCCTTATCTACCGAAAGCTTCATCGCCTTACCGTTCTTGGCAACAGTAGCGATAGAAGGAGCAGCAACATCAGCGCCCTTCACTCTCAACTGCTCTTCCATCTGAGGATAGCCCTTGGCAGCCCATGGCATATCCTTACCCAGAAGGAACTGAACTGTTACGAAGTACTCGCTCTTCGGATCAAGGCTTGCATAATCGTATGGCAAGGTATAGAAGCCCTTCTCGCGAGGCCCCACGATATTCTTGGCACCCTGCAATGGCTGATTCTTTGAAATGCAGACGCCATCCTTATAGAGAGACCATACAATCTGGTAATTCTTGAGAGGCTCGAAGTAGTTCTTGTTGAAGATTTCAATCTGTCCCTGCTTCATATCTACAGCCTTCACGCCTACATTCTGATAAACCTTCTTTACCTCATAGTACTGAGCCTTAGGTGAGAAGTCTGGGCGAAGGATACCATTCATACAGAACATACCATCGTTTGGCTTGTTGTCCTTACCGAAGTCACCACCGTATGCCCAGTAGGTCTGTCCGGTTACAGGATCCTGCTTGTTAAGAGCCTGATCAACCCAGTCCCAGATAGCTCCACCCATGAAGAAGTTGGTGCTCTCGATGGCATCCCAGTAATCTATCAGATTACCGCAGGCATTACCCATAGAGTGAGCATACTCAGAGATATGGAACGGATACTTCAGCTTGTACTTGCCTTGTACGGCTCCCTGAACCCAGGCGATGGAAGGATACTGATTAGAACCCATATCCACAATATCATTGTTGCGCTCATACTGAACTGGGCGGCTGGTATCGTAAGCCTTGATGGCATTGTAGCAATCTACGAAGTTCTTGCCAGGACCAGCCTCGTTACCCAAACTCCAGATTACTACAGAAGGATGGTTCACAGTAGCGTGTACCATCTCCATGTTTCTGGCGATATGAGCGTTTCGGAACTCTGGCACATGAGAAAGACTCTGCTTGCCATAGTAGTACTCATGGCTCTCGAGATTAGCTTCATCCTCTAGATAAATACCATACTTATCGCAGAGATAATACCAGTAAGGTGCATCAGGATAGTGGCTGTTGCGCACATGGTTGATATTACCACGCTTCATCAGGAAGATTTCGTTCTCCATCTGTTCGCGTGTAGCGGTATGCCCCAACAGCGTATTGTTCTCATGACGGTTGACACCCTTCAGCTTGATAGGCCGTCCGTTGAGATAGTAATATCTTCCAGCCAATCCGAACTCATCCTTCTCGGCAGGAGTCTCCTTAATTTCCACCTTTCTGAAACCAACGATGGTAGAGAAAGTCTGAACAGTTTTGCCCTTGGCATCCTTCAATTCTCCTACCAATGTATAACGGTAAGGAGCTTCTGCACTCCAGAGCTTCACCTTGTTGGCAGCATCGAGCGTAGTCTCCAGAGCAATCTCGCCCTTGGAATTCAATTTGCCAACGAGAGGAGTCGAAGCTGTAACGCCTTCCATCAGATCATTGTCGTCGGAATAGAGACGGTTGGCATAGAGTGAATACTGCAAGGTATAACCCTTGATAGCCTTCTTGGAAAGGTTCTGCAACTGGGCAGTGATATGCAAGGTGGCATGGCTGTAGGTTTCATCCAAGTCAGGAATAGCCTTGATGTCTCTTACCTGAACCTGTGGTTTGGCAACCAAAGCCACGGTGCGGAAGATACCAGGCAGGCGGAACATATCCTGGCTCTCCAGGAAAGAACCGTCTGAATGGCGATAAACCTCTACAGCTACAGTGTTCTCCTCACCCTCCTTATTAAGATAAGGTGTAATGTCGAATTCAGCCAGGTTACGTGAGTTCTTGGAGAATCCCACATACTTACCATTTATATATAGGTAGAAGAATGAATCTACACCATCGAAGTTGAGATAGATCTGCTGTCCCTTCCAGTCTGCAGGTACGGAGAAGGTTCTGCGATAAGAACCCACCTCATTGCGGTTGCGATAGGTCATCCAGTCGGTAGGAGGTGTACGCATCACTCCACCCTTCCAGTCGTTCATCGGCTGCCAGGAGTGCTGGAAGATGACACGCTGGTTAGAATAAAGCGGATCTCCATACTTGTTGTTTCCATCTTTCTGCAGACCTGCCAAATTCCAGTTCATCGGCACCTTGATGTCGTCCCACTGAGAGACATCATAGTCTGTACGGTAGAAATCCTTAGGACGCTCATCTGGATTTGGAGCCCAATGGAACTTCCATAATCCATCGAGAGATTTCCAGTAAGAACTTTTCTCTGGTAAAACCTTTCTCGCCTCTTCGATATTGCGGAACGAGAAGAACCAAGCATGCGGCTGCTGCTTGTTGACAGCTACGGAGTCAGGACTTTGCCACTCCCATCCCGTAGGCGCAGCCTGCTGATTGTAGAAGTAACCTCCTAAAGTACCATCTGCCCATGCTGATGAGCAAATGAGTCCGGTTAAAAGTAATAAATAAGTTTTCTTCATAAGTTGATGTTATTGTTTCTTATTATTTTCTTTGCAAAATTACGCTTTTATTTTGAAAGTGCAAAATAGTAGAGGGGAAAAATCAAAAAAACGCCCTTTTTTTGAGATAAGCCTTTAATCTTTGCCCTATCCGATGATTTTTAACACGAAAAACTTGGCTGTGTCACAGAAAAGCTGTATCTTTGTGCCATACAAATAACGTATGTTAATATTGTATGGCACTATAGATACTAAATATATTATTAATTAATAAATTCAATCTTAAACAAAGACATTTATGGTAAACAGATTCATTCTTAATGAAGTTTCCTATTTTGGCCCAGGTGCCCGCAAGGAGCTTCCTACAGTAATCGCTAGTCGTGGTTGGAAAAAAGCTTTGGTTGTAACAGATAAGGGCTTAATGAAATTTGGCGTTGCCAAGATGGTGCTCGATGTATTGGACGAGGCCAACATCGCTTACGAAGTATTTGATGACGTAAAGCCAAACCCAACAGTTTCTAATGTTACTGCAGGTATTGAGGCTTGCAAGAATGCTGAGGCTGACTTCATCATCGCTATCGGTGGTGGCAGTTCTATGGATACGGCAAAGGGTATCGGCGTGGTTGTTACCAACCCAGAGTTTGCCGACATCGTTTCTCTGGAGGGGGTTGCTCCTACCAAGAACAAGTGCTTGCCTATCGTAGCTCTTCCTACTACTGCTGGTACCGCAGCAGAGACAACCATCAACTATGTGATTATCGACGAGAAACGCCAGCAGAAGATGGTATGCGTGGATCCTAACGATATTCCTGCCGTTGCTATCGTAGATGCTGAGTTGATGTACTCTTTGCCAAAGGGTCTCACCGCAGCTACCGGTATGGATGCGATGACTCACGCTATTGAGGGCTTGATTACCAAGGCAGCTTGGGAGATGAGTGATATGTTCGAGCTCAAGGCTATCGAGATGATTCATAAGTACCTGCCTGTTGCAGTGAATGATCCTACCAATCCCGAGGGTCGCAACGGTATGGCTGTAGCTCAGTATATTGCCGGTATGGCATTCTCTAATGTTGGTTTGGGCGTTGACCATGGTATGGCTCACCCTATGAGTGCCCTTCATGACGTTCCTCACGGAGTAGCTTGTGCTATCCTGCTTCCTACCGTGATGCGTTTCAATATGGAGGTAAGTGTTCCTAAGTATGTACAGATTGCCAAGGTTGTGGGTGTTTACAAGGATGGTATGACCGACCAGGAGGCAGCAGAGGCAGCATGCAATGCTATCGAGGAGTTGTCTAAGTTGGTAGGTATCCCTCAGCATCTCAGCGAATTGGGTATTACAGAGGCAGACATCCCAGCCCTTGCCGAGCAGGCATTCACCGATGTTTGTACTCCAGGTAACCCTCGTGAGGTTTCTAAGGAGGATATCATCGCCTTGTATCACAAGATCTTGTAATATAGGCTAAAGATATAATAATACTTTGATATTTTAATCGCTCTGAAAGGAACAAGCATAAATAATGCTTCACCTTTCAGAGCGATTTTTTTATTCATTTAATCTCTCAATTAGGCTTTTAATTTCTTTTCCTTCATATTTTCCTTCTTTCTTAAATCGCATATCAAACTAAGCCATTCTTCTTCAACAAATCTGTCAATTCTTTCCCCGTTAAAGTACTCCGCTCCGATTTATCATAAAATATAAAGCAAGCCGAGACCATCCTCTATATCAGCTAACACCACTGTTATAATACGGGCACCGCCACTTTTATCAGTTCCTTTCGATTTGATAGCCATACGAACCTTACGCAAGCCGCCACCTAAATCTGCACCCAAAGAGGGGGAAGAACTCAACTCATTCATCAATTCCTTCAAATCAGATTTAAACGACTTATAGCGCTTGTTCAATCGTTTAGCTTCCCTTTCAAAAGAAGGGAACGTATATATTTTACAACTCATTCAGTACGTCCTCCAATGGTTTAAGCTCTAGCTTTCCTTCACGATAGGACTTCAGTTCATGGAGGGCATTGTCGAAACCCGAGAGTATTTCTTCTTTAGTCATACAAGGCTCTTCTTGAACCATACACGCCTCATTTGCCTCTTTACTTGCAAAGAGTTTTCTTATCCTATCCAAAAGATGGATATCTTGTGTATTAAGCACCTGACGAATAA
>OIYY01000202.1_pt1 | contig 45820 bp, 46 predicted proteins | sample 1588341 | NCBI WGS metagenome assembly OIYY01 (sample SAMN03283287) | human gut metagenome | biome: human-associated habitat; material: feces | host: Homo sapiens | place: Peru | collected 2012 | reverse complement strand
GGCGGCTTCGCCGTCGATAGGAGAGAAACCTATGTTAAGATAAACTATAATTTATCATAACACCCCTTTCAATCGCATAAAATTACATAGGTGATTTTATGGATAATGAAAATGTTGCAAGTCATTGCCTGACGCTTGAAAACAGAGAAAAGCTCAATTTGACGGGTATAAGCGATGTTGATTCGTTCAACGAGCAAGAGGTTATTGCCGTGTGTTCGTGCGGCGAACTCAGCATAAAAGGCGAAATGCTTCACATTGAGGAACTTAATCTTGAAACGGGAACGGTTTCGCTCAGCGGAAAAATCAGCAGTCTTACATACAGCGAAAAATTTTCTTCCGCTTCGCTTTTAAAGAGGCTTTTCGGTGGGTGAAGCGCTGTTTTATGCTTTCTTTTTGGGGCTTGGGTTTGCCGTTTTTTATGATTTACTTCGCCTTTTTCGGCTCTTGTTTGGAACTGCGTTCGTTTTTGATTTAATATTTTGGATAGTTTGTGCGATTGTTTCTTTTTCATACCTTTTGATATTCAATAACGGCGAAATAAGATGGATGTATTTTGCCGCTTTGCTTGCAGGCTTTTTGCTATATTTTCTTTTGTTTGGAAAAATTACACTTTTGCTTGAAAAAAGAATAGCAAAAAAGGTTAAAATTCGGTTAAAAAAATTTAAAAAAGTATTGCAATTACCAAGCGTGATATATTATAATATTAAAGCAAAGATAAGAAAACCGAACCATAAAGAATATGAAGGTGACGAATTTGACAAAGGAAAGCAAATCTAAGTCAAAAAAAGTTTATATCGGTAAATACAAATTGAGCACTATTATTGTTGCAGCTTTGCTCGTGGCTGTGTTTGTCTTTTTCGGCATAACTACAGTCAACAAAAATGCCGACATCAGCAAGCTTGAAAAGCAAAAGGATGAAGTCAGTGCTAAGTATGAGGCTCAGGAGAAAGAAAATAAGGAGCTTCAGGCTGTGCTTGATAATGAGGATAAAGACTCGTACATTGAGCAAAAAGCGAGAGAAAAGGGATATGTAAAAGGCGATGAAATTGTATTTTATGACATATCACCGGGTAAATAAAATTATTTAAGGATGTATTTTTTACATCCTTATTTTTGTAATAAAGATAGGAAAAAATTATGCATTTATTAATGACGGCACCGTGCCTTTTGGGTTTGGAAGGCTTGGTGGCAGACGAACTTAAATTTATGGAAGCCGAGAATGTTACGGCTGAAAACGGACGAGTTTATTTTGAAGGCGACGAGGCAATGCTTGCAAGGGCAAACATTAACAGCCGCTTTGCAGAAAGAATACTCATTGTGCTTGACAGGTTCAAAGCGGAAACTTTTGAAGAACTTTTTCAGGCGGTTAAGGCTTTGCCGTGGGCGGAATTTATCGGTTCAAACGATACTTTCCCGGTTAAGGGTTACAGCATAAATTCTACCCTTCATTCCGTTCCCGACTGCCAAAAGATTATTAAAAAAGCGGTTGTCGAATCGCTTAAAGAAGATTACAACATTTCTTGGTTTGAAGAAACCGGACCGATTCATCAAATTCAGTTTTCTATTATGAAAAATGAAGTTACAATTATGCTTGACACAACGGGTAGGGGACTTCATAAAAGAGGTTATCGACCGGAAGCTAATGACGCACCGATTAGGGAAACACTTGCGGCTGCGCTTTGCTCTCTTTCAAAGCTCAGGCATTATCACACTATGTATGACCCTTGTTGCGGCAGCGGTACAATTCTTATTGAGGGCGCTATGCTTGCTCATAATATTGCGCCGGGTATTAATCGTAATTTTGAGTGTGACCGCTGGGGCTTCATTCCTGAAAAAGCTTGGATGCAGGAGAGGGAAAGGTGCCACGACATTATTAAGACAGATACCGATTTTGTTGCATTCGGCAGCGATATTGATTTTCACGCATTGGAGCTTACTATGGCTAATGCGAAAAGAATCAAGGTTGATAAATTTTTAAGGCTTGAAACGGCTGATATCAAAGATTTTAACCCTACTACCGAAAAGGGTACGCTTATTACCAACCCTCCTTACGGTGAAAGAATGTTAGATATTAAAACAGCTAAAAATATTTATCATATTATGGGTGAAAAGTTTGTTTCAAAGCACGGTTGGAGTTATGGCATTATTTCACCGGATGAAGAATTTGAGCGTGAATTCGGCAGGAAAGCGGACAAGCGCCGTAAGCTTTATAACGGTATGATTAAGTGCCAGTATTATATGTACTTCAAATAATAATTTTTGCAATTTAGCGATAATTGAGGAAATGGCAGGCTAACGGTGTTAGCCCCTACGACACTCTTTGATTTGATAATAAAATTTTGTAGCGGCGAACATTGTTCGACAATTATAAATATATATGTGAGGTGTATTTTATGACTTACAAGGAAAAATACGAGCAGTGGCTTTCATTTGCAGATGAAAATACAAGAGCTGAACTTGAAAGCATTACCGATGAAAAAGAAATTGAAGACAGATTTTATAAAGACCTTGCTTTCGGCACAGGCGGTTTAAGAGGTGTTATGGGCGCAGGCTCAAACAGAATGAACCGTTACACAGTCGGCAAAGCGACACTCGGTCTTGCAAGATATTTAAAAAGTAAAAACGATGGCGAAATCAGTGTTGCCATTGCTTATGATACTCGTAACAATTCGCAGTATTTTGCAAAAACAGCGGCAGGTATTTTTGCTTCTCAAGGCATCAAGGTAAATATTTATGAAATGGTAGTGCCTGTTCCTGTTTTGTCGTTTACAACGCATTTCCTCGGTTGCACGGCAGGTGTAATGATTACTGCTTCTCACAACCCTAAGGAATATAACGGCTATAAGGTATATGACAGCAAGGGATGCCAGTTCTGCACCGAGGATGCAAAAAATGCAATCGGCTTTATTAACGATATTACAGATTATTCTTCTATTCCTTTTATGGAGGAAAGTGAACTTATCAACTATATCGGTGAAAAAGAACTCAGCGCTTTTCTTGCTGAGGTTAAAAAGCAATCACTTTATGAAGAAAAAAGCGATTTAAAAATTGTTTATACTCCGCTTCACGGCACCGGCAATATTCCGGTAAGAAGAATGCTTGAGGGTATGGATGTAACTGTTGTTAAAGAGCAGGAACTTCCTGACGGTAACTTCTCAACCGTTCGTTCACCTAACCCGGAGGAAAAGGATGCGCTTACCATTGCTATTGAAAAAGCAAAGCAAATCGGAGCAGACCTTGTACTCGGCACTGACCCTGACTGCGACAGAGTAGGTATTGCGGTTAAGGACGGCGACGACTACAAACTTTTTACCGGAAATCAAACGGGTGCGCTTCTTGTTAAATTCGTCCTCACTATGAAAAAGGATACATTAAACGAAAAGTCAACTCTTGTTAAAACTATCGTTACTTCGGAACTCGGTGCAAATATCGGCAGAAAGTTCGGCCTTCAGGTTGAAGAAACATTGACAGGCTTTAAGTATATCGGCGACAAGATTAATAAGTATGAGCAAACCGGTGAGCAGGAATTTGTTATCGGATATGAGGAATCGTACGGCTACCTTGTAGGTACTCACGCAAGGGATAAGGATGCAGTAGTTTCTTCAATGCTTATCTGCCAAATGGCGGCTTGGTATAAAAATCAGGGCAAAACTCTTGTTGACGCTCTTAATGAAATTTATGACGAATACGGCTACTATCTCGACTTTCTCGATTCTTTCGTATTAAAGGGTAAGGACGGCGCCGAAAAGATTCAAAACCTTATGACTTATTTCAGAAATAAGGGCAAGTCTTTGTTTGAAGGAATTGAAGAAATTATTGATTTTTCAACCGGTATTCGTGATTTGCCAAAAGAAAATGTACTTAAATATATTTGGGCTGACGGCTCATGGATGGCTGTTCGTCCGTCGGGTACAGAGCCTAAAATTAAGGTTTACTATTCTATAGTTGACCCATCAAAGGAAAATGCTAAGGCAAGGCTTGAAAGCATAAGAGAAGAAATTAAAAATATTATTAATGCTTAATTTTGGAGTTTGATATGGAAAAAGTTAAAAAATATGTTGAAACTGTTTTGCAGCCAAAGCTTCAAGGTGACGGCGGCTGGGTTGAATTTGTCAGCTTAGAGGGCAATGAACTTACATTGATTTTTAGGGGCGAATGTTCAAAATGCCTTATTTTAAACCGTTGCACTGCTTGGATAGAAGAACAGATTAAAAAAGATTTGAAAAAGAGCGTTAAGGTTAATGCAATTCGCAAAAAGCCTTATTTTCAGGATGTTTAAGGAGGTATAGAAATGGCACATATTAAAGTTGTAAGGCGTTCTATGCGTCCTGAGGAGTGGACCGATTTGCGTTTCGGTTGGCTTAAAAGATATATTTATTCATCAAAGTGGGAAATTACCAATCTTATGATTAGGGATGCCCGCCAAATTTCTGAAATGGAATTTGAATATTACAGCGATGATTACCGACCGCTTAATAAAGGCGATATGTATTTTACACCTGACGGTACTGCTTTTATTAAAGCAGATGTTGACATTCCAAAAGAACTTCAGGGCAAGGAACTTTGGTTTTCACTCAAAACCGCTGCCGAAATTTGCGTTAAGGTTAACGGCAAATATGTTGGCGGTGTTGACCCTAACCGTGAAAGGATGCTTCTTTCACCGTATGTTGACGATACAAAAACTCTCCATTTTGATATGATGGGTTATAACCGTTCAAAGCCGGATGATGAGCGTAACCCTGAGTCGCTTTCAGTTCGTGGTTGCCGTCAGATTTTTGAGGGCGCATATATCTGCACTGTTAATCATAAGGTTCAGGACCTTGTTTGGGACTTTGAACTTCTCCTTGACATTGCAAAAAGCGACTTGTTTAACGAAGATTATCGTAACTTCCTTAATAAAGAACTCAACAATGCAATGAACTTTATTGATTTTGACAGCGATGAGCTTGAAGGTGTTGACGAATGTCAAAAGTATCTTGATGAAGTCGTGTTTGCAAACGATAATTATAAGGGCAACGGAGATGTCGCTTTGATTGCACATTCTCATCTTGATATTGCATACTATTGGCGCAGAATTCACGCAGTTCAAAAAAATCTTCGTACAGTTCTTATTCAGCTTCGTCTTATGGATAAGTACCCTGATTTTAAATATACTCATACTCAGCCGTATGTTTACGAAACGCTTGAAAAGTATTATCCAGATGTTTTTGCCGAGCTTAAAGAGAAAGTAGCAAACGGTCAGTTTGAGCCGGTTGGCGCAATGTATGTTGAGCCTGATTGTAATATTCCTACTGCCGAAAGTCTTGTTCGTCAGTGCCTCTACGGTCAGCAAACATACAAGCGTATGTTTGGCAAAACAGTTAATAACGCTTGGCTTCCGGATGTTTTCGGCAATAGCTGGATACTTCCTCAAATTCTCAAAAAAAGCGGTGTTGATTACTTCGTTTCAAATAAGATGTCAACTTGGAACGATACAAACCGCTTCCCTCACAACAACTTTATTTGGAAAGGTATTGACGGCACGGATGTTTATGCTTGCGTTCCGCCTACTCACTTTATAACTTGGAATATGCCTTTTCAAATTCAGGAAAACTGGGAAGCTTATATTGATAAAGATAACGGCGGTCAAACTATGAATATGTTTGGCTACGGCGACGGCGGCTCAGGTTGTACCGAGGAAATGATTGAACTTATGCACAGATTTGATAAGCTTTCAATTATGCCTAAGTGCGAGCATATGGGCGGTCAGGAGTTCCTTGAAAAGAATCTCAAGGGCAACACTTCGCTTCAAACTTGGGACGGAGAGCTTTACCTTGAAATGCACCGTGGTACTTTCACCACTAAGTCAAAAATGAAGCGTAGTAACAGAAGGCTTGAATATAAGCTTCGCGACGCCGAAATGCTTTCAGTACTCAGAAAAGAGGATAATAAAGAAGCTATCACAAACGCTTACAAAAAGCTTCTCATCAATCAGTTCCACGATATTCTTCCGGGCTCTCATATTCACCCTGTTTATGAGGACGCAATGAAAGATTATGCCGATGTTGAAAATACGGTTGACGCAATTATCGGCACCGGTTCAAAATATTTTAACACTCTTAACTTCACCCGTGATGCGCTTACTTTTATCCCTAACAAAAACGGTACATCAACTCGCTACGGTGTTAAGGGTAATTGGCTTATTCCTAATGTTCCTGCGCTTTCATCTGCCTCTCTTCGCAAAACTAATTTTGACGGCGAATGGCTCACACTCGGCGACAGCGTTGAAACTCCGTTTTACAGCGTGGTTTTTAATGAGGATGGCTCGGTCGCTTCTCTTATTGATAAAGAGCTTGACAGGCAGTGGGTTGACGGCGACTTTAATAAACTTAAAATATATACCGATTGCCCGGGTAACTATGACGCTTGGGATATTCTTCCGAATTATAAGGATAAGCAGATAGAGATTACTGTTAAAGAGCCTACTACTCTTGTTGAACTTGACGGCGAGTGTGCAACATTCAAAACAGTGCTCACTACCGAAAAATCAACTTGGACAATGCTTATGCGTTTCTTTAGAAGAAGCAAGGGTATCGAGGTTGAAAACATTGTTGACTGGAACGAAAAGCACAAGCTTGCAAAGGCAGAGTTTGGTTGCAATGTTCTTACCCGTAAGGCTCTTTGCGACACTTCGGCAGGTTTTATTGAGCGTGACACCCATAAAAATACAACTTGGCAGCAGGCAAGGTTTGAAACCTGTCATCACAAGTGGGCAGACCTCAGCGAAACCGACGGAGGTATTGCTCTTATCAATGACGGTAAGTACGGTATCGGTTTTGACAAAAATACTATGTCGCTTTCGCTTCTTCGTGCCACTATTCGCCCGGATGTAACTTCCGATATGGGTCATCATGATTTTTGCTATATGATTTATCCTCACGAAAACGGTGCAGTTGAGGCCGGTGTTAACAAGCTTGCATTCCAGTTTAACGAGCAGCTTGTAAAGGCAGATGTTACATATAGCGGCGATACATACGAACCGCTTTATATGCAAGCTATGAAGGACAGTGAAGACGGTTTTATGACTGTTATCCGCATTAGCGAACAAGACGGTAAGCGTGGAAAAATCAAGCTTTCAAAACCTGTTAAGCTTCTTAATATGCTTGAAGAAGTTCAAGGTGAAACTGATGTGCTTGAATATAAGCCGTTTGAAATTATTACTATAGGTATTGAAAAATGAAACCGATTTATATAGTGATTATTGCAGCTGTAGTGCTTTTGCTCGGCATAATAGTTTTTCCGCTGATTAATCGCAGGCAATTTCGCAATCTCCCGCCTGACCAGCAAATTAGAATTATTATGAAAGAAGCTAAGGGTCTTGCTTATTTTAAAAATGTATCTAAGGGCAGCAGCGGTGTTCTCTTTTATGTTAAAAACAAAAGAAAAATACTTGCGCTTCCTTGGGTAATTGACGGCAGTAATATGCTGTGCACAAAGGAAAATCCGTTTTCAAATTGGGACTATCCTGAGGATAAGCAGCCTATTAACGAGGACGAACTTAAACAGCTTAAAGAAGAACTTGAAAAATTTAATAAAAAGAACCCCGTTAAAATAGTTTTCAAATAAAAGCAAAAGAAGAAAGATGTTCCGATTTTGAACAGCTTTCTTCTTTTTTATGTATTGTAATGAATATCGGTTATTTGGTATAATATTTTTTAAGGGGGAATTTTTGTGAACCATAGTCTTAAAATGTTTTTATCGAGTGGCAGGTTTTTGCCACAGCTTATCAAAAAGTTTAATAAACCAAATCTTGATAAAGAATATCTTGATTATATTAATTCGGGAACTGTTTGGAAAAATGATTTTAAGTCAAGTTTACCTATTTGCGCCGTTTATACTCATATCCATTCGTTCCTTGATAAATGTGAAATAAATGACGGCAATGCGGTTGACAGTGACGGCAAAATAAGAAAAGTGCTTTTCCTCGGCTACGACGGTATGCGTGCAGACACTGCACAAAAAATGCTTGAAATGAAAAATGCTTATAATAAAGATTTGCCGAGCTTTACAAATGAGTTTGGCGGTATAAGCGAAGTTGCAAAGCAGGGTGGTATTTATCTTGCTTATTGCGGCGGCTATACCGATACTTTGTATCAGCAAAGCAGTGACACTGCGGCCGGCTGGACTGCTCAATTCACAGGCAAATGGGGGCTTAATAACGGTGTTAAGGAAAATGACGACACTAAAAAACTCAGCGCCAAAACCGTTATTCTTGAATATGCCGAAAAGGGTCTTGCAACTTCAATAAATTTTGACTGGGAATCTCTTTTTGCAGTTAATTTAAAATCTGAAATAAACTATGTTATGGCTCACAGTGAACTAGGCGCAAAATATATTGCAAACTGTAAAAGAAAATCTGCCTGCAATACCGATTTTGACAATTTTATCGCAGTCGATTCTCTAAGCGTTGGTATCGGCGACACTTTTGCCCGTGACTGCACGCTCAACCGAATTAATGCCGGCGATAGCGTTATTATCGGCATTTATGATTCAATCGACGGCGCAGGTCATTCAAGTGGCTTTTCAAAGGATAATGACACATATTTCAGCGCTGCTATGAATTGCGATACATATACTTACCAAATTCTGCGGGAAATTAAAAGCAGGGAAGAAAAGTATGACGAAAAATGGCTTATCATTCTTGCAAACGACCACGGAGGTAAGGATAAGGGTCACGGCGGTCAGACACTTGAGGAAAGAACTACTTTTATCGCTTCAAATATACCGTTTGATGAAAAACTGTTAGGTAAATCATATAACGGCAAAACAGATAAGGACTACGGCAACAGATATGACTAAATATTTGGGATACAATTCAAAAAGGGAAAGAAATATTTTTCTTCTCTGCTTTTTGGCATACAGTGCAACATATGTTTGCCGTCTCAACTATTCATCAATTATACCTGAGCTTTCTTCTCTCGGAGTTTTGAGTGAAAGCAAAATCGCCTCGGTTTCGTCTGCTTTTTTTATTCGGAAAAAAAGGCTAATGATTAATATGAAAAGAACAAAACCACCTCATCAGTTTTGACGAGGTGGTTCATTTCTTCCCACAAGAAAATCAAGCGACACACTGTAATAATCAGCTATTTTAATAAGCTGTTCAATAGGCACATTTATTCTTCCGTTTTCGTAATCACTGTATGTGCTCTGGTCAATGCAAAGGTACTTTGCAAGGTCTTTTTGTTTTAAATCGTTGTCCTCACGCAAATCTCTAATCTTCGTAATTTTCATTAATATCACCGAAAAAATTATATAATATTGAAATATTCCGTATTGACAAATATGGGTAACGCCCATATGATATTACTGTAAAATATGTATTTTACCCTGCAAATCAAGTCTTTAACCCTGATTCTGTTTTATTATTTGCATTTTTATATAAATATATTTTAAATATTTTTGTATTTTAATAATAATTTTTATCCAAATAAAAAGATAAAGGTCACACCAGTCGGTGTGACCTTTAATAATGCCTAATTATTACATTTCGCTGATAATTTGCTTAATAATTTGTGTCGCTTTGCCGACATCGGCTTTGCCCTTAGAATTCTTCATAACATAGCCGAACATAACATTAATAGCCTTTTCCTTGCCGTTTTTGATATCTTCAACAGCTTTAGGGTTAGCTTCAACTGCACCTTTGCAAAGTGCAAGCAAATCATCATCGCTCATACCTTTAAGGTCGTCAGCCTTTATATATTCGTCCACATCCTTGCCGCTTTCAAGCATTTGAGAGAGAACTTCTTTAGCCTTGTTTGCTCTGATTTTTTTATCGTCAATAAGCTTAACAAGTTCTGCCATTTGTTTAGCGGTAGTTTTGATTTCAAAGTTTTCCTTGTCTTCTTCTGTTTGAAGGGTGGCATAAATAGTGCCGATAATTAAGTTGAGCACATTTGATGCGCTTGCACCATCGTTAACAGCTTCGTCAAAAAATTCAGTAACATTTCTGTACTTATAAATAAGCCTTGCGTTGTTTTCGGGAAGCTTCATATCTTCAACATATCTTTTAAGCTTAGCGTCAGGAAGCTCAGGAAGTGATGCTCTGATTTGCTCAACACTTTCAGGTGAAATATAAAAACGAAGAATATCAGGCTCAGGAAAATAACGGTAATCGTCGGCATTTTCCTTAGAACGAAGAACATAAACAGTGTCGCTGTTAGCGTCGTAACGCATAGTTGACTGAATTACTTTTTCGCCCGATTCTATCAAATCTTCCTGCCTTTCCATTTCAAGTTCCATAGCACGAACTATGTTGGAAAGCGAGTTGATATTTTTAATCTCTGTTCTTGTACCCCAAGGTTCGCCCGGCTGGTGGATAGATACATTGACATCGCATCTCATCGAACCTTCTTGCATTTTGCAGTCGGATACACCTACATTGCGCATAATAAGCTGCAATTTTTCAGCATATTCTTTTGCTTCTTCGGGTGATTCAATATCAGCCTGCGAAACTATTTCAATAAGAGGAACGCCGCCACGGTTGTAGTCAACATAGGTGTAACCGTCCTCGTGGATAAGCTTACCTGCATCTTCTTCAATATGGATACGCTCAATTCTTATTTTTTTGCCTGAGTCAAGCTCAACATAACCGTCAACGCATACAGGCTCGTCAAATTGCGAAATTTGGTAAGCCTTAGGAAGGTCAGGGTAAACATAATTCTTTCTGTCCATATGAGAGTTGTTGTTTATTTTGCAGTGAACGGCAAGACCGGCTCTTACTGCATAAGCAATAACCTGACGGTTGAGAACAGGGAGCGCACCGGGTTGACCGGTACAAACAGGGCAACAGTGAGTGTTGGGCTCACCGCCAAACTGAGTTGTGCAAGAACAAAAAATCTTAGTCTTTGTTGCAAGCTCAATATGTGTTTCAATACCGCAAACTAATTGATAGCTCATACTGTAACACCTCCGTCAAAATCTTCAACTTCGCTCTTGCCGAGCTTTTCGTAAAAGTAAGCAACATCAAGAATTTTCTTTTCGCTGAACTTTTTGCCGATAATTTGCATACCGATAGGAAGACCGTTCTTGTTATTTTTAATCGGAACACTGACGGCAGGAACACCGGTGATGTTGATAGGTACAGTTGCAATATCGGAAAGGTACATATCAACCGGTGAAGCGCCCTCGAAACCAAGCTCAAACGCAGTGTTAGGAGCTGTTGGGGCAATAAGCACATCACAGGTGTTAAATATATCGTCAAAGTCTGCAATAAGGTTTTGACGAAGAAGACACGCTTTTTTGTAATAAGCGTCATAGTAACCTGAAGAAAGCACATAAGTACCGAGCATAATTCTTCTCTTAACTTCGTCGCCGAAGCCTTCGGTTCTTGTTTTAAGTATCATTTCTTCAACATCGTTGAAGTTTTCTGCACGGTAGCCGTACCTGATACCGTCGTATCTGCCAAGGTTGGATGAAGCCTCGGCACAAGCGATAATATAGTAAACAGGAAGTGCTTGTTGTAAAACAGGAAGCTTAATGTCGATAATCTCAGCACCGTTATTTTCAAATTCTTTAATCGCACCAAAAATAGCGTCTTTGATTTCCTCGTTAATTCCCTCAAAGTATTCCTTAGCTACGCCGATTTTAAGACCCTTAACATCGCTTTGACCGAGTGTGTCGGCAATGTTGCCGAAGTTATAATCAACGCTTGTTTGGTCGTGCTCGTCAACACCTTTGATTGCGTCAAATACCGTTGCGGTATCCTTAACACTGTTTGCAAGCACACCGATTTGGTCGAGCGATGAACCGTAAGCGATAAGACCATAACGGGAAACAGCGCCGTAAGTAGGTTTAAGACCTACAATGCCGCAGAAAGACGCAGGCTGACGAACAGAACCGCCTGTATCCGAACCTAAGCCGTAAGCCGCAATGTTAGCGCAAACTGCCGCTGCAACACCGCCCGATGAACCGCCTGTTACATGGTTTGTGTTTCTCGGGTTTAACGGAGCGCCGTAAACACTCGTTTCGCTTGTTGAACCCATAGCAAATTCGTCCATATTTGTTTTGCCGAGCATAACGGCACCCTGCGCTTTAAGCTTGGTCCAAACGGTTGAATCGTAATAAGGTCTGAAACCCTCAAGAATTTTTGAACAGCAGGTAGTAAGGTCGCCGTCGGAACAAATATTGTCTTTAAGAGTCATCGGGATACCGGTAAGCGCAGTTGCGTTGCCGCTTGCAATAATCTTGTCGGCTTCTTTTGCATTTTCAAGCGCTTTTTCAAAGGTTGTTGAAACATAAGCGTTATACTTAGAGTTGTCGTTTTCAATCGCTTTAATATATTTGTTTGTAAGCTCAACAGACGAAAGCTCACCGCTTTTTAACATCTGTGATAAAGGTGAAATTATTTCTCTCATTTATATACCTCCTTTAACACAGAAGCATCCCTTAGATGCGTTAACATTTGAAAGAATTTTTTCGTTAGGAAGCGACGGCTTAACTTCGTCTTTTCTAAATTCTTCGGCAGGGGTAGCGGTAGTAGATATGTTTCTGATTTTGTCGGCGTCACCCTCAACCGAGTTGTTGATTGTGTCCGCAAAAGCAATGATATCGTCCATATCTTTAATGATTTTGTCAAGCTCATCATCCGAAAATTCAAGCTTTGCAAGTTTCGCAAGTTTGATAACTTCTTCTTTTGATATCATAATTGTACCTCTTTTAATTGTGGTTTATGAATATAAATAAATTGTAGGGGCTAACATTGTTAGCCCTAACTTTTTTTACTTTCTAAGCTTAATATGAACCTCACGAAGCTGCTGCTCTGTGATTTCGTTAGGAGCACCGCACATAAGGTCTTGCGCTTTACCGTCCATAGGAAACGCAATAATTTCTCTGATGTTTTCTTCATTTCTGAGAAGCATAATCATTCGGTCAATTCCCGGTGCCATACCTGCGTGAGGAGGTGCACCGAACTGGAATGCGGTGTAAAGAGCGCCAAATTTTTCTTTAAGCACTTCTTCGTCGTAGCCCGCAATTTCAAATGCTTTCTTCATAATATCAATGTCGTGGTTACGAACAGCACCGCTTGAAAGTTCAACGCCGTTACAAACGATATCATACTGATATGCAAGAATTGAAAGCGGGTCTTCGTTTTCAAGTGCTTCAAGTCCGCCCTGAGGCATTGAAAACGGGTTGTGAGTAAAGCCTATTTTCTTTTCTTCTTCCTTGTATTCAAACATAGGGAAGTCGTTAATAAAGCAGAAACGGTAAGCGTTCTTTTCAAGAAGGTCAAACATTTCGCCAAGCTTAGTTCTGATTTGACCTGCATATTCGGCGGCTTTGCTTTCATTGTCGGCAATAAAGAAGATTGTGTCGCCAACTTCAAGATTTGCAATATCTGCAAGCTCACTCTTCATATCGTCAGGAATGAACTTGTCAATAGGACCTTTGTATGACTTGTCCTCAAGAACGAGAAGATAACCAAGACCGCCCATACCGATTGACTGAGCAAATTTGAGAAGCTTTTCGTGCTTGCCCTTTGAAATTTCTTCATGAACTTTGATGGCTCTTACTGTTTGACCGTGGAAAGGCTTGAAAGTGCAGCGCTGAAAAAATTCTGTAACATCAACAATTTCAAGCGGATTTCTGAGGTCCGGCTTGTCGGTACCGTATTTGAGCATTGACTCCTTGTAGCTGATAACAGGGTAAGGAGCTTTTGTAACAGTGTAGCCTTCAGGTGCAAACTTTTCAAAAGTCTTTGTAAGCACTTCTTCGCCAACTTTGAAAACATCTTCCTGTGTTGCAAATGCCATTTCAAAATCGAGCTGATAAAATTCACCCGGTGAACGGTCTGCTCTTGCATCCTCATCTCTAAAGCAAGGTGCAACTTGGAAATATTTGTCAATACCTGAAACCATAAGAAGCTGCTTGTACTGCTGAGGTGCCTGCGGAAGTGCATAAAATTTGCCTTTGTGAACACGGGAAGGAACAACATAGTCACGAGCGCCCTCAGGTGATGATGCGCAAAGGATAGGTGTCTGCATTTCTAAGAAACCCATCTCACTCATAACCTGCCTGAGATAAGCGATAACTTTGCTTCTGAAAATAATATTGTCCTTAACCTTTTCGTTTCTTAAATCAAGGAAACGGTATTGAAGTCTTTTGTCCTCTCTGATTTCTTTTGAAGTTTGAATTTCAAAAGGAAGCGGTTGCCTTACTTTGCCGAGAGTTATAACTTTCTTTGCTTCAACTTCGATTGTACCTGTGGCAATTTTAGGGTTAACTGTATCTTCATCTCTCTTTTCAACAAGTCCCTCGATTGAAAGGCAGTCTTCCTTGCTGATACCGTCAAGAAGTGTAGTGTCACGCATAACTACCTGCATAACTCCATACATATCTCTAAGGTCAATAAATGATACGCCGCCGTGGTCACGAATGTTTTCAACCCAACCGGCAATTTTAACAGTTGAATCAATGTCAGCCTCAGAAAATTCATTCATAGGCTTGGTTCTGTAAAGTGTTGAAAATTCCATACTTTTCTCCTTTAATAAATAGTTTTCAAAATAAAATAAGCAGCCTTATGTCCAATAGGACGAAAGACTGCTTCCGTGGTACCACCTAAATTAGCCGAAACGGCTCACTCAAAAGATTAACGCTCTCTCACGCCCGATTCTACTTGCAAAATGCTTTCTTTCGGGAACTCATAGGTGTTTTTCGGCAAAAATGTGTATCGGCTCGCACCTGCCGCCGACTCTCTTAAACAGTGAAATTTGCTTACTCGCCTAATCACAGTTAAAATATTACGCTATTAATATAACACTAAATCAATTTTTAGTCAACAGTTTTGTTTTATTATTGTATTAATTTATATTTTATGATAAAATGACTGTATCATACTTTTAGGAGTATCTATATGAAGAAAAAATTAGCTTTCTTTTTCGGTTTTGCGGTGCTGATTGTTGTTTTGCTTTTTGCAACTAACGCTTATGCCGAGCCTTCTGCCGATATTTTGCCTACAAAACTCGGCAATTCAAATACATATTATTCTTACAGTAAATCTACCAAAACGCTCACTGTTTCGGGTGAGGGCGCAACTCCTGATTTTACAAACACTAGCGGCGACACAAGTTCTCAGCCGTGGTTTTCGTGGAGGAGCGACGGCTCTATTGAACATATTGTTGTAAAAGACGGTGTTACAAGCCTCGGCAACTACTTCTTTTTCGGCGTTCATTGCGATGATTTTTCTGTTTCCGACACGGTTGAAAGCTTTGGCGGATACTCTTTTTCTTGCGCTTCGCTTACTAAAATAGCTTTGCCGAAAAATTTGAAATATATTTCAAATAACGCTTTTTATCTTTGTGAGCAACTTAGTGAAATTTCTTTTCCGGCATCTCTTTCGTCAATAGGTGCTTCTGCTTTTGAAAACTGCACAAGGCTTAAAAAAGTCGAATTTGAAAAAATGAGCACTGCCGTTAATATTTACTCAAATGCTTTTCTTAATTGCAAAAGTTTAATGAGGGTTAATGTCCCGCTTGCTTCAAAACTTTATGCCTACAGTTTCGGCTATTTAAAAGCTAATGCAAATGCTATGCTTGACGGTTTTGTTCTCGGTGTTTTCAGTGATTCTTCGGCGCTTAATTATGCGAAAAAATACTATGTTGATTATGAATTTCTTAATGAAATGGAAATTTTTGAAACCGACAGTATCACTCGTACCTATTCTGAATCAAATGTAAACGAACAAATGATTTATAAGTTTACACCTCTCGGAAATGCACAGTATACTTTTGTTTCAAGCGGCAATATTGATGTTAATTGCAAGCTTCTTGATGAAAACAAAAATGAACTTGCTAGCTGTGACGATAACAGTTCTTACGACCTTAATTTTACAATAAAATATAATCTTGAAAAGGGCAAAACATATTATTTTGTCGTTACGAGCGTTAATTCAATCGGCGATTATACCGTTTCGCTTTCATCTGTGGAAATTAAAAATGTTTCTATCGACTGGGATGTAACTTACACAGCGGCTGATATGGTCGGCAAGTCGTTCTCCGTTTTGGAATATATAAAAACAAAGACGATTGATTTTGAATATGTCAGCGGATATATTTATAAGTTGCCTTTTAATAACGGTATAGAATACGGCGGAATGAAAATTGAATTTAATAATTTGCTTGCAGACAAAGTTACTTGCGGTGAAAATAAAGATTCAATTACCGTCGGTGATAAAACGCTTTATTTTACAATAAATATCGTTCATTCTTATACTCAGCAAGTGATTGAACCTACAATAAAAAACGGCGGCTACACACTTCACACCTGCGTTTATTGCGGTGATTCTTATAAGGATAATTTTACCGATAATCTCGGTCAGGATGTAGGCGGATATGTTTATTTGGCAACATCTTTGAACGGCGATATTGACCTTTCAAGACCGCTTGAAAATATAGAAATTTTTGATTTGTCGGGTTTAAGAGTTGCAAGGACTGATTCAAACGGTTATTTCTATGTTCAGTACGCCTACGGTGATTTGTATTTTAAAAATGATATGGCAGTCACAAGGAAAATAACCGTTCAAAAAGGCGTCGGCAACCTTGGCAACATAGCGCTTATTTACGGCGATATTACAGGGGACGGCTATATAAATGCCAAAGATTTTGCCTCGGTTATTCATATGAAAGAATATGACACAAGTGAAAGCGAGGCCAAAAATTTCGATTCAAATAACGACGGCGTTCTTGAAGAAAAAGATTGGCTTTTTATGAAAAACTTTTACACTTCACCTAAGCTTGGTACGGATACATACGATAGATTTTAAATTTTTATTATAATTTTGTTGAAAATATTTCCTATATAATATATAATATTATAAATCTTTTACCGATTTGTGCATTAATCGGCAAAAATATTTCGCACAGGAGGACATATTATGAAAAAAGTTGCAATTATTATGGGATCAGACAGTGATTTGCCTATAGTAACTCCGGCAATTAAACAACTTAAAGAATTGGGTATTGAAACCGAGGTTAGGGTTATGAGTGCTCACCGTACACCTAACGAGGCTCACGAGTTTTCGTCAAATGCTATTGATAACGGATTTGGTGTAATTATCGCAGCAGCAGGTATGGCTGCTCATCTCGGTGGTGTTTTGGCTGCTTCAACCACTCTCCCGATTATCGGTATTCCTTGCTCGTCAAAGGTTCTTGACGGTATGGACGCAATGCTTGCAACAGTAATGATGCCTCCGGGAATACCGGTTGCTACAGTCGGTGTTAATGCGGCTAAGAATGCGGCGCTTCTTGCAGCTGAAATTCTTGCAGTCGGTGATGACGAACTTATGGCTAAACTTATCAAAATGCGTGAAGATATGGCAGAGCAAGTTCGTGAGAAAGACAAAGCTTTGCAGGAAAAGCTTAAAGAAATATAAAAATATAATATTAATTTCATATAAGGAGTTTAAAATATGGAAAACAGTTTCAGCGCAAGTTATGCTTCGGCAGGTGTAGATGTAACAGCAGGTTACGAATCTGTAGAGCTTATTAAATCACATGTTAAGCGTACAACCATTCCGGGTGTTATGGGTTCAATCGGAGGCTTCGGCGGTATGTTTGAACTTTTGGGTGCAGGTAATTATAAAAACCCTGTTCTCGTTTCTGGCACTGACGGCGTAGGTACTAAGCTTAAAGTTGCTTTTCTTCTTGATAAGCACGACACAATTGGTATCGACTGCGTTGCAATGTGCGTTAATGATGTTGCTTGCTCAGGTGCAAAGCCGCTCTTTTTCCTTGATTATATTGCTTGCGGTAAGAATTATCCTGAAAAGATTGAACAAATCGTAAGCGGTGTTGCAGAGGGCTGCGTTCAGGCAGGCTGTGCACTTGTAGGCGGCGAAACAGCGGAACATCCGGGTCTTATGCCAAACGACGAATATGACCTTGCAGGTTTTACGGTTGGTATCGGTGAAAAGGATAAGCTCGTTTCAGGTGAAAACCTTGCAAGCGGCAATGCTCTTATCGGTGTTGCTTCTTCAGGTGTTCATTCAAACGGTTTCTCACTTGTAAGAAAAGTATTTAACATTACAGAAGAAAGACTTGGCATTCATGTAGCAGAGCTTGGCAAAACTTTGGGTGAGGAGCTCCTTACTCCTACAAGAATTTATGTTAAACCACTCCTTGCTCTTATGGATAAAGTTAATGTTAACGCTATCAGCCATATCACAGGCGGCGGTTTTTATGAAAATGTGCCGAGAATGTTAAACGACGGTTTCACTGCCGTTATCGAAAAGGATAAGTGCTTCAAAAAGCCTATCTTTGACCTTATCGCAAGTGAAGGCAACATTCCTGAAAGAGATATGTATAACACATTCAATATGGGTACAGGTCTTGTTATCGCAGTTGACGCAGATAAAGCAGATGAAGCAGTAAGAATTCTTCAGCAAAACGGTGAAGAAGCTGCTGTTATCGGTGAAATTAAGTCAGGCGAAAAAGGTGTAGAACTCGTATGATGAAAAATATTGCAGTCCTTGTTTCAGGCGGCGGAACTAATCTTCAGGCGCTTATTGATGCGCAAAACAGGGGAGAAATAATCGGCGGAAAGATTACCCTTGTTGTTTCCTCCAATCCTGACGCTTACGCTCTTGAAAGAGCAAAAAACAATAATATAGAAACTAAGGTTGTTGAAAGAAAAAACTATAATTCAAGAGCCGAATATACAGCCGAGATAAGAGATGTTTTGCTTGAAGCAAATGCCGATTTGGTTGTTTATGCAGGCTTTATGACGATACTTGACGAGCAGATAGTTAAAGCATTTCCTAACAAAATGATGAATGTCCATCCTGCTTTGATTCCGTCTTTTTGCGGCAAAGGCTTCTACGGACTTCATGTTCACGAAGCTGTGCTTGAAAGCGGCGTTAAACTTACCGGCGCAACTGTTCATTTTGTGACCGAGGAATGTGACGGCGGTCCGATTATTTTGCAAAAGGCGAGTGAAGTTAATTTTGATGACACTCCGGAAATTTTGCAAAAAAGAGTTATGGAGGAATGTGAATGGAAAATTCTTCCTCGTGCAGTTTCACTTTTCTGCCAAGATAAAATTGAAGTTATCGGCAATAAAACAAAAATTATTGATTGAGGTATAAATATGAAAATAGAATCACTTGCAAACGAACTGAGCACTAATTCATATCCGGGCAGAGGAATTGTCCTCGGCAGAAGCGAATGCGGCAACTACGCAGTTATGGCTTATTTCATTATGGGCAGAAGCGTTAACAGCCGTAACAGAATTTTTGAAGTTAACGAGCGTGGCGGTATTCGTACAAAGGCATTTGACGAATCTAAGATGGAGGACCCGTCACTCATCATCTACAACCCTGTTCTTAAATTCAAGGGTGACACTATAGTTACAAACGGTGACCAAACCGATACTATTTATGACTCTTTCGCTAAGGGCGATTGCTACCACGACGCTCTTATTACAAGAGAGTTTGAGCCTGATGCTCCTAACTATACTCCAAGAATTTCAGGCATTATGAAAGAAAACGGAAACTATAATCTTTCTATTCTCAAGTCAAATTGCGGTGAGCCTGAATGTGTAAGATTTTTCTATGAATACCCTGCAAGGAAAGGTCTCGGCCATTTTATTCATACATATAAATGTGACGGTGACCCGATTCCTTCATTTGAGGGTGAGCCTACTCCTGTTAAAATCGAGGGTGATATTGATGAATTTACCCATATGATTTGGAGCAATCTTAACGAGGATAATAAAGTTTCTCTCTTTGTTCGTTTCATAAATCTTGAAACAAAAGAAGAAGAAACAAGAATTATTAACAAAAATGAAAAATAAATTTTAGGGATGATTTTTGTCATCCCTTGTTTTGCTATAATTATAATTTGTCGGCGAATGTAGTTTTACCTACGATGCTTTTTATATACTTTTGTAGGGAACTGCATCCTCGACAACTTAATAATCTATTTATATATTAAAAACATTATACTATACATTTGGAGGAAAATATGAAGGTACTCGTTGTAGGCGGCGGTGGCAGAGAACACGCCCTTATAAGAAAAATTAAAGAATCAAAAAAAGTTGACTCTATAGCTTGTACTCCGGGTAACGGCGGCATTTCTTATGATGCAGACTGCTATGATGTTTCAGCTACGGATATTGACGGTGTAGTTAACCTTGCTAAAGAAATTAAAGCCGATTTTGTAGTTGTTGCACCTGATGACCCGCTTGTGGCAGGTATGGTTGACGCTCTTAATGCGGCAGGTTTTAAAACTTTCGGTCCAAGTGCAAATGCTGCTATTATTGAGGGTTCAAAAGTTTTTTCAAAAGAACTTATGCAAAAGTATAATATCCCTACTGCCGAATATAAGGTTTTTGACAAGGCTGAGGATGTTATTGAATATATTAAAGAGAAAAATGAATTTCCTACCGTTATTAAAGCTGACGGTCTTGCACTCGGTAAAGGTGTAATCATTCCTGAAAATCTTGACGAAGCCGTTGCAGGCGTTAAGGAAATTATGGAGGATAAGATTTTCGGCGCTTCGGGTAACAATGTTGTTGTTGAAGAATTTTTAACCGGTCCCGAAGTTTCGGTTCTTGCTTTCACCGACGGTAAGTGCGTTAAACCTATGGTTTCTTCTATGGACCATAAGCGTGCGCTTGACGGTGATAAGGGTCTTAACACGGGCGGTATGGGTACTGTTTCTCCAAACCCGTATTATACCGAAGATGTAGCAAAAGAGTGTATGGAAAAAATATTCATCCCTACTATTGAAGCTATGAACAAAGAGGGCAGAACATTTAAGGGTTGTCTTTACTTCGGTCTTATGATTACTCCTAAAGGACCAAAGGTAATCGAATATAACTGCCGTTTCGGCGACCCTGAAACTCAGGTTGTTTTGCCGAGGCTTAAAACAGATATTATGGATATTTTTGAAGCTATTAATAACGGCACTCTTTCGCAACTTGACATTGAGTGGAGCGATAAGGCTTGCACTTGCGTTATTATGGCTTCCGGCGGCTATCCTAAATCATATCCAAAGGGAATTGAAATTACCGGCCTTTCAAACGGTCAGCTTGACGGTGTAACCGTTTACCACGCAGGTACGGCAATTAAGGACGGCAAGCTTGTAACAAGCGGCGGCAGAGTTTTAGGCGTTACCGCTTTGGGCGATACGCTCGAGGACGCTCTTAAAAAGTCATATGAAGCGGTAGAAAAAATTCATTTTGACGGTGCTCACTACAGAAAAGATATCGGCGCAAGGGCACTTAAAGCATTAAAATGAGATATTGATTTTTTTATACAATTAAAATGAATCAAACAAATTGTGAATTTTTAACAATTTTACAAAAAGTTATTGACAATTATACAAAATGGAATTATACTAAGCGTGTAATTTAATTAAACTATTAGAATAGACAGAGGGTTAAGTTATGGCAACAGTAAAGAAAAGCAAAAAGAAGATTGTTGTACCTATTTGTATAATACTTGTTATTGCGATTGTAGCCGGCTGTATCTTCGGTGTTGCAAAGTCAAAGAGCGGCGAAGAAGTTACACTTAATACAATTTCAACAGGTGATATTTACGAAAAGGTATCATTAACAGGCGAAGTAACTGCAGGCACTTCTAAAGACTATAAAGTCAATTCGGTAGCTACAGTTAAAGATGTTAAGGTAAAGGTCGGCGACCAAGTTAAAAAGGGCGATATGCTTGCAACTTTTGATACTTCTTCACTTGACAGCCAGGTTTCATCTCTTGAAGCTTCATACAAGGATTCAAAGAGCAGCTATGAAACCGCACTTGCTTCACAAAAAGCAAATAAGAAAAAGGCTACTTCATTGAAGAAAGAACTTGATTCGCTTGATAAGAAGATTGCTAAGCAAAAGAAGCAAATAGCTAAAAACGCAACTTCTACCACTGCAACCAAGGCTACAACCACTACCAAAGCGGCTACCACAACCACATTTGTTAACCAGTATTCACAGTGGGCAGCCACTTCAACAACAGCTCCTACTACACAAGTTTCGTCTACCACTTCAGCCACCACTACTACTGATGACGGCAAGCCAAAGTATACTGTTTCACTTTCAGCCTATCCGTCTGCGCTCAGCGGTACTGTAACAGGCTCAGGCAGGTATTCTCAGGATGTCGGTTATGTTTCAGCTATTGCTACTGCTAATTCAGGTTGGCAGTTCCTTGGTTGGTACACTTCCCGTGCCGCTTATATCGCAGGTGAATCTCCGATTGCAAACACACCTTCTTGGAACATTCCTGTTTCTTCCGATGTAAGTTATATTGCTGTATTTATTGAAGATGCAAACGCAAGCACAAATGTTGCTGTATCAAATGCTGCAGCTTCAATCAATGATATTTCAAATGTGCTTTCTCAGCTTAATACTAACATCGCTTCAATCACAACCGATGTTAAAACAATGACAACTATTTCTCAAATTATCGCAACTTCAATTTCAGGTGCGGTTGCTTCAGGTCAGCTTAACAGCCAAGCTATTGCAAATATTGTCGGCAAGGATATCCAAAAGGCTATTTCAGACGGCATTATCGATTCAACAAAGCTTGTTATTGAAAGCGGCGTTGCAGTTGATATGATTAAAGCGGCAGTTGCTTCAATCGACTACAGAGCACTTGCAAAGGGTGTTGCCGATTCTGATAACGCAGTTCTTACCGGTCTTGAAGTTCAGCGTGCAACATTGGCAGCTCAGTATGAAGTATATAAGGCTGAGAGCGACACAACAGTTCTTAATGCACAAAAGAAAGCTATGAACGCTTCAAAGCAGGCTCTTGATGCTATGAAAGAACAGCAGACTCAGCTTGCAAACGGTTGGAGTGCCGATTTTGACGGTGTTATTACAGCAGTTGATATCAACCCTGACGCTCAAACAACAGCTCTTCAGGCAGGTATCACTCTTGAAAATCACGATGTACTTGTTGCAACAGTAAGCCTTAGTGAATACGATGTACATAAAGTTAAGGTTGGTATGGATGCTAAGGTAACTACAGCTTACGGTGAATACGAGGGCGAAGTTGCTACTATTGCTCCTACTGCAACAGGCGGTTCATCCGGCTCAATTCTTGACAGCGTAGGTTCAATGGCAGGTATCAGCGGTCTTTCTTCTCTTACCGATTCGGGTGCAGGTGTTGAATGTACAATTACAATTAAGAACCCTGACGAAAATATCATTGCCGGTTTTGATGCCGATGTTGAAATTCAAACAGGTCAATATCTCGGTGTAACAGTTGTTCCTATCGAATCAATCACTCTTGAAAAGACGGGTTCATATGTATACCTTTATAATGATGAAGATAAGACTGTAACTAAGACTCAAATTAAGACAGGTGCTATCAGCGATACTGCTTATCAGGTAACATCAGGTATTAAACCGGGCGACAAGATTGTTGCTACTCCGAAAACAGATTATACAGAAGACACCTTTAAGGTTAAGGTAGTCGACAGCACAAAGAAGTAAGGAGACTTTGCAGTGAATATTACAGAAAGTCTGAAAATCGCAGTCAAGTGTATTAAATCTAACTGGATGCGAAGCTTACTTACAATGCTTGGTATTATTATCGGTATCAGTTCGGTAATTATGATTATCGGCGCCGGTACCGGTGTAAGAGATTATATCGTAGGTCTTATTGAGGATATGGGCTCAAACGCTGTTCTTGTCAGCGTTGACACCACATCTGCGGCAGACAGTGATTATATTACTCTTGATGATGTAGAAAATATTAAAAATAAAGTAAACGGTGTTGAGCGTTGCTCACCTATGCTTATGGGTTTCGGTCGTGCTACTATTGACAAAACGGCTACCGAGGCAACAGCTATGCTTATCGGTGTTAACAGCGATGTTCAGTTTGCTCTTACCAATACTTGCGAGTACGGGCGATTCTTTACGGACGAAGAATACAACGCAAATGCACCTATTGCCGTAATCGGTACTAACTCGGCTCAGCAGGCTTTTGGATATGAAGATGTAACAAACGAGTATGTAACTGTTTCTTCAAGCGGTAAAAGTATGAAAATTAAGGTTTGCGGTGTTGCAAATGTTGATGCTCTTGCAAGTACGCTTGGCGGTTCAAGTTCAATGAGCAATATGTTTTCAAGTGTCGGCGGTGACAAAACAATTATAGCTTTGTTTATGCCTTGTACAACACTTACCCAAATTACGGGTGCCGATGCTCAGCTTGGCAGTGTGTTTGTTATTGCTAAGGAAGGCTACGACTATGACGCTGTAGGTAATGCGGCAGTTAACTATTTAAAAAGTGCTCACGGCAACTATTCAAACAGTATGTATACAGCTCAAAATATGGCAACATATGTTGATATTGTTAATATCATTATGTCTGTTCTTACTGCATTTATTGCCGGTGTAGGTGCTATTTCCCTTATTGTCGGCGGTATCGGTGTTATGAACATTATGCTTGTTTCGGTAACCGAGCGAACGAGGGAAATAGGTATAAGAAAATCGCTGGGTGCAAAGACGAAGGTTATCACGCTTCAGTTCTTGACGGAATCGATTATCCTGTGTCTTATCGGCGGTCTTATAGGTGTAACGATAGGCGTCGCCGGTGCTTTTGCGGCGTGCTCAATAATTAAAATTACGCCGAATATTACTGTATGGCTTATTCTTGTTGCGCTTCTTTTCTCAAGCGGCGTCGGTCTTTTCTTTGGTATTTACCCTGCAAAGAAAGCCGCTCAGATGAGTCCTATTGATGCACTCAGAAGTGAATAATTTATTTTTAAGCAGTCTTGTCAGTTCAAGGCTGCTTTTTGATACTTGCTATTTTGTTAATATTATGTTAAAATGTTGTCAGCTTTTATTTAAGAGGAGTATAGTAATGAGTGAAATAACCAATATACTTAATCAGTTTAATTTTAAAGGTAAACTTGATGAATGTAATGTTTTCGGCTCCGGCCATATAAATACTACATTTCTTGCAAAATATAATGAAGACGGCAAAGAAAGATATTATGTTTTGCAAAAGGTTAATACCAAAATTTTCCCTGATATCGATAAGCTTATGGATAATGTTTTCTCCGTTACTGATTTTTTAAGAGAAAAAATTAAAGCAAATGACGGCAACCCTCATAGGGAAACGCTTCATTTTATCAGAACCGGCGACGGTTCAAAATATTTTAGGGATGATGACGGTTGTTGTTATCGTGCTTATCGTTTTGTTGACAATTCGCAGGCTTATGACACTGTTGACAGTGCAGAGGTTTTTGGCAAGAGCGGTAAGGCGTTTGGCAGATTTCAAAAGTATTTGAGCGATTTTCCTGCGCAAACTCTTAATGAAATTATTGAAAATTTCCATAATACAATTTGGCGCTATGAAAACGAGTTTATTCCTGCTGTTCAGGCTGATAAAGCAGACAGAGTTGTTAATTGCAGTGAGGAAATTAAGTTTGTTATGCAAAGAAGAGAGGACTGCACCCGTTTCGTTAATCTTATTGAACAGGGCAAGCTTCCTATTCGTGTAACTCATAATGATACAAAGCTTAATAATGTTCTTTTTGACAAGGATACCGATGAAGCGATTTGCGTTATCGACCTTGATACGGTTATGCCGGGTCTTGCTCTTTATGACTTCGGCGATTCTATCCGCTTTGGCGCTAATTCTTGTGCCGAGGATGATGATAATTACGATAATGTAAAGCTTATGCTTGATTATTTTGAAGCTTATGCTAAAGGTTTTTTGAGCGAGGCGGGACAGGCTCTCAATCAGTGCGAAATTGATAACCTTGCTTTTTCTGCCAAGCTTATGACTTTTGAGTGCGGTATGCGTTTTCTTACCGACTATATTAATGGTGACACTTATTTCAAAACTGCTTACCCTGAGCATAATCTTGTAAGAGCAAGAAATCAGTTTGCTCTCGTTGCAGATATTGAAAGAAAGCTTCCTCAAATGGAAAAAATCATTGTAGACATTACAAATAAATAATATAAATTTGATGTGATTATATCAAAATTTAAAAGCCGCTCGTATTTTTACGAGCGGCTTTTGTTATGCCATATTATTTGGTTTTGACTTGTTTTGCATTGCTCCAATCTGAATAAACTTTTTGGTTTGCAACGGTTTTGTAAGTTCTGATTCTTACATAGTAAGTCTTTTTGTTTTTGAGCTTTTTGATTGCTTTTTTTGTTGTTTTAGCATTTGCAACGGTTACACTCTTGTTTTCTTTGCTGAAGTCTTGGGATGTTGAATACTGAATTTGATATCCGTCAATCTTGCTTTTCTTTTTCCAATTTACAGTAGCTTTTTTCTTTCCTGCTTTAACAGATTTAATAGCTGCTTTAACGCTGTTATTACCGGTTAACTTTGTGATTGCCTGATTTTTATCTACTTTAATAAATTGACCGTTACCGGTAAGCTTTTCAATGCTTTTAATATTTGTAGGCACGGTGCTTGTAACTATTGTTGCAACAAATTTGCAAGCGTCACTGCCATACCAAAAGTCCATATGCTGAACGCCGTAAATAAACCAAGTATTATCTTTGAACCAACAAGTTGAAGCGTCGATTGTTTCATCAAGGGAAGCATAGTTGTTGTGTTTTGTTTTACTTGCAGGAAGTGCAGCACCAAAATCTGCGGTTGTTGCTCCGAGTGATGTATATTTTGTATCAATAAGAATATCGCTTTGATTTTTCCACTGTGATGTTATGCCGATAGCAGGGCAACCCCAACCTGCAACGACTGCAATGTCAACACCGTTGTCTTTCAAATATTCGGTGTTGCTTTTAAGCCTGCCTTGTACTTTGTGGTAGTTACTGATTTTAGTATAAAGTCCGCTGTTTTTGTCAAGAAAACCGATTGAACTCATTTCATTAACGGCTTTGTCAAAATTGTCATACGGTAAAAATTCCCAAAATGCAGGTATCGTACCTAAGCAAGGACGAAGCACCTCGTTGTAAAACTTAACGCAAAGGGCAGGGTCTGCCAAAATCTTGTTAATAAGGTTGCAAAGATTATTGATTGTTTCTTCCATAGAAGTTGCAAGCCAAGTAAGTCTGTTAAAATCAAAACTCTTGTTGTTGTATGTTGTTGTAAGATATGCAAGATATTTGCAAAGGTCATCTTTGTTAAACGCAAGGTCTTTGCAAAGAATGTTTGCAACCGACACACCGTTTAATGCACCGTAAAGATAAACAACTTTTTCAAGTTCGTTTTCAGTCTTGTGAGCGTCAATATAAGCGGAAATTACAATCGTACCCTCTGAGCCGCCGATAAGAGTTACCTTACTTTTTCCTGTCTGCGCTTTAACATTGTCGATAAATTTGTTAAGTTTTTCACCGTTTTCACAAGCGTCAAGTCGCCAGTCATAGTTGAAAGCGTAAACATTTTCAGCACCTATTTGGTTGCAAATCTGCTTTGTAATTGCAGGCTCTGCACTTTCACGGCTGTCAAGATAGTCTTGGTGGTTAGCCATACTGTCACTCCAGTTTGAAATAATGCCTACATCGTAAAGAGAATTGCCGTTTTCGTCGCAAACCTGCTTGTTAAAACCCGAAAGCAAACCTTTAGCTTGGTCAAGGAATGTGTTAGGGTCAACATTTTCACCGTGCATTGCGTCAAGAACAGTGTGAAGCGCCCTGTTGTTTGTTGTGAAAAGCGAGCCGATGTCAAAATTTGAAATTTCCTTCTGATTTTCTTTGCCCGGATTTTCATAAAGCGGCATTGCGCCCATACCGTGAACAACAATTACCGGTGTTACATCGTTTTTAGCAAATGCAACACTTGTGCAGCTTAGTACCATTACTATCGAGAGTACGGCACATACAATAGATTTAATAATTTTTTTCATTTTAATATACCTCTCCTTTTTTATTATTTTTGAGTAAAACTACCCGAATTTATTATAATATTATTAAAACCGTTTGTAAATATGTTAATTTATACAAAAAATCAAATGTGATAATAAGCAAGCCTGCTATTGGCAATAATACTTTTGTACATAAAAAAGTAAAGGAAGATTATGTGCAGTACAATAAAGTAGAAATTTGCGGTATCAACACAAGTCAGCTTAAAGTTTTAAAAGAAAAAGAAAAGATGGAACTTTTAAAAAAAGCTCAGGCAGGGGATGTAAAAGCGAGAAATGACCTTATTGAGGGCAATTTGCGCCTCGTTTTGTCCGTAGTTCAGCGTTTTTCAAATAGGGGAGAAAATATGGACGACCTTTTCCAAGTCGGCGTTATCGGTCTTATAAAAGCGATTGATAATTTTAATACCTCTTTGGATGTTCGCTTTTCAACTTATGCCGTGCCGATGTGTATAGGTGAAATTAGGCGCTACCTTCGTGACGATAACCCTGTTCGTGTCAGCCGTTCTATGCGTGATACGGCTTATAAAGCAATGCAGGTTAAAGAACAGCTTATTAACGAATGCGGCAAAGAACCGACGATAGAGCAAATTGCCGAAAAACTCGATATGAAAAAAAGCGAAGTTGTCCTCGCTTTGGAAGCTATCGTTGACCCCGTGAGTCTTTACGAGCCTGTTTATAACGACGGCGGCGATACGATTTTTGTAATGGACCAAGTCGGCGACAGTTCGAGCGATAAGGACTGGATAGACGAAATCTCAATAAAAGATGAAATAAAAAAACTTGACCCTCGTGAACGCAATATTATGTATCTTCGCTTTATGCAGGGCAAAACGCAAATGGAGGTTGCAAAGGAAGTCGGCATATCCCAAGCGCAGGTTTCCCGCCTTGAAAAAAATGCACTCAAAAGAATTAAAGGCGAATAAAATCGCCCCTACGATATCTAAAACAAAAAGTTATCGTAGGGGTGAATTGCGTTTGTATTAAGTTAATATGTTTTCTAATGCCTTATTACCGCTGCTATATAAATCGTCAAGATAACCGTATAAAGAATTGTAGAATTCCTCTGCTTGCTTTTGCATATTTTTTGCGATTTCTTTGCTTTTTTCAGTGGTAAGCTTAGCTTCGATTTTGGAAAGTTTGTTTATATATTCGGTAAAGAAACTTGGGTTTGTTTTGTCATTACCGTTTTCAATTTTGCCGTTTTTAACCGTATAAATCGGCTCGCCGATTGCACCTTTATATTCAAGCGTTCTTGCAATTCCGATTAAACCGCAGGCGTCAATTTTGTCCGAATCATAAAGTATCTTTGCCTCAACCGTTTTTGGTATGTTTTCGCCTCTGTACCTGTGGCAGAGTATACATTCGCTGACAGCTCTTGAAAATTCTTCACTAAAACCGTTTTCCTTTAACCATTTGTAAGCAACTTCACTGCCCCAAACTGCGTGGTCAATGCTTTTGTCGCTGAGTTCTTTTGCTCTGCCGATATCGTGAAGCAGACAGGCGGTAATCAAAATGTCAAGGTCAACATCTTTTTCATTTTTTGCAATTTCAAGCGCATTGTAAAGCACTCTGTAAATGTGCCCCTTGTCGTGTGCCGCTTCACCGCAGTTTTCAAGCATAAAATTTTCAATCTTTTTAAATGTTTCTTTTTCCATTTTACCTCGGTTTATAACCTTGCTTCGAGCCTATAAATAGGCATACCTTATTTTTATGTTATTAATTGTTTTCTTTAAAAATAATATCACTCTTGTATTTTTCAGCGTTTATTTTTTCTTTGTCTTTTATGGCTTTTTCTAAATCTATATCATAACAGTTTGCAATAGCAAGCGCATAATAGATAACATCCCAAATTTCCTCATCTATTGTGCCTTTTACAGAGCTGTTTTCAATACGAATTTTATTTTTTCTAATAGCTTCAGACAATTCGCCGACTTCTTCTGATAATTTTAAAAAATATTCTTTGACTAGTTCAGGGTGATTATCTTTCGCTTTAATATATTCTTGCAAATAATTAATTGTTGTTGACATAATTACTACCTTTTATATAATTATTTCGGTTCATATGCGTTTAGTATATCAATTATGTTTTCTTTATATACATTGCTGCCAAGGGTATCGCCGTTTGGATTTACGCTTATTGCAGTAATGTTTTCGTTGTCTTGTTGATACGGACTTATATATTCTTTGTTTTCGTCATAATATTTTCCGAAATATTTTTGGGCGTTTCCTATTGGCAAAATCACATTTCCGCTTGAAACTTTGATGCCTTTGTCAGTGAAGCGTTGAAGATATTTTCTTGTTTTAAGATTATATTCATTTTCGTCAACTTCGCTTACAAGATATGCAGGATGGATTTCAATATTGACGCCGTGTTCTAAAAGTAGGTTTGCAAATAGTTCGACTTTGTCAATCGGTATTGTTTCCTGATGAAAAGCGTCAACAGAAAGCAACAGCAGTGTAATGCCGCTGTTTGCAATCATTTTTGCAACTTCTTTTATTTTTTCGCTATCTTTGCTGAAATATCCGTTTGTAATTATTTCTCTGTTTTTTATATTGCATTTCTTAGCAGTTTCTTGAATTTTAGCCGTAACTTCAGGATAAAGAAGCGGCTCGCCTCCAAAGGTCATAAGCGAAGTTATATTGTAATTATTACATACATCTTCAACAACATTAGCTGCAACTTCACCGTCAATATGCTCAAGCTTGTCGTTGTGGTCGCCTTGCGAACAATGCTTGCAATGCCCCGAACAGCCGTTTGTCACCACAAATTCTATTCGTTCTAAATTTTTCGTGTATTTATTCATTTTATTCTCCGGTGTTCATTATGTAAATTATAGTTTATCTTAACATTAATTTCTCTCCTATCGACGGCGAAGCCGCCACTTCCCTCGTCAGAGGGAAGCAAGAAAACTCGGCTCCCTCTGATGAGGGAGCTGTCAACTTTGTTGACTGAGGGAGAGAAAAATTACAATGTGGCAACGCCGTCAACCGATTGCAAACTCTAATTTATAACCTTGCTTCGAGCCTATAAATAGGCATACCTTGTGACGAAAACTTTTGTTCATATTCGGTTTCAATATTTCCCTCGAAGTCGCTGCTGTGCAAATCGAGAGAAACATTTGAAAGTTTAAAGCCGCATTTTGAAAAGCTTTCAATCGAATATTCAAAAAAGTGCATATTATCTGTCTTTTGGCAAATTGCCGCACCGTCTTTTAACATCGGCTTATAAATTTCAAGAAATCTTGGGTTTGTAAGTCTGTGCGCTTCGTGGCTCTTTTTAGGAAACGGGCAAGAGAAATTCAAATAAATTTCCTCAATAGAACTTTTTGGTATGTATGACGGCAAATATTCCGCCGTGCCGCAAAGAAACTTAATGTTGTCAAGCTCAAGTTCTCTCGCTTTGTCAATCGCCATAATCAAAACATTTCTGTTTCTTTCAACGCAAAGAATGTTTTTGCCGGGGTTTTGAAGCGCAAATGTGTTGCCAAACTGACCCTTGCCGCAACCGATTTCCAAATAAACCGGCTGTTCCTTTTTAAATATTTTGCTAAAATCGAGAAGATGATTTTCATTAATCGCATCCTGAAAATCAAGCGACTCATTTTTCATTGTAATAAGATAATCACCCGACGCTTCAATTCTTTCGTCAAGGTTCTTTTTTCTTTTCATTCTCATAGCTTTTTTATTTCCTTTTCTTAATGTTCATCGTCAAGTACGGCGTGTGCGCATTTTACCCCGTCAACAGCCGCAGAAATTATACCGCCTGCATATCCTGCACCCTCGCCGCAAGGGTATACGCCCCTAATGTTGCACTGCAAAAGGTCGTCACGAAGAATTCTTACAGAACTTGATGACCTCGTTTCGGGAGCAGTGAGCACAGCGTCATAAAGATTGAAACCGTTGAGCTTCTTATCCATTTCAACAATCGCACTTTTCATAGTAGCCGACACCTTGCCCGGCAAACATTCGTCAAGATTTGTAAGCGTTACACCGGTAGGACAGGTAGGCTTAACATTTCCAAGCTGTTTACTTTCAATTCCTTTTAAGAAATCGCCGACAAGCTGAGCCGGAGCGTTATAATTTGCGCCTGCAAGTTCGTACGCTTTGTGCTCAATTTCACGCTGATAATATATGCCTGCAAGGGGATGCTCACTCGGAAAATCTTTAGGTTCAATACCAACGAGCAAAGCCGAGTTCGCATTTTCACCGTCACGGGCAAGCGAACTCATACCGTTAACTATAACACATTCTTTTTCACTCGCCGCCGCAACAACAGTACCGCCCGGGCACATACAAAATGTGTATGCACCTCTTTCGTGCAAACCGTGGCAGGCAAGCTTGTAGTCTGCCGCACCGAGCTTTGGATGATTTGCAAATTTGCCGTATTGTGCTTCGTTAATAAGTTTTTGCGGGTGCTCGATTCTTGCACCGACAGAAAACGGCTTTTGCATAATGTCAACACCGAGCGAGTAGAGCATTTCAACCGTGTCCCTTGCACTGTGACCGATTGCCATAATTACCGTGTCGGTTTCAAGGTCTATGCTTTCACCTTTGTGTTCATAAGTTACACCGTGAACGAATTTGTTGGCAACAATAAGTTTTGTCAGCTTACATTCAAGCCTTACTTCGCCGCCGAGGCTTTCAATCTTTTTTCTTATGTTTTTAACAACAATTTCGAGCCTGTCTGTGCCGATATGCGGCTTTGACGAATAAAGTATTTCCTCCGGTGCGCCTGCTTCGTAAAGTTCTTCAAGTATTTTTTTGATAAACGGACTTTTAATACCCGTTGTAAGCTTGCCGTCGGAAAAAGTTCCTGCACCGCCTTCACCAAACTGAACATTTGATTCTTCATTCAGCTTTTTCTCAGTCCAAAATTTGTTGACATCTTTTTTTCTTGTATCAACATCTTTGCCTCTTTCAAGAATAATCGGCTTTAAACCCGAAAGAGCGAGTATAAGTCCTGCAAACATACCTGCCGGACCGAAACCTACAACTACGGGGCGGAACTTGCTCACTCTCTTGTTTTCAGGAAGTTCATATACATAAGGCTTAACAATCTGAACCTTGTTTGACTTGCATTTGTTTACAATCTGCTCATCGTCAAGGCTTATATCAACATCAAGCGCATAAGTGAAATGAACATCGTCCTTTTTCCTTGCGTCAACACTCTTTTTAAATATACTGAATTTGCTTATATATTTTTCGTTGATTTTTAAAATCTTTGCCGCTTTCTTTTTAAGCAGGCTTTCGTCTTCGTCAAGCGATAATTTTATTTCGTTAATTCTAATCATTGTTTTGCCCTCTTTTGTTTATATTGTCTGCAACTTTTATTCCGCTGTAAAAAGCAAAGTTAAGATTATATCCGCCGCATTCAAATTGTTTGTCAAGCACTTCGCCGCAGGCATAAAGATTTTTAATAAGCTTTGATTTAAAATTTTCAAATTCATTTAATTCGGCACCGCCGCTTGTAATTTGTGCAAAATTGTAACCTTTTGTGCCGTTAATAATAAGCTGAAAGTTTTTGGCACAGTGGGCTTCTTTTTCCTTGTCGCCGCCTGCCATTTTACTGAGTATAGCCGAAACTTTATAACCGAGTACACCGTCAAGGTTTTTGAATTTTTCAATGTGTTCTTTTAACTCTTTTTCGCTGAAGTCGCTTGCAAGGTCAACAACCGCAACGCATTTTTTAGGCTCTTTACTTTCAAAATTCCTGCTTACAATTTCACTCAAATTCATACACACAATACCCGACAGGCCGTAATCGGTAAAGAGTATTTCGCCCCATTCCTCTTTAATGGCTTCGCCGTTAAGAAGAATTTTCATATTTCCTTTAACTCTTTGACCCTTTAACTGCCGTGGGTATTTGCTCGGTGAAGTGAGCTGAACGAGGGCAGGGGATAAAGGAGTGATTGTGTGACCGAGATTTTTAAGCAAATCGTATCCCGAACCGTTTGAGCCGAGCGAGCTTTGCGCTTTTCCGCCGGTTGCAACAACAACATTGTCAGCTTTGATTTTTCCTTTGTTTGTCAAAACCGTTAAATCTTTAGCTATGCTTTTAACTTCGCACTCTTTAACAGTTTTAATGCCGAGCCTGCTACATTCTTCCTCAAGCAAACCTTTAACCGTTGTCGCTTGGTTTGAATAAGGATAAATTCTTCCTTCTTCATCTGTTCTTGTTTTAAGCCCTATGCTTTCAAAAAATGCAATTACTTCTTTGTAATGTTCTGCATTCTCGTTTGAAAGGTTGCACCGTCCGTTACCCGTTGCAAGTATTTTTTTGCCGAGCGTGTCGAGTCTTTCAAGCAAAACAACATCGTCATTTTTATTATTCTGTTTTAATCTTATTGCGCAAACAAGACCGCTTGCCCCTGCGCCTATTATTACAGTAGTCATAATATAACCTTTATAAATTGTTTTGTTATATAATAATATAAAACCATTTTAATTGCAACCGAATATTTTGTTGACATTATATTTTGTCCGATGTAAAATATATCTGATATTTTATTATAATTAATTGCAACAAAAGGCTTGACTATTCTTTACATTTATGGTATATTAGGTCTACCTCGTAGTGGGTGAAATGCCGATAGGCGTTATTTTTTTGCCTGCTTTGCTTTGCGTGGCAACGAGGGAGATTATTTTATCGAAATATTAATGGAGGTGCTATTTTAATGAGAGTTAAAATTACTTTAGCTTGCACTGAATGCAAACAACGCAATTACAACACAATGAAAAACAAGAAAAACACACCTGACAGATTGGAAATGAACAAGTATTGCCCATTCTGTAAGAAACACACTCTCCACAGAGAGACAAAGTGATTGGAGGAAGACCGAATGGCTGAAGAAAAGAAGACTTCTGCAAAGGCTGACTCAAAAGCTGAAAAGGCTAACAAATCAGCTAAGTCAAAGGACAAAAAGAAGTCAAAGAAAAATCCTTTTAAATCCATTGCGTCATTCTTCAAAAGTGTTAAGGCAGAGGGCAAAAAAGTTGTTTGGGCTCCGGCGAAGGATGTCCTTAAAAACACAGTTGTTGTTCTTATAGTTGTTATTATTGTAGGTTTGTGTATCTACGGTGTCGATTCACTTCTTTCTCTCGGAATGAAGGGTATCAAAAACCTTGCAGAAACCACCACAACAACTTCTGTATCCGAAAAGGGTGAAAGTACAACAGCCGCTGCTCTTGATAAGGCTGCAACCACAGCCGAAACAACAAAAGCTGCTGAATAATTACTTTGTACTTAATGCTTAAATAATTATTCGGGAGGCTTATTGATGGAAGAACCAAAATGGTATGTTGCACATACATTTTCAGGCTACGAAAACAAAGTAGCAAGCAACATCTTGACTGTTGTTGAAAATCGTAACCTTCACGATTTAATTTATGAGGTTGCTATTCCAACCGAAACAGTAAAAGAACTTAAAAGCGACGGCACTGAAAAAGAGTATCAAAGAAAATTGATGCCGGGTTATGTGTTCGTCAAAATGATTATGACTGACGATAGTTGGTATGTCGTAAGAAACACTAGAGGTTGTACCGGCTTTGTAGGTCCTGAGGGTGAACCTCAGCCGCTTACAGATGAAGAAGTACGCAACAACGCTCTTGAAAGAGTCAGCGTTAAAGTTAACTATGAGGTCGGCGACCTTGTCAATGTTGTTGACGGTCCGCTTGAAGGTTTCTCAGGTACAGTTGACGAAATTGATGTTGACAACAACAGCGTTAAAGTTACAGTTTCAATGTTCGGCAGAGAAAATCAGGTTGAATTTGAACTTGACCAGCTTGAAAAAGTCAAAGAAGACTAATCAATTCAGTAATTCGCAGTATATCTGCTTATTATCATCGTTTGATTGCACTGTGGCATTCAAATGATGGTGGGAGAAACCAAAGGTTTCGCCATTTACCACAATATTAGGAGGAAATTAATTATGGCACAGAAGGTAGTAGGTTTAATTAAACTTCAGATTCCTGCCGGCAAAGCAACTCCGGCACCACCTGTTGGTCCGGCACTCGGTCAGCACGGTGTAAACATTATGTCATTCACAAAGGAATTCAACGAAAGAACTAAGAATGACGCAGGTCTTATCATCCCTGTAGTAATCACAGTATATGAAGACCGTTCATTTACATTTATCACAAAGACACCACCAGCAGCAGTTCTTATTAAGAAGGCTTGCGGTATTGATAAGGCTTCAGGTGTTCCTAACAAGAATAAGGTAGCAACAATCTCAAAAGCTGATGTTCAGAAAATCGCTGAAACAAAGATGCCTGACCTTAACGCAGCATCTCTTGAAGCAGCAATCTCAATGATTGCAGGCACTGCACGCAGCATGGGTATAGTAGTAGAAGACTAATTCCCTTGTGGGAGGAAGTATCCGATTTAACCACTGGAGGTAATTTAATTATGAAACACGGAAAGAAATATACAGACGGTGCAAAACTTGTTGACCGTTCAAATTTATATGATTCAAAAGAGGCTCTTGACCTCGCAGTAAAGACAGCAACTGCTAAGTTCGACGAAACAGTTGAAGTTCACATTCGTTTAGGTGTTGACTCTCGTCACGCTGACCAGCAGGTTCGTGGCGCTGTTATCCTTCCAAACGGTACAGGTAAGGATGTTAAGGTTGCTGTATTCGCTAAGGGCGACCTCGCTAAGGCTGCTGAAGCTGCAGGCGCAGATGTAGTTGGTGACGCTGACCTTGTTCAGAAGATTCAGGGCGGCTGGATGGACTTCGATGTTGCCATCGCTTCACCTGATATGATGGGCTTCGTTGGTCGTTTAGGTAAGGTTCTCGGTCCTCGTGGTCTTATGCCATCACCTAAGGCAGGCACAGTTACTATGGATGTAGCTAAGGCTGTTCAGGATGCTAAGGCTGGTAAGATTGAATACCGTCTTGACAAAACAAACATCATTCACTGCCCAATCGGTAAGGCTTCATTCGGTGCAGATAAGCTTCTTGAAAACTTCAATGCACTTCTTGATGCTATCATCAAGGCTAAGCCTGCTTCAGCAAAGGGTCAGTACATTAAGTCAGTTGCAGTTGCATCAACTATGGGTCCTGGTGTAAAAATCAACCCTAACAAAGTTGGTACTGTTTCAACAGCTGAATAATTTTAAATAGGTATTGACAAGGAGTATTCCTTGTGCTAAAATACAATAGCTGTTCAGCCAAAGACAGTAGGTGCCGATTCGGCGTAAGTTTATCGCCTACCGAGGAATGGACATTCAAGTAGCATTATGTTATGTTGATTGTTATCGTGCATTCCGAGGTTCTCGGAGTGCACTTTTTTGTTATAGCTAAACAGCCTTCAAAAGTCCGTATTTATACGGCAAATATTTATGGAGGTAAATTAAATGCCAAGTACAGCAGTTCTTGAAAGAAAAAAGCAAATGGTTGCTGACCTTTCAGAGAGAATTAAAAATTCTTGTGCCGGCGTTGTAGTTGACTACAAGGGTATCAATGTTGAAGATGACACTAAGCTTCGTAAAGAACTTCGTGAAGCAGGCGTTGAATATTCAGTAGTTAAGAACTCAATTCTCGGCAGAGCAGTTGAAGATGCAGGTCTTGAAGGACTTGAAAGTGTTCTCGAAGGTACAACAGCAATCGCAACATCAGCTGATGATTATGTAGCATCAGCTCGTATTTTACAGAAGTTCGCTGATTCTCATGATAACTTCTCACTCAAGAGTGGTTACCTTGACGGCGAAGTAATCTCAATGGAAAAGCTTGTCGCTCTTGCTAAGCTTCCATCAAGAGAAGTTCTTCTTGCTACAGTTTGCAGCGTATTCAATGCACCTATCGCAGCTTTTGCTCGTGGAGTTCAGGCTATCGTAGATAAGGGCGGCGTTGAGGCTTGTGAGCCTGCAGCTAAGGAAGAAGCACCTGCAGAAGAAGCAGAAGCTCCTGCAGAAGCACCGGCTGAAGAAACAGCTGAATAATTAAATCAAACTATTTTAATTAAAATTAATCTTTAATCGGAGGAAAATAAAATGGCATCAGAAAAAGTTACAGCAATCGTTGAAGAACTTAAGACTCTCACAGTTCTTGAACTTTCAGAGCTCGTATCAGCAGTAGAAGAAGAATTCGGCGTAAGCGCTGCAGCAGCAGTAGCAGTAGCTGCACCTGCAGAAGGTGGCGCAGCAGCAGCTGAAGAAAAGACAGAATTTGATGTAGTACTTGCAGAAGTAGGTGCTAACAAGATTCAGGTTATCAAGGCAGTTCGTGAAGCAACAGGTCTTGGCCTCAAGGAAGCTAAGGAAATCGTTGATAACGCTCCTAAGGCAGTTAAGGAAGCTGTTCCAACAGCTGACGCTGAAGCTCTCAAGGCTAAGCTTGAAGAAGCTGGCGCAAAGGTTGAACTCAAGTAATTTAACCTTACAATTTACCTTTAAAATGATAGGCACAACCGTTAATTCGGCTGTGCCTTTTTTATTTATAAATATAATATTCTTGCTTCCCTCTGATGAGGGAAGTGGCGGCTTTGCCGTCGATAGGAGAGATAGAAATCGGCGTCCCCGACGACCCGTTTCCGTTTTATGTAGCAGCGAACACCGTTCGCCTTATTTTTTTATATCCTCTATATATTTTCTTGCACCATATCAATCAGCTTAAATGCAACACCGGATGCGCCGAACCAAAGCAGTGAAAACGGTACGCATATTTGACCTAAAAAGTTGAACGGTAAGCCGGAATAGTCCCATACCCGCTCTTTTAATATGATGTTAAACACCAACCCAAACGCAAGCTCTATACCTGTTATTATCAGCATACCCACAAGGCATTTTAGCAAAAAATGCATTTCGTATTTTTGATTAATATAATAAAAACTGCTAAGCACTATTGCGCCGGCAAAAAACATTGAGTAATGCGTTCTGCCTCTGTATAAAATTTCTATCAAACAATAGCCAAAACCGCCGATAAGCGATGTAATCAAATAAGTGTAAAAATATTTCATAATTGTATTATTAGTTTTATTGTGATAAAATATTAATATAATTTATTTTTAAAGGTGCGTTATGACTTTATTTGAAAAAGCAAATTATTTGATAGATATAATTGAAAAAGCAGGCTTTGAAGCGTATCAGGTCGGCGGCTGCGTAAGAGATTATTTTATGCAAAAAAAGTGCAACGATATTGATATCACCACTTCTGCCAAGCCGCTTGAACTTGAAGAAATTTTGAAGAATAATAATATTAAATATATTGAAACCGGTCTTAAACACGGAACTGTTACCGCTGTTTTTGAAAACGATAATTTTGAAATAACCACTTATAGGTGCGACGGCGAATATAATGATAACCGTCACCCTGAAAGCGTAACTTTCGTTAGAAAGATTGACGATGATTTGTCAAGGCGAGATTTTACAATCAATGCAATCGCCTATAACCCAAATAAGAATGAAATTGTTGACTTGTTCGGCGGTAGGGAAGATATAAAAAATAAAGTTATAAAAACAGTGGGAAATGCCGATAAAAGGTTTAATGAGGACGCACTTCGCATTATGCGTGCTATTCGTTTTGCTTCAACTCTCGGTTTTGAAATTGAAGAAGATACAAAGAAAGCAATTTTTAATAATAAAGAGCTTTTAAGAAATGTTGCGAGTGAAAGAATTTTTGCAGAACTTGTTAAACTTTTAATGGGAGATAATGTTTTTTCCGTCTTAACCGAATATAAAGAGGTTATCGCCGTAATTATTCCTGAACTGATACCTACTTTCACATGCAAGCAAAATACCGTTTGGCACCTTTTCGATGTTTATACTCATACTGCAAAAACGGTTGAAATGTCGCCTAAAATTCCCGAAATAAGGCTTATTATGCTTCTTCACGATATCGGCAAACCTGTGGCAAAAACTACGGATGAAAACGGCGTTGACCACTTTAAAGGTCATCAAAAAATCAGTGCTGAGATGAGTGCCCCTATCCTTAAAAGATTTAAAGTTTCAAATGAAATTTTTAACCGAGTTATGCTCATTATTCCTATCCACGATATCCATATCGGCAGGGACAAAAAGAATATAAAAAAGTGGCTTAATAAACTCGGCGAACAGGGTATTTATGACCTGATTTGCGTTAAGCGTGCCGATAAACTCGGTCAAAACCCGAAAATGACGGGCGAAGAACTTTCAAACCTTGAAGTGACGGAAAAATATGTGAACGAAATAATTGCTTCAAAAGAACCATACTCTATAAAAGATTTAAAAATCAACGGCTTTGATTTAATAAATCTCGGCTATAAGGGTAAACAAATCGGCGAGATTTTAAATATTGTTTTGCAAAATATAATATCCGGCGAGCTTGAAAATGAAAAAAGCGCCGAACTTGATTTTGTGAAGTATAAATTATGATTGTTTTATCCTGTATTAGTTTTACTTGTAAATATGAATATTGATTTATCAAATAGTTATATGATATAATATTAATAACAAGGGGGTGTTTGCTTTGCCTACAAGAAACGAAATAGAAAAATCAATCAAAGAACTTCTTGTTCGCTATAATGCCGAGTACGCTCTTCTTTTCGGCTCTTATGCAAGGGGAGAGCAAACGGAAAATTCTGATATTGATGTGCTTGTATTCGGTGGAGAAAATTTTAAAAAGTCAAATATTTTTGCTTTTGCCGAAGAATTAAGGCAAATTACCGGCAAGAGCGTTGATGCATTTGAAATTTGCGAGGTCGATAAGTCAACTCCTTTTTATAAAAATGTGATGAAGGAAGGAGTTAAAATAGCGTGAAAAAATCTGATAATGAGAGAATTAAAAAGATTATAGAAACTTGGAATTCTCTTCAAATTCAAATTAAAGAACATTCAATAACTAAAGAAAATTTGATTGAAGACGAGTTTTTGCAGTGGGCGGTTACAACACCGCTTTATAACATCGGCGAACAAGTATACCAAATCAGCGACGAAACTAAGAAAAAATACCCTGAAATTATTTGGAGCGTTGTTGCAGGTCTTCGCCATAGACTTGTACACGATTATGAGGGTATTAATTGGTCAATAATCGTTGAAGTTATTTTTGATGAAATGGACGACTTTGTGAATTCAATAAAAATTATAAATGAAAAAGCGGGCGAATGATATTCGTCCCTACGATATCTTTGTTATTTTGTAATATATAGATAAGAAAAATTACGGTAGGGGTGAATTGTGTTTGCCCGCTAAACTATACTACAATTTGTTAACAGTCTGTTAGTTGAATAATTATTAATATTAATATATAATTTACATATATTAATTGAAAGGGGTATATTATGCGTAAGATTGTTAATATAAATAAAAATTGGAAATTTTCAAAAGATGCTTCAAGCGTTCCTGCCTCTTTTCCTGCTGATTGGCAAGAACTTGATTTGCCATACACCTGGAACGGTGAAGACGGTCAGGACGGCGGCAACGACTATTACAGGGGCAAAGGCTATTTTGCTAAGATTTTAAATAAAAGCGATATGCCTGAGGGTGAAGAAATTTATCTTCAACTTGACGGCGTTAATTCAACCGGTACTGTTTATTTTAATGGCAAACAACTTGTAGAACACAACGGCGGTTACTCAACATTCAGGGTTAAACTTGACGATATTAAGGATGAAAACCTTCTTGTAATCGTTGCCGATAACTCACCTAACGACTATGTTTATCCGCAGGTTGCCGACTTTACTTTCTACGGCGGTATTTATCGTGATGTAACTCTTATCGGTGTTGAAAAAGCTCATTTCGACCTTGATTTTTACGGTGCTCCCGGTATTGCAGTCACACCTCAAGTTGTCGGTGATGATGCTAAAATCAGAATTGACGCTTATTGCACCGGTGAAGTTGAATTTGAAATTACGGACGGTAACGAAGTAGTTGCAAAGGCTAAGGCTGACGGTAAGAACCCAAGTGTAAACCTTGAAATTAAAGATGTTCACCTTTGGAACGGTACGCTTGACCCATTTCTTTATACCGCAAGTGCAAAACTCATTTCAAACGGCGAAGCAGTAGACGAGGTTAAAACCCGTTTTGGTTGCCGTACTTTTGAAATCGACCCTAATAAAGGTTTTATTTTAAACGGTAAGCTTTATCCGCTTCGTGGCGTCAGCAGGCATCAGGACAGACCTCATATCGGTAACGCTCTTTTGCCCGAGCATCATAAGGAAGATATGGACCTTATTTGTGAAATGGGTGCAAACACAATTCGCCTTGCTCACTATCAACACGCACAGTATTTTTATGATTTGTGTGACGAAAGAGGTATGGTCGTTTGGGCTGAAATTCCTTATATTTCAAAGCACCTTGATAAAGGCGTTGAAAACACAAAGAGCCAAATGAAAGAACTTATTTATCAAAACTATAATCATCCGAGCATAGTTGTTTGGGGTCTTTCAAATGAAATTTCAATGGGCGGCGCAACTCCTGCTATCGTTGAAAATCATAAAATGCTCAACGACCTTGCTCATTCTCTTGATAAAACAAGACTTACTACCGAGGCAGTTCTTACCGCTTGCAATATTAATGAAGAATATGTTCACATTTCCGATGTACTTTCGTATAACCATTATTTCGGTTGGTACGGCGGCGATGTGTCAATGTACGGAAATTGGTTCGATAACTTTCGTAAAAAGTATCCAAATAAGGCAATCGGTATGAGTGAATACGGTTGCGAAGCGCTTAACTGGCATACTTCTAACCCTGAGCAGGGTGATTATACGGAAGAATATCAGGCGTATTATCATGAAGAAGTTATTAAGCAAATTGCACACCGTCCATATCTTTGGGCAACTCATGTTTGGAATATGTTTGACTTTGCTGCCGATGCGAGAGCCGAGGGCGGCGAAAACGGTATGAACCATAAGGGTCTTATCACTTTTGACAGAAAGTATAAAAAGGACAGCTTCTATGCTTATCAGGCTTGGCTTTCAAAAACTCCTATGCTCCATATCTGCGGCAAAAGGTATGTTGACAGGGTAGAGGATGTAACAAAAGTTACCGTTTATACCAACTGTGATGAAGTTGAACTTTTCGCAAACGGTGAAAGCGTAGGCAAGCAGAAGAAAGGTGAGTTCCCGTTCTTCCATTTTGAAGTTAAAAATGTCGGCGAAACAAAGCTTGTTGCCAAAGCAGGTGATCTTACCGATGAAGCTGAACTCAAAAAGGTTGACAAGTTTAACGAAGCTTACAGACTTAAAGAGGAAGGCGCAGTTATCAACTGGTTTGAGATTGAAACTCCTGCCGGTTACTATAGCGTTAACGACACTTTGGGCGATATCCTTTCAACTTTCAGGGGCAAAATTTGTGCAGTTAAACTTCTTTTGAAAATGAAAAAAGCGCTCACTCCCGATGGACCTAAAAAGAAAGGCGAAAAGAAAAGCGCCGAAGTTATGGGCTTCAAAATTGCCGATATCAATAAAACTATGATTGATATGCTCAAAGGCTTTACCGTTAAGCGTAGTCTTATGATGCTCGGCGGCAAATTTACTAAAGAACAGATTCTTGAAATTAATGCTATGCTTAATAAGGTTAAGAAAAAATAAATTTTACGAAAGGAGAAACAAATATGAAGGAAAAATATATCAAACCGCAGACAGATATAAATACTTTTCATACTGTAGATGTCGTAACAACATCAAACGGCGGCGATGATGAAAAAAGAAAGCCGATTGAATTACCTGATCTTTAAACACAAAAAAGGAGAGCAAATCGCTCTCCTTTTTCATTTATTAATCTCTTTTTTATCTGTAATTTCTAAAATATAGTCTGTGCTTACATCGTAATATTTTGAAAGTTTAATCAATATCTCCGTCGGAATGTCAAGGTCGCCACGCTAATAGTTACTGTACACTCTTTGCGAACAGTTCAAAATCTCGGCAATTTCCCTTTGTTTCAAATCATTGTCGGCTCGCAGTTCATATATTCGCTTGTACATTTAACCATCTCCGTTAGTAGTATGGTTATAGTATATTATAGCGCATTATCCACTATTGACTCTTAGCGGAAAATACACTATAATTAAATTTAGCGGAAAACGCACTAAATTTAGGAGGAACTTTTATGAAAAAATTTTTATCGATTCTTTTGTCCTTTGCTATGCTTTTAAGCATAACAGCAGGGCTGAATCTTACTGCATATGCCTTTACTTTTACAGGTAATTGCGGTGCAAATGCTCAGTATTCTTTTGATGAAAGAACAGGTGTGCTGACAATTACGGGCAGCGGCGATATGAAAGACTATGGACACGATTATGATGTTCCGTGGAATTCTAAAACAAAAAGCATTACAAAAGTAGTAGTGTCAGACGGTATTACCCATATCGGCGATTTCGCTTTTGCAAACACAAATGCCGGAACCTTTTCAATTCCTGATTCTGTTACAAGCTACGGCAAAAAAGCATTTAGCGACTGTAGTGCAATTACTACTTTTTCAATTTCAAACAGTGTTGTTAAAATTGATTCAAACGCATTTTCAGGGTGTTCTAATCTTCAATCTATTGTGGTACCGGACAGTGTAACTTTTTTAGGCGAAGGTGCATTTAATTATTGCAGCTCATTAGTTACTGCAACAATAGGCGATTATGTCGCATCAATAGGTGATGGAACTTTTAGCTTTTGCTCTAATCTTACAAGCGTTAAACTCGGAAGAAGTATTACTTCAATAGGTGACTACGCTTTTTCTAATACTTCAATTAATGATATTGTTCTTCCTGATAGTCTTATAACTATCGGTGACAGTGCTTTTAACTATTTAAAAAGACCGATAAATACAGTTGTATTTCCTGAAAATGTATCGTCAGTCGGTAAAGATGCATTTTATGGCGCTGCCGGTGTGAATAATCTCATTATACTTAACAGTAATTGTGCTATTAATGATTCTTGGTATACATTTTGTTCAAGTGTAAAAACAGTTTTTTCTTATGCCGGCTCAACTGCTCAGTCATATTGTGAACAATATGGCTTGCCGTTTGTTTCATTTTGCGGTAATCACACATTTGGTGCTGAAAAAACAGAGTATGTTGCAAATTGCGAATTTGACGGAAGAACATCAAAAATCTGTTCAAAATGTAATTTTGTTTCATACAATCGTACCGCTAAAAAAGGACACAGTAATGTACTCGTAAACAGTGTTGACTCAACTTGTTCAAACGAAGGTTATAATGCTTATAGATGTAATGTTTGCGGTAAAATCACACAAACTCCTATTGCCAAAAAGCCACATACAGTTGTTATTGACCAATCTGTCGCACCTACTTGTACCCAAACCGGTTTAACAGAAGGACAGCATTGCTCTGTTTGTAACCAAGTAATAGTAGCGCAAAATGTTATTCCTGCAACAGGTCATAACGCTGTATCTGCAAATAACGGTTATGCCCAAACTTGTACAACCGTCGGAAAAGAAAGCGATACTGTTTGCTCAGTTTGCGGCGCACTATTAAACACAGGAGCAACGCTTCCTGCGACAGGTCATAATGCAGTGTCTGCAAATAACGGTTATGCTCCTAATTGCATAGCTGACGGAAAAGAAAGCGATACTGTTTGTTCAACCTGCGGTGCAGTATTAAATGTGGGCGCAGTTTTACCTGCACTCGGTCACGATTTTTCAAATAATGCTGTTAAATGCCGTCGTGGTTGCGGTGCCGTTAACCCAAATTATAAGCCTAAATCTGCAAAGATTAAAAAGTTGACAGCAAAAAAGAAAGCCGTTGCAATCACTTGGTCGAAAGTCAGCAGCATTAGCGGTTATCAAATTCAACTTGCTACGGATAAAAAGTTTAAGAAAAACAAGAAAACCGTAACAATCAAAAAGCAAAAGACAACAAAGACAACTGTAAAAAAACTCAAAGCTAAGAAGAAATATTTTGTAAGAATTCGTACTTATAAAACAGTAAACGGTAAGAAAATTTATTCTTCTTGGTCAAAGGCTAAAACAGTTAAAACTAAATAAGATAAATTATTGTTTAGTGGGCGAACGCAGTGTATAGTGTAGTATGATAGTAAACACATGTGCAAGATGATAGTATACAGATTTA
>OIYY01000201.1_pt1 | contig 45926 bp, 39 predicted proteins | sample 1588341 | NCBI WGS metagenome assembly OIYY01 (sample SAMN03283287) | human gut metagenome | biome: human-associated habitat; material: feces | host: Homo sapiens | place: Peru | collected 2012 | reverse complement strand
CTTGATATCGGCCTGAATTCCGGCGCCGCCGCTGGAATCACTGCCGGCAATCGTCAGCAAATTCTTCATCTGCTTTCTGCCTCCTTTAATGCGCACTCAACGCGCGCAGGTATTTTCTTTGTTCTGTCCGGAGTAATCGAACAGACCGTCGTTCTTTTCCTCCAACGCTTTGATAATATGATAGGTATATTCGTTATAGGGAGTTGGAATCCCCAGTTCCTTGCCCATCGCCATCAGAGCACCGGAGAACATATCAATCTCGGTGTGTCTGCCTGCGTCCAGATCCTGCAGCGTGGAATAGCGCACAGATGGCGGAACGGCGCTGCCACGGCCGGAGCTTGCGGGACATTTGCTCATATCAATGCCCTTGGCGGCGGCGATGGCCTCCAGCTCACGGCGCAGACCTTCCTTAATAGCACGCATGTGCTCACTGTCCTGATAACAGCCAAGACCTGCGCCAATCACAGCCTGCGGCAGATTGTTGCAGACGTTCAGGCGGAACTTGCACCAGATTTCTTCATTAATGCAATCCGTATGGCGGATATGGATATCGGCGCTGCGCATAAGCGCTTCAATCGCCAGCACACGCTCACTCTCAAACGATGCCTGCGCTTCGCCGAAAACAATACCGATAGTCTTTTCCGGGTTGAAACGCACGCCGGTGCCCTCGTGACGCGACGCAATCTTAATCAGAGCAGGCAGAATCTGCTTGCTGTCGACAGCACCGGCAATAATCTCCTCGCTGTCCACGCCGTTCATCAGGCTCATGACAGTAGTATTGTGGCCGACTGCCTCGCGGATGCTCGCCAGAGCGCCCGGCAGAGCGCCATATTTTAAGGCAACAATCAAAAGGTCTACGCCCTTGGCCTCCTGCGGGCTCCACACCTGCGGATGGTAGGTAACGTTGTTGTGATGCTGCAGCCCTCGTCACGCAAACGCGCAGCACGGCTGCCTTTGGCGATAATGCCGAATCTGATATCGGGGAGCTTGCTCAGTCCCCAGATTATATAAGAGCCGACGGCTCCTGCTCCCAAAAGAGCGACAGATTTTATCTCCATGCTTATCACTCCTTATCGCTTGCGAATAAGCGCTGCAGGCCGTAGCGGAATTTATTCCGCTGAGGCTATAACGCTCATTGCAGTAAAGCTAATTATACACTATATATTATAGCATATCAGGGCGCATAAAAAAACAGCAGCGAAGTGCAAGGCACGAGCTGCTGTGAAGAACGGGTGAAATTTATAATATTATGGAAGAAGTTTTTATGCGGTTAGCTTGGAGGCAAGCTTTTTATATCTCTCATTCAAGCAACCATTTTATCAGGTTTTTCTTTTGTATTCCATTATAATTAGCTTCGCCAAAAAGCTCGTCAAGTGTCAAAAGATATTTTGGATAATTATCCTGTACGCTTTGTAGCGGTACCAACTCTCTTGCTAATGTATCAGGGTTTAACGTAGTGGCGGATATCTGGTAATATTCTGTCTGGTTGTTTTTAATGGCTACAAAGTCAACCTCACCTTTATCAATATCCCCCACGTATACATCATAACCGCGTCGCATCAGCTCCAGATAGGCAAGATTTTCTATGATATGACCTATATCGCTTTCTTTATTACGTATCAGGATATTGCGCATACCAATATCGACAATATAATATTTAGGCATATTGGTAAGTAGTTGCTTTCCTTTGATGTTAAAGCGCGGAGCTTTATATAAAAACAAAGCATCTACCAACCCCTGCAAATACTTCTCAACAGTCTTGTTGTCTATACTCTTGCCACCGGATTTTAAGGTATTCGCAATTTTGTTTATAGAAACAATATTACCGATATTATCAGCGATAAATTTTGTTACCTTATCTAATGCGTTCACATCAGTAATCTTCAGACGTTTTACTATATCATTGAGAATAATTGTATTATATACATCACGCAGATAATTATAAGCATCACTGTCAAAGCTATTGTAACGTGCCAGAAAAGGAAAGGAACCATAATTCAGGTATAAATTAAACTTTTCCTGTATGCTTACGTCAACATTTTCCGGAGCAAAAGAAGATACAAATTCTTTAAATGACAGCGGCAGCATCTTTAGTTCAACGTATCTGCCGGAAAGAACGGTTGCCAGCTCTCCGGACATAAAATAAGCGTTGGAACCTGTAAGATATATATCGCAATTATCTTTAATGAACAGGCTGTCGACAGCTTTTTGATATTCCGTGCAATGCTGTACCTCATCTAAAAAAATATAGTTTTTGCAGTCCTGCTGCAGGTGGTCATTTATATATTGATACAAAGTATGATAATCCCGTAAGGCTTCAAATTCCATTGCTTCAAAGTTGATGCTGATAATTTGTTTTTCATCTACCCCCTGCTTAAGCAAGTTCTGTTTAAACAGCGTAAACAGGGTTGATTTTCCGCAACGGCGTACACCGGATACTACTTTTATGATTTGTTTATCCTGCCAGCGACATAACCAGTCAAGATATTCTTTTCTTGGAATAAGCTGCATAGTTATCACCTCTTACTTATATTGTAAAGCAAACCTGTTATAAACGCAAGAAAACTTGGAACGCATTCCAAGTTTTCTCTATTTTCCCTAAAAGTTTGGAATGGAATCCAAGCTTTAGCATTTTTTATATAAAATTAGGATTTTATTCCTGATTTTGAACATAGAAAAAAAGGTATACCTTCGCATGCCGGAAAATAAAAAGCACCCACGTTAGTGAGTGCTCGGTTTTAGTGTTTTACTCCTCATAGTCCTCGTCTTCTTCGTAAGCAGCCTGCTCTCTGCAATCTGCGTAAATAGTATCTTTGTTAGCGTTCACCAAATCCATTATTTTTTCTTTTCTTCTTCGGAAACGATAATATTGTTTTTCTTCATGTAGTCAATACCGTGAAAAAAGAACATTTAAAAGCATTACGAACAAGCACTAGTAACAGCAAAGCGACCCGATTAAGAGAGCTTTTTGCTAAAACTTTTTCTCCTGAAAAAGTTTTTGTTTTGCCGCGCTTTACAAAAAGCGCGAACCTTTCTTCCAACTTCTTTCAGTTATGAAAGAAGTTGAATTAACCCAAAGTATCAACAAACAAAATCCCCCGCAGGAAACCCTGCGAGGGTAAAGCATGCGACAGCTCTATTCACTTCTTCACAGCCAAGCTACGGATAGAAACATTCACATTATTCACCTTCATGGCTGTCATATACTCAATCTTTTCCTTAATCTTCGCCTGGAACTGCTTGGTAACGGCAAAGAGCTTAACACCGTAATACAGCACAACCTCTACACTGATAACAATACCCTTGCTGTTGTCGCTGCGGCGGCGCACCTTAATCGAGGTGATGCGCTCCACGCCCTCCAGCTTGCGCCCGATAATTTTGATGATATCCTCCAGCGCGCTGTCGGAAATCAACAGCTTGCCGTAAAAGCTGAACGAAGGACGTACGATAGAACGGTCCGCATCCTTCTCCTGCTTGCGCTGGCTGGAAAAAATATTATAGGGCAAATCGGCAAAATAGCCTGTGAAATGAGGCTTCAGCTCAATCGTCGGCACCGGCACGATATGTTTGCCCTCCTGCAGACGCGCATGGCGGGCCTTCTTGATTTCGGCCTTGCTGGCAATTTGGTTGATATACACCGTCTTGACCGGCTTATCCAGCTTCAGCCTGCCGATAATCTTGTTGATCATATTGTCCGAGGTAGCGATAATCAGCAGACGATGAATGTTGTTGGTCGCCAGCGCCTCACGCACCGCCTGCGCGTGTCCTTCGTCGGTGAAGATGGCACGCTTTACGGCTTGTATTCTGTTGTCTTCGTTCTTGGCGGAGGTGCCTGCCAGGATTTTGGTACCTTTAATCAGCAGGCCGTCGTCAATAATAGCGTCACAGCGGTTGTCAAAGGCCACGCCGATGGCATGGTGGCTCTTGCCTGTGCCGCTGGGTCCTACAAAAGCAACTACTTCCATTCTATTACACCCTTAACATCATCATATTGCACCTGCCAGATTCCCATCTTTGTGGGGAAACGGTCAGGGATTCCGTGAAAGTCACTGCCGCCGCTCACCAGCAGTCCACGCTGCTTGGCCAGCGCCAGCCAATGGGCTTGCGCCTGTGCATCCGCGCTGGGGTGCCACACCTCGATGCCGTCAAAAGGCTCTGCAGCTAAAAGTCGTTCGGGCAGCGTTTTATCCACCAGCTCCGAGGGATGCGCCAGCACAGCGATGCCGCCTGCCTCGTGAATCAGCGCCACTGCCTCATGCGGAGAAAGCTTGGGCTGCGGCACGTACGCCGGTCCGCCGCGGTGCAGCAGTGCGTCAAAAACCTCCTGTACGGTAGCAAAATATCCCTTCGCCACTAGGGCCTTGGCCACATGCGGACGGCCCACTGCCCTGTTCTTGGGATCGCAGGCATCCACATCTACATGGTAGCCTAATTTTTCCAGCTTTTCCAGCATGGCATATAAACGGTGCTCGCGCGCATGGCGCATTTCAGCCATTTTCTTATGCAGCGCTTCACAGTCCATAGAAACGTGATAGCCTAAAATATGCACGGCATCATCCTCGTACTGCGTTCCCAGCTCCACGCCGGTGAGGACGCGGATGCGTCCGCCGTAGCGCTTCGCCGCCTCGCGCGCCTCCGCCAGACCGTTCCACGAATCATGGTCTGTGACAGCGATAACGCTGATGCCTTTAGACACAGCCTCGTCCACCAGCATGGTCGGCGTATAGCGTCCGTCGCTGAAGGTGCTGTGCAAATGTAAATCTACAAGCTGCGCAGCCATTACAGCATACCTGCCAGCTTGATAAGCGTCATAGTGCCAAAGGCAGTACCGCCTTTAACCTTGAAGCCCTCCGTCTTGGTTGCGGTGGAGGTGCCGCCAATATCAAGATGCGCCCACGGGATATCCTTGTCGACGAATTCGCCGATGAACAGGCCGCCGGTGATGCAGCCGCCGGCACGTCCTGCGCTGTTGAGCAGGTCCGCAACGTCGCTCTTGATGGCCTCCTTGCATTCGGGCAGGGAAGGCAGCTGCCAGTAGTTTTCACCGGCCATGCGTCCTGCCAGCTTAATCTGCTCCACCAGCTCGTCGTCATTTGCCACAATACCGCTGGTTTCGTTGCCCAACGCGATGATTACAGCACCGGTGAGCGTTGCTATATCAATAACCTTCTTGGCACCCATTTGGCAGGCATACCAGACTGCGTCCGCCAGCACCATGCGTCCTTCCGCATCGGTGGAAACAACCTCGATAGTCTTGCCGTTGGCTGCACGCACGATGTCGCCGGGGCGTTGCGCCTTGCCGTCAGGCATATTCTCCGCACAGGCCAGTACACCGATAACGTTGCATTTCAGGCCTAAACGTGCGATGGCACGCATTGCTCCGAGCACAGCGCCCGCACCTGTCATGTCGTCCTTCATCTCGCCCATGTTGTCGTCAGGCTTAATGGAAATACCGCCGCTGTCGAAGGTGATGCCCTTGCCTACGAAGGCTGTATAGGGAGCGTCACCGTCGCCATTGTAGCGCAAGGCAACGAGGCACGGAGGGTTATGACTTCCCTGACCTACTGCCAGCAGTGCATGCATGCCTCTTGCCTCCATCAGGGTTTCGTCCATGATGGTTATTTCCAGCGGCAGCTCCTGCCCCAGCTTCAAGGCATCATCGGCCATGGTTTGCGGTGTTACCACGTTACCGGGGTTATTCACCAGATCACGTGCATAGCACACTGCTTCCGCAGAGATTTCCGCAGCGTTAATGATTTCCGCCGCCTCCGGCACAGCGCTAAGCACTGCAGCCTCGCACAGCGGTGCCTGCTTTGCTTCACTCTTGAAGCGGTTGAAGGTGTACGCGCCGAGGTACAGGCCTTCGACGAGCGCCTGCAAGTTTTTGCTGCGTTCGGCGTTCAGCAGGATAGGCGCAGCCAGTACAGCCTTTTGCGCCTTAGCCTTGTGTAAAGCGCGAGCAGCAGCGCCGGCAGCCTTACGGAAATTGTTCGGCTTGCAGTCCTTGCCCTCGCCACAGCCTGCCAAAAGCAGTGTCAGCAAACCTTCACCCTGCGGCAGCACCAGGGTGGTAACGCTGCCTGCATCATAAATATCGTCGTGCTGCGTGGTATACGCCATTGCCGCCTTGGCTGCTGCCTCCGGCAGCTCCAGCTTGTCGATAGCTGCCGCACATTCCTTACACAGAAAGAGGACAATACTGTCCGCATCATTATAGGCTGCAGCGTTGAACTCCGCTGCGGTACATTGAAATTGGTTTAACATATCTTAAACTCTCCTATCATTATTTATATTCTATTGCAGTCTGCAATTCGTTAAGCATGGTATTGCCGCTGGAACGCTGCAACGACAAATCGCTCACCAGCACCTTCATCTCGCGCATCAGGCGGCCCTTGGAAAAATAAGAGCCTAGCGCGTGAATCGTGTACGGTGTCTGGTTGATGTTGCCGATATACATCAGGCAGTGGCCGTCCATATAAAGCGCTGTACCCGGCATCAGCTTGCTGATAACGGTGGCGCGTTCCTGTGCGCTGCCGCTGAGCTTTTTCTTCGTGCCTGCGGTCAACTCCTGCTGGTCGGCATTACGCGGCAGCACAATGCCCACAGTGCGGTAAGCATTGAACACCAGGCTTGAGCAGTCCACGCTGTTTTTCAAGCCGCCCCAGCCATAAGGCTTGCCGTAAAATTTGAAGGCGGAATTAAGCAGATTATTGCTGGTATAGGGCAAATAGCCGTAATGCACGGCAGAGGCAGCCTTCGGCACCAGCAGCTTCTGCTTCTGCAGCAGGCCTGTTTTTGTGCGCACCGGTGCAATTACCGTATAGGTATCGCTCTGCATACTGTCAACCGGCAGGCGCGCCCCCTGCTGGTACAGCACCTGCTCGCCGTCCGTTTTCAGGTTATATTCCGCATCGGTAACAACCAAAAACTTCTGCGGCTTCACAAAGCTGCTCCAGGTGTTCTTATCGGTCATGGCTACATTATACTTGCTCACCCAACCGCTGTAATTTACTGCCTGCACGTAGTAAAAATAACCGTTGGCACTGGTGTGCAGCACAGCCACAGGCTCGCCGGGGTCAAGCATAGTTTCCTGCAGCGCGTCAAAATCCCTGTCGCCCGCGTAATAATACAGGCCCTCGCCCGTAGGCAGCGTGCGCACAGCGGTACGGCGCACCGTCACTGCGTATTGCACGCCTACGCTTTTGGGAATAGCGCTGATATTGCTCTGTTTGCGCAGGATATTCTTATAGTTTTCGCTCACCTTATTGCCATGCAGATACAGGTCATCGTCAAGGATGGAATAATCCATAATCCTCGTTTTGAGCGCATCACCGCTCATCGTCGCAGGATAATTTGCCAGGTCAGGCATACTGCGGGAAGCAGCACGCACCTTGGCGTTGAAGGATGCCACACCCTTCGCATCCAGAATAACCGTATCACCGCTCTTGTTCTGCTCCGTCCAGTGCGACGGGTTCACCAGCGGCGGATAATTGGTAATGCCTGCGGCCGAAGCGCCCAAAGGCAGCAGCAGTCCGCAAACAACGGCAGCTGTATATAAAAGCTTTGCTAATCGCAATTTCGTTCCTCCTTCCTGCAGTATTAAGTCTACTGCAAATCACCTAAAATACTTGTAATATTATTATATTCTTTAGGCAGGACAAAAATCCTGCTTTAGTATATGAAAAAAGCTGATGTAAGCATTGGCCTACATCAGCGTAGAAGCGATATTTTATTTCTGCAGATCCTTGGCATTGCCCGGTTTGATTTTGCTTTCGGTGCCTGTGAGCAGGCGATGGATATTTTCCTTGTGGCGTAGCACAACGAAGAATGCAGCAACCACCGAGAAAATCACATAGGCAGAGGGATAACCCAGATACCACGCCAACGGCGGCGTAAAGATGGCAGCCATAATGGAGCCGAGCGATACATAGCGCGTCAGCAGTACGCACACCAGCCAGATACCGAAGCTTGCTACCGCAACCTTAGGCATCATGAAAATCAGCAGGCCCAGTGCGGTCGCAACGCCCTTGCCACCCTTAAAGCCCAGAAAAAGCGAATAATTGTGTCCCAAAAGCGCACCCAAAGCCGTAACCACATCCAGCAACGGATTGTGGAAAAAATAACTCATAATACCAACCGCAAGAATACCCTTGAAGGCATCGGCAATCAGCACCAGCACCGCAGTCTTGGGACCGACGGTACGGAAAACGTTCGTCGTGCCGATATTCTTGCTGCCGTAATTACGGATATCAATACCATGAAAGGCCTGCACCAACCATAAGCCGCTGGGAACAGAGCCGCAGACATGACCGAGCACAAAGCCCAGCAGAAAATGTAATATACCCACCTCATTGAACATAACAAATCACCTGACTTTTATTTATTCATCCTCGTTCTTACCACGGATAATCATCTGAATCGGTGTACCTTCAAAGCCAAAGGCCTCACGCAGTTTGTTTTCCAGATAACGCTGATAGGAGAAATGCATGATTTCCGGTTCGTTGACAAAGATAACAAAGGTTGGCGGTTTGATTTTGACCTGTGTAACATAAAGAATCTTAAGACGCTTGCCTTTTTCGGTAGGCGGCGGATTGATAGCCACAGCGTCCTCGATAACCTGATTGAGAATACTAGTAGCGATACGCATAGCGTTCTGCTCGGCAACATAGGAGATAACCTCCGGCAGTCGGTGAATACGCTGCTTGGTAACGGCAGAAACGAAAACTACCGGCGCATATTGCAGGAAAACAAGCTCCTTGCGCAGAGTTTCGGTGTAACGCAGAGTGGATGAATTGTCCTTCTCGTACAAATCCCACTTGTTGACAACCAGAATAACAGCCTTGCCTGCCTCATGAGCATAGCCGACGATACGTTTATCCTGCTCGGTAACACCCTCGACAGCATCAAAGACCATCAGCACAACGTCACTGCGGTCAACCGCACGCAGTGAACGCATAACGCTGTATTTTTCAATCGGTTCGTCAACCTTAGCCTTACGGCGCATGCCTGCGGTATCAATGAACAGGTACTTCTGACCGTTGCGTACTACCGGAGTATCAATCGCATCACGGGTAGTGCCTGCAACATCACTTACGATAGAACGCTCCTCGCCTACCAGTGCGTTGAAAATAGAGGACTTGCCCACGTTAGGACGGCCAATCAGAGCAACCTTGATTTCGTCCTCTTCCTCCAGGTCGCCTGCCATCTTATCAGACGGGAACTTGGCAACAACGGCATCCAACAAATCGCCCAGGCCCAAATGGTTGGACGCGGAAACAGCAATCGGATCACCAATACCCAGATTATAGAATTCAAAGGTATTCATCTCCTGCTTCGGAGAATCCGCCTTATTGACAGCCAGAACAATCGGCTTCTTGGACTGACGCAGCAGACGGGCAACGTCAGCATCCTCGGTAGTAATGCCTGCGCGCGCATCGCAGACGAACAGAATAACGTCCGCCTCCTTAATCGCAATCTGTGCCTGCTGACGGATAGAAACAGCAATAGCATCGGCATTCATGATTTCGATACCGCCGGTATCAACCATCATAAACTCGTGGTCCAGCCATTCGGCGGTAGCATACAGACGGTCGCGAGTAACTCCCGGTGTATCCTCAACAATGGAAATCCTGCTGTTGGCAAAAATATTAAAAAGAGTAGATTTGCCTACGTTAGGACGTCCAACTATAGCAACTATCGGTTTAGCCATAATCAAATCTCCTTCATCATAATAAATTTTTTAGTATGTGTCTATCATAGAAATGTAAAATTTTTTGTATATTTATTGGGATATGTCCTATAGCGTCCTTAACGCTAACACAACCCTCAGTCAAAATCACTGACGCGATTTTGCCAGCTCCCTTTCAGGGAGCATATAAAAGTTAGCGAATTGCGAACTGTAATCTTCAGTCGAGCCTATTATATCTCCCCTGAAAGGGGAGGTGGCTACGAGCATTAGCGAGTAGACGGAAGGGTTGCGGCTGGATATGGGAATTGCGATGCAAGCACAACCCTCAGTCAAAATCACTGGCGTGATTTTGCCAGCTCCCTTTCAGGGAGCATATAGCGGAGGTGGCTACGAGCGTTAGCGAGTAGACGGAAGGGTTGCCTCTAGTGATCAATTCCATTCCTGGAAGAAACTCCCTTATGGAAGTAATGCTTAACCTCGCTCATATCAGTAACAAGGTCGGCAATTTTAATAAGCTCTTCCGGTGCACTTCTACCAGTAGTAATAACCTCAACGTTATTTTTATGCTCACGCAAAAAATCAACAACCTCCTGCGTCGGCAGCATCTGAGTAGCAAGCACAATATTCAGCTCATCGAGGATAATAATGTCCGCAGCGTGCGAGCTGATAGCCTCTTTCGCCTCTTCCCAGCCGTCACGGCACATCTTTAAATCAATAGGATCGGGATTACGGAAATTAACAAAGGCGTCGCGTCCCACCTGCCGCAGCGTAAACCAAGGCAGATTCTTTGCAGCCCGCGCCTCGCCGTACTCAGGATCATCCTTCAAAAATGAAAGCATCAGCGTCTTCATACCATAACCGGAGGCACGCAACGCTACGCCCAAAGCGGCAGTAGTCTTACCCTTGCCTGTACCTGTATAAACCTGCAGCATACGCTTCACCTATCTTTCCAATAATAAATGCAGCAATTCCTTCGCACCCTTGGCAATTTCCACCTTGCCGGGGTAACGCTCCTTGAACTGCGTCAGCGACATATCATCCAAAAACAGCTTATCATTATTCAAAACCACATCCGGCAGAATAATCTTCTTGTCCTGAACGTTCGCTAAGATATCGCTGCCCGTCAAAAGACCGGTAACATTCACCTTGCCGCCGAAAAAGCTGTTAGGCACAGGCACAAAACGGTGCTCCGAACCGAACTGGCTGTTCAGCTTCGCCATCAAAGGCTCCAGCACACGGTAAGCGCCCTCACCTACGGGAATCACCGCAGGCTCTGCAGGATGAAAGCTCTGCATCTGCGCCAACGCCTCGTCCCACTCCAGCATAAAGTTGGCAGTAAGGCCGATGCCGTTTTCCAGCTGCGGGAAGCCGTCGTACCATTCGGTAGGAGGAAAAGGCTTTTCCGCCAGCAGATAAAACTCGTCACCCAAGTAGATAAACGTCTTGCCTGTTTCCTTACGGCAGCGCTCCTGCCATGCGGTCACCTGCTCCACAACCTCTGCGGCCTGCTCCTTCGTAAAGGTAGCAAGCTGCGTCAGGTGCTCGCGGTGCTTAGTGGTGCCTACGGGAACAACCGCCATCGTCAGTATATTGGGATACTGCGCGTACAAATCGTGGAAGCTCTTGGCAAGAATCTCGCCGTCATTATAACCGGGACAGCAGACAATCTGTGTATGCACCTGAATGCCCGCATCGAACAAAAGCTGCAAGCGCTCCATCAGCTGACCGGCAAAACGATTGTGCATCATCTGGCAGCGCACCTGCGGGTCGGTAGCGTGTACCGAAACATACAGCGGCGTAAGATGCGTGCGGATAATACGTTCAAAATCTTCATCCTTCATATTGGTGAGTGTAATGAAGTTACCATATAAGAAGGACAGACGGTAATCGTCATCACGCACATACAGACCCGGACGCATACCGGGAATCATCTGGTCGACAAAGCAGAAAACACAGTTATTGTAGCAGGTCGCAACTCTGTCAAAAACTGCGGAATCAAACTCCAGGCCAAGATCCTCATCCGGATATTTTTCTATATGTACCTGACGGCGTGTGCCATCGGTGGCCTCTATCTCCAGATCAACCTCGTAATCGGAGGTATAGAAGCTCAATTCAATTATATCCTTAACCTGTACGCCGTCCACGCTGCACAGCTTTTCGCCGGCCTTGATGCCTGCGTCCGCTGCCAAACTGTTCTTGCGTACACCACTAATAAGTCCTACCATTACAACTCCTTAAAAAAATGCAGATAATCAACCGTGAAAAGATTAGTCGTCAAATTATTATATCATATTAGCTTAAAGAATGCAAAAAGGGGACGCACTGACGTGGCCCCCAAAATAATATTGATATATAAAAAAGAGGCGACGCTCTTTCTGTTTACATAAATACTGCGCCCATTAGCGACAACCTTCAAAAGTTCACAAAGCGCAACTTGCACAAAGTATGGCTTTATGTTATATTATAAGTGATGAGACAACCGCCCAACCAGGTGGGTTGCCGATTTAGGTTACGGAAAAGCCGCCCTGTTCTCGTCAAAGTATAGGGGCGGTTTTTCTATGTCCGTATGCTTTTACTTTCTGTTCTGAAATATGAACGTCAGCAATGCTACGATAAAAATTCCAAAGGACATTAAATCCTGAAAACTGAAATATACCATAGACATCACCTCCATTCCGAAGAATTTCGGCAATGCCCCACCCTCTAGCTCGGTTGTCTTACACAATATTTTATCATGTAAAACCAAAACACACAACGAACAAACTGTAAAGTTTGCGCTGTGTGTTTTTTTATTGGCCAAAATATTTACTAAAAGTTTTATTGCTTATTTTTCTTTTGCTCTTTGAGCCAATTTTTATAATCTTGGACTGTATCTTTGGCGTAATCTGTTTTTAAATCAGCATAGTAGCCAAGAGCTTTTTCTACCAGTTCAGTATTTCCTTCACGGCTTGCCATGATAAGCATTGATTCAATCGCGATAAATTTATCTTCAATAGTCTTTGACTCTGCAAGGCATCTTTGAGCCATTTCCCAACCCAAGAAATATTTGCCAGTAAATTCCAGTAAACGTTGCAGATTAAACAAACATGTAAGATATGTGTCGCTATCTTTATCTTCGTCTGTTACACAAGCTAAAGCACGCTGATATTCTTCTATCGCTTCATCATACAAAAGGTAGAACTCCAAATCAGCAGCACGATGAAATCTTGCTTTAAACATATCAGGCGGATTCATGGAAATTATCAAATTATCAATGGCAAATAATTTACCTGGATTCGTTTCGTTAGCTGCCAATTCATTTAATTCTTCTACACTTTTTCCTTGAATATCAGCGATTTTTTCAACAAATTCTTTACGCCAATATTGTTGTATTGTCTGCGGACGTATTTTCTCCAGATACTCCAAAACCTTCGGCACAAATTTTTCTTTCGTGATTGCAGAGTCTGCATACCAAAGGTTCGACTGTCCCATGCCCAAGCCTGCGCCTGCTTTTGATGCCGAAAGAACCCTGAAATTACGCAGCTCTTCGGGAATAATATGCGCATTTTCTTCTCTGGTTTTAAAATTATATTGCCAATATGTATGATTTTCTACAATGCTATCTTCAAAATACTGATAGTAATGATACATCTCGGCGTGTTCGTACCAGCCGACGATATGCCGTCCTGTATCATTAGTCGCTACCCAGATAACTGTAACGTCATCAATTTTATCTACATCATCTGGCACATCCTCTACACGCGCCAGATTCAACCTCTCCCCTGGTGCACGCACATACCCAAGGCAGTAATGGTTATACGGATAGAAATTGAAACTTTCACAAGCATCATTATTTTCTTTGACAAACGCACCGCCATTCTTCGGCTGGTCGTTGTCAGTAATGCCACTATAAAGTTTCATCCATGCTATATTACAAAAAACTACTTTTGCCATCTTTGATATCTCTCCCAAATTATCTGCTTTCTTCTTTAACGAATGTTGGGAACTGATAATCCAAGTAATTATCCAGTTCGTTGAAATTAGGGAACCTACGTTCCAATTCACGGAATTTCGGTCCGTGAGAATGAATCAGCTGATGCAGGCACTCGTGATAAATAAGGTACTTTAGTACTTCACGCGGCACGCTGACAGAATTAAGGCCGCAATTCATTTTTATATTATCGCCAAGATAAACATATTGTGCAAAATACGTCTTATAAGCCTTCTTAGTCCAGCCAATCGTCGGGCGCTTGAAGTCGTCGCCCAAGTTGTCTTTTTGTTCTGCCAAAACTTCATCAATCAAAATTTCCAGCGGTTCAGCGAAAGGCTCTGCGCTAAGCAAGCCAAACTCTGTTTCTGCTTCTTCAATACTAGAGCCAATCGGCGTAACGCCGGTGGGATACAGAAGGAAGTCAAAAATACGTCGCTGATAGGATTCCACATTGCCATACAAGCTGTCAATGATCGTCTTATGCGCATTATAGATTGCATGAATATCCTGCTGAATTTTGAAGATGTTGGCCAAAGACGTTTCTTCGCGATACTTCATCGCCAATTTTGACGGGTCGATGTCGTCACGCTCGTCGAACGATTGAAACTCTGGAAAAGCTTTCTCCGTCGCCGTCAGTTCTGCAATGTCTTCCAATTCCTGCGGCGTAGGCATCACACCGAAGCCATCGAAATACTTTTGCAAAAGCTGTTTGCCGTTCTGCTCTTCCGCTGCAACAAGCGCCTGCGTATCTGCCTTCATTGCTGCATAGCCTTCCTGCTGGTTGGCGAAAACAAGCACTTTCTCAGGCATGTCATTTTTATCATAAACATTGTACCAACCAACAGGCAGCACAGCGGCGTGCACCTTGAAGCCCAAATCGCCGTAAGAAATGGCACGCATCGCGTCGATAATGCTGGACACAGGAATTTCTTCCACTTTGTTCTTTTTCTTCGGCTCTTTTTTCGTGCCTCCTGGCGTTCCGCCTTCTTCGCCTTCCAGCAGGAACGAAGGGTTGAGCCAACGTGTAAAGCTTGCCCACTTATCACAGAAGTCAACGATGTACACTTCTTTTGTGCCACCGCATTGCTCGCCACGCATGCCGCGCCCAATCATCTGCATTAATAAAACGTCACTGTTCGTCGGACGTGTCAGAAAAACTGTATGAATATCAGGAATATCGCTGCCCTCGCTAAGAATGTTGACGTTAATTAATACGTCAATATGGTCGTCATTTCCCTCCTTATCCTTATGGTTGTTATGGCGGAAACGTTCAATAATTGCGTCTTTCACACTGTCGTCCATGCCAGAATAAACGCGGTCACATTTTACACCCTTTTTGACGAACATATCTGCCAAAACATCACAGTGGATAATGTTCAAGGCAAAAATTATCGTTTTGCCGTATTTCTCTTTATTATCAAGATATTCCTTAATAATAACTTCGTTACGTTCGTTAATCTTTGCAATCTTGTTGACAGCTTGTTCCGTCAAATCGCCTTTCGCCAAAACTTTTTTCAGCTCATCTTTATCAATATAAGTTTCAATTTCAACATTCGTTTCACGTTTTAAGTTTATCGGCGTAGCCAGAGTACCATCAGCAATCAGTTTGCTCAAGGGAATGGCATAAATGATTTTCTGCTCAAACAGTTTCAGCAGCGAAACGGTGCCCATGTCAGTGTATCGGATTGGCGTTGCCGTAAGGCCAAGCAATTTCGCCTCGGGACATTTTTGGCGCACAGCGTTTATAATTTTTCTATATGAAGGTGCAAGCGCATGGTGCGCTTCGTCCACAACGATAATAACTTTCTTCTTGAGCGGAGCTGTAAGATAGCCAAGATTACGCACTAGACTCTGCACGCTGCCCACGACGATATCATCTTTTTTGGATAAAGCGTGTGCGCTGGCATGTGCGCCCGAAACGCAAGTCACTGTCAGACTTTTAATTTCATCACCTGCCACATCTTTCACGAGCGGTGCAAGTCTATAAAAAACATTCGCTGCCTGTTCGACGAGCATATGGCGGTGCGCCAGCCAGATAACTTCATAGCCACGCGAAGAAAATTCATGCAGAAGAAAATAAATACTCGTCATTGTCTTGCCGCTGCCCGTCGGCATCACAAGAATGCCACTACAACCGTTTTGTTCAAGAAAATATTCCTGCATAGCAATGGTGGCTTCCTGCTGGTAAGAATACAGCTTTACATCCTGAATATGCGAATCGCTAAGCAGAATGGTACGCGGCTTATAAAAAGAAGTTTTTAACTGAAATTCTCCTTCCGAGCCTGTGCGTATCATCTCATCAAGATACGCCATAATTACTGCCTGAGAAAGTTTGCATTGTTTCAGCTTGTGCAAAGCGTCTTCGTCCTTGCTGCGGATGCCTGCATAATTTTGGCGTTCTAACGTTTTTGCCACATTTTCCAGATGCTCTGGTTCGCTCAAAAAATACTCTTCGATTTCTTCGCGATATTTGCTCACAAAATGTTCATCGGGAAATTTGCACAAGTTGCCCAAGTAAGGCGCAACAAAAGCTGCTTCGTCATACTCTACTGGCGGATGATACTTTGCAGGAGTTTTACTGCTCTGCAGCACTGCATTTAAAAATTTCACAGAGAAATCCTGCCACCGAAAAACTATTTTTTACATTTACTAAAAGCCTCCTTTACGCTCAGTCAGCAAATCGTTGTCCTAACAATACTACGTATAGTTTCTCCTAACTCATAAAATCTAAAGAATAGTATTAGCAGACGTTACAAGTATATTGCTTTCTTTTTCAACATATTTACATTATATGTCTACCCCCGCCTAAAAACAAGTCTTTTTTATTGTTCTGCATAAAAAAGAAGAGCACAACACAAAGTTGCACTCTTACTTTAAGTCGTTCTCATATAATTTTTTTACTTTTCTACCCTCTGCGCCATCTGCATAGCTTCGCCAGCTCGTAGCCGCGGCTGGCAATAAAGTCACGCGTTTCTCCCGTCACAATCAGCGGAACGTCACGCAGCTCCTTCGGCGTCAGGCAGCCCAAAAGCAGCATATACTTCTGCAGTCCGTCCGCCAGTGTTTCCACATAGTCTGCGGCAGCGTCAACTCCCTGCTCCATGACCAGACGCAAAAGCGGTGCGGTAATCCCCAACGCGTCCGCACCCAGAGCAAAAGCACGCGCTGCGTCACCTGCGGTACGGATGCCGCCGCTCGCCAAAAGCAGTGCGTTTTCCGGCAGTGTCTGCTGCGCGTCAAGCAGGCTCCAGCAGGTAGGCACACCCCAAGCAGCGAATTCCTCCGTCAGCTCCACGCCCTGACGTTTCGCCTCAATCGCCGGGAAGTTCGTCCCCCCTGCGCCGGCACAGTCAAAGGCTGTAAAACCCTGCTCCAGCAAAAGCTCGTACTGCTCTGCCGCAATACCGCAGCCTGTTTCCTTAACGATAACAGGCACGCTCACTGCATCACGAATCTGCACCAGGTTTGCCAAAAGTCCGCAGGTATCCTTGTCGCCTTCGGCCATCCACAGCTCCTGCGCGGCGTTGAGGTGCACCTCCAGCGCGTCAGCCTGCAGCATGTCAACGGCAGCCTGCGCCTGCGCAGGAGTAGCAAGAGCACTGATGTTACCGATAACAAGACCTTCGGCAAGCTCCTCACGCACCACAGTATAGCTCGCGATACCGTTGCCGTCACGCACAGCGCCGAATTGCGAGCCGACAGCCATACCAATACCGGTTCTTGCCGCAACCTGCGCCAGCTTTCTGTTAATCTCCGTCACCGCATCTGTACTGCCGGTAATAGCATCAATGAAAAAAGGCAAACGCAGACGTTTGCCTAAAATTTCTACAGATAAAACAAAGTCTGCCGGATTAATCTCCGGCAGACAGTTGTGTAAGAAGCGGAGATCAGCAAGGTGCGTTGCCGCCGGGCCGTCGCCCAGCTCCAGTGCATATTGAATATGTTCTAGCTTACGCTTTGCACGTTGCATATCCTTCTCCAATTATTTTTCGAGGCTTTCCAGCTGCTCGGACAGGTTTTGGCTCAGGTGAGATTTTTTGCTGCCCATGTAGGAACGGAATTCGTTCTTTTCAGCGTCGCGTTTAACTTTGGAAATGCTCAGGCCGATTTTTTTGCTGTCCAGATCCATTTTAATGATTTCTGCTTTAACAACTTGGCCAACTTCCAGAACATCGCTCGGAGCTTCGATGCGTTCAGGAGCGATTTCGGAAATGTGAACCAGACCTTCAACTTTGTCGCTCAGTTTAACGATAGCGCCGAAAGCCAGCAGACGAACAACTTCTACATCCAGAATGTCGCCGATGTGGAATTGAGAAGCTTCAACCTTCCAGGGATCTTCCAGAGTAGCTTTGATGCTCAGAGCAACACGTTTATTTTCGCGGTCGATGCTCTTAACCAGAACGGTTACTTCGTCGCCTTCTTTAGCAACGTCAGCAGCTTTTACGCTACGGTCCCAAGACAGCTCGGTGTTGTGAACCAAGCCAACCAGACCTTCGCCGATTTCAACGAACAGACCGAATTCAGCAACTTTTACAACCTTACCGGTGTATACTTTGCCTTCTTCAACAGAGTTGTAAGCAGCTTCTTCAGCAGCAGCGCGTGCTTCTTTAGCAGCAGCAATGCGAGCTTCTTTAGCTTCCTTGTAAGCTTTGCGTTTAGCGTCAGCTTCAGCTCTCAGCAGGTCGCGGCGGGAAACAACGATGCGTTTTTTCTCCAGGTCAACTTCGATGATTTCAGCTTCCAGCTCTTTGCCGATATAACCGGTGAAGTCTTCTACGCGGCGCAGTTCAACATGAGATGCGGGCATGAAGCCTTCAACACCTTCAACTGCAACACCCAGACCAACGATGTTTTTAGCTTTGTTTTTGATGATGCGCAGAACTTTAACGGTTGCCGGGCGTTTTTCGCCTTCGGGCAGCTCAGCAACATTTTTCCATGCTGCGTCGCGCTCTGCTTTGATTTTGGACAGACGAACGAAATCGCTCTTGGTGCTGCCAGGAACAACCTTAGCTTCTACTTCGTCGCCAACTTTGATGGAGTTTTGCAGTTCTTCAGCAGATTCGGTCTGGGACCATTCGGAATAAGGAATCAGACCATCATGTCTATATCCAAAAGATACATAAACGCCGTCTTTATCCAATTGAATAACGGTACCGTTGACAACTTTGCCAGGATATACCTCTACCTCCATACTTTCGTTGAGCATGCTTTCAAAATCCATGTTTTCCATTACTAAAATAGCCTCCTTAATTAAACGGTCCGGAGTCGATGCTCCTGCCGTGATTCCTATTTTATTGCAACCCCTTAGCATATCGCTGCTCAGTTCGCTTGCAGTCTCTATATGATATGCTTGCCTGCAATGCTGTTGCACCAGCTCGAAAAGATGCCTTGTGTTGGCGCTGTTGCGTCCGCCGATGACGATAACGGCATCCGACTCTGCAGCTAGCTTTACAGCGGCTTGCTGTCTTTGCGCTGTCGCCAGACAGATGGTGCGCTCCACACGGTATTCTCCCGGGCGCTGCTCCTGCAGTGCCTGCAATATATCATTAAATTTCTGCAGCTCAAAAGTCGTCTGGATGATTACTCCATAACGCTCCTGGCGCGGTACATAAGAGATATCTTTTATACATTCTACACAGATAGCGTTTTTTCCTGCCCATTTTAAAATACTTTTTACTTCCGGATGATTTTTTTCTCCGACTATTACAGGAAAATAGCCATCAGCTGCTGCCTGAGCAGCCTTTTGCTGTGCCAGGCGTACATTCGGACAGGTTGCGTCCAGAATTGTCAGCCCTTGTTTTTCTGCCTGCGCGTAGGTTTCAGGCCCCTCGCCGTGTGAACGGAAGATAACCGTTTCACCGGGAGCAAACTGCTCCAGGCTGTCCTTACAGGCAATGCCATTAGATGCAAGCTCGGCAATTAGCTGGGGATTGTGTATCAAAGGTCCCAGCGTTGCACCCTGCACACGGTCGGTCGCAGCCTTCTGGGCCAACGCCACCGCGCGCTTCACACCATAGCAAAAACCACAGTGCTCTGCTACCTTAATTTCCATTATACATCTTCACCTGCCTGCAGCTTTGCAATGTGCTGCATCAGCTCTTCAGTCATTGCATGCAAAAATTCTTTGTTGACCACAGCGTCCTCTGGAAAGGGCATCGGCTTGCCAAAGCGCACCGTAACCTTAGGCCATATACGGCCGTGACGCTTGTAATCGGTACCGATGATGCAGGCCGGCACAATAGTTGCCTTCGCCTTGCTCGCCATCATCAGCGCTCCTGGCTGAGCCTTGCCAAGCTCACCGGTCTTGCTGCGTGTTCCCTCGGGGAAAATCGCCAGCACCTGACCGCTTTCCAGGATATCAATACCATGCTTGATTGCAGCACGGTCCGCACCACCGCGGCGCACCGGGAAAGCACCCAGAATTTTATAGATAGTGCCCAGAACCGGCACAAACAGCTCTTCCTTGGCCATAAAGTGGACCTTACGGGTTGCTGCCGTACCAAGTACAGGCGGATCAAGCAGACTCAGATGGTTGCTCGCTATAACCAGCGGACCATCCTTGGGAATATTTTCAGTTCCTTCTACCCTCAGTCGCAGGAAGATGGTAAAAAGAATTTTAAAGAGATTCTTTACTAAGGTATAAATCATTGTGCGCGCTCCTGCACCAGCTGTAAAATTCTATCGGTAACCTCGCTGATGCCCATATCGGATGTATCCAGAAGCAAGGCATCCTCTGCCTGACGCAGCGGACTGATAGCACGCTCGCTGTCCTGCTTGTCGCGCTCGGCAATATCTTCCTGCAGCTGCTGCAGATCAACCTGCTGACCCTTGGCTATCATTTCCGCATAGCGGCGGCGTGCTCTCTCCTCTACCGAAGCAGTCAAAAAAATCTTCAGCTGCGCGTTCGGGAACACTACAGTACCGATATCACGGCCGTCCATCAGGACACCGCCTGCCTCGCCCATACGGCGCTGCTGGTCTACCATTGCCTCACGCACCTCGCCGATAGCAGCAACACGCGATACAATCGCCGTCACCTCGGGAGTACGGATAGCATCGGTAACCTCGGTACCGTCCACAAAAACACGGTTGATTTTTGCCTCCGGCTTGAAGTCAATCAGCATAGTTTTGGATAAGCCGCTGATAAAGTCCTCGTCAAAATGTTTGCCTGTCTGCAAAAACTTCCAGGCTACGCTTCTGTACATGGCGCCGGTATCAATATAGGCATAGCCTAATTTTTCGGCTGCCAGCTTCGCAATAGTACTTTTGCCTGCACCTGCGGGACCATCAATTGCCACAACAATTTTCTTCATTCTACATAACCACACTTTATAATGTATTAGCTATCTATATAATACCATGTTTTACATGTATCTGGATAGCCTAATTTTAGTCAAATTTATGAATTATTCTTCCGCAGCCGCCGCTTCGCCCGCAGCATGACCGCTGCTGAAGGCCGCCTGCAGATTATAGCCGCCGGTATAACCGTCAACATCCATAACCTCGCCTGCAAAGTACAAACCCTTGATGCGCTTGGATTCCATGGTCTTGGGGTCAATCTCCTTCACGCTCACGCCGCCTGCGGTAACGATAGCTTCTGCAATCGGACGTGTTGCGGAAATGGTGATCACAAAATGCTTCAACGTCTGCAGCAGTCTGTGACGCTCCTCGCGCGAAACCTGGTTGATGAATTTGTTCTCATCAACGTAGGACATATCCAGCACAACGGGAATCAGTCGCTGCGGCAGTAAATCCTTCATGCCGTTGAGCACCTGCTTGCGGCTGTACTGCACAAAGTCACGTTGGATACGCGCATCCAGCTTTTCCTCGCTCAGCGCAGGCTTCAGGTCAACCTCCAGCTCCACATCCTTACCTGCAGCCAAAGCGTCTGCGGCAAGATTGCTCAGCGAAAGCACAATCGGACCGGAAACGCCGAAATGCGTAAAGAGCATCTCGCCGAATTCACTGCCCAGCTTTACGCCGTCGGCCAAAAGTGTTGCCTGCACGTTACGCAAAGATAAGCCCTGCAGGTCATCAACATAAGGATAGTCGCTTTCTAGCGGAATCAGAGAAGGCTTCAGCGGTACAATCGTGTGCCCCAGCTTCTTTGCCAGCTTGGCACCGCCGCCATCGCTGCCTGTGCCCGGATAGGACGCACCGCCCGCAGCCAGAATAACTCTGTCTGCCTCGTACACGCCGTTGACCGTACGCACGCCGTACACATGGCCTTCCTTTACCATGATATCAATAACCTTGGTGTCAGTCTGCAGCTTGCCGCCGGCCTCGGTATAAATCCTTACCAGCGTATCGACTACATCCTTCGCCTTGTCGCTTACCGGAAAAATACGTCCGCCGCGTTCAACCTTCGTCGGCAGTCCGTTACTCTCCAATAGCAATACTATATCATCATTTGTGAACCTATGTAAAGCACTATTTAAAAATCTTCCGTTTCCGGGCAGATTTTTTATGAAATCGGGTATTTCACAAGCGTTGGTAATGTTGCAGCGTCCCTTGCCGGTAATGAGCATTTTCTTGCCCGGCACACGCATTTTTTCATAAATCGTTACCTGCGCTCCGCCCCAGACTGCAGCAATACCTGCCAACAGGCCTGCCGCACCGCCGCCTACAATCGCAACTCGCGTCATAGCTTAGCCGCCTTTCTGAGCTGAGATAACTCCTGCTCGCTCAGGCTGCGGAACTTGCCGCGTCCCAGATTCTGCAGCTGCAGCGGTCCCAGCTTGATGCGCTTTAAATCGCGCACCGGGAAGCCGATAGCGTCACACATACGGCGAATCTGGCGGTTACGTCCCTCGTGGATGGTGATATCAAAAAGCGTAAAGCCACGCTCATGGTCATAATCACGCAGGTTGACAATCGCCGGAGCGGTCGGACCATCCTCCAGCTTTACGCCCAAACGCAGCTGGTCCAGCTTTTCCTGCGGCACAATGCCCGGAACCTTAACGAGGTAGGTCTTGTTAACCTCATGGCTCGGATGCATCAGCGCCTGTGCCAGCGCACCGTCATTCGTCAGCAGCAGCAGTCCTTCAGTGTTGAAGTCCAGGCGGCCTACCGGGAAAACTCTCTCCGGCAGGTTCTGCACGAAATCGGCAATGCTGCGGCGGTTTTGCGGGTCGGACATCGTGGTGACTACTCCCCTCGGCTTATAGAACATGTAATATGCCTTGGCCTCTTGGGCAATCGGCTTGCCGTCAACGCTGATGCGTACCTTAGCGGCATCAAACTTGCAGCCCAGCTCGGTAACAACCTTACCGTTCACGCGGACGCGACCTGCCGTAATAATTTTTTCTGCTTCGCGGCGGGAGGCAACGCCTGCTGCCGCCAGAATTTTTTGTAAACGTTCTTCCATCTATCTCAGTTTTCCTTTGCTTCTAATGTATTATCAAGCTGCAGCACCTGCTGTGCGGCCTCTGCCTCATCCTCAGGTTTCGTTTCCAGCGGAGGCAGCTCCTCCAATGAGTTCAAGCCGAACACCATCAGAAATTTTTCTGTCGTAGCATATAAAATGGGGTTGCCCAAAGCCTTTTTGCGTCCTGCTTCCGCCACCAGACCAAGGTCCAGCAGTGTATTGAGTACGCCGTCAACCTTTACGCCGCGGATGGCTTCCATCTCTGCGCGCGTCACCGGCTGTTTAAAAGCGACAATCGCCAAGGTTTCCAAAGACGCATTCGTCAGCTTTACTTCCTTTTTGCGTCCTAAGCCCAGCAATATGCTGTAGTAAACCGGCTTGGTTACCAGCTGAAAGCAGCCTGCTGTTTCACGCAGCATCAATCCCCTGCTTTCCACCTCGTAGGATTGCTTCAGCTCCGAAACAAGCTCCCACACCTGCGGCTTTTCCAGCTGCAGAAGGTCCGCAAGCTCCGCCACAGAAACAGGCTCACCTGCAGCAAACAGCACCGCTTCCAGTGCTCCTGTCATTTTATCAAGATACATCGTTTGCTTCCTCCTGTCCCTGCTTGCCGAAGATATAAATCGGTGCAAAGCGCTGTGCCTGGCTGATAGTAATCAAACCCAGCTTCAGCAGCTCTAGTACACCCAAAAAGCAGGCCACCTTCTCGGCAGGGCTGCCTGCGGTAAAAATCTCATTCAGCATAAAGCCCTGCGGCCTGCGCTGCAGTCTTTGCAGAATATCTGCCATTTTATCCTGCACGCTGTAGGCCTGCGGCTCAATAAAGGCTGCCGGCTTGCCGTCGGGCGCAGTTGTCATGCCTGCCAAAGCCTTCAATAACTGCTGCACCGTGCAAGGAGCAACAGTGCGCTCCACCAAGTTGCCGAACATCGGCTCACGCTGCCAGTACAGGTCAGCGCTCTGCTTCATATCTGCCAAAGCAGCAGCGGCACGCTTAATGCGGCGGTATTCCACCAGCATCTCCACCAGCTGCTGGCGCGGGTCTGCTTCCTCCTCGCCCTCAACGGACTGCTTGGGCAGCAGCATGCGCGATTTAATCTGCAGCAGCGTTGCGGCCATCACCAGAAAATCACTGGCGACCTCCATATCAAATTCACTCATGCTGCGCAGATAGCTTATATACTGCTCCGTAACCGCAGCGATAGGAATATCATAAATATCTACTTTATCACGCTCGATAAGGTGCAGGAGCAAATCCAGCGGGCCCTCGAACGCAGTCAGCTTCAACGATAAATCAGCCATGGCTTAGAATACTAAACCTAAGATACCGTTTACCAGCAGCATATAGCCTGCGGCAAGCGGTCTGATAATCGCACCTGTGATACCGGTGAAAACCAACGCAATCAGAATATAAAAGCCGTAGCGTCCAACCAGATTATCGAACTTCCAGGCCATAGACGGCGGCAGAAGCTCCGAAAGAATCTTGGAACCGTCCAACGGCGGAACCGGAATCAGGTTGAAGAAGGCAAACCATACATTATATAACTGCATCCACAGCAAAAAGCGGTAAACGCCATCACTCAAAAGACCGAAGCGATTTAAAAACGTCATGAAGAATGCTGCGAGAAAGCACAAAAACAGATTGGCTGCGGGACCGGCAAAGGAAACCTTCAGAATACCCTCGCGGCGGTTGCGGAAATTGCTGGGGTTAATTTCTACTGGTTTAGCCCAACCGAAGCCGGCTACCACCAGCAGAATCGCACCCAACGGGTCTAGATGCGCCATCGGGTTGAAGGTCATGCGTCCCATATAACGCGCAGTCGGGTCACCCATGCTGTCCGCACATTGCGCATGGGCATATTCGTGTATCGTAATCGCAAACAGCAGCGCAGGAATGCGATAGATCATCGTACTGAAATCGAGCATACTTTCCTCCGAGAAAAATTTATCAATAGATTTATTATACAACATCTTGTATTCCTACGTCAAAAAGAAAACGGAACCATCAGTATAAATTATGTGACAGTTCCGTAAACATTTACTTTTTTCTGCTGATTATTTTCTTATTTGCCTGTGAATTGCGGCACCCGCTTTTCATAGAAGGCAGCAATGCCTTCCTTGCAGTCATCGGTACCCATCAGCAGTGCCTGGGTAGTTTCTTCGATTGCCAGCACCTCGTCCAGAGTCAGGTCATGGTCATTGAGATATTTCTTCGTCAGGCTGATAGAAAGCGGAGCGCTTGCTGCCAAGCGTGCAGCCATAGCGTAAACCTTATCCTTCAGCTCTTCGTCTTCATAAACATCGTTCAGCATGCCAAGCTCTTTGGCAGTCGCAGCGTCAATCAGATCACCGGTAAACATCAGCTCTTTAGCCTTCAGCACACCGATAGCCTTCGGCAGGAAATACAGACCGCCGCAGTCGGGAATCAGGCCAACCTTGGCAAAGCTTTCGCCAAAGCGTGCCTTGGCAGATGCATACACCAGGTCGCAGGCCAGCATCAGGTTAACGCCGGCACCGGCAGTAACGCCATTGATATAAGCAATAACAGGTTTAGGAATAGTAGTCAGGCGTTTGGCAACGTCGCCCACCTTAGCGATAAAGTCCTTCTTGGCAGCAACGCCCTCCAAGCCGTTCAGATAGCTCAGATCACCGCCGGCACAAAATGCTTTGCCGTTGCCGGTAAGTACGATAGCACGCACCTCAGCGTCAGCAGCAGCCTTGGTAATGGCAGCATGCAAACCGTCAATCAGTGCGTCATTCATTGAATTCAGGCTCTTCGGACGGTTCATAGTAATCGTCGCAATATTGTTTTCCACAGCGTATAATACAGCTTCTTCCATGGGGAACACTCCTTTACACATGTAGTTTATATCATTAAGGATATTATAGCATAAAACCTTAAATGCGCCTACTATTTATCTAAAGATTTTATCTTTTACTGGTTTCTTCAATTTCTGCATTAAGTAAAGGTGAAGGGTGGTGTAACTTCTACAGCAAATTACTTCCCCTATCATTCTACATTCTCCGCCTTCTATTCATATATAATTCCATTCCCGCGCTATTATCGCCTTCCCAAAATACTTATAAATTTTTCTAAAAAAACTGTTGACAAATAATTGCCATGCGAGTATAATAATCTTCGTTGGTTGACTTACCAACCTTAATTCCCCGATAGTTCAGCCGGTAGAACACCTGACTGTTAATCAGGGCGTCGTAGGTTCGAGTCCTACTCGGGGAGCCAAGAAGTTAAAGCTTCGAACTTTTAGGAGTTCGGAGCTTTTTGTTTTCCCGAAATTGATTTATGATATAATAAATATACCACTATTACCAACGAGGTATCTATACTATGACTTTAGAAAATAAATTAGGCATTACCAGCTCTGCCGAGCTGGCAACTCAGGAGGAGCGCTTAAGCAAAAAGCGTGCGTTAGAGCTTTTCGAAAGCGGTATGCTGGACAAGCTGGAGCCAGGCACCTTCAAGACACTGCAGGCGATTCATAAGCAGCTTTTTATGGATATTTACGATTTTGCAGGCAAGGTCCGTTCTGTAAACATTGCCAAGGGTGGCTTCCGTTTTGTTCCGGCCATGTATCTGCTCGATGCGCTGAAGCAGATTGAGCGTATGCCGCAAAGCACTTTCGACGAAATCATCGAAAAATATGTTGAAATGAATGTCGCTCACCCCTTTCGTGAGGGCAACGGCCGCAGTACGCGCATCTGGCTTGATCTTATTTTGAAGAAAGAGCTGCAGCTGGTTGTTGATTGGAGCAAGGTTAATAAGGAAGATTATCTTTCCGCTATGGAGCGCAGCCCGATTAAGGACCTGGAAATCAAATTTCTCTTAAAGAACGCCATGACCGAGCATATTGATGACCGCGAGGTTTATATGAAGGGTATTGATGCAAGCTATATGTACGAAGGCTACGAAGAATTCAAAACGAAGGATTTATAAGCTTCGGCCTGCCGGTTTGCCTCAGTTACAGCAATGCAGCTGAGGTTTTTTGTTATTCTTTTAGCAATCCTTCATCAATCTTCCTTGCATACTAAAAATTTAATTGATATAATAGAAAAAGCTGAAAATTATATAAAAGGAGATTCTGTTTATGACCAACAACCATTCCAAAGGGCGTGCCATCGCTCTGCTGCCTATCGCAGTCTTTTTGCTGTTTTTTATAGGCTCAGGCCTGATTACCGGGGATTTTTACAGCATGCCTGCGATTGTAGGCTTTTTAATTGCTTTAATCATAGCCTTCCTGCAAAACAAAAAGCTCAGCTTTGTGCAAAAGCTGCGTCTTGCTTCTACCGGCGTAGGTGACGAAAATATTCTCACCATGTGCCTCATCTTCCTCGCCGCAGGTGCCTTTTCCGGCGCTGTGCGCGCTGCCGGCGGTGTAGAAAGCACCGTTAACTTTGGCCTTTCCATTCTGCCGGGCAATATGGCGGTTGCAGGCCTTTTCGCTATCGGCTGCTTTATTTCCATTTCTATGGGTACTTCCGTAGGCACTATTACCGCACTTGCTCCGATTGCTGCAGGCATCAGCGACAAAACCGGCTTCCCGATGGCTATCTGCGCCGGTGCCGTAGTCTGCGGTGCAATGTTCGGTGACAACCTTTCTATTATTTCCGATACAACCATTGCTGCTGTCAAAACACAGGGCTGCGATATGCGCGACAAGTTCCGTGAAAACTTTAAAATCGTCCTGCCGGCAGCAATCATCACTCTTGGCCTGTTCTACTTTTTGGGCAACACCAACGAATATCAGGTCAACGGTAACCTCGACTACAGTCTGATCAAAGTTCTTCCCTATCTGTTCGTATTAATCGGTGCTGTAAGCGGTGTCAACGTTTTCGTGATTCTTATTATCGGTACTGTGCTCAGTATGCTGGTAGGCCTCGGAACAGGCATGTTTACTGCTACCAAAATGTTCACCCATGTCGGCAACGGCATTATGTCTATGTATGACATCACCGTTATTTCTATCATTGTAGCCTGTATAATCACTCTGATTAAGGAATACGGCGGTATTGATTTCGTACTGAACTTCATCAAGAGCCGTATCAGCAGCACCAAAGGCGGTGAGCTTGGTATTGCTGCTCTCGCTCTGCTTGTTGATATCTGCACCGCGAACAACACTGTTGCGATTGTTATGGCAGGTCCTATTGCCAAGGATATCAGCGAAGAGTTCGGCGTAACGCCTCGCCGCAGTGCTTCTCTGCTGGATATGTTCAGCTCCATGGGCCAGGGACTTATCCCCTACGGCGCACAGCTTCTGGCTGCGGCAAGCCTCACGGGACTTACCCCCTTCGCCATCATCCCCTACTGCTTCTATCCGCTACTGATGGGTATCAGCGGACTGATCTTCATCTTCATCAAGAATAAAGACTAAAAACAAGCCGTACTGCTATAAATTTACTGTAATAGTAAAAATCAAGCCGTACGGCTTTTTTCATGCTTTAATAACAACATAACGCCAACGCAAAAAGCCTGAGCAAACGCCCAGGCTTTTGTTATAGCTGTTCTAGTCAAACTATAAATAACTTTTAATACCGCCCTTTTGCAGGATTTCCTGTTTTATTACATCAACGTATTCAAAACCCTGTGACATCAGAGTAAAGCTTGCTTTATCTATTGCGTCGCAAAATCCTGCCACCATTTTATCAAAGTGCTTAAGTGCCATATTCTTGCCTAATCCGACATTAAGAGCTTCACGCTCAAATGCTTTTTCGTCAATATCATTAATGTTATAGATTCCACCGATACTCATTGCCATATCTTCGGTACTGCTATCATAAACCATAGTACTGACAATATCATAAGCAGGTGCAAGACGGATAGATTTTAAATCCTTGCTATAAAGCAGCGACAAGTTCTTTATATGATTGTCGGTATTTCCCGCTAAATAATCAAAAATACAAATATCCCACAGCTTCAATTGGTCTGCAATCGGGTCTGATGAAAAAGAACGCAACAGATTCATAGACCTCTTTAAATAAGCAGCTCCACTTTTCTCATACTTATCACCGGCAGCAATTCCTAATGCTTGCGCAAAATCTTCCTGATGAAGCCTATAAGGTACTCTTAGTCCATTTAAAACAGCTGAGTCCTCATCAAATTTTCTGTCATAACGCCTGGTTGCGAATAAAATATCTTCCTTATTATCGCTGCCAACATTAATAATAAAGCTTTCCGGTATTTCTATACCTAAATTTTTAGCTGTCAACATACACAGCTGCTCATTAGCAACTATCTTTTTTAATCTTATATGGCTCTGCTTTACTATATGAGTACTTGGTGCATTTCCTTCCGGAAAAAACCATTTTTTACTTTCAGATTCATAATATAAACCAACTTTTCCGGAAGCTCCTGTTAAAGATAGATGGGATTTTGTAATAAGCTGAACAGATTCCGTTGCTCCCTCTTGCGCTAAAGCCTTTATCTCTGCATCCTGCAGTAATTTATATGAAGTTACAGGGATAGCTGCTTCATTATCAACAATCCGAATTGCTCCCAAACATTCGTTGCCGAGTACAGCTAAAATATTCAAATAATCATTTGTATCAGCATGAACTTCTTTAGCAACACATTTGCGGATAAATCCTTCGGGAAGTAAACCCTCAAAAAAATTTCTCGTAGCATGAACACTAAACGCTTCTGTCTGCAAAGGCAAGCTTAAGGAAATCGGTCTGCTACCTTCCATTTGCAAATAATCAACAGTATAGCTAAAACGTGCATCATTATAATCGTTTCCGATTATCTTGCCAACAACGCAATTTAGCCCAGAAATTTCTATCTCCACTATCAAATCAATCATTTACTTAACCTCTCTTTTCAAGAATAAAGTTTAATCCTAAAGTATTGATTAAAAAAAGAACCTTGCCGATTTCCGTAGTTTCCTTACCATGCTCTAAATCAGAGATAAAGCTGCTGCTTAGTCCGGTAACCTCTGATAAAAATTTTTGAGTATAATTAAGCTCTTTACGACGCTCTTTTATCGCACTGCCTAAAGAAATAACATCTAATATTTTCATAAATCCTCCAAAGCAATACTCGCTTTATTATTAGCACTTAAAACAAGCCGTACGGCTATAAAACAACCATAACTTTCAAAATCAAGCCGTACGGCTATTTTCTTACTTAAAAGTATAAATCAAGCCGTACGGCTTTGTCAATAAAATAATAATATGCTTATTCCTCTTTAACAACATCTCCCCAAACGCAAAAAGCCTGAGCAAACGCCCAGGCTTTTGTTATAGCTTATTATTTTTCAAACGGGAATTTGTACTGAGTCAGGCCCAGCTCATCTCTAAGCTGAATGAATTCCTTCTGAATGGATTCGCCAACCGGTACGCCCTTGTCTTTTCTGTCGAGCCAAGCCATATATTCCTTCTCGCCGGCAGTATAGATGCGTTCCTGACCGGGAGCCTTAGTGGAATTGCGCAGACCGCGGCAGATATCGCCGGCAGTTTTCTTGAAGGTGTCAACGCCCATGAAGAACGCCGGATTGATAACGAAGAAGAAGTGGCCCAGATGATACATAGCGTTGTTGCCGTTTTCATCCTTACCGGACAGCGCCTTCATGAAAGGACCGCCTGCCAGTGCGGAGGACAGAATCTCTACGATAGTAGTGAAGCCGTAGCCCTTGTAGCCGCCGGTTTCTTCGCCCAGACCGCCCAACGGCAGCAGAGCAACGTTGCCTGCACGCATTTCCTTCAGGATGGTAGCGGACTCGGTCATAGTGCCGCCGTCCTTAGCAACTACCAGACCTGCCGGAGTATCCTTGCCTTGTCTAGCATAGAACTCAATCTTACCGTTTTGGATGATGCTGGTTGCGCAGTCAAAGTTAAACGGGAATTCCTCATCGGTAGGCATAGTAAAGGTCAGCGGGTTGGTGCCCATCATCGGCTCAACGCCGAAGGTAGGAGCTACGGAAGGTCTTGCGTTAGTACCGGAAATACCGATCATGCCTGCCTTTTCAGCCATAGTGGTCCAGTAGCCTGCAATGCCGTAGTGAGTAGAATTAAAGATGGTGCCGCCGGCCATACCGTACTTGGAAGCCTTTTCAATCAGCATTTCCATCATCTTATGGGAAGCAACCATGCCCATGCCATTGTGAGCATCCATAACTACAGTACAAGGAGTATCCTTGACAATTTCAATTTCGGTTTTCGGCAGCAGGGTGCCGTTTTTAATACGATCCAGGTAAATAGGCTTGAAGCGGTTGCAGCCGTGGCTCTCGATACCGCGTCTGTCGCTTTCCAGCAGAACATCTGTACAAATGCGTGCATCCTCTTCGGGAACGCCGTATTTAACAAATACGTCTACCATAAAATCGTGGACTAAGTCCCAGCTTACAAAGGGTCTTGTTTCTTCCATGCTGTTTCCTCCTTGAAGAAAATTTTTTCAATTCATAATAATATTGCTTTCGCACTACATATAGTATACCTCATTACTCCATAATTGTACAGTATTGCTTTTACGGCTACACTTAGCACCTGTTACAAACGCTGATGTCAAAAAATCTATTTTATCCTTAGGCATACCCACCTATAAAAAAATACCGTGCAGACCTCAGCGTCATAGCCACAGAAGCCTGTACGGTATTATATATTTTTGTTAACCCTGCTCTGCCCCGTCCGCAGTAAAGGCAACCGGTGCCTTAGCCTCCAGCTCCTTCGTGCTGCCGTCGGCATTATGCCACAAGGTTTTCTTGTTCAGCGAGCCGTTGGTTACAAGGCCGGTCGCATCAAAGCTGATGCCTGTGCCGCTCTTGAATTCAACAAAACCGGCACTTTCATCCTGCAGGTTGTGCTGCCAGCCGAGAGGACGCAGCTTCGTTGCCTCCGCCAGTGTACCGGTTATAACCCTGCCATTTGTATCAAAGGTCAGCAGATTGTCATTTTTAAAGCGCACAAAGCCGTAGCCGTTATCGCTCAGCTGCAGGATAACGTCATTATCAATCACACCGCTGAGCACAGTGCCGTCCTTGGCAAAGGTCACGGACTTATTGCCCATGTAGCGCACATGACCGTCGGCAGGAATCACCAGCCCCGGGCGATACGGATGGTAGAAGAAGCGCGGGGGGAAGAACGGCGCACTCCGCTCCACATAATAGTAATTGCTCGCCAGGCTCTTCCAACCTGCTGGACGCAGATAGGTGGCGCTCGCCAGCACGCCTTCGATTACCTGACCGTCATCGTTGAGCTTTACAACAGTATTCTTCTTGAACTTGATATCGTCGGCTACCGTCCAGCCCTGCGGCACCAGCTTGGTATCCTTATCTAAGGTTATGGTTTTATCAGCAAGAGCTGTGTTGGCGCCTACAAGCACTAAGGCAGCTAATAGTAAGGTTGTAACTTTACGCATGATAATCACCTCGTTTTCACTTTCTAAGCATATTATAGCATAGGTTACTAAAAGAAAATATAAAACTATTGTGAATTAAGTGTGGAGGTGATATGGGAGTATTCTTCTATTTACTATTCACCCCTGCTACGCTATAATATAATTAAATAAGCTCATTGAAAGGAGTTGTGCGCCTATGTGTACCAACAAGCATTATTACTGCATGTTCAACGGCATTACAGTCACTACCAGCGACATTATAGATGAAGAATACAAGGAATATATTTGCGTAAGATTTGAACGTCCCAACAATAATAATGGTTTTGATTTCGCTGAAATTATTATGCCTGACAAAAAGTTTATCAAGTCTTTTGGCTTTAGTGAGGATGAGCTTTATTGGATTGAAAGCTTCGCAGCGGATAATCTTTTACTTATGTGGGAAATGGCAAAGGAGAGTAAGCAAATTGCCTAAAATATTAGCAGGTTTCTTAGGGTATGTGTTTTATTTTTGGGCTAATGAAAACATGGAGCCAATACATGTTCATGTTGCTAAAGGTACTCAAACGCCTAATGCCACCAAGTTTTGGATTACCAGTGATGGAGCAGAATTAGCCAATAATAACGGAAAAATTCCGGATAATGAGCTTCGCCAAATCAGAAAATATATTTTACTGAATCGCGAGCGTATTATAGCTCAATGGATTAGTGTTTTTGGCGAAGGCAAAGTAAAAAAATAAGATTAGAATAGTAAGTAGTATTCTCCCCCTCTAAAAGCATTGCCTACAGAGGGGTTTTCTTTATGCTTTATGATGCACTTCATGCTTTGAAATGCAAAAAATTTTTATTTTGAAAAGTTTTTGCAGTTACTAGGACAGTAAAATCGCAACTTCATCAGAAAACAGTGTTTAATATAAAGCTACATCTTCATTTGTGCTGATGTTGTAAAAATACATTACCCGCGAACCATTAGCATCACGCTCTCTTCTCAGACCAAAATCATAAATATTTTTAAAGATTTCAGCAGAATATCCATTGAGCATCTCCAAACACGTTTCGCCATCTTCATAACAGCCGCCATAAGCAATCAGCAGCAGCCAAATCTTCATGAAGCCATCATCATCAAACCTATTATAACCTATGCAGGCATTCATATAATCATGTAACGATTCCCCGCCGTCACAGGTAAGCTTCAGATTAGGATTTGCTCCATGCTCCAAAAATTTTTTAGCAAGCATTACTGCAATGGGCTCATTTTCAATCCAGATACAACTGCTTAAAGCATTCTTATCACTATCCGAATTAACGTCTAAGCCTCTAGCCAGGAGGACATCAAACACATTACTTATCTTCTCTATCATGTATTTTTCTGCAATCTTCGGCTTCCCCACTTCACCAAAAAGATTATATTTGTCTTCTATTTGATCTATTATATCCTCAGAATAATCGTCCGCTTCTGCTGCCGTTAAATTTTTTAAGCTGATTTCAGCTAATACATTATCAAGGTATTCTTCCAGACTAACTTTTTTCTTTTCAATACTCATCTTAACACCTTCTTTCAAGCAAACTGATACACTTAAGATGTTCTAGATAAATATATGAAAATCCTGCATGTTAGTCTGAGTACTTCCGCCATGTTTGACAAAAAACAAGATAAAACGTATAATAAACATAAAGAGACAACTGGTTGTGGAAAGCCGGTTCTCCTCAAAGATTTGAATTCAGAAAGAAACCGTCTTACCGCTAGGCGGTTTTTTTCATGCCGTAATTACTTACGATACGTAAGGATCAGCACGACCAGAGTTGCGAAAGCAATTACCAAAGATAACGCTTCGAAAACAGTCATAACATCACCCCCACTCGCTAGGGAGTAGGAAAACCGACTACCAGTTGCCTCAAAATATATTATAACATAATATTGATATTTTTAAAATACACCTCTAAAGGTGTGTTTTTTATTTTAAGCATATTTTAAAACAAAGAGGCCGGGTTTTATCCCAGCCTCTTTTATATTAAATGAATTGTACTACTGTACCCATTAATCTACTATATTTCCCATCGCTAATTGCTTTGACGTAAATTATAGCATGACCTTTCATTGCTAAAGCCTTGGTTTTCAGTTTAATGAGTTCAACTTCCCAATCTTGCGTACTGTCTCCTAAAGAACCATCTGAGAAAATGATTCCCATGATAGAATATTCTTGTTTTAAGTCGCCGGTTGTTGTAATAATAGAATCATAATCTGTTTCAGGATTTTTGTTTGAACTAAACCATCCCATTTGCTACACTCCTTTGTTCTTATGGTGAAGTTAGCTACATTATATTATTTTATTGCGTTAAAAGCAAATGTTTTTTCATAGAAATCATTTTGTAAAGAATTTGCATTTTTATTCTTTTGAATGTTTCATTATTTATAATGAAAAGCTCAGATTTTCGAGTGATTTAATGTGATACAAGATTGTATGACTTGTATGGAAGAAATTTTTTTATAATTGTTCAAATTATTTTCAAATCTACAACCATGCATATAAATAAAAAATCCTATTGCAGACTAACTCAGAACATCTGCAATAGGATTTTACGCTTATCTCATATTAAATTATGCAACAGCGCCGGCTTTCCCCTTACTTGCTCAGGTACTCGTCAATAGCAGCTGCAGCCTTCTTGCCTGCGCCCATAGCGCTGATTACGGTTGCAGCACCGGTTACGATATCGCCGCCGGCAAATACGCCCGGAATAGAGGTAGCGCCTGCCTCGTCGGCAACAATGTTACCGCGCTTGTTAACCTCCAGATCAGGTGTAGTCTGCTTAATCAGCGGGTTCGGACCCTGGCCGATAGCCATAACCACCATGTCAACGTCGAGCACATACTCGCTGCCTGCGATAGCTACAGGAGAGCGACGGCCACTGGCATCCGCTTCGCCAAGCTCCATCTTGATGCACTTCAGGCCGTTAACCCATCCTTTTTCATCGCCCAGAATAGCAACCGGATTGTTCAGCAGGCGCAGCTCAATGCCTTCTTCCTTAGCGTGGCCGATTTCTTCCTTACGTGCGGGCATTTCTTCCTCGCTGCGGCGATAAACGATATATACCTGCTCCGCGCCAAGGCGCTTCGCGGTACGCGCTGCGTCCATTGCTACGTTGCCTGCGCCAACGATAGCAGCCTTCTTGCCAACGTATACAGGTGTAGCGTAGTTCGGGAATTCGTAAGCCTTCATCAGGTTTACACGTGTCAAAAATTCGTTGGCAGAATATACGCCGTTGAGGTTTTCGCCGTCAATCTGCATAAAGTGCGGCAGACCGGCGCCGGTACCAACATAAACAGCGCTGAAGCCTTCCTCCTCCATCAGCTCTTTGATGGTGAAGGTGCGGCCGATAACAGCGTCAACTACGATTTTTACGCCCAGCTTTTTCAGTGCGGAGATTTCGTGCTGTACGATTTCCTTGGGCAGACGGAACTGCGGAATACCGTACATCAGCACACCGCCTGCAGCGTGCAGCGCTTCGTACATGGTTACGTCATAGCCCATTTTTGCCAAATCACCGGCGCAGGTCAGACCGCTGGGGCCGCTGCCTACTACAGCAACCTTCTTGCCCTTGCGTTCTACCGGAGCTTCTACATCGTTATCCAGGCCATGCTCACGCGCATAGTCGGCAACAAAGCGCTCCAAGCGGCCGATAGCTACAGGCTCGCCCTTGATACCAAGCACGCATTTGCCCTCGCACTGGTTTTCCTGCGGGCAGACACGTCCGCAGACAGCAGGCAGGGTACTCTTTTGCTTAAGGATTTTATAAGCCTCGGCAAAGTTTTCCTGTGCCACCTCATGGATAAACTTAGGAATATCAATATTAACCGGGCAGCTGCCTACACAACGCGGTTTGGGGCAGTTCAGGCAACGCTGTGCCTCGTCTACCGCCATTTCCTTAGTGTAGCCAAGTGCTACCTCCTGAAAGTTTTTGTTACGCACATCAGCCGGCTGTTCCGGCATAGCATTTCTCATTCCTCCACGCATTTGCAATGACCTCCACAGCTATATTCCAGTGCTTCCTGGTCTTTATACATCTGCTGACGCATTACCAGGTTTGCAAAATCTACCTCGTGAGCATCAAACTCCGGTCCGTCTACACAGGCAAATTTGTTCTCGCCGCCAACCATTACACGGCAGCCGCCGCACATGCCGGTGCCGTCTACCATGATAGTGTTGAGGCTGGCTGTAGTTTTAACGCCGAAGGGTTTGGTGGTTGCTGCCACGTTTTTCATCATGATAACAGGGCCGATGGCCAATACCAGGTCAATCTTCTCGCCTGCCTCCAGCATTTCACGCAGCGGGTCGGTTACAAAGCCCTTGCGGCCTGCACTGCCGTTATCGGTGGTCAAAATCAGCTCGTCGCTGATAGCAGCCATTTTATCCTTCCAGATTACCAGATCCTTGTCGCGCGCACCGATGATGGAGATAACCTTATTGCCCAGCTCGTGATATGCACGCGCGATGGGATAAACAGGCGCAACGCCGATGCCGCCGCCAACTACTACAACAGTACCGAACTTGCCCATCTCGGAAGGATGTCCCAAAGGACCAACTACGTCGAGAATATCGTCACCCTCGTTAAAGGTGTCGCACAAGTGCTTGGTGGTGTTGCCCACAGCCTGCACGATTAAGGTGATATAGCCTTTTTCACGGTCAAAATCCGCAATAGTCAGAGGAATACGTTCGCTGTATTCGTCAGTGCGGATGATTACAAACTGTCCCGGATGGCATTTGTGTGCCACCAGCGGCGCGTCTACGACGAACTCGTAAACAGCAGGTGCTAAATTTGCTTTGGTAATGATTTTAGCCATTTTCTTGCTTTTCTCCTTTTGCTGCTAATTGCTATTTATTCAAGAGCTTTCTGGTGCAAGCCTCAGCTTCCGCGTAAATCTTTTCTTCGTCAAAGGTCAGCAGCTTGCCTGCTTCCACAACCTTTTTGCCTGCTACGAAAACAGTGTCGGCGTCGGTGCTGCTTGCTGCATAAACCAGCTGGGACAGCTTATTGTGACGCGGATACCAGTAAGGCTTGTGCATATCCCACAGTACGATGTCAGCCTGCTGACCTGCCTCCAGAAGGCCTGTATCAGCAAAGCCCAGTGTTTTTGCACCATCAACGGTTGCCATCTCCCACGCTTTTTTAGCAGGAACAACGAGCGGATCAAAGGTGGTTGCCTTATGCAGCATTGCGGCAGCACGGCATTCCTCCAGCATATCCAGATTGTTATTGCTGGAAGCGCCATCAGTGCCCAGGCCAACACAAATGCCCTTGTTCAGCATTGCCGCTACCGGTGCGATACCGCTTGCCAGCTTCAGGTTGCTCTGCGGGTTGTGCGCTACACGCACGTTTTTGGCAGCCATGATATCCATATCCTCGTCGGTCAGATGTACGCAGTGCGCAGCGATGGTACCCGGCTCAAACATGCCCAGCTTATCCATCAGCTGAATCGGAGTCATGCCATGCTCTTTGACAACGGTATCAACCTCAAATTTAGTTTCGCACAGATGCATCTGGATTTCTGCCTTGTTGGCAGCAGCCTCGGCAATAACCTTTTCCAGATAATCTACCGGGCAGGTATACGGAGCGTGCGGACCATAGGTAATGCGGATACGGCCGTTGTCATAGCCCTGCCAGTTCTTCGCCAGCACAGTGTTCTCCGCCAGCTTTACGTCCTTGTCCGGCGCTACGCCGATAAGACCGCGGCTGAGGTTAGCGCGGATGCCGGTTTCGGCGCAGGCACGCGCAACGTCCTCCATGAAGGCGTACATATCGGCAAAGCAGGTAGTACCGCCCTTCAGCATTTCTACAATGCCCAGCATAGCACCCCAGTAGATGTCGTTGGCATCCATCTTGTCCTCAATCGGCCAGATTTTGTTTTGCAGCCAGTCCATAAGCGCCATATCATCGGCATAGCTGCGCAGCAGTGTCATAGAAACGTGGCCGTGGGTGTTGACCATGCCGGCGGTAGCCAGCTTACCCTTGCCGTCTACGATTTCGTCGGCAGCAAAGTCTGCAGGCACGTCCTTGCCTACATAAACAATTTTATTATCTTCAACGGCGATGTTCTGCATTTCACCGTTCGGAGTATGCAGAAGCTCGATATTTTTAATCAGTAGCTTAGCCAAAAGATTTCACTTCCTTGGTATAAATTAAGTCCTGCCTCCCTGTTTAATGCTTAGGGAGGCCGATGACAGTGATATTATTGTTTTCTACTCTTCGCCCTGCTGACGCTTGGAGTAATGCTTTTCATAAAAATCATGCATCACATCCACGTCCTCACAGCTCAGCTCGTACACCTTGTTGCCGGTGCCTGCACAGATTACGGCAATCTGCGCCGCTTTTTCCAGAATTTCGGCAGCAAGCAGTGCCTCAGCCATATTCTTGCCCCAGCACACAGCGCCATGGTTGGCCAGCAGAACAGCCTTTTTGCCGTTCAGCGCGCGCACGGTGTTCTCCGCCAGCTCCTGCGTACCGCAGAGAGCGTACTGGGCACACTCCACCCTGCCGCCGATAATCTGCACGATATCCTCGATAATCGCCGGTACTCCCTGATGCATAGCCGAAAGCGCACTGGCATAAATGCTGTGCGTATGGATTACGGAACCTGCCTCGGGATAGGCGTTGTAAATGGCGGTGTGCACCTTCAGTTCGGAAGAAGGAATGTGCTTGCCTTCAACTACGTCGCCATCTCTGTTGATGATAACAACGTCCTCGGGCGTCAGCGTTTCATAACCATGACCGGAAGGTGTGATAGCAATATTCTGCGCGTCAATACAGCAGCTGATGTTGCCCCAAGAGCCTGCAACGAGCTTTTTTTCAATCAGCGCATGGCCTGTTTCCACAATGGCGGCACACGCACTTTCTTTAGCAAATAACTGTGTTTCCATGATTATTCGGCAGCCAGATATGCCTTCTGCTCTTCGCTCAGGGTGTCGATACCTGCGCCCATAGCCTGCAGCTTCAGAGCAGCGATTTCGGTGTTCAGTTCTTCCGGCAGTACATACAGTTTATTTTCCATTGCTCCCTTGTGGTCAAGCAGATATTTCATAGCCAGGAACTGCATAGCGAAGGACAGGTCCATGATTTCAATCGGATGTCCGTCGCCGCAAGCCAGGTTAACCAGACGGCCTTCGCCCAGCAGGTTCAGCTTACGTCCGTCAGCCATGGTGTAGGTCATAATATTTTTGCGTACTTCATACGGAGCAACTACGGAAAGCTCCTCCAGATGATGTTTGTTGATTTCTACGTCGAAGTGGCCTGCGTTGCACATAACAGCGCCGTTCTTCATAACCTCGATATGAGGTTTGGTGATTACGTCCTTGCAGCCGGTTACGGTTACAAAGATATCACCGTGCTTAGCAGCCTCCTGCATCGGCATAACGCGGAAGCCGTCAAAGACTGCTTCAATACCCTTGATCGGGTCAACCTCGGTCACGATAACGTTTGCGCCCAGGCCCTTGGCACGCATAGCAACGCCTTTACCGCACCAGCCATAGCCTGCAACAACAACGGTTCTGCCTGCTACGGACATGTTGGTGGTACGCATGATGCCATCCCAGGAGGATTGGCCGGTACCGTAACGGTTATCAAACAGATACTTGCAATAAGCATCATTAACGGCAATCATCGGGAATGCCAGATGACCTGCTGCAGCCAGAGCCTTCAGACGATGTACGCCGGTGGTGGTTTCCTCGCTGCCGCCCATCAGGTTAGGAATCAGGTCACGACGTTCGCCGTGCAGCATATTAACCAAATCGCCGCCGTCATCAATAATCAGCTGCGGTTCGCTCTTCAAAGCCTCGCGCAGATACATATCATACTCTTCGTTGGTGCAGCCGTGGGTTGCGAAAACGGTTACGCCGCTGTCAACCAGTGCTGCGGCAATTTCGTCCTGAGTGGAAAGCGGGTTGCTGCCGGTAACAACAACATTAGCGCCTGCGTTCTTCAGCACGAGTGCCAGATAAGCAGTTTTTGCTTCCAGATGAATGGTTACAACCATGTTGATGCCCTGGAAGGGTTTAGTTTTGCTGTATTCATCGTTCAGATGGTTCAGCAGGGGCATATATTCCTTTGCCCACGCGATACGTTGATGACCTAACGGTGCCAATTTGATGTCTTTAATAATGCTTTGCATAAATCTAAAAATCCTCCTTTAATTAAGCTCTTTAATCTTGCACTCGAAATACCACAAAAGCATCAAAAACTATGTTGTAGAGTACGATAGAGCAATTTTTAACTAAAATCTACCATTAACAAACACTTTTCACTTTACTTTTATTAACTCTAGCAGTAAAACAGACTATAAGCAGTAATCCATATATTATCTTAAAACAAAATCATTTTGAGATTTCATTGCAGAATCAAATTCTGCAAATTCCTTATGCTGTAATGAATACTGCAGCTGATTAGATAATCCTACCATTGCGTATATAGCCTGACTATAGTTTTGCTCTGTAAAAGTACTTGTATCAATAATGCTAAGAAATCTTTGCATAGCTTCTTGTTTATCCTTCCTGTAAACTGCAAATTCTCTATTCATTATTTGCCTATACTCTTTTATGATGGCTGTTTCCTCATCATATAGTTTAGCAACTCTTCTATATTCGATAGCATTAAGTTTAGCTTGATCAATTATAGCTTTTGTGGACATTAGCATATAGCTAGTAGCTGTATATATTGCCATAGGAAGGAATACTCCACCAGAAACACCTATTGTTGTCTTTAACGCAGCAGTAAAATAATATGCAGAAGAAGATTGAATTGCTGTAGCTTTTAATTCTTCTACCAATTGACTGCCGTCTATTTCACCTTTAGCATACGCATATATTGATACACCACAATCAACTACAGTTGCAGCAAGAGCTGTAGTAACATTAGTATCTGTTAATGCTGGAATCGATTGTTTTTTACCTGTTATTCTAAAAATAGATGATAGAAAACCAGCAGCACCACCTCTTACTGCTCCTTTACCAACTGCCATACCAGTTTCTTTTAGAGCTTGGTCTAATTTTTTTCTATCATTATAGACGTCCCATAAGCTAGTTACACCTTGAATTGCTCCTTTTATAACGCCACCTGCTACAGCGCCTTTAGCTGTTCCTCCAGCTATTTCATAAGCCATTTGTTTATATTCAAACTCCTTGGCATAAGCGAGGACAGCATCTACATCGACTTTACCATCTGATCCACAAAATTTTTTCAATTCACTGGTAGTAGTACCACCTGAACTAACTCCGGTGCGATCATTTGTCAATCCTGAGCGTATTGAATTCATAGCTTCATTATATTGACTTTTAGAAATTTCACCCTTATTTAGCTTATCTAATAGAGCATTTTTAACAGCTTCTACAGTATCGGAAGTTGTAATTTTTTGCATTCCATTATATTTAGGATTAACAAAGTTATTAGCAGTATTATTAGGATCATTGTTGACTTTAGCTTGAGCTTGAAAGATTACTTTACCATCTTGCTCAAATCTGAAATCATCAGGAGCTGTATGTCCTCCATATCCTCCTTGGCTTGCTAGAACATCTGTAACAGGGTATTTATCAAAACCTTGATTGCCCGCATTTGCATTATTTCTAAGAAATTTACTAGCTTCAATATACTCAAATAAATTACCTTTAGCTTGTTCATAACCAACGTTAGCAAGTTTTTGTCCTTTTAAACGGAAAAGCTCCATTGATTTAATAGTTATGTCAGTACCAGCTTGTAAATTCCTGTTTGCTAAATCCGTAACTTGTGTACTAATGAAAACAGCATTATTATCTTGAATCTTTTTATTTATAGGCATTCCTTCAGTCCCGTCCTTGATTCAATAATAACTGACTATTAACTGTCTGCTGACTGCTTTGTAACACCTTATATGATTCTGCAGTAATATTTCCCTGTTCATCTAATAAATTAACCGTAAGCGTTTTCTGCATAGTCTGTGCCATTAACCATGCCATATGCAAATATTGTTGCTGAGATCGTTCCAACTGATTATAATCAACAGTGATTTTCATGCCAAATATCGCTTTTATTTTATTCCACAAACTTTTACTACACAACGTATATTTGTCAATATATATTCTATTTACGCCTGTGATTACTTCTTTAAACTTAGATGAAAACGCCATTAAGAATTCGTTATAATCGCTAGCTAAACTGTATATGTTGTCCAAAGTATCAGAAATTCCATTCATTTTTTCTGCAGCATTTGTTGCTTGAGCATACATTTTTTCAGCTTTAGCTAAGTTTTCTTCAGATTTAGCAGACATAAACATGCCAGCTAAAGCCAATGCCGGACCTAATACAACGCCACCTAAAACTGCTGAGCCAGCTGCCACACCAAGACCACCAGAAGCAATACTTCCTCCGCCAAAAAATGCTAAAGTTGCATTAGTAGCAGCTGCACCTGATAAAGTAGAAATAGCTGTTCCTGTAGAAGCCGCTGCAAACATAGATGCTCCACCGTATGCCGCAACACCAGCAAGAGTTCCTGCTGCTAAAGACCCTAATCCTGCATTCACCATTTCAGAAGCCTTTAATGCCGAATTTTTTATAGCCTTGATATTTTCAGGTGTAATATCAAGGCTTCCTTCTAATGCTAACGTTCCCTCTTGTTTAACATTTTTAAACTTACTAAAAGCATTGATAAATCCATTCATGTCGTTCGCCCAAGTATTTACCTTAGTGGTTCCTAATTGTTCGAGCATCTCATTTGTGTTTTCTCTAGAATATTCTAGCCTAGCGATTGCTTTATCATATATTTCCTTAGCTGAAATCTGTAATTCTTCTGCACGACTATTATTATCAGATGAATCTATCATCTTCTTTGCTCCAAAAATTGCAGCGCCAACAGCCGCGGCACCAAGTATAAATGGTATAGGCATATTTATAACTCCCCTTTTTTTAAGGCATTATTTTTTAATTGCATACATACTTTATAATTCATTTCATAATACTCTTCTAATGACATATGTGTATAGTAAATTTTTCTATACATTGCATCAATATTACATTTTTCAGGTCTGCTATGATATATTCGACACAAATTTGTTTTTTCATCCAAATGAATACACACTCCATCGCCTTTATCCAAATCATGATACAAATCAGAAAGATGAAGACTTCTACAGCATAACCCACATTTATCACAATTAAACATATCTAACGCCTTGCTTTTGATGGTATTTTCAAATTACTAGATTTATCACAAAAACACAAATATAATAAAGTATTAAGATTGAATTCTGAAGAAAAAATAGTCTTTTAAAAGAGCCTGCAATTTCTTAATACTTTCTGTATACGGCGCTTTGAGCACGCCATGCTCGGTAATAATACCGGTAATAAGCTCTGCCGGTGTCACGTCAAACGCAGGGTTAAACACTGCCACGCCCTCAGGCGCAGTCTGCTCGCTGCGGAAATGACGTACCTCGTCTGCCTTGCGCTCCTCAATAGGAATCTGCGCACCTGTAGCAATGGAAAAATCAAAGGTGCTCGTCGGTGCGGCGATATAAAACGGAATCCCATGTGCCTTCGCCGCCAGTGCCACGCCATAGGTGCCGATTTTGTTCGCCGTGTCGCCGTTGGCCGCAATTCTGTCGGCACCGACAACAACAGCGTTCACACCCTTCGTGCGCATGGTCCACGCTGCCATATTATCGGTAATCAGCGTAACCGGGATGCCATCCTCAAACAGCTCAAACGCCGTCAGGCGCGCACCCTGCAGCAGCGGACGCGTTTCGTCGGCATAAACCATCTTCAGCTTGCCCTGCGCATAAGCACTGCGGATAACGCCCAGTGCCGTGCCCCAACCGCAGGTTGCCAATGCGCCTGCGTTGCAGTGCGTCAGCACTACGGCAGCGTCAGGCAGCACAGCAGCGCCGTATTCGCCCATACGCTTATTCATGGTGATATCGTCCGCATAAATCTGCTCGGCCTTCTCCTCCAGCGCCTTGATAATCGCCGCAGGTGACTTGTCCTCGCCGTTCAGGCGCACAGCCAACGCATACTGCAGATTCGCCGCCCACGCTAGGTTTACCGCCGTCGGACGCGCAGTAATCAGATCTGCGCGCACAGCATCCAGCGCACCCAAAAAGTCCGGCTTGTCCGCAACCTCGCGCGCACCCAGCACCATAGCGAAGGCAGCGGCAGCGCCGATGGCCGGAGCACCGCGCACCTCCAAGCGTTCAATTGCCACTTTCACGCGCTTGTAATCCACGCAGGTAATCCATTCTATCTTTTCCGGCAGCAGAGTCTGGTCCAGCAGCACCAGGCTCCCCTGCTCCCAACGCATAGTTTCTACCATAACAACCTCTTACAGCTTAAAGCCGCCAAACTCCTGCATAGCGTGATGGCAGTTGCATTTTGCCTCAGTCGGCTCTTCATAAGCGATGAAGGACAGAATCAGTTTTTCCATATTCTTAATGCTGAGTGCCATAGCGTCGCAAACCTCTTTATGAGAAAGCGGTGTCGGGGAAATGCCGGCAGCCATATTGGTAACGATGGAGCAGTTAGTGTAGCACATCTCTGCCTCACGCGCCAGAATGGACTCAGGCATATTGGTCATGCCAACCAGGTCACCGCCCAGCATAGCGAACATTTTAATTTCGGCAGCACTTTCAAAGCGCGGGCCTTCGGTGCAAACATAAACACCGTGCTTATGGAAGGTGATATCCGTTTTCTCCAGACATTTGATAACCTTCTCGCGCAGAGTCGGGCAATACGGATAGGTGAAATCGCAGTGCGCTACACCACGCTCGGGGGAATCATAGAAGGTGTTGATGCGGCTCTTGGTGAAGTCCAGCACGTTGTCGCAAACTACGAAGTGACCTGCCTTCATCTCCGGGTTGAGGGAACCGACTGCGGTAGTAGCAAAAATCTCCTCAGTTCCCAGGCTCTTCATGGCCCAGATGTTGGCGCGGTAGTTTACCTTGTGGGGCGGTACGGAATGGTCTACGCCGTGACGGCTCACGAAAACCACCTGATTACCGCTCATTGTGCCGATGTTGCACAATGCTTTACCAAACGGTGTTTCTATAATCTTTTTTTCGAATCCCTTCAGGGTATCGGGATTATCAATACCGGTTCCGCCAATGATAGCAATTTTACGCATATGCTTTGCCTCCCTTATAGTTAAATATGAGAATGAAAACTGTTTGCTTAAGTATGTTATTACGCATAATATCTATGCAGATTCTCCACACTTTTTCTATTATATAATACCATAAATAAGGCATAATTTAAAGAGCAAAGAAAAATGCATTAGTCCATTACTTGTGGTTGGGTCGACCTAGTCCAAATTTTGTGCTCGATTAAGACCTGGTACATTTTGTGGTTTTGCTAGTACATTCTTGTGCTCAAGCTAGTCCAAATCTGCGGGTCAAGCTAGTACACCTTTTGTGGTCGCAGGCAAAAATTCCCTGTTCAACAAAAAATAATGGCTTGTACAGATTAAAACTTCTGGACAAGCCACATCTAAACAAATAAACCCTCCTTCGTTAAAATAGTAATGCCTATATTACTAAGACGAAGGAGGATTTTTTAT